>Ga0164241_10000928_pt1 | contig 42134 bp, 24 predicted proteins | sample OricomyardsoilBY_FD_108780 | JGI IMG/M metagenome (GOLD analysis project Ga0164241, IMG submission 108780) | Backyard soil microbial communities from Emeryville, California, USA - Original compost - Back yard soil (BY) | ecosystem: Environmental > Terrestrial > Soil > Unclassified | place: USA... | reverse complement strand
GCCGATTTAGCCTCGCAGTCTGTCTTGTAACTATTGAACTGATCGGTAAGCGTTTTTTGTTGTGCGGTAAGATCGTTGACATTTGTCTTCAACTGATTATTTTCAGTAACCAATTGACTGTTTTTTGATTGGAGGGCGTTGACCTGCGCCTCTGAGGCTTTGAATTTTTTACTGGATACGCAAGAAGAAAAAATGACTACGCCGAGCAGTAAAGCCAACATTGTTAATTTGTTTGTCATAAAAATTGTTTATCGTTTTTGAAATTGTAATTATTAATAGTTGGTGTGTTTTAAAGTGCCAGGGGCAACCAGGTTAAAGCTGTTTTAATTTCTTTAGAGTGATACCATTACTTTCCCACTTATAAATCTCTAAAAAATTTATAGATTTAATTCTATTCAAGGATTTGAATACACGGTCTTTGGAAGGATAATCGTTGCAAACTAACTTTAAAAAATAGAAATAATCTTAAAGGTCGTAAGTAATTTATACGCAATACTACAAATACTTCGCCAAATAATGGGCAATGGGGATAGACAGAAAGAGACCACCGGCGACAAACCACCGACAACCATCACACCGCTTTTTCGACCGTCGATTGCTGTTTGCTTCAAAATAATAAATGCTTAAATTGCCGCACACAATTGTCTATTTAATAATTGATGAGGCCAATAATACACACACCCAAAAAAGCATTAAACAAAGCTTTCTTAAAACTAAAACCAAACAGGATTGAAATCGAAAATTTCAAAGCAGATCTTATTACTTTATTAGATAGAACAAACGACACTGAAAGCGAAGAGTTTCATAAAAATCTCGTCATTGATTTTTTAAAGAAAAGTTATTACGAGCCAAATCATTTTATCAATACAAAAGGGCGAAACGACCTGGTGATTCATAATGGCAATAGCGCCAAAAGCTCCGTGGGTGTAATCATTGAAGCCAAAAAGCCCACCAATAAAAGTGAAATGCTGACTGCTGAAAAGCTGAATACAAAGGCATTTCGGGAACTGGTGCTTTATTATTTGCGTGAAAGAATTGCGCATAAAAATATTGAAGTGAAGCATCTGGTAGCCACCAACATCAACGAGTGGTTTATTTTTGATGCCACCATCTTCGACAGGCTTTTTGCGCAAAACAAAAACTTCATAAAACAATTTGAAGATTTTGAAGCCGGAAGATTGGCAGATATCAAAACTGATTTTTTCTACAAACAAATTGCAGAACCTTTTATTGCCGAAATAGAAACAGAAATTGAATTTACTTATTTCAATCTACAAGACTATCAGAAACCGCTTCGCAATACCGACAGGCAAGACGATAATAAATTGATTGCGCTTTATAAATTGTTATCGCCGGAGCATCTTTTAAAACTTCCTTTCAGCAACGATAGCAACACGCTGGACAAAAGATTTTACACAGAACTGCTTCACATAATAGGCCTGACCGAAACCAAATCCGGCAGCAAAAAACTGATACAGCGAAACAAAGAAGGCGAACGAAACACAGGAAGTATTTTGGAAGATGCCATCATCCAGTTAGATAGTCTTGATAAACTACACCGTTTAGAAAAACCCGGCCACTTTGGAAGCACCATACCGGAACGCCTTTTCAATGTCGCGCTTGAGCTTTCAATTACCTGGATAAACCGGATTTTATTTTTGAAGTTGCTGGAAGCGCAATTGATTACGTATCATAAAGGCCATAAATCCTATTCGTTTCTGAACCTTGATAAAATAAAAAACTATGACGATCTGAACAGTTTGTTTTTCCAGGTATTGGCCCGCAAGTATGATAACAGGAACGCGGATGTAAAAAAAGCATTTGAAAAAGTGCCTTATCTGAACAGTTCACTTTTTGAGCCGACAGGCCTTGAACAGTCTACTTTGTTTATCAGCAACCTGAGAGATGATAAAACAATACCCATTATTTCGTCCACTGTATTGAAAGATAAACAGGGCAAAAAGAGAACAGGCAATTTATCTACGCTGCAATATCTTTTTGAATTCTTAAACGCTTACGATTTTAGCAGCGAAGGCGCCGAAGAAATCCAGGAGGATAATAAAACCCTCATTAATGCTTCGGTGCTGGGGTTGATCTTTGAGAAAATAAACGGATATAAAGATGGTTCGTTTTTCACTCCGGGTTTCATTACGATGTATATGTGCCGGGAAACCATTCGCAAAGCTGTTGTGCAAAAATTTAATGAAACCAAAAAATGGCGCTGCAACAATATAGAAGAAATTTACGACAAAATAGAAGACCGTAAAGAAGCCAACCAAATTGTAAACAGTATCAAAATTTGTGACCCGGCGGTGGGTTCAGGGCACTTTTTGGTTTCGTCGCTTAATGAAATCATTGCCTTGAAAAACGACTTGAAAATTCTGCAAGACAGAAACGGCAGGCGATTAAAGGAATACAAGGTTGAAGTGGTTAATGACGAATTAATTGTAGCAGATGAAGAAGGGGAACTCTTTGAATACAACCCAAACAACATAGAAAGCCAGCGCATACAGGAAACACTTTTTCATGAAAAACAAACCATTATTGAAAATTGTCTGTTTGGTGTTGACATCAACAGCAATTCAGTAAAAATTTGCCGTTTGCGTTTGTGGATTGAACTTTTGAAAAATGCTTATTACAAAAACACCACAGAACTTGAAACACTTCCAAACATTGACATCAATATCAAATGCGGAAACTCGCTGGTGAGTCGTTTTGCCAATAATGCCGACCTGAAGCAGGCGCTTAAAAAAAGCAAGTGGACGATAGATAGCTACCGGATAGCTGTTGACACTTACCGAAACGCTGAAAGCAAGGAGCAAAAAAGAGAAATGGAAAAGTTGATACTGGAAATCAAGCAGAATTTTTCTACCGAAATAAGAATGAATGACCCGTTAAAGAAAAGACTGGATAAAATCGCAAACGAGCTTTACCATCGGTTCACGGGTACATTCTTATTTGAGCCGGAAGCACCTTACGGAAAAGAGGGTAAGACGCTGGAAAAAAAGAAAAAAGAAGAAAAGGAAAAACTCGAGAAAGAAATTGAGATACTCAATAAAAAGATTCAGGAAATAAAAGCCAACAAGATTTTCGAAAATGCATTCGAGTGGCGTTTTGAATTTCCGGAGGTGTTGAGCGATGAAGGCGATTTTGCGGGCTTTGATGTGGTGATTGGAAATCCACCCTATATCAGGCAGGAAGAACTTGGCGAATTCAAACATTATCTTCAAAGCAATTACAAAGTATATGTATCCGGTGGAGACATTTTTTCATACTTCTATGAATTAAGCCACAACATACTTCGGGAGAAAGGTTTTGTTTCTTTTATCAATAATACATTTGATAAAACAACAGCAGGGAAATCACTGCGGGAATATGTTACAACCTATTTTAAATTTGACAGATACATCGATTTTACCGACGTTGTTGTTTTTGAAGAAGCAACAACTTACCCTATCATTTTAATTGGAGAAAAAGCAACGAAAAAAAGCAACTTTAAATTTTTTAAATACAGTAAAAGCAACTTCCACGACAAAGATTTATTATATAGCGAAACTGAATATACCGAAGTAGCTCAGGACAAACTAACTTCAGCAGCCTGGAATTTCATCAACCCATTCAAGCAAAATATTTTAACTAAAATTCATAAACATAAGTCTGTTGGGGAACTTTATGGAAAATCTTATCGGGGAATTATTACTGGGTTAAATGAAGCATTTATTACTGAAAGCGATTTAGGAAACTATTCTGTTTTAAAAGATGTTTACGATGGGAAGGATTTAAAAAAGTGGACAACACCATTTCCTTTTAAAAAAATGATCGTTTTTGAAAGCAAATCTACCGGAAAACTTTTCGGCAAATTAAATGAAACAACGGCATTCAACAAGATGGAAGAAGCATATCCCGGGATATTTCAACATCTCGAGCCTTTTAAAGAAAATGCATCTAAACGATATGACAAGGGAGAGTTTTGGTGGGAATTAAGAAACTGTGCCTACTATGATCTGTTTGAAAAATCAAAAATAATTTTTCCGAATCTTCAAAATTCAAACAAATTCGCTTTTGACGAAACAGGGGTTTATTTGAACGCACCGGCAGTTTTCCTTCCGACAAATGATAAGTCACTGTTAGCCATTTTAAATTCCAAAGTAGTGTGGCATTTCCTTAAAAGTATTTGTGTAATAAGAAGCGGTGGATATATTGAAGTGAAGCCTCAATATTTCGAACAAATACCGGTTCCAATTCCAAATGAAAAAATACAAAATGCCTTAATTGGACTTGTGGATAAAATTATAGAATTAAAAAAACAAACTCCTTTGGCAGACACCACCACCCTGGAAAACCAAATTGACCAATTGGTTTATGGGCTTTACGGTTTAACCGAAGAAGAAGTCGCCATAATAGAAAACAGTTCAAAATAAGAAATAGGAAAATTTGTTTACCCGCTGGTAGTCAGGTTGGTTTGCTATAAGTGAAAAAAGGTGACACCTTTTCAAAAGGTGTCACCTTTGAAGGAAAATAGTCGTTTCGAATAATTCTTCTCAAGCTATTCAAACGAAAATATCTTCTTAAAATCTTTTTGCATATCCACCACAAGCCAGCCTTTTTGTTTGGCTTCTTCCAAGGCAGTTTGCAGGCGCCCTGAAATGGTATGCAGATCATATTTGTATTCTCTTGTACTATCAGTATGATGCAATAGCACACACATTGTTTTATATTTTGATGATGACGTGTATTCCATCATAGCCTGGTCGCCATCGCTATTGCCACCACAGAATACGGGAATCTGCCCAATGAAACGATGGATCGCTTCCGGCTTTCCGCCTTTGTCATCCACAAAAATATCACCTGTCGTTTTCATAATTACCGCCTTTCCCCCTGTAGTATCAAAAGACAAATCACCATAGCTGCCAATCACCTGGTACGGTGGAATTCCATACACTTCTTCGGCCCATACCCGCATAAAATCTGCTCCGCCGCCGCTTACAATAAATGTTTTAAATTGATTCGACCTAAGATATTTCAAAAGTTGCACCATAGGCAGGTAAACAATATCCTTATATAATTTTCCAAATTTTTTATCCTTTGCAGTGTCTATCCACTCCCTTACGCTGCTATTGAATTGCTCTTCCGTTTGATTGCCATGGCTTGCATAGATGAGTTTCATCAGGCCTGCCATACCCGCCTTTTTCAAGGGCCCCATGTCGCCATTAATTACTCCTTTCAAAACAGGGTCTTTTAAAAATTCCGGATGGGTAGCTGCTAATGCTTTTAAATTATCTACAGCGAAAATAGCCTGTGTGGGTATGGGCTGTTCCGGCCATAAAGTGCCATCATTATCAAACACGGTTATCCGGTCTTTCACCGGGATGAAGTTTTTGCTGCTGCTGTCTGTTACGTCTTTTACCCAGTCTTCAATTGCTGCTTTAGGCGTGTCGGCCCAGGCAGAGAGCATATCAATATTTTGACTTGTTGCCGTTTGGCCCGCTTGCATTTCATTGGTAGAAGAAGTGTTGCATGAAATGATGAAAAGAACACTACACAAGAAAAAGAGATGTTTCATAAATGATGGTTGTTTTTATCTTTATAAAAAATTATTTTATTAACTGTGTTTGATTCCTGTTTACAAATTAACGTCAAATATTTATAAAAGATAGAACCGGCAATAGTTGAGAAGTAAGTAAACCGGAATTACAGCAGACGACAGACCACAAATCAACAAGGGGAACAAATATTTGCACATGTCAATTAACATGTTTTAAAAACTCAACACAATGCAAAAAAAATACTGCCGATAATATCTTTTACCGGCAGTATTTTACAATTCGACTCGTATCTATTCTTTCACAAATTTTATCGTTTTCACTTCATTGTTCGTCCTGACTACGAGTAAATAAATACCCCCTCTTAAATTAACCGGCAACGTCATGAACCCGTTTTGATTTTGTATTTGTGTTTCGTAAAGAGATTGTCCATTGATATTATTTATGGAAATAACGGCACTTCCCTGAATTCCCGTCAGCATCAATTTTACCTTATCGTGTATTGGATTAGAATACAATTGTACGTTCCATTTGTCTGTATTATTTATTTTTAGCTGAACAATATTACTATAGGTCATTTTTCCATCAATATCTGTTTCGGCTAATCTGTAATAAACGATACTTTTACCTGAATTCATTACTCCCGCATCAATGAATGAATAATTGGTTTGCGTAGATGAATTCCCCATTGCAGAAACCGTTCCTATATCATTCCAATGTTGAGCATCATTGCTGGATTGTATCGTGAAATTACGCGAATTTATTTCCTGCGAAGTACTCCACTTTAATAATGCATCTGCCCCCTTTGGAGAAACTGTAAAATCCAAAAGATTAACTGGCAGCGGCGAAAATATTCCATCAACTACATACAGATCAGTTACGGAGGAATCAGCAGGATCGCTGTCTGTAGCTGTAAAAAATATCTTACCATTATTTATGAATTCGAGAGAAGGGTCTGCGTTGTGGCTGCCCGGGAATATATCCTGCACCATCATAGTTCCTACAGCAGTACCATCCGTCTTCCACAATTCATTGCCGTGCGTCCCATCATCAGCTGCAAAAAATAGAGTTGATGAGGTAAAAAGAAAGCTAAGGTTGTCATTGATACCATCGCCGTGGGAATTGATATCGCTCAACATGGTGGCAGTGCTACCATCTGACATCCATAATTCATTTCCATGTGTAACGTCATCAGCGCTAAAGTAAAATTTTCCTTTAAAGAGTGGGTAAGTTATCGTTTGGCTCAATTTATCGAAACTTATATTAGTATATATGATTGGTATATTGCTATTAGTATTTGGAGGAAAGGATTTAAAAACTACAGTACCGGCCCCGGTACCATCACACTGGTATAGATCAAAAACAGATACGCCGTCATTAGTATACGGGAATATAAATTTATTCGGCAAATTAAATGCATCAGCTAAAAGCGCACCACCGGTAAATGTTGATGATCCCATATCTTTCAAAAAAGTGGTATGAGTTGTAGAGGCATCAATAGCATCTGTATTATACAATGCATCCCCCGAATGAACACCATCCTTAATCATAAAATAAGCACGACCTTTAAAAACATGAAAAATGATCACCGTGCTTGATAAAGAAAACGAGGGAATAATATTATTTTTTATCAAAATAGTTCCGCCAGGTGTCCCATCTGTTCTCCATATCTCACCTTTGTTACCATCAGCAGAATTAACCATAAATAAAGCCATATTATTAAATGGATAAAAGAACCTTGGATTTGAAGAGGACAAGGAGGGAACAATATCTTTTAATTCAAGAGTATTTGCGGTTGTTCCGTCAGTTTTCCAAAGTTCATTTCCATTTTCCGGTGTGGTTGCAGTGAATAAAATATTATTACCTACCAGGCCTAGTGAAAAATGAACCGAATCAATTCCGCTTGTGGCCAGCGATCCAATATCCTTTACAATAGTTGTATTACCAGGTGTTCCATCTGTTCTCCACAGCTCGCATCCTTGTGTAGTTGTTACCGCAGCAAAATATACATAGCCGTTTACCATTTCCATCGTAGTAGCATTTGGTTGACTGTTGGCAATCCCGGGATTGATATCTTTTATAATAGTTGTTCCTGCTTTTGTTCCATCGGTTATAAATATTTCTTTTCCACATTTTGGAGACTTCCCTTTAAAAATATATTTGCCATTCAATAATGCTCCGCCACCTATATATTTTATAGTGTCGGAAATCTGAATCGTATTTGCTTTCGTTCCATCCGAAACCCATATAGAGGAATCAACCCCTGATTCAAAAATGGCTAAGGTGCTGTTTAACGGAATTACTCCATGCAAACTTTTGTTTGCATTTATTTGGGTAACCTGGGCGTGAGCGCTTACATAAACTACCAATGATACTGCAAAGAATAAATTTTTTTTCATTTTGTATTTTTTTAGATTTTTAATAATTTATCCTACATAAAACTCAAGTAAACTATTCAATAAATTAATGAAGAAAGGAACTAATCAGGCAATAATCAACATGTACTCCATTCCTATAAAATGATTTACAAGATCAGCAATAATAAAATAACGAAAGGATATTAGCGGAAACGTAACCAGGACTTATTCAAAAAATTAAATACTATTTTGAAAAACAAATTAATTGAATAAAAAAAAAGCTCAATACAAAATTAAGTAATTCTTATACCAAACCGTATCAGATAAAATATTTATTTTTTTGTTTGGGTTTACCTAAAAAATAGGTCGAACGACGCTGAACGCCAACCACCGGTGAATTAGCTGATGGGCTGTTTACATTATTCCAAAATCTTAAATAAGCGTATCTTTATCCTTCCCATTTCTACATAAAATGACTTTGCAACAGTACCAGGAAAATACGTTCAGCATTCAGCCCGTTTTCACATCGGGGCGTGAAGTCGGCCCGCTAATTATGCAATCGAACAGCGATTCATTCCATGTGGCGTTTGGTCTTCCGCCTGATACGGATAAACTGAAGAACTTCTGTGCTAAATTAAAAAACCCGCCAAGCCTAAATCCCGAAGTTGTTATCAAAATAGCGAACAGATTAGGATTAGCTTATTTCGCTGAAAAAGAAATTTCTACGGAGGGCGAAGTATGTTTTGCCAATAGCCCGGAAGTACGCCCCGGGTTTAGGTTGACATTTTCGGCCACAGATGTTTTTGATTACGTCTATGCCCTGTTGCATTCTCCGGTTTATAAGGATACATACAAAGAGTTTTTGAAACCAGATTTCCCTAGAGTGCCTTATCCAAACGATACAATTGCCTTTTGGCAACTCGTAAAGCTGGGTAACGAATTGAAAAAAACGCATTTATCGGCGCTGATTGAATCGGAGCGGATCATTCGGGAAATAGATAAAGTTGAAATAGAATAAGGATGATAAGTAAGAAGCAGGCTCCTATGAGCAAATAGAAATCGTGTTTATTGGTTGGTATAGAACGCCAAGCTGCCTGGCCGGCAGCCAGGGAATTATTTTTCAAACAAATTGTTTGTGCAGATATGATTGAGTTCTTCATTAGAAAATTCCAAACAATCGTTTGCAGAGGATTTTTTAAAAAAGAAAGGATATAATTGTTGACCTGTTAAAGATTATCATTGGATTATCCCGGGAACTTTTGATCAGGAAGGCGTGATAAAATTTAAAACATTAGGTTACCGGGTAACTATTTGCAGCATGGGAGGGCTTATAAAGTTTTAGAATTAGCCGCTTTGGTCGTGATGATATGAATTGGCAAGCCGATCCACCAAAAAATGCATCGATTGAAGGGAACTAATGCCGACTTTTCGTCTCTGACAGATTTAAATAATTGAAAAAAACTGAAAATTTGTTAAAGACATTGCGGCGCGGCAGTGGGGTGGCCGGACAAACGCGCGGAGCGATCGGGTTGTCCTTGAATTTTTTGTTTCTTTTTTGTTCAAGCAAAAAAGAAAAGAAACAGAACTGAAATTGAATTGGATTTCAAGACTATAAGCATTCACGACTTAAACGCCTAATTCTATAAAGTTTAAATAAATCAAATGAAGATGCCTAAACTACTTTTCATATTTTTTTGGGTAATTAATATCAATTCCTTTGGGCAAAATTATTTGGACCTTCAAGATAAATTGCGTCCGGTTGGTCCGGAAAATATTCTAAAATCTCCGGATTATTACACATGGGGGTCCTCCGTAGTACAAGGGAATGATGGGAAATATTATATGTTTTACAACCGCTGGCTGCATGGAGTAAGACCGTTGGACGACGATTCGCTTAACTATATTTTCAATGGCTTTTCAGGATGGCTGAAGTATGGCGAAATTGCCTGTGGCGTTTCAGATAATTTAGAAGGGCCTTATAAATATGTTGCTACCGTTTTAAAATCTACAGGGCAGGAAGGCCGATGGGACAGGTTTACGATGACCAATCCGCATATTGAAAAGTTTGGAGATTATTATTACTTGTACTATGTAAGCACTAATTTCGACTCCGGTTATGTGTCTAAGAATGGTACAAAAAACAAAGAAGAACTTCAATGGATGCGGTATAATTGTGCGCAGTCAATCGGTGTTATCAAAGTAAAATCCATCAACGATTTTTTAATCGGCAATTTTCAATATCCGAAACAACCGATCGTAAAAGTTGACAATGTGAGAACCTTTGAAGTGGCGAATAATCCTTCCGTAACACAGGGCCCGGATGGACGGTATTACATGATGTATAAATCAAGGAAACCCGGTGGCCACATGACTTTTTGGTTCGCCGTGGCTGACAGGCCTGACGCATCTTTTACGACAATATCTAATGTTACTTCCGAAGCAGATATGGCTTCGGAAGACCCCTGTATGTGGTACGATAAAAGAAGAAACCGTTTTTATGCGGTGGCGAAATATTTTTCAAATAGCAAAAATTATGGCTTACAATTTGGCTCATTGATTTTAATAGAATCCAAAGATGGCAAGGTTTGGCAACTGGCAAAACATTCTGAGGTTTCAGAACGGGAATTGCTATTTAAAAGCGGAAAGAAGGAAATGCTGGCACGTCTTGAGAGGCCCTTTATTTACCTGGATAAAAATGGTACGCCTTTGGCATTATTCGCAGCAGCCTCTTTTGAACCACCGGGAGGTGGTGATCCGCTTCAGGTACCGGATGAAAAAAATACTTTTAATGTTTGCATTCCATTGAAGCGCTAAACTAAAACGGAATTGTCCTAAATTTAAAAATCTAATATTATTATGAAAAAAAAATATCACTTCGCTATTGCTTTGTTGCTCCTTGCATCCTGCTCACCCCCCGTTAAAGAAAAAAAAACTAATGATACCCGTCCCAATATCGTCTTCATCATGTCGGATGACCACGCTTACCAGGCCATCAGCGCGTATGGCGACAGTATCAATCATACACCCAATTTGGATAGGCTCGCAAAAGAAGGAATGCTGTTCAATCGTGCCTTCGTAAACAATTCTCTTTGTGCGCCAAGCCGCGCTGCTATTCTTACTGGAAAATACAGCAACCTGAATGGCATCAAAGGAAATGGCGATGAAGTGTTTGACGGCTCGCAGGAAACGTTTCCAAAATCATTGCATGCTGCGGGATACCAGACCGCGATGATTGGTAAATGGCATCTCGTTTCTAATCCTACCGGTTTTGATTTCTGGAATATCTTGCCGGGCCAGGGCGATTATTACAACCCGGATTTTATCGATTCTACCGGCACGAAAAGAGTGGAAGGATATGTAACTGACATCACAACCGATAAAGCCATCAACTGGTTGAACAACCGCGATACTTCCCGGCCATTTTGTGTGCTCGTGTGGAACAAAGCGCCCCATCGTGACTGGATGTCAGCGATTAAATATTTGCATGAATTTGACAGTGTTAACATTCCGGTACCCGCCACTTTCTTTGACGATTACAGCACACGCACCCGGGCAGCGCACGAACAAAAAATGGAGATTTCCAAATGGTTGTCCCCTAATTATGATTTGAAAGAAAACCTGGGCATTTCAAAAGCTACGGAAAGGCTGGATGCTAATTGGATGGCCATCTTTGGACGGCTAAACCCCGATGAACAAAAAGCTTTTATCGCCGCTTATACACCTAAAAATGATGCATTTAAAAAAGCTAATTTAAAAGGTAAAGTACTGGCGCTCTGGAAATACCAAAGATATTTAAAAGATTACCTGCGGACGATTCAATCGGTGGACGATAATGTTGGCCGCTTAATGGATTATTTGAAAGAAAATGGATTGGATAAAAACACCATTGTTATCTATACTTCCGACCAGGGCTTTTACCTCGGCGAACATGGCTGGTTTGATAAAAGATTTATGTACGAAGAATCTTTTCGTACACCCCTTATCGTTAGATGGCCTGATGTGATAAAACCCGGAAGCGTCAGCAATGATATGGTGATGAACCTTGACCTTGGCGAAACCTTACTGGATGCGGCACACGTAAAAATCCCCGCCGATATGCAGGGAAGCAGCATGTTGCCGGTTTGGAAAGGAAAAACTCCGGATGATTGGCGAAAGTATGTGTATTATCACTATTATGAATCCGGCGGTGAACATAATGTGGCTAAACATATCGGTGTACGCTCAGACAAGTATAAGTTGATTTATTATTATGAAAATAATGATTGGGAATTGTATGATTTACAAAAAGACCCGTCAGAACTTCGTAATGTATTTGGGAATCCTGGTTATAAAGAAATACAGGATTCATTAAAAAATGAATTGCAGATTCAAATGAAAAAATTTAAAGACAATATTTAAATTGTCCGTGTTACTGAAACAAAATTAGTTTGGTGAAGATATCAACCGGGCAGCGCACGGGTAAAAAATGAATTCGGAAAAATAGTCAGGCAAATAACCGAAGCATAACATCCTGGTCATTGAAATAACTTTTGAAAGTAAAAGACAATTAAAATCCAAAAGTGTAACCCTCTTTATAAAGCAAGTTTGATTGGGTGGAACTGAATTATCAAAAAGGCTGGATTTTTATAAAATTTATTGGAACACATGCTGACTATAATAAAGTGGATGCGGCAACAGTAGATGTTTACAGAAAAAGAAAAGCCAAATCGCGGGAACTATAAATAAAAAGAAAATGGAACTTAAAATTATTAAAACAAAAAAGGATTATCTCTCCGCGTTGGCAAGATTCGAAGGGATATTTTCCGCGAAAAAGGGAACAAAGGAAAGTGATGAAGCTGATGTTTTATCATTATTAATCCGCGATTATGAAGAAAAGAACTTTGTAATCTCAGCCCCAAATCCTTTAGATGCAATAAAATACAGAATGGAGCAACAAGGATTATCTAACCGGGAACTTGCGGAAATACTTGGCTATAAAAGCAGGGTAAGTGATATTTTTCAAAACACAAGAAAGCTAAATCTGAAAATGATCCGCAAACTGAATAAACAATTAAATATCCCCCTGGAAACTCTTGTAAAAGAATATTGAATTTTATCTATATCATTTTTAAGCATTGCTAAACCAGGTATGAATCTCATGAAAAATTTCCTTCTATTTCTATTTCTATCTATTTTTTGTTGCAATAGTTATTCGCAATCTTCCGGAGAACAGGGTAGCCTTTCTATTATTCCACAACCGGTATCTGTTTCTTTACAAAAAGGATATTTTTTGCTAAAGCCGGATGTGATGGTCATTTCGTCTGATCAGAACGCCTCAGATGTGGCCTCCTTCTTATCCGAATTACTTTATCACAGTTATAGTTTTCCTGTTAAACAAAGTGATAAAAAAGTTTCCTCATCGCAGACAAGCATTGTATTAAGCATTAATAAAAAAGCGGACGCTGCTATCGGCGATGAAGGTTATAGATTAAAAATAAATCCCAAAGAGGTTGTCCTTTCAGCAAATAGTCCAAAAGGTCTTTTTTATGGTATTCAAACCTTGATGCAGCTTCTGCCACCGAAGGGTGACGTAAATGTACAGACGAAAAAAAATGAATTTAAAATTCCGTGTGTGAATATCACCGATTACCCCCGCTTCGGATATCGTGGAATGATGCTGGATGTAAGCCGTCATTTTTTTACAAAAGAATTTATCATGAAATATATTGATGAAATGGCAAAATATAAATTCAATGTATTTCATTGGCATTTAACGGACGACCAGGGTTGGAGGATAGAAATAAAAGGATTGCCCCAGCTGACTGAAGTGGGCGCATGGAGGGTACCAAGGACGGGGCAATGGAATTTACTTCAGCAAGCGCAGCCTGGCGAAAAAGCTACTGATGGCGGCTATTACACGCAAGAGGATATTAAGGAAATCGTAAAATATGCCAAGCAACGATTCATAGATATCCTTCCCGAAATTGATGTCCCGGCTCATAGTCTTGCACTAATTGCTTCTTATCCTAATCTTTCCTGTACACAGGATCAATATTCCGTGACACCACAATATACTCCCAAAGATGTGGATGATGTTCTTTGCGTGGCCAATGATTCAACCTGGTTGATGCTCGACAAAATATTTACACAGGTTGCTCAATTATTTCCTTACGAATATATACATACAGGCGGTGACGAAGCCAACCGGAAATTTTGGACAAAAGACCCGAAGGATATGGCGCTAATGCAAAAAGAAGGAATCAAGACACCGGAGGAATTGCAAAGCTATTTTGAAAAGAAACTGGAAAAACTGATTATTTCAAAAGGAAAGAAAATGATTGGATGGGATGAAATCGTGGAAGGAGGGTTGGCGCCGGAAGCCACTGTAATGAGCTGGCGCGGAATTAAAGGTGGCATTGAAGCGGCAAAGATGGGGCATCATGTAATTATGACTCCAATATTAGAAACCTATTTAAGCCGTAAACAGGGCGATGCTTCAGTAGAACCTTTTGGCCCCGGAATCTTGAGGCTGAGTACTTGTTACCAGTTTGAACCGGTACCAGATGGAATTGACCCTAAATTTATCTTAGGCGGACAGGCAAGTACCTGGACAGAAAAAATCCCTAATTACCGTCACCTGGAATATATGACCTGGCCGCGGGCTATGGCTATTGCGGAAGTTTTATGGTCACCCAAATCAACCCACAACTGGAATAGCTTTGCGCATCGCGTGGAACGACATTTTAAATACCTGGACGCAGATACCGTAAAATATTCAAGAAGCATGTACGACCCGATTATAACGGCGGTAAAAGGCAGTGATGATTCCATGAAAATCTCAATTACAACCGAAATGCCCGACCTTATTTTGTATTACACATTTGACGGCACCGACCCCGATAATTTTTATCCAAAATATTCCGGCGCTCCCCTTGATATTCCAAAAGGTGCTTTTGAAATCAGGGTAATTGCGTATCGGCATGGCCGTTCGGTGAGCAGACAAATTAATTATCCATTGGAAGAATTAAGGAAAACTTTGAAATAGTAAAATGAGTAGAAATTTTGATCAGATTTTAAGTCATCCATTTCAATAAAAACAGTAAATGAAGTTTTATTGCTGTTTTTTATTTTGCTTTTTACTTTTGAATTCATACAAGTTTCTGAAAAAAAATAAAACTGCAAACATGATTCTTCATCACATTAGAAACATTGAAACCGCTAAAGAGAGACTTATTTGGATCATTTTAAGTCTGTTATTTGCGTCGCAAGTGAAAGCTCAAAAACCTGTTTCAAATCAACCCAACATTATTTTTTTCCTGGTCGATGATATGGGTTGGCAGGATACGTCCGTTCCTTTCTGGGACAGCACAACAGCTCAGAATAGAAAATTTCATACGCCCAATATGGAGCGGCTTGCAAAGCAGGCAGTGAAATTTACCAATGCTTATGCCAATTCAATTTGTACGCCTTCACGGGTAAGCCTTATGACAGGAATGAATGCAGCCCGTCACAGAGTTACCAACTGGACGGCGTTTAAAGACAAATCCGTTGATGGGAAGGACAGCCTTTTGCAAATACCCGGCTGGAATGTAAACGGATTATCGCCGGTTCCGAATCAACCGAAAAGCGTTTATGCCACACCGTTACCGCAGATTTTGAAAGACAATGGCTATTACACGATACAATGCGGCAAGGCGCATTTTGGCGCCTATCAAACAATCGGTGCAGATCCGTTGAATTTAGGTTTTATGAAAAATATCGGAGGCAGCGCGGCTGGCAATCCTGCATCCTATCTTGCTGAAGATGACTTTGGCTATGATCCCAATCATTTCAGATTGCAGGCAGACATTCCTAACATGACACAATACTGGAAAACCCCAACATTTCTCACGGAAGATTTAACCAAAGAAGCCATGCGGGCAATGGACACAGCACAAATGAAAAAGAAACCATTCTTTTTATACATGGCGCATTATGCAGTGCATCTGCCTTACAATGCTGACAGAAGATTTATTCAAAAATATCTTGACGAAGGATACACAAAACAAGAAGCAGCCTATTGCGCGTTAGTAGAAGGAATGGATGAAAGCCTCGGAGAATTAATGGATTACTTAGATAAAAATAATCTGTCAAAAAACACCATCATCATTTTCATGTCCGACAACGGAGGATTTTCTCATCCACCGCGGGAAGGCAAAGACAATACGCAAAATTATCCATTGCGCGGCGGAAAAGGTTCTTTGTATGAAGGCGGTGTCAGGGAACCGATGATGGTGAAGTGGCCCGGCATTACGAAAGCCGGAACTGTCAATACCCAATACACGATTATCCAGGACTTCTACCCTACTCTTTTAGAAATGGCGGGAATTAAAAATTATAAAACGGTACAAAAAATAGACGGTAAAAGTATCGTTCCTTTTTTAAGAAATCCTGGCATAGTAGATAATAAAAGAAGTATCATTTGGAATTATCCAAACGATTGGACCGGTGGAGATCTTGGTGATGACAATTCCTTTATTACCGCCATCAGGCAGGGCAACTGGAAATTGATTTATTTTGAGAAGTACGGCAGATTGGAATTGTATGATTTAAAAAATGATATAAAAGAGGAGCACGAATTGTCAAAACAATTTCCTGAAAAAACAAAAGAACTGGCTCGTTTATTAACTACAGAATTAAAAAATTATAGAGCACAAATGCCTTCCTATAAATCAAGCGGAAAGCAGGTTCCGTGGCCTGATGACGTAAATTAATCTGAAGATTGCACTTGAAAAAAAATAGAAATGCGGATTATAACCCTGCTTACTGTAGGTCGGTTCGTTTACTGTTGATCACGCAACCGATTGATAAAATATTTTATCGCTATAATCAAATACCTTTAAAAAAATGGCATGTAAGACTTTGCCATTCAGAAATAAAAGAAAAGAAAAAATGAAAAAAACATTTCTCCTGGCCGTTCTTTCAACAATCCTGGTAACGTTGCAAGCGGCAGCCCAGCAAAAGCCAAACGTCCTAATTCTTTACACCGATGATTTAGGATACGGTGATTTAAGTTGCTACGGCGCTACGGCTATTTCTACTCCAAATATTGATTGGCTGGCACAAAACGGATTACGATTTACCGATGCACATTGCACCGCTTCTACCTGCACGCCATCAAGATTTTCGTTACTATCGGGGAGATATGCATGGCGCAAAAAAGGAACAAACATTTTGCCCGGAAATGCTAATCTCACCATCCCCACAGACATCACCACGTTACCAAAAGTTTTTCAAAATGCAGGTTATTTAACCGGAGCAGTGGGCAAATGGCATCTGGGTTTGGGCAATACATTTCCTATCGACTGGAATAAAGAAGTTTCTCCGGGTCCACGCGAAATCGGATTTGACTATTCATTTATTTTTCCGGCAACTGCCGATCGCACGCCTACCGTTTTTATGGAGAATCAAAAGGTTGTTGGATTGGATATTTCTGACCCGATAGAAGTAAGTTACCAGCATGCTTTCGAGGGAGAACTTTTAGGAAAAGATCACCCGGAAATGTTGAAAATGAAGAACGATCCGATGCAGGGCCACAACCAGCATATTGTAAACGGTATCGGCCGCATCGGTTACATGCAGGGTGGCAAGCGAACTGAATGGACAGACGAAGAATTGGGATTTACATTTAACACCAAGTCTGTTGGATTTATTGATGAAAGTATAAAAGAGAAGAAGCCCTTCTTTTTGTATTATGCCATTCATGATATTCATGTTCCCCGAATGCCGGCAAGTATTTTTAAGGGGAAAAGTAAATTGGGTTATCGTGGCGACGCCATTCTTGAAATGGACCATACGGTTGGTGTCATTTTGGAGGCATTAAAGCAACGGGGGCTTTTAGATAACACCTTAATAATTTTTAGCAGTGACAATGGCCCTGTATTAAATGACGGCTATTTGGATAGCTCAGTGGAAACCTCTGTGGCTGAAAATTACAAGCCAGCCGGGGTATATCGAGGAGGAAAATACAGCGCGCTCGAAGGAGGCACCCGTGTTCCGATGATGGTATATTGGGCTAATAAAATAAAACCGAATACTGTTTCAAATGCGCTGTTTACACAAATAGATTTGATGGCTTCGTTTGCAAAAATGCTCAATGAAAAACTTCCTGAAAATGAATTTACCGATAGCCGTGATTATTTTTCTACATTAACGGGAAAACAAAATAAAAGCAGCGATTTTATTGTCGAACAACCTGAAAACAGTGCGCTGTGCATCGTAAAAGATGGATGGAAATATATTACGCCCAGCAATGGCCCTGCATTGATGAAATATGTAAATATTGAAAGTGGATACAGCACAGAAGATCAGTTATATAATTTAAAAGATGATCCACAGGAATTGCACAACATTGCTGCAAAATATCCGGAAAAATTATTGGAGCTAAAAAATCTTTTAAAGAAAACTGAGGATAGTTATAAGTAACGTTTGTAACCCTTCCAGGTTTTTAAAAGTCCGGAAGGTTTCTGAATAGAATTCTCCATTTAATGTTTATTTACCGGATTTAAAACTTTATGCCGCTTGCTGATCAGCCCGATACTATTCATAAGGAAATACGTTTAGGAAGCGGGGAGTTGAATTTTTTAATTTAGAAATAATTATAAACAAATAAAATCATGAAAAAAACAATTCTCTTATTACTGACTGTATTATGCATTTCCATATTTGGTTTTGCGCAGGATAACCATCAACAAACTCAGCTTCATATCATCCCGGAACCTGTTTCCATAAACCTGCAAAAAGGCAATTTTTCCTTAAAACCAAATACATCGGTTATCGTTGAAGATTCAAAGACACTGGAGCTGGCAACATTATTTACAAAGCTGTTGAATACACCAACAGGGTATCACCTATCTGCAAAAAAAGGCAAAGAAGTTAGCGACGCTATTGTCTTAAAAATCAACAAGACGCCGGATTCGGAGTTAGGGGATGAAGGGTATACTTTAAGAGTTACTTCTAAAAATGTCATCATAACCGCCAATCAACCAAATGGGCTTTTTTATGGAATACAAACGCTGATGCAACTTCTTCCCCCCGATGTGGAAAGCCAAACGGCCATTCATTCGGTAACATGGGAAATCCCTTGTGTGAACATCATGGACTATCCTCGTTTTGGATGGCGAGGCCTGATGCTGGATGTTAGCCGTCACTTCTTTTCAAAGCAATTTGTAGAGGAATACATTGATGAAATGGCCAAATACAAATACAATATTTTTCATTGGCACCTTACAGATGATCAGGGATGGCGTATTGAGATAAAGGGGTTGCCAAAGCTCACTGAGATAGGCGCCTGGCGAGTGCCCCGGGAGGGAAAGTGGTGGTCATTTTTGCCCCCGCAACCCGGAGAAAAGGCTACACAGGGAGGATACTATACACAGCAGGATATTCGCGATGTGGTGGCTTATGCCCAAAAACGCTTCATTACTATTTTACCCGAAATTGATGTGCCTGCACATAGCTTATCGCTGATAGCTGCTTACCCGAATTTATCCTGTACCCAACAGCCATATTCCGTAAACCCCGGAAGCCAGTTTTATAAAATAGAAGATAATGTGCTTTGCGTAGCTAACGATTCTACGTGGCTGATGCTTGATAAAATATTTACCGAGGTGGCTGAATTGTTTCCATGCAATTATATACATGTGGGCGGCGACGAAGCCTACAAGGGTTTTTGGGAAAAAGACCCTAAAGACCAGGCGCTCATGAAAAGAGAAAACATAACAGACCTGGAGGGGTTACAAAGTTATTTTGAAAAGAAGCTGGAAACGCTGATTACTTCAAAAGGAAAAAAGATGATCGGATGGGATGAGATACTGGAGGGCGGTATTGCTCCCGAAGCTACCGTGATGAGTTGGCGCGGTATGTCCGGGGGCACCCAGGCAGCCAGGATGGGACACCAGGTCATCATGACACCCAGCAATTATACTTATTTAGATCTCTACCAGGGCGATCCGTTGATAGAACCTTCGACTTACAGCGTGTTGCGGTTGAATACGTGCTATCAATTTGAGCCCGTACCTGATAGCGTGGATCCGAAATATATTCTTGGCGGCCAGGGAAATTTATGGACGGAATCAGTTCCCAATGATCGCCATGCTGAATACATGACGTGGCCAAGAGGATTAGCATTGTCAGAAGTTTTTTGGTCGCCTAAGGACAAACGCAACTGGCCCGACTTTATTCGTCGTATGCAGAATCGCTTTAAATACATGGATGCGGCGCAGGTGAACTATGCGCTTAGCGCCAACGATCCCATTATTACAGGTGTGAGAGATGCTAATGATTCCTTGCAGGTGAAATTGGCAACTGAAATACCAGGCCTTGATATTTATTATACTTTCGATGGAACAAACCCGGATAATTTTTACCCGAAATATGATGGCAAACCATTGGATATCCCCAAAGGCGCTTCTGCGATCAGAGTGATCACTTATCTTGACGGAAAACCATTCGGCCATCAGATCAATTGCCCTTTAAGTGACGTGGCGAAAAGAGTGCCGGGTAATAAGAAATGAGGAAGGAAGAATAACGAATAAAGAATAAGAAATAAGGAAGGAGGAAGGAGTATTTAGACATGAGAGCGTCAGGACAGCTTTCGATAGATTTAAACTGATTATTTCTTAGGCGGCTAAGGTCTTGACTTTTGGTATTTTTCCGAACGATATTTTTATCAATTATCTAAAAAAAATGAAAATCTAAAAAATTTCTCTGTTTGCTGCGAAAAGATGTGCTACAATATCAAAAACATATAGTCCTTTAATTTTCTGGTTAAAATTTTTAAAGATTTATTTAAATCTTGGATACTGCATTTTAACTTTGTTGTTCAGATTCATAGCTTGATTTTTTATTAGATCTTGTAGATCTCTTTAACAACAATCAATTTAACTTGCTGCCTTCATGCTAGAAAATTTATCAGATAAGACATTGTTGGAAACCGCAGATGAACATGCCGGTTTCAGGATTCTGTATAGCCGTTATTGGGAAGCGCTGTATAAAAAGGCATTTTTCCGTTTTGGAAACATTGCTGATGCAGAGGACGCTGTACAGGAAGTTTTTATAAGCGTTTGGCGTAATAAGAAAACAATTCAGGTTGATGAAACTCTTGCGCCCTATCTTTTCACAGCGCTCAAATATTACATCATTAAACAAGTTTACCGAAAAGCGAAAAAGGGCATACAGGTTCCCTTATCGGCAGAAAAGTTGGAACATTCTGAACTTACGACCGAAGAACTTCTTCAGTATAAGGAACTGCAATCTGCCATTGCCGGAGAAGTGGATGGATTACCGAAAAGGATGAAGGAAATCTATCGCTTAAGCCGGATTGAAAATTTGCAAATAGCTGAAATAGCTGTTCGACTGAGTATCTCAGAACAAACCGTCAAAAACACGCTCACCAATACTTTAAAACGTTTGCGGGAAAAGTTATCCCATTATAGTTTTTTGTTTAGTTTCCTCCTGTAATACTTTTAAATTGCAAAATAAATTGAGCCAGAGGAAATTCCATACGATTTTCTACCTCCGGTTCTTTATAGAGTCAAAGTCTCCAAAACTTATTTCCAATTATCCATCGCTGACGCGGGACCACACCGCTGACTACACGTTACTAACGGTGGTAAATAAATAAATTTCAATGATTCTTATTTTCGTTTTAAATCGTGCCAAAACCTATTTTCAGTTTTTAAAAAAATAATTATTAATTCATTGGTACTAAAAAAAAATTTGGGTATATAGTTAATGGTGAGGAGGCCTAATTGCCATTTTGTTGGCACTAACAACTACAAAAAACATTGCTTGAAAAATAACAAAGGAATCCGGTTATTATATAAATACCTTTTTGGTGTGCCTTCTTTCGAAGAAAAAATAAACGTAGAAAAATGGTACGAGGATATTGATGAAAGCGGCGATATTGCCGGTTCCGATGAACTATTGAAAGTAAAAGAACAGATTTACCAGCGCACATGGAACGAACTGAACTATAGTGCAAAAGTGATACCTTTTTATAAAAGAACTTTCTTCCGCGTTGCTGCGGCTACAGTTGTGGCTGTGTGTATTACAAGCGCTTATTTTTTGTTTTTAAATAAATCAAAACCCTCTGCCACAATTGCAAAAATACGGACACCTGCTTTGACAAATGATGTAGCCGCTCCTTCCGGCAATAAAGCCATCCTGACCCTAGGTAATGGCAAAACTATTGTGCTTGATAGTGCAGCAAATGGATCCCTTGCCCAACAAGGTAACGTGAATGTGTCTAAATTGAGCAATGGTAAGATCGCTTATAACGCCGAAAGTAATGGCGCTGCCGAAATTCAATATAATACACTAACAGTTCCTAAAGGAAGCAAACCGGCGCAGTTGGTTTTGGCAGACGGCAGCGAAGTATGGCTGGACTTGGCTTCATCTATCACTTATCCTACGGCCTTTGTTGGCAAAGAGAGAAAAGTAGAAATAACAGGCGAGGCTTATTTTGAAGTGGCTCACAATAAAGCAATGCCATTTATAGTGCAAAAAGGAGATGTAGATATTAAGGTGTTGGGAACACACTTTAATGTGAATGCATACAATGAGGAAAATTCATTGAAAGTGACTCTTCTTGAAGGCGCTGTAAACGTTGAAAGAAATGGCAACGAATCACTCGACATACAACCCGGCCAGCAGGCGGAAATCAACCGGCAGGGGAAAATAGGATTAAATAAAGACGTTGATTTAGATGAGGTAATGGCCTGGAAAAACAATTGGTTTAATTTTAACAGCCTGACCGTTCAGGAAATTATGCAGCAAATAGAAAGATGGTATAATGTATCGGTGACTTACGAGGGAAAGCCAGGCAATAAACATTTTTCAGGGATTGTGAGCCGTAGCAACAATGTATCCGAGGTGCTGAAAATAATGAAACAGGCAGAAATAAAATTTAAAATTGAAGGGAAAAATATAACGGTTTTATAAGCTGAACGCCAACAGTTGAGAGCTAAAGGCGAACACTACCAAACTCAAAAATTGAAACTTGTTGAACAAAAAAAACCGCTCCGGGTGCGAACCGAAGCGGAGTGAATTTGGGTCAACTTAATTATAACAATCATTCGAACGACTACTATTTTTTAACCCAAAAACAAAGTTATGCAATCAAACGCACACTTTACTTTGACCTCGCTAACTACTAAACGAAATGCAGGTTGGAGATTATCAACACAAACTCTATTAAACGGGAAGTGGAAATGGATAAAGCTGAACTTCCATTTCATTTTCCGAAAACAAAATTGGTTAGTAATGAAGTTCACGGTCATCTTATTACTTTCGGCCTGCCTACAGGTAAGCGCAACGGGGTTTTCGCAAAACATCACCCTCTCAGAAAAAAATGTATCACTGCAAAAAGTCTTTAAGCAGATTCACAAACAGACAGATTACCAGTTTTTTTATGAAGATGAAATGCTTGACAAAGCCGGCAGGATAAGTATTAATGTAAAAAATGCTCCGCTTGAACAAGTGCTGGCAATTTGTTTTAAAGATGCTCCTTTGTCGTACTCTATTGTAAATAATGCAATTACTGTAACGCCCAAAAAAGTGGATGTAGTTTCACAGCCAGATCTGCCGGTTGTCAATATGATTCACGGAACAGTAAAAGATGCACAAGGCAATCCTTTAGCGGGAGTATCTGTAATAGTAAAAGGAACTACAAAAGGAACGAGCACAGGAACAGACGGGAGTTTTAGTATTGATGCTAATGTGGGGGATGTGTTGGAGTTTAGTATTGTGGGATATCAGAAGAAAAGTGTGACAGTGGGGCAGAATAGTAATATTTCTGTGGTGATGGAAATTGAGGCAGCATTGGGAAATGAGGTAATAGTAGTGGGATATGGAACTCAGAAAAAAGTGAATTTAACTGGCGCTGTTGCACAGGTGACGTCAAAGGAGATAGAAAATCGCCCGGTATCCAATATAGGTCAGGCATTACAAGGTTTGATTCCAAACCTGAATATTACCAATAGCAATGGAAGTCCCAATAGCACACCTGCAATCAATGTAAGAGGTGGTACTTCGTTTGCGAAGAACAGCAACGGGGATTTTGTCTTTCAAACAGGATCGCCCTATACTTTGGTTGACGGAGTACCAATGGACATAAGCCAGATTAATCCAGAGGATATAGAAAGTATTTCCGTTTTAAAAGACGCCGCTTCTTCTGCCATCTATGGTGCAAGAGCCGCTTATGGTGTTCTGTTGGTTACTACCAAAAAAGGAAAACGTTCTGAGAAACCGTCACTTTCTTACTCTAATGATTTTCAATGGAACAAGCCCGCGGCAATTCCGGATTTATTAAACGCTTATCAGATTCAGGATGCGCTGATAAAAGCCCAGGCTTTGCAAAATGGTTCTGCATCCACAGATATGGAAACTAAACTGGCAGCAATAAAAGCGTATATGGACGATCCTAAAACAGCGCCTTCATATATTATGAGTATTCCTGGTAATGACTCAAGCTCTATCATTTGGGTTGCCAATCAAAATCCGTATAAGGAAGCTGTAAGAGAATCTTCGCCGATGCAAAAACACAATCTTAGCCTCTCCGGCGGCAATGAAAAAAGTACGTATTATGCATCACTCGGTTACCTGGATCAGGATGGCATGTACAAGTTGAATACAGATAAATTCAAACGCTATAATGCCACATTTAATTTATCTTCTAATGTAACCAACTGGTTTAAATTAGATTTCAGAACTTCTTATTACAATACCCAATATACACAACCGGTAAATCCTGCCGGCAAGGGCGGATGGTGGCGTGCATTATCGCAGGAACCAGAAAGGAATGTGAACATGCCAATGAAAACTCCGGAAGACGCTCCTAACGGAATGGGTGGAATGTATACAGACAATATTCTTTCCTTCTTGGATTATGGCTCAAGCGATAAACAAAGTACAGAGAATTTGTTGATTGCTGTTTCTCCTTCCATTAAATTGACAAAAGACTGGAATATCAAAAGCGATATTTCTTTTACTTCAAATAATTACGGCGAGAAACAGGTGATCCCTGAATTAGACAGGGTTGAAAACAGTTGGTATTCTACAGACAATGTTTATACCAGTCCTACTTCTGTTGACAAAACGGTAGATCATTATAATCAATACCTGGTTAATTTGTACACGGATTATAAATACGATATTAAAAATCACCACTTTTATGCTTTAGCTGGTTTTAACCAGGAATGGTATAAGGATAATAACCTGGAAGGCATCGGAAACGGCATGATTACTCCTGAAGTTCCTGTTATTGATCAGACGACTGGCCAGAGAAATGCTTATGATGCAGAAAGTGAATGGGCAGTCCGGGGCGGCTTTTACCGGTTTACATACAATTTTAAAGGGAAATATTTGCTGGAATCAAATGGCCGCTACGACCTTACCTCCAGGTTTCCTCACGATTCAAGAGGCAAATTCTTCCCGTCACTTTCCGCCGGATGGAGAATTTCTGAAGAGAATTTTGCACAAATCATAAAACCTGTAATTACCGATCTTAAGTTGCGGGGTTCTTACGGGAGTATCGGAAACCAGAATGTAGCTAACTACATTTATGTTCCATCCTATGGGACTATTTCTCAAGTGCAACAATTATTCAATGGTGTAAGGCCGGTAGGTATAACCCCTCCGGGTTTGGTAGACCCGAATATCACATGGGAAACCGCATCAACAACAGATTTTGGCCTCGACGCAACTGTGGTAAATAAGCTGGATATCAGTTTTGACTGGTACAGGCGCAATACAACAGACATACTCGTTGATGGCGACAAATTTCCTGCTGTTTTGGGAGCTTCTGCACCTACTCAGAATTCGGGTGCTCTGCAAACAGATGGATGGGAGTTTTCAGCAAAATGGCACGACAGGACCAGTGGCGGATTACACTATGATTTGGCTTTCGTATTATCAGATTATCAGACAACCATTACAAAATTTAATGGTAATCCAAATAAACTACTCAGTACTTTGTATGTAGGAGAAAAAATGGGCGAGATATGGGGTTATGAAACCTACGGTATCTTCCAGTCCCAATCTGAGATCGATAAAGCGCCAAGCCAGAAGCAGCTATATTCCGGAATTGTCTATCCGGGCGACGTTCGCTATGCGAATCTGGATGGCGATTCTATTATTTCTTCAGGTTCGAATACTGTAACAGATCCGGGTGATAGAAAAATAATTGGAAACAGTACCCCAAGGTTTCAGTTTGGATTGAATACCAACTTTTCCTGGAAAGGTTTTGATTTGAATGTGTTCCTCCAGGGGGTAGGAAAACGAGATGTATGGGTTGGCGATAATTTGTTTTGGGGTGCTATTGCCGGCGGAACTGGAACAAAGGAAGTATATGAAAATTCATGGACACCTGTAAATACGAATGCACTGTATCCGGCCTACAGGGCAGCGTCACAAAACATACAGGTGCAAACAAGATATTTACAAAACGCGGCTTACATAAGACTAAAGAATATCGCTCTCGGATATTCATTACCTGTGAGAACTGTGAATCATATTGGATTGCAAAAGATCAGGATTTATGTGTCCGGGTACAATATCTGGCAGTACAGTAAAGTACCGCAGGTATTTGATCCGGAAGTATTAAGTGCAAATTACCCAATGATAAAGTCTTACGCATTCGGACTCCAGGCAACATTCTAAAAAATTAAATTAAAATAATTATGAAATTCAAATTAATGATGCTATTTGTTGTTGCATCTTTTCTTTACAGTTGTAATAACAAATTTCTCGATAAAGTTCCATTGGACACGATCAACGATGCAAACTTTTGGACAACCGAGCAGGATTTACAATTATATGTGAATGCTATTTATCCCAATTATATTGTAGGTTTTGGCTACGACTTTGGTGATGCAACAATTCAACCTTATGGCTATACACAAGCTGCTATTGCTTATGGAGATGTAATTACAGATAATGCGGCTCCTAATTCCTATTCTAAGGTGGCTGCCAATCAATACATCAGTTATCTTTCCGGCGCAAGCGGATCCGGTGGCTGGAATTTTGTAAACATGAGGACGATTAATTTGTTTTTGCAAAACTTTCGCAGAACAAAAATTCCGATCCAGATCCAAAATATTTATGGTGGCGAAGTTTATTTCTTCAAGGCCTGGGATTATTTTGAAAAAGTAAAACTGTTTGGTGACATTCCATGGCTTTCATCTACATTAACCACAACTTCTCTTGAGTTATTTGCTCCCAGAACGCCAAGGGCTGAAGTGATGGATTCTGTTATGAACATTTTAGATACGGCGATTGCATGGCTGCCTGCAAAAGGATCTGAACAGCCGGACAGGCTCAATAAAGATGTTGCCTTGTTTTTAAAAGCCAGAATTGGTTTATACGAAGGTACCTACAGAAAATATCACAAAGAATTAAACCTGGATGGTACAAAGTTTTTAAATGATGCAGTAGACGCATGCGAAAAATTAATGGCAGGCGGATATTCCTTATACAAAACATCAGATACAACAGAAGTTTATAATTCGCTATTTGCGCAATATTCCTACAAAAACAATCCTGAGGTTATTTTATCAAAAGAATATTCAGAAAATCTCCAGTTAGGTGTGGCATTCAGCCGGTATTTTGCCCAAAATTTAAGACACCAGTTTGGTGTTACTCGAAACCTCGTGGATGCCTATTTATGTACCGACGGTAAGCCCATTTCTACCAGTTCTGTTTTCCTCGGGAAAGATTCTATCCAGGAGGAGTTTCAAAACCGGGACCCAAGATTGCGTCAAACTGTAGCTATGTTTGGAGAATACGATAATGCAACGGGAGTAATGGGAGCCAATAATGCACCGAAGCCAAATATACCCGGTCTTTCTGGTAATAAATGCCCGACAGGATACCGTTTGGCTAAATGGTTTTTGAATGATCCTGCAGATTGGAATAGGGTCACCAACGGAATGCAGGCAGCGCCAATATTCAGGTATGCCGAAATTTTATTGGATTATGCAGAAGCGAAATTTGAGTTGGGACAGGCAGACCAATCAGTGATTGATGAAACAATTAATGTGATCCGCGGCAGGGTAGGCATGCCGCACCTCGATGTCGCTAATATCCCGGCAGATCCTTCATTAGACGCTAATTATAGTAAATACTGCGGCTATGTCCCCGCACCGTTATTACGAGAAATAAGAAGGGAGAGAAGAGTAGAAATGGCTTTTGAAAACACCAGGTGGGATGATTTAATGAGGTGGAAAGCCGGCCGTTTTTTAGAAATATCAGTTGAAGGAATTAAGTTTGTTCAATCTCAGTTTCCCACGGTAGTGGTTAACAAAGATGTATATCTAAGTAGTGATGGTTTTTTGTTGCCTTATTTCAAAACATTGCCTGAAGGGAGGCAATTTGACGAAACAAAGCAATACTTATTTCCAATTGATTTAGAAGATTTAGTTCTTAATCCACAATTGGTCCAAAACCCCGGTTGGAAATCAAAATAAAAAGGAAAAATAAAGTATTTATAAATCCACGGCAGCCGGATTCTTAATCTGACTGTCGTTTATTTATTCACTTCTTAGTTTATGAAATACAAAATACTTCTAAAACCTCTTTTTTTTATTGCCTTTTTATCTCTTCTGCAAAAACAAACTTTTGCTCAAAATCATGCTGTTAAAGATAGTAGTCGTATGCAATGGTGGAAGGATGCAAAGTTTGGCTTGTTTTTGCATTGGGGGCTTTACTCTGTTACTGCTGGTGATTGGAAAGGCAAACCGGTTGAAGGTGGCGAAGGTTTTATGTTGAATGAAAGAATTCCTTTAAAAGAATATGCACAAATTGCCAATGATTTTAATGCTGTAAAATTTAATGCTGAACAATGGGTGCTTACAGCAAAAAATGCCGGCATGAAATACATTGTAATAACGGCCAAACATCATGATGGCTTTGCCATGTTCGATTCTAAAGCAAGTGATTATAATATTGTAAAGCGTACTCCCTTTCATAAAGACCCAATGAAAGAACTTGCTGCGGCTTGTAAAAAAGAAGGCATAAAACTTTGTTTTTATTATTCCCTTGGGCGCGACTGGCAGGACCCGGATGTGCCTACAAACTGGCCGGTAAAAGGCGGAAGAAGCAATACCTGGGATTATCCAAATGAAGATGCAAAAGTGCTTCAACGCTACTTTGACCGCAAAGTAATTCCACAGGTTACGGAATTACTAACGCAATATGGCCCAATCGGAGTAATGTGGTTTGATACATTTGAGATGATTACAAAAGCCCAAAGCAAAGAATTACAAACATTGATTAGAAAGCTGCAACCTGATTGTATTATCAACAATCGTATTGGAAATGGTTTTGGCGATTATTTTGTTTCAGAACAATCTCTTTCAACGGGTATGAAAGTAAAACCCTGGGAAGCGTGTATTACGTTGGGAAAAAATTGGGCGTATGTCCGCAGAGATACAGTTTTTAAATCTCCTGAATTATTAATTCGTGATTTGATCGAAGTAGTTAGCAAAGGAGGGAATTTATTATTGAATGTAGGCCCTATGGGCAATGGAGCATTTCCACAAAGAAGTATTGAAACACTTGCCACCATTGGGAAATGGATAAAAATAAATCATGAAGCGATTTATGATACTAAGGCCTGGAAAATATCCAAAGAAAATCCTGTAGCAGACATTAAGAAAGAAAAACAGGATAGTACGGATGCAAAAACACTGAAAGATTTTGTAAATGATGCAACATCAAAAGACCTTACTCCTGATATCCGGTTTACAACAAAAGGTGCTAATCTTTATGTTTTTGCCCGAAGCTGGAAAGAAAATAAAGTTTTTGTTCGTTCACTGCCTTCGGGCGAAGCGGTGATTGAGAATATTAAAATGCTTGGTTCGGCAAAAAAAATAAAATGGAAACAAGACAAAGACGGGTTGATTATTAATACGCCTGTTGAAAACAAATCAACGGATATTCAGGTGTTTGTATTCAAAATAGAGATGTAGAGAAGTGTAATTTGCTGATTTGAAATTATATCTAATAATAAGAAAAAACTATTAAATAATTTATTATGACGAAAACAAGAATCCTTAATAAAACTTTGTTTACTGTCTTGTGCCTTTTGCTCTTTTCCTTTGGCTACTCGCAGCAGGCAAAAAAAGAAGAAGTTCCATTACTTCATGGCGCGCATCATATCGGAAAAAGAATGGATGCCGACATGGTTCGGTGGCGTGGTTATGGCCTGGGACAATTTATCCATTGGGGTGTGTATTCTTTATTGGGTGGTGATTACAACGGAAAACATTACAGTGATGTCGGCGGCGCAGCAGAATGGATTCGTTCCTGGAAAGAAGTACCGCATGATGTGTATGATAATTTATACAAACAATTTAATCCAACGTCTTTCAACCCAACACAATGGGCTGCTATGGCAAAACAAATGGGGGTAAAATATGTCACTTTTACCACCAAGCATCATGATGGATTCTGCATGTGGCCAAGTAAATACACAGATTACACCGTGGCCAATACCCCTTACAAAAAAGACATCGTAGGCCCGATTGTAGATGCCTACTCAAAAGCCGGGATTGATGTATATCTTTATTTTTCTATTATGGATTGGCACAATCCTGACTGGCGCTATGATTTAAAAACGAAGGAAGATACGATTGCTTTCGACCGGTTTAAATTGTTTACCAAAAACCAACTGACAGAATTATTAAAAAATTATCCCTCCATAAAAGGTCTTTGGTTTGATGGAACCTGGGATAACAGTTGGAAAAAAAGTGGCGCATTTTCTGATTCTTTAGACCAATATTTAAAATCAATTCATCCCGGATTAATTATTGGCAGCCGCCTGCGTGCAGATGATAAAGGCAATCGTCACTTTGATGCCAATGGAAACCTGATGGGAGATTATGAACAAGGGTGGGAAAGAAAAATCCCAAAAACATATGCGGATACGCATGGCAATGATTGGGATTGTGTAATGACCATTCCTGAAAATGGATGGGGCTATGCAAAAACATGGCTCGGCCATTGGAAAACAACAGATGAACTATTAGAGATGCTTGCACAATGTGTTTCACTTGACGGGAATTTTGTGGTCAATTTTGGACCAAAGGCAGATGGCACTTTCAGAGACAAAGAGATACAAAATGCAAAAGAAATTGGCGATTGGATGGAAGTAGATAGTGCCGCGATTTACAATTGCGGATACGCCGGTTGGGAAAAACAGGATTGGGGTTGTTACACCCAAAAAAGAGGAGAAAACAAAGTGTATATGATTGTATTTAATGTACCTGTATCAGGAAGTTTGAAGACAAAGCCTTCAAATAAACTGGTTGTTGATAAAGCTTATTTTTTAAGTTCACCTGATAAAGAATTGCCTTTGGAAAAATTAGATTATGGCACTTCTTTTATTCATTTGCCAAAAGATTTTACAGCAGATAAACCTTTTGTAATTGTACTGGAAACAAAAGCAACAAAGCAAAAAAATGAGGGGCCAAAAGCGAAAACATAGCAGCCGGAACAGAAGGTCAGACTGAGGCCAAATATTGAACGCTCTGCTACTAAACGGTAGCAAATAAAATAGAATCTACAACATGAAAAATATTTTCCTTTTCTGCTCACTTTTTATATACTTCCACGCTATTTGTCAATCACCTCGTCAAAACATTTCTTTCAATGATGGCTGGCAATTCAGAAAAGCGGTTAATGAAAATTCAACCGACACTTTGTGGGAAAAGGTGACCATTCCGCACACCTGGAATGCGGTAGACATGCAAACTGGGAAAAGCTTTTATGCAGGTGACGCTTTCTATGAAAAACATTTTTTTATTGATAAAAAACTTGAAGGTAAAAGGGTTTTTATCCGCTTTGATGGGGTAGGACAAGTGGCCGATTTATACATTAATAATAAATTCATTGGTGAACATAAGGGATCATATGCTGCTTTTTGTTTTGAGATTACCTATGACTTAAAATATGGCGATGAAAATTACATCCGCGTAAAAGTAAATAACACTCCCAGGAAAGACATCATTCCGGTTAATAATTTTCTCTTTGCAATTTACGGTGGCATCTACCGCCCGGTTTCGCTGATTGTTACCAATAAATTAAACATCACTACGACCGATTACGCATCACCAGGAATATATATTCGTCAAAAGAACGTTTCCAGTCAATCCGCGGGCATCGATGTAACAACCAAGCTTGAGAATACCCTTCATACTACAAAGAAAGTACAACTGAAAACGGCTTTGTATGATATGAAAGGGAAATTGGTAAAAGAGAAGCAACAATCCATAACAGTTTTACCGCAGGGAAGACAATCCTTTACACAGCATCTTACGATTGCCAAACCGCATTTATGGCAGGGTAGGAAAGACGCTTATTTATATAAGATTGTAACCAGTATTATTGATGCAAATGAAACAATAGATGCGGTAGCTCAGCCCTTAGGTATCCGCGCTTTCAATATCTTACCCGGCAAGGGATTTTACCTGAATGGCACGCCTTACCGATTGTATGGCGTATGCCGTCACCAGGATTCATGGGGTTATGGTAATGCGCTCAGTTATGCCCAACAGGATACAGATATGAACCTCATCAAAGAGATTGGCGCTACCAGTATCCGTTTTGGACATTATCAGCAGTCGCAGCATATTTACAATGACTGTGACAGCATTGGCTTTCTTGTCTGGACAGAAATTCCCTTTGTGAATGCGGTTTCAGGAGAGGAATCGGACAACGCCAAACAACAGATGACAGAGCTCATCCGTCAGAATTTCAATCATCCTTCTATTTTTACATGGAGCACTTCCAATGAAGTTTATTGCAAAACCCCTGAAGACTATACCGCCCGGCTGATCCGAACGCTCAATGATATTGCCAAAACAGAGGATCCGGACAGGTACTCTGGTAGTACCAATGGCTATGGAAACATGGATCGCCCGGAAAACTTTAATACAGATATCCAGGGGATCAACCGGTACTATGGCTGGTATGAAGGAAAAATGGGTGGCCTTGACAAATGGATTACCGGGCTGGAAAAAAAATATCCGGATTGTAAAGTCGTATTAGCCGAATATGGCGCAGAAGCGAATATAGATCAGCAGGCCGACGTTGATACAAGCAAAGTGCCTGCCTACGACGGGCCTTTTTTTCCTGAATCTTATCAAACCAGGTTGCATGAAGTGCAATGGGGCATTATTGAAAAACATCCATACCTCGTTTCATCTTACGTATGGAATATGTTTGATTTTGCCACGCCGCTTTGGAACAGGGGCAGCGTTCCTGCCCGCAATATGAAAGGACTTGTCACTTTTGACCGGAAAATAAAAAAAGATGCTTTCTATTGGTACAAAGCCAACTGGAGCAAAGAACCAGTCCTCTACATTGCTGACAGAAGATTTGTTAAGCGCGATAAGGCAGTAACAAACATAACAGTCTATTCAAACAGGGGCGTTCCTACTTTAATGGTCAATGGAAAACGGCAACCTTCTCCAAAACAGGGAACCACAAAAGTTCATTTTATTTTTGAAAATGTAAAGCTGCAAAAGGGAAAGAACGAAGTAAAAGTAACCGTTCAGCAAAAAGGAGAGGTATTGAAAGACCAGGTAGAATGGTTTCTTGATGAACGCAAACTGCAACGGTAACCACTAATTAGTCGATAACTTTCCAAAAGTTCAAATCCGCAATAAATGTTTGTTTACTGTTCGATTGCAAGCGAAGAAAAATGTTGAATAAAACTTTGTTTACTGTTAGACAAACTTTTGGAAAGTTTTTTTGAAACGCTTTTAAAGAAAAGAGACTTCGATAACTTTCCAAAAGTTCAGACGGAAAGTTTTTTTGAAACACTTTTAAAGAAAAGAGGCTTTGGTAACTTTTCAAAAGCTCAAATCCGCAATAAATGTTTGTTTACTGTTCGGTTGCAAGCGGAGAAAAATGTTGAATAAAACTTTATTTACTGTGGAGATTTATGAAAATGTTGAATAAAGCTTTGTTTACAGTGAAGTTTTATGAAATGAAAATATTGAATAAAGGTTTATAGAATTAAGCGCTTTGATCGTGATGATCTGAATTACCAAGCCAATCCGTCCAAAGTGCGTGGGTTGAAAGGAACTAAAACCATCTTTTCTTACTTCTAACAAATTATGAGATGAAAAGTTTTTTTATTGCGAAACTATTAAGACCCTAAATAATTGAAAAGACTGAAGATTTGTTAGAGACATTGCGGCCAAGCGGTGGGATGACCGGACAAACGCGCGGATCCCTGCCTGCGTGATGGCAGTCAGGCAGGGATCGGGCCGGTAGGCAGGTTGTCCTTGAATTTTTTGTTTCTTTTTTGTTCAAGCAAAAAAGAAAATAAACAGAACTGAAATTGAATTGGATTTCGAGACTATAAGCATTCACGACTTAAACGCCTAATTCTAAGCTTTTATTAGCAACTGAATGATTCGTTTGTAAATTCAATTCAGCTTTTTATAACTATTTTTACGCTTCGTATTTATCCGATTAAAATAATTGACTTGATAGGAAAAAATGAGGTTTCGTTTTGGAATTTAATCGCCTGACCGAACCTTTTAAAACAGACTAAGAATTTAAAAAAATATTGAAAATGAATAACACACAGCCCGTTCAAAACTTTGCAAATCTTCTTGATTATAACAATAATATTATTTTCAACATGACGCCGGAAGAAGTTACGGCAGCAATTATATCCGGAGATGCAAGCCGGGTGCGTAACATCGAAGGCCAGTTTGCGATTGTTGAAAAAGTAGGCCAGGAAGTTTTTATGGCCCGTTCTATTGGAAGGCCCATGCGTTATTTTTTGGCTAAACAAGTAGCCGGTCCGTTGTTGATTGTGGCAGAACGAATGGATGAAATTTATGAATTCCTGAAAAGTAAAAATTTACATGCTCAATTTCATCCCTCTTATACGCGCATGGTTCCGGCGCACCATGTAGTGCGGTTGCAGGTAGTTGGCTGCCCCGATCCTAACCCTGTTTATACCCGTTTTTTTGACCCTCAAAGAAATCAATTAACCAATGACCTTGATGAAATAGGAAAAGCATACATCGGCGCGTTAGCAAATGAATGTCAGAAGTGGTTAAAAATGATTCCTGAAAATGAGCCTATCGGTGTTTTGTTTTCCGGCGGAATTGACAGCGGTTCTGTGTTCCTGGTACTGTATCATTTAATGCTGAAGATGGGCATTTCTCCGCAACGGTTAAAAGCATTTACTTTATCAGTGAATAATGGCCCGGATGCAGACCAGGCGCATCAATTTTTGGATGAATTGGGCCTGTCGCTTTTTCTTGAAGTGCTTGATGTTCCACAGTCGGACGTAAGTTATAAAGAAGCCATTAAGGCGGTAGAAGATTATAAAAAACTTGATATCGAATCAGCGACGATGGCACTCGCTTTGTGCAAGCAAGTACGCAAACTTTACCCCGATTGGAAATATATGGCAGACGGAGATGGCGGCGATGAAAACCTGAAAGATTATCCGATTGAAGAAAATACAGAATTAACGATTAGAAGTGTATTGAACAATACGATGCTTTACCAGGAAGGTTGGGGCGTTGATAAGATAAAACATTCTCTCACCTACACAGGTGGCCAGAGCCGCGGCCATGTGCGTTCTTATGCTCCATCGCGTTTGTTAGGATTCAAAGGATTTAGCCCTTATGCATTGCCCAATGTTATTGAAGTAGCGGAAGGAATTCCATTTATTGCATTGACCAATTGGAACGAAGAAGAATTGTACGCGCTGAAAGGAGAAATTGTAAAGAGAGGCGTTAAAGCTATCACCGGATTTGACATGCCTGTTTTTGAAAAGCGCAGGTTTCAAAAAGGGGTAGCTGACGAAAATACTTTTAAGGAAATGTTTGCCCCAAACGAGATGGAATACCGTCTCTATTTCAATTCGCTTTATGCCTGATACAGATGATATCGAAAGGCTTCGCCCGGAACGAAACATGGTAAATCCGGAAATTCCTTATCATTTTTTACAGGAAGAAGAACCGGGCGAAAATGGAAATGTGCAAAAAATAAATACCATTTTTCTTACCGGAAAAGAATGCTCCTTTAATTGTTTGATGTGTGACCTTTGGAAGAATACGCTTACGTATACTACACCTCCCGGAGCTATTTTACAGCAGATAGATTATGCCTTAGCGCGTCTTCCAAAAGCGGATGTTATAAAGCTTTATAACAGCAGTAATTTTTTCGATACCAAAGCGATTCCTTTGCCGGATTATCCCGGTATCATCGAACGGCTAAAACCTTTTAAAAAAGTTATTGTAGAAAATCATCCAAATCTTTGTGGCAAATCCTGCGTTCATTTCAATGAACAATTACATGGAAAACTTGAAATAGCCATGGGACTTGAAAGCATTCATCCGCGCGTATTGCCCAAACTGAATAAGAAACTTACCCCGGAAGATTTTAAAAAAGCAACTGCATTTTTGCAAAAAAATAAAATACAAATGCGGGCATTCGTTCTTTTAAATCCACCTTTTCTTACGGATGAAAAAGAGAATATAGAATGGGCATTTAAAACAGTTGAATTTGCTTTTGAATATGGTGTCGGTACTTGTTCTATCATTCCTACGCGTTCAGGAAACGGGATTATGGATATGCTGGAAAAAACCGGCGACTATGTTCCGCCAACATTGAACGCTTTGGAAGAGGTATTTGAAAAATCGCTTGCATTACAACAGGGAAAAGTTTTTGCCGATACCTGGGATATTGGTTTTTTATCTGGTTGCGATAAATGTTTTGAAGAAAGAAAAGGTCGTTTGGAAAAAATGAATTTGAGCCAAAAATTTCAGCCAAAAATAAAATGTGACGGGTGCATTTCAAATTTTCGCAGGAGGTGATTTCTTTCAACCATTAAGAAATGAAGGGAGGTTAAGAATGTTGCTTTGCAACATTTCTTCTCAATGTTTCTTAACTCCTTAATGGTTAGAATTCGCAGATTCAACTTGTCATTTCAAAGAGTTTTGATTTTATAATGAGCGCTCAATATAACTTTACTCAATCATGTATAACAACAGCAGTAATCATTATGATATTCTTATCGCAGGCTCCGGTTTTGCCGGTTTGCTGACTGCTTTACTATTACAGAAATCCGGCTTAAAAGTTTGTTTACTGGAAAAGGGAAGCCATCCGCGCTTTGCCATCGGTGAATCATCCACACCGGTAGCGGATATGATTTTGAGAAATCTTTCTTCAAAATATGACTTGCCCTGGCTGCACGATTTTTCAAGATATGGTAGCTGGCAAAAATCGCATCCCGAAATTGTATGCGGTATTAAAAGAGGTTTTAGTTTTTTTAAACATTTTCCCGGCAAAGATTTTACTACGGATGAAAATCATACAAATGAATTGCTGGTTGCAGCCAGTAGTAGCGATTTGGAATCAGACACCAATTGGCTGCGGAGTGATTTTGATGTTTTCTTAGTGACGAAGGTAAAAGAAAGCAGGATCGATTATTTTGACCTTACTGAAATTACAAAAGCAAAAAGAAATATAGAATGGGAATGGGGCATTTCAAATTGTCGGGGGTTGGTGGAGACACCAGCCGGGGCAGCGCGCCGTGGGCGGTGTCCCCACCGCCCACAGTCAGCCGAACCATGCGACAATTTGAAATGCACCAAATGGGAATTTCAAATTAAACGGTTGGACAAAAACGAAACTATCTTTTCTTCCTTTTTTATTGATGCCAGCGGAAGTGGATTTTTAGCGCAAAAACTTTTCGGCGTTGAATCTTCTGCAAACGATTTTCTTAGCAATTCTTTTTCTGCTTTTTCTCATTTTAATAAGGTACCTCACTGGACCCAAATATTAAACGAAAGAAAAATTCCGGTTGATGATTTTCCATACAACCCGGATTGGTCCGCCTTGCATCATATCCTGGATGAAGGCTGGCTATGGATGCTGCGATTCAATGATGAGCGCACGAGTGTTGGTTTTGTGATGAATGGTGAAAAAAATCTCTATGAAGATTTAGCAACTGAAGAAATCTGGAAAGCTATGCTGGAAAAATATCCGGCCATAAATTGCATTTTAAAAGATGCAGCGTTACATGCTCAACCAGGAAAAATAATAAAGTCCGGCAGGCTCCAAAGAAAAATGGAAAATAGTTTTGGTGAAGGATGGGTTGCGCTTCCCAATACCGTTGGATTTGTAGACCCATTATTTAGTTCCGGTATTGCTCATTCTCTTTCTGGCATTGAAAAACTGGTTGATATTTTTAAACAGCATTGGGGCAATAATGAATCAATTTATAATAGCTTAAAAGAATACGAACACAAGGTTTTTACAGAATTAAAATTAATAGATTGCCTTATCGCTGGTTGTTATAAAACGATGCCTTACTTCGAACTTTTCAACGCATGGTCAATGCTTTATTTTTCGGCTACAATTGCTCACGAAACACGAAGAATGAAAAACCAACCGCCTGGTTATTTTTTGAATGCCGACGATTCGCAAATCAATAAAATGGTTTACGATTCTTATGAAGATTTGATGAAAATAATTTCTTCTAAAATCCCGTCAAAAGATGAAATCAAAACTTTTACTGCACTCATAAAAAAAAGAATCGAACCATTCAACAGCGCAGGGCTGCTGGATGCATCTTGTAAAAATATGTACCGGCATACGGTGGCGGTGGTGTAAATTGTAAAAAATAAAATTTTGGTGTTCGCTTTTTAACTTTGACTTCTTTAACCTCTGATGGGGATTAGAAGAACATGAACTTAGTATAACATTGAAAGTAAGGCAAAAAGTATCGCACTGCCGACACAAATAGAAAAACATCAAATAACATTAGGACAATTAGTGTGCTTATTGCTTTGTAAAATAACGTGGAGGTGTAATTAGCGTAATTTATCTCTGTTCAATTGAATATAAGTTCATTGGCACAGTGGCAAGTTGCAAAAAGGCATTTTTTTGCCAAAATTATATCTTGCAACAATTGGTGTGTAATTTGCGTTGTATATTGCAATCCTATCTTAATCTTTTTTATGCAAAAAGGAAATCTCCAAGGCGAAAACAAGTATGGTACGCGTTCTGTAAAAGTGAGTTTACAAGTTCTTTTTTTTGAGGAAGATAACATACACTATGCTTATATGCCTTCATTTGATTTAACGGGATATGGTAATACAGAAGAAGAAGCTAAGAAAAGTTTAACTGTAGTCTTAGATGAATTTTTAAGATATACATTAAACAAGAATACTCTTTTTATTGAAATGCAAAGGCTTGGCTGGAAAATAAAAAGCAGGAAAAAGCCAATGTATGCACCTCAAATGTCAGACTTGATAAATACAAATGATCAGTTGAAGGATATTGTCAATTCAAAGCAATATACTACATCAAATTATCAGGTTAACGTCCCAGCTTTTTTCGCTTAATGTCAACCAATCCATTAAAAAATGTTTCGCTAAGAGACTGTAGAAAATTCTTAGTGAAGGTCGGTTGCCAAACCAACCGAACTACAGGTGGCCATGAGCATTGGACAAGAGCGGATTTACTACGTCCAATTACAATTCAAACCCATATTGATCCAGTCCCGGAAAGGATAATGAAGCAAATTATTAATGCTCTGGAAATCGACAGGGAAGAATTTCAAGAAATAGTAAATAGCTTGTAGGGTCTTGTCTTATGGCATACAACATTTGTAGGAAAGGCGATTGGTACAAACCACAGCATAAGAGGTTCTGGCCAGAAATTAACGGGAAGAAGCCTGTTACACAGGTTAGGGTTGCTTCGCACGATTTTCTGTTCGCCGCCCTCAAACAAAACTTATATCATCCTTTTATAACCAGGTAATATTATAATATGTCAAATTTTAAATTATCATCCGGCCAGGTTGAAGCATACGAAAGAGATGGCTATGTGATTGTAAGAAATTTTGTTTCTCCCGAAGAGATTCACAGGCTGCAGGAAGTTGCTTTTTCAGATGGCATTTTGCGCAAGCATGCTTTTGACCTGAATGACCAAAGTGGCAAAAAAACAAAACTTACGTTATGGTATTCGCCCGGAAATGATGTGTATGGATTATTAACCAAAAGTAAAAGAATGGTTGATGCTGCTGACCTGCTAATGGAAGGCGATAGCAGCGTATGCCATTTTCATAGCAAGCTGATGCAGAAAGAACCTAAAGTAGGCGGCGCATGGGAATGGCACCAGGATTATGGATATTGGTATAAAAACGAATTTCTTTTTCCCGGTCAGATGACGTCAATAATGGTTGCGATCACTGATGCCTGCAAGGAAAACGGCTGCCTCCAGGTAATAAAGGCAACACACAAAATGGGTCGCATTGAACACGGATTTGCAGGGGAACAGGTGGGCGCCTCTCAACATTATGTGGATTTAGCATTGAAAACAAAAGAACTGGTTTATGTGGAACTGGGCGCCGGCGATGCTTTGTTCTTTCACCCCAATTTGTTGCATCGTTCCGAGGCAAACTTGTCTGACCAACCGAGATGGTCGCTTATATCTGTGTACAACCGGTCTGAAAATGTGCCTTATAATGAACCTTCACAATTCAGCACTGTTCCCTTAACCGCGGTGCCTGATGAAGCTTTGCTGGAATGGGAAGCAGGCGACATTTCCGAAGGCGCTAACTTTTTAGAAAAAGAGCGTGATGAAGCCTTGAAATAATTTCGATTTTTTAAGGAATGTACCTGGTTGATTGATCGCCAAATTTCAAAATTCTATATAAACAAAACCATACTTTTACCCTAACAATGAGAAAAAATGCAATAAGCAATTTATTATGCTTCTATCTATTCCTGCTTCTAACAGGCTGCAAAGAAATCCACACTGTTAAGCCATCAGAGACAATTACAAATTCCAAAGGGCAGCAGGTATACCAGGATATACCTTATTTGCAGGATTATAGCATTAAGTATTACAGTACTTTAAATCATGATTCAATGAGATTGTCATCGGTCTCTTTAAATCGTGATGGACAAATACGGATTTTGTCAAATAAAGGAGTTCTTGTTCCTGATAATGGAAGTCTTTTTTATCCGGGGAAACTAATTCCTGATATTTCGTATGCGCCATTATTATCCAGGAAAATTGCTGCAATTGGCACTTATAAAAATCAGACGTTCTATCTTGATGATAAGCAGCTATTCAGTAATGCATGGGCAGGTAAAATACAAATTGATCACGGATTACCTAAAGCCTGTCTTTTTGCCGGCGGCAAAGATTTTGATTTTTTAATTTCGGATGGAGAAAAATTGCTTTACATTAACCAGGAAGGTATTAAACTTTGGTCCGGTAATTTTAAAGGAATTAAGCAAATCCGATACCTCGAAACAGAAAACTGCTTTTTGCTGGTTTCCCCGGAAAGCGTAGCAGAGTTTACACCTGGACAGCCGATTAAAGAAATTTATAAAGGAACAGGAATTGCCTGTGCTACTTCATTTGATAATAAAGTAGTCGTCGGAACAACAAATGGCTATTTTTTTCTTCCTGCCAAAACCTTAATTACAAAAGTACCTTGTCCTGATATTACTGATATTAAGGAAATTGACGGACAGTTATGGTTCTGCTCTACTATGGGAGCTTATCATCTTACCCCTGACGGAAAGTATGGCTTTTATGCCGGTGAACGCTGGCTGCCCGATGACCGTGTGATTACGATTGAGAAAGGGACAGATAGTAGTATTTTGGTAGTTACTGAAAAAGGACTTGCCCAAATCTGTTATAAAAAAATAACACTGGAAGATAAAGCCATGTTCTTTGAAAAACAGGTAAGGGAAAAGAATATTCGCTACGGAATAAATAGCTCAGCCAGCAAATTATTGACAGGATATTCGTCAGGACAAGTAGCCAATCAGCCGAGTGATAATCTTTGGACTGGCATGTACTTAGCCAGCCAATTGTTTCGCTATAAAGTAACCGGGTCAGCAACGGCGCGTGAAAATGCTTACGAAGCCTTTGAGGCCATGGAAAGGATGTTTACCGTAACAGGGATCCCTGGCCTTTTTGGCAGAAGTTATGAACGCGATTATAAGGTGGATACCACAAAAGCCAAAGGTTGGCAGGAAAAGGAACTTTTAAGTGGTAGCCCTGCCACAGTATGGCTTCCTGCCAGCGATCACCGCAACTGGGCATGGCGCTCAGCAGTTAGCAGTGACCAAACTGTAGGTCAGATTTTTGCGCTGACTATGGTATTGGAGTTGGCTGATGACAAAGAATGGAAAGCGCGTGCCTTAAAGTGTTT
>Ga0164241_10000927_pt1 | contig 42171 bp, 32 predicted proteins | sample OricomyardsoilBY_FD_108780 | JGI IMG/M metagenome (GOLD analysis project Ga0164241, IMG submission 108780) | Backyard soil microbial communities from Emeryville, California, USA - Original compost - Back yard soil (BY) | ecosystem: Environmental > Terrestrial > Soil > Unclassified | place: USA... | reverse complement strand
GCTTGGTAGCGCGTTCGGTTCGGGTCCGAAAGGTCGGCAGTTCGAATCTGCCCGCCCCGACAGACAGACAAAGCGACACAAAGAAAACCCTGGCACCCGAAGCCGGGGTTTTCGCTTTTGTGGCCGCTCCTTGCGTCGCGCGGATGGCACCGCGTTGTTCATGGTTCGCGACACGCACAGCTGCGGACTGGGGTTGCGGCAGCCACGCTGAGCGATGTTGGTGTTACGCTTGCCGATGGCCGATGACGCGGTTGAGTAAGTTGAAGCCGGTGGTGGCCGCGCACTCACACTCCCGGTCGTAGCGAACGACGAATCGCAAGCTCCTTTTCGAGGTTCACCAGCCGCTCGGTCAAGTAGCTCTTTGCCGCCACGATGTGCTTTTCGGAGCCCCCATTCCAGTCGAGACTGCTGATGAGCGATTCGTCGCCGAAAACACGTGCCTTGAGCTCGTGATCGAGTTTCCCGCTCCCAATACCCTGATGATAGGTCGAGAGGATCAAGCGCGCAAGGCACGCTTGCGCGATTAGTAGATGAGCGAGAACCGGCTTTCGTGTTGGTGAGAAGCCCTGAAACAGGCCCACCGCCTCCTGGATGCTCGGTTCAATGGGATTCAGGAGAGCCTCGAATTCGCCGAAAGACATGGCTCGCTGCTTTTCGCCCTCGCTCACGATCATTTTGTCTGCGATCTTCTCCAGCGTTCCCAAAAGCACTGCTTGTCGCTCGTAGCGAGCTGGGTCTCCTTCGCGGAGCTTTCTCCAATCCCGGTGATTTGGATCGTAGTCGAGACCCGCTGCCTTGGCGAAGTCGAAGTCATCAGTGAAGGACCGAACGTACGTCTTCAGCAAGAGGTACCGAAGGTCGATCTGTGGATCGAGGCCGAAGTCAAAGAACGTCATTCGGCGCTGAAGTAGCCGGAAATGCGCCGCCGGCAGAACGAGCTTGTAGCTCGTCGACGCCAGATAGTAGCCCCTACCACCGAGCCAATTGTCGCCATCGCGCAGATGTCCTGCACGGTCCGTGCGCGCCAGGCTGAGAACCCGATAGTGCGCTTCCTCCAGTCCCTCATAGATCTGAAAGAGCAAAGGCTCCACATCAGCATAGAGCCGCTTACGCGCGTCGAACTCGTAGGAGCGACGAGCCGAGGCAGCTGCACTCTCGTTGTCCAGCGTCGCCTTGAGTCGTGTGATCTCGCGCTGCACCTCGGCTTGCGCAGTTTGAAGCTTTGATTGCTGGCCGCCCTGCACCTCGAGGACGTGGTCCTGAACCTTGATGGTCAGATCAGCTTGCCTTTTGGCCAGATCGCGATCAGCCAGAAACTTGAAAAAGATACCGATCGTCGCGGAGACCAGAGCAGCTACAATCGCTCCCCACGCCGTGTTGGCGAAGTCGGGTTGCCATCCACCGTTCTGCGTAGTCGCAGCGGAAAGGCCCACTAGTGCTGACGCTCCGATCATTTTTTTCTCCTCGCTAGTGTCGCCCGGCATGCACCGCGCAAATAACACTGCCGGGCGGATGCAACTCCGACACTGGAAAAAATGACTACACGCACGTGGAACGAGACCAAGGGAGTTGAGCGGAGTCGAACCGCGGAAGATCTGGATCTTCATCGTCAGCGGCGACAAAGTCATCGAATGCCCGCCGGCGTGGGCGTCTGGGGTGGCAGCGATCGAGGACACCGATCACGACGGGCGCCCCGATTTGCTGCCGATCCCGTCGACGAGTACTCGAACAATGACCGGCCGACGCACGGCAGCTTCCGCTTCAAGTCTGGCAGCTCGCCCATTCGCACTTTTTTCGACGACCCGCGCCCGCGGCGACCACGCACAGGCTGTGCGATCCGGGTCAGCAAGCGTCGTCACATCATTTTCGCACGGTAGACGCGATTCCGAGTGCGGGGCGATACTTCGCCGAATGCGCAAAGCGTGCGCAACGGCGAAATAAGAATATGACTATTGAGGCGAGTCGCACCCATGCGAAACTCGCGAGACCGATGCCTCGAAAGGGAACGGCTCACGGTAACGAACTCGGAGAACAAGCTTCCGGGCAAACCGATGCGTCACGCCCGAGACGAGCCTCCTCACGTCGGGTAGCGATCCACGGGCGGATGTACGGCGAACCCTCCCGTATCTCATCTGGCCGATGATGGCGCCGGTCGCGATCGCCTGAGTGCGACCGCCGACACGATCTGCGAGGCCTGGTAAAGTCTTCCGCCTGGAAGGAGCGCGCCTCGTGAACGACGACTACGAGAATCAGGCGGACGGTGAGGTATCCAGCGGATCGTTGATCTCACTAGGGCAAGTGTGCAGCTTTCTCCACGTTCTGTCGCGTGAAGAGATAGAGCGGCTATTTGCCGAACAGAACGCGATCGAGGTTCGTACGCCAAATCTGCCCGTTGTGGTTCCTCAGTTGCATGCACACTCGCTGACTGAACTGCTGGAGATAGCCGAGCGCTACAAGCTAATGTCGCACGGGCTGTTCGGAGAAACCTTCTGCCTCTTCCGTGGACAATCGCAGGACTACTACGACCATGGCTGCTTTTGTTGTCCCCCTCCTGCCTATCGCACGCGCGAATGGCAAGATCGCTTTTCTTGCGATAACAAGTCTCTGGCGGACGAGTTGGTTCGCTGGGAGGCCGTCCTGGGACGGTTGGGGGCGGATCTCCGCACGGGCGTGGCGGCGTTTGAGAGCCAACGTGTCGACGACCAGCACGCCGTGTTCCGGTCGAACATCGACAATTCCCCGGCTGCACGCATCACCTCGAACCGCGAATTCCTAGCCATTCTTCAGCACTATGGCTTTCCTACGGCCAGTCTCGACGTCACGACGGATCTCTTTGTCGCTGTTTGGTTTGCACTACATAAAGGCGTAAGGGACGAACGACGGGCAATTCGATTCGAACCCAGGACGTCGGTGCCTTCTTACGTTCGGGGGACGCCGTTCGAGTTGCGGGGAATACCGTCGATCCAGATCTATCTCGAGAACCCGGAGTTGGGTGTCATCCACCGACTTATCGACAGTGAGTTCCTCAAAGGCACGGCTCGGCGACCGTTCGCCCAACAGGCCTTTTCACTTCCCTTTACTGAATACTCGGTCCGATTTTCGACGCCGAACAAGCTAAATCTGAAGGTGGCGAGACCGTCCTTCCGCTCACCGGTCGTTGTGATCAAGCTGCATTTTGCCGCAGAGGAGCTTGCGCGCCACCGTCCGGACCTGACCATTGACGAGCTATTTCCGAAGGAAGAAGCCTTGTACAAAGAGTTGCTGCGCGCTGAGGCTCCTCACCTAGACAGATACGCGTGATCTCCAGCACCGGCACTTCGGGTGCTCGAAGCGTCAAAAAACAAATCCGGCGCGACTGCGGCCGATCCGCGCGGTAGCGTTCGGGCCTCACTGCTTGAGTATAGACTTCGATGCCCACGCTTGCCGCCGAGGTCACGGCAGATCCCCACAGAGGGCCGACTCCTGCGCTCGCGTAAAAAACCTCACGTGAAACGATGGCTACTGTTAGCGCAATCCGGACGATTCCGAAATCCGCTCATCATCCATGGCAGCTGGCGAGTTCACGCGTTCGGCTCGGACCGCCACCCCGTTTGGTCTTCCTATCCCCAGCGGAAGTCAAACGAACATCAGGGAGCCGAATCGAGCCAGTCCTCGACGACGAGTTCGCCAATAGCGCCGTCTTTCAACGCAGCGTCGTGAGTCACCAACGTGGCCTCGTGTTCGATTGCGGTACACGCGATCATAAGATCAAAATCGCTTTTCTTCCGCCCACTCCGCTCGAGCTGAGCACGCTCAGCGGCGTATCGGCGAACGACCGCGAGGCCCAGTGGCAGCATCGGAAAGGTTTCGGTCATCTGCTTGATGCGTGCTCCGTTCTGCTCCTTTCGAACCGACTTCTCGGCGCCAAAAAGCAACTCGGCAAGCACAAGCAGAGGGATGCCGACGTCGCTCGGCTCGACGTCGGCGAGGTGGCTGAGGACGCGCTCGTCGCCTTTCAGCAGGCGGGTTACGATGTTGGTGTCGAGGACGTACTTCACGGCAGGTCAGGAACCTGGCGGTTCGAGCGTTGCCGGATGTCGGCAAACAGGGCGTCCAGCTCCGGGCCAGTCTCCCCTTCCCAACGACCGAGCTCGCGAAATGCGTCCGCGGCTGACCGCTTCGGCGCTGCTGCAGGTTCGACCGCGCGCACCTCGACTGTCAGCTCCTCATCGACCCGGACGCGCACCGGGTGCGTCGGATCGCGCTTCAGGGCCTGGATCGCCTCGTCGAGGGGTAGCGGCTGGCTCACCCGGCAAGCATAGCAGCGTCTGAACCCGTTTCCCCCCAGTTGCCCAACGCGGTGTAATTTCCGGTTACCTAGCGTCTCCTTCCGTCGGGGAGGTCGACTCGAAACCGCGGTTTTCATGCTGAATTGCGCATGAGCAGGCGCCCTCCGCAATGGCGACCGTCGAATCTGCCCGCCCCGACAGACAGACAAAGCGACAAGCGCCACAACTTCAGTGCGACGATCCCATGCCATTGCAACTGACGCCTCTCGGCGCGAACCCTTCCCGAGTGTGGTCGCTCAATGTCAGCTAAAGTTCAGCGAACGCTGTTCGTGTGTTGGATGGTGAACGCAGTGGTCGCCGCTGGCTACTTTCCGATCGCAGGGTTGATCCTCCGAGCGGCCGAAAAGCTGACTCGCGGATTCCCAGGCGGCAAAGCGTTTCTCGCCACGCTCGTATTGGCCCCGCCGCTTTGCGCCTTGGCTGCGACGCTAATCCTCTTCATCGGCACTGCCAATCGAGCGAACCGAGCCTGGGAAGGCTGGTCGTTGTGGTTATTGTGCGTCTGTGGCGCGATCTTGGGCTGGCCTGTCACGTTGATCATCGCTGCGATCAGTACGGACGGGGTGCCGTGGACGATGCGGTGCTAGGCAGGGCCCTCTCTCGACGTCCGAATCGACTCTCTGTCCCGGGAGCCGAGCCCGCGCGTCCGAAACTGTGCGTCACTCGTGACTCGCCCGGAGTGCGAGTCACGAGTGGCTCCCCTGCGATGTTATTCGATGGCGACCAAGTACACGACGGCGCCCTGATCGGGATCGCTCGACCACGTGATCGAATACGTGCCGGCGGCGTCGACCGCCTTCGCGGCAACCTCGGTCTGGACGACGTTGGTGTCAGCTTGCGCCCGAGAGAGCGAGTGAATGCGAGTCCAGCCTGGGCTCGTCGTGGCTGAAATTTGCGTGAGGCCGCCGTCTCCCCACCACCAGGAGACCAGGATGGCGGGACCAGTGGTCGTCACGTTGGCACTGCTGACCGGGCCCTTGGTCGGGGTCTCGGCGACCGAGACAGCGGAGATCTTATGAGCGCCGCGGATCTCGACCACACTTAAAGTCACCTCGTCATTCGGGTCGGGCATCGTCTCGCTGATCACGGTGTTGCTGCCACCCGCGATGTTGGTCGCGGCAAAGAGCTGCTGCCCAGAACCCATCCAGTTCACGTAGTTGTGCGCAGGCAGGAGCGCGCGGAACGTGTCGCCGTGGTTGTCACTGGGCGCATGCATGTTCGAAAGCGTGCCCATCGCGACCACAGCCAGCAGCGTGCTGCCCGAGTTGGTCCCGATCGGTGTTGAATCGAGCTGCGCCGTATTCGTGAAGGTGTACCTGTACGTGATGCTGTTGCTGCCGAGGCTCAGAGTAGCAGCCGTTGGCGACTCTCCGCTTCCCGCGCTCCCGGTGCTGCCTGCCGCTGCGCTCGGCTGGCCACCGCTGGGCTCGCCGCCACTGCTTGACTGGCCTCCGTTGCTAGACTCGCCGCCGCTCGCCCCGCCTCCGCTGGACTCGCCGCCGGAGGTATTATTTGCGTCGCCGCCAGCGTTACTTCCTCCCGTGCCTTGGCCGGCCGCACCCGAAGCGGAAGTACTACCTGCACTCCCGTGGTGGTGTCTGGTGCGGCGCACCTCGGATTGGGCCGACGCACTCGTGCCTTCATCGCTGTTGTCCGGAGCGCTCGTCGTGCCGATGCATCCGACACTCGTCAGGGCGACCGCGGCGATCCAACACGCACTGAACCGTATCCTTTGTCGACTTTGCATGACTAAACGGTAGCTACGAAACGCTCAATCGCCAACGAGGCATCAATGCCCGTCGAGCGCCGTAGTCGCATGCAAAAGTGACACGCATGAGACACTATTACGCTCGCTCGAGCGCAACATGTCGCACCAATGTTGTTCACCACTGAGTCGGTGTCACGCTCTGGGGCGCATTCACAAGCTCTTCTCGTAAACCCGGTACGTCTTGTAGACGCTTCCGCCCATCGAGCGAATGCCGAGATTGATCGGCGCGTCATCTTCGCGCGTCCACGATAGCTCGGCCCACTCGTAGCCCTTGGCGACGCCGCGCCGCGCGACCTCGACGTACATCGCCGCTGCGAGGTAGCCGTAGCGCTTCACGTTCTTCCGAATGTTTTCGCGCACGCCGAGCAAGATCAGCCGCGCTGACTTAGGGTTCTTGACCTTGGTGTTGTAGAGCAGCTTGGCCCAGCCAAACGGAAAGAGCTTACCGCCGATTTCTTTTACTACCTCGTTCAGGTTGGGCGCGCAGATGCACATGCCGCCCGGCTTGCCATTCACATCGGCGATGAAGGCCATGTCCGGATCGAGCACGAGCGATAAATCGGCCGCCATCTTGTCGAGCTCGGGAGATGTGACCGGAACGTAGCCCCATTTGCCGGCCCACGCCTCGTTGTAAATCTCCATCACGATCTCGAGCTCGGAGCGCAGCTTCTTCAAGTTGACCGAGCGCAGCTTCACCTCGGGCATGGCGTGAACTTGCTCCCAGGCCTTTTGAGTGCGCTGATTGAAGCCGTCTTTGACGTCGTAGCGCCAAGAAAAGACGTCCATTTCTTTGGTCAAGCCGCACGCTTCCGCGAGCGCGCCCTGGTAGTCGCGCGAGTGCCCCATGTCGATCACGGGCGGGTGCTCGAAGCCGCTCACGAGCAGGCCCATGTCTTGGTTCGCTCCAAGCGACATCGGACCGTTCATGCGCTTCATGCCGCGCTCGCGCAGAAACTCTTCAGCGCGCCTCAGCAGCGCCTGCGCCACCTCGACGTCGTTCACCGTATCGAAGTACCCGAAGTGCCCGGTCGCGTCGTTGTATTGCGCGAGCCACCCCTGGTCCACGGTTGCCGAAGCACGCCCCACGAGCACGCCGTCTTTCCAGGCCGTGAACAGCGCCACCTCGGCGTGCGCATAAAACGGCTCCTTCTTCGGATTCAACCGATCGGCGATCATCAGGTGCAGCGGCGGCACCCAAGCCGGATCATCCGCAAACACCACGGCACCCGCGCGAATGAAATCCGCTACGTCCTTACCGGGCTGGTGCCCCCGGATTTCGATGGCCATGTGGATCGTGTAACACAGCTCGCCGGCGACGTGAGCTGTGGACGGCTGCCGCCGAACGGCATTGGAGGGGCGCTGCTGCCCAAAGCACGAAGCCCCATTCGACCCAGGATGAGGTACCAGCACAGAGCGCCCGGCGCGCGCTCCCAATAGCGGTCCGAATCCGGACCCAGTGGTAAGCACGGCGGGCAACACGACCCAGAACACCCCAATTCCCAGCACGGCGACCAGCCCGCGCCACCTTCGAATTGAGATTGAAGTGCTCGCCTCTTGGCTGTGTTCGCGTCTTTCAAAGTGTAGGGGGAGTGCTCACCCACGCACAGTGGCGCCGCTTGCATTCATCTTCGCCCAGTTCGTAAGTGCATTCGTTGCCTGGCGGGTCAAAACATCACCCGATGGGTTTATTGATAGCCGACGATGATGCAGACGACACGGCGGAACACCTGAGCGCACGCGAGCGCTGAAGTAGCAGCGCTGTCAGGATGGTTTGGTTGGCGGGCGCGATCCGTGCTGCACGGCGCGTAGCTCGAAGTGCGGCGGAGGCGCAAAGCGAGTCGTCACCACGCCGTTTGCTTCCGGGCCTTCGGAGTCGCAGCGCGCGGCACTCGCACAAACTGACGAACTCCGCCGCATCCACCTCGGCGAACTGCGCAACTGGCGAATAGCGACTGGCGTAAGGCGTCGTCCTGCCAGCCAATCACGCGCTGACCCTACAGTCAGCGATGCAACCCTTAGAGGAAGTCGTATCTTGGGTTGGTGACCGACGAAGCCAAGAACCTGTTCCAAACAATCGCCGCGCGGTACGCAGCCGCCGGCCATCCCGATCGGCAGACTCATTATTTCGATCCCAAAGCAACCACTGATCCTCATCGCGAGCTCGAAGTCGCCGGGTTGATTCAGCGAGTCTTTGGTGTCCAGGGCGGCGTCTGTTGGCGTCTGACGGAAGCTGGAGTCGATGCCGCCAAAAGACCTCTCTGAAACAACCCGCTTGCACACTCCGGGTCGAGAGAACGTGCATCGGGGCAAGGTCGCGTGGGGGTCGAACTTTTGACCGTCTTACGAGCTGAATCGCGGTAGGACCCGACTGGACAGCCGCCAAGGGGCCTGCTCTAGTCCTTGGGCCCCCTGCCCGGCGATCCAACGCCCCGCCCACGTGATTGATGCCCATGCGACCGAGACAAAGCTGGTCAATTTGCACGCTGTTGCTCGTCACCGCCGTCGGCTGTGTCAGCGCCGCCGGCTGTAGCGCGAGCGACCCGCCGGGCAACGATCGCCCGATTGGCAACGCAGGCGCTGGAGGACTCGCTGGTTCTTCTGCCGGCACGAGCTCAGCCGGCGCGTCGGGCATGATGATGCCATCCCAAATGGGCAACGGCCCACCCGGCGCTCAAAGCGGTGCAGCCGGGCTCGGCGGCGGCGGCGGATCCATGAGCATCGCTGGCGCGGGTGGCTTGTTTTCGAGCGCCGGCGGAGTGGGCGGCTCATCTTTGAACCACAGCGGCGCGGGCGGCGCTGGAACGACCATGGGCGGTTCTCCCGGCGCGGGGATGTCGGGGATCTCCGGGATGTCGGGCGTAGCGGGCATGTCCGGCATGAACGTCGAGATGGGCCGTCTCATGGGCATCACGGCGGCGCACAACACCGTCCGCGCAGCAGTCGTCGACAGCAATACTCCCCTCCCTCCCCTCGTTTGGTCTGACAAGCTCGCGCAATACGCCCAGCAGTGGGCAGACGAACTCGCTACCACCTCATGCTCGAGTCCGCACCATCGCACGTCACAGGAGCTTCAGGCCGTCGGCTATGGCGAGAACCTGGCCGTGTTCACCAGCTCGGCGGGCGGCAGTACTGCGCAACAAGCCGTGAGTGCGTGGGCATCGGAAAAGACCTGCTACACATTCGGTAAGTTGATGACCACCGATCAATGCGACACCGCCTGCTACACCGCACTCCATAGTGATGGCTGCGGCCACTACACGCAGATCGTCTGGCGCACGAGCACCTCGGTCGGCTGCGGCGTTGCCACCTGCCAAAACGGCAAGGAAGACATCTGGATCTGCAACTACAGCCCCGCCGGCAACTACGTGGGACAGAATCCGTACTAGCCCCCCGCCGGCTGCCATCAACCCACGCCCGTCGCGCTTACCCCACTTGAAAAGCTCTGCTCCGCGCTCAAACTTACGAGACGGTGAACTCGCACCCCCCACCCCCTGACGTTCGGCGGCACCTGCGCGTCGTCCAGAATGACATGGGCAAGCCGTGTCTTACTTTGACTGGCCCCATCTTCGATCGGGTTTGGGCCAATCAAGTCGCCACGCAGGTTGCGAATGCAGCATTCGCTCGGCTCCAAGCGAACATTGACCTCGACGAGGTGCTGAAGCTCACCGAAGAGCTTTTGGCGGAGAACTCGAAGTTAACAGACCAGTTCTTGGCTGAGCCCGGTCCGAAAGTCGGGTGCGGAGCGGGTTGTGACCATTGTTGCCATGTGCCCGTGGGGGTCACCGCACCCGAAGCACTACAGCTTTACGCCTTTCTTCGACGTACCCGCAGCGACACGGAATTGGCCGCCCTTCAGCAAAAGCTAAGAGCATGCAGCGAGGCGATCCGTGGCCTTTCGCACGACGAACGCTACTCGCCCAACTATCCCTGCCCGCTTTTAGAAGCCGGAAGCTGCAGCGTGTATCCCGCTCGACCCTTCGCTTGCCGCGGCATGAACTCGCTGGACCGCTCTGACTGTGAAGCCCGCCTTCACGATCCGGTGCGACGCGAGGAGTATCTCAGAACCGGCCAGGGCGGGCGCGCACTCATCAACCCAATCCTTGCAAGTCAGGCCATCAGCGGCGGGCTGCAACTGGTGCTGTTCGAGCACTTTCAACTCGACATGCGCCCACTCGATCTCGTGTGGGCGCTCGACCTGCTCTTCAGTCGCGGCGCTGAGGTTGCGTCCGAGTGGGCGGCGGGTGGCGGCAGCTTCCAACCGGCACTCGGAGAGCCCTCGACAAGTTAACGTAGGCGAGCGAGGCCCGGCGTCCGTCGGGGCCTCGAGGCCTTCATTTCGCCTCTTTGACTCCCACTTCCGATAGCCGCCAGCAGACGCCGCCCGGGACATCGAAGACTCGCTGAATGACGCGCACAGATTCGATCACCTTGCGGCGCGCTCTAACCGGTCACGCGCGTGGCGTACGAGGCCTCGTCAGGGGCAAAAATGACGGGGCCAAACTCCTGAGCTGACTGTCCGTTTTCCGGAGCGGGAACTTTGACACTGGCAACGACCGTTTCCAGATTCACATCGAAGATTTGAATTTGCGTCGCCGTGGCGACGGAGAGCTTCGTGCCGTCGGGCGTGAAGCTGACTCCCCGGACGCCGCCATCGACCCGGTAGCGATGCAGGATTTTCCCGTCGGCATCGTTGAAGATTAGAGCGAGATCCGTGCCCCCGATCGCCAACATCTTTCGATCGGGACTCTGCGCGACGCTTTGGAGGTGCCCGAGCCCGTAGCGACCGCAGAGCCTCAGGTACTGCTCGGATCCTTCGGCGGGCGGACGCAACTGAAACGTCGGATCGCCCTCGTTCGTGGACGTGCCGGAAGCAGTATCGTTGCCAGTCGACCCGCATGCACCGAGACAGGTGCAGACCACCCCTATAATCAAACCGCGCATCTTAGCCCCGAAGTGTACCACGACCCCCACGCCAGAGCTGAGCGCAATGACTCCAATCGTTACATCGTTACCCGTCAGTCACGCACGATGCTGGGCTCCTTGTGGGCTCGTCGAGCCCACAAGGACTGCGTCGCGGAGCACCCCGAAGGGATGCGAGCGCGGCCGCAAAACGGCGACACTCAGTGAGGAGCAGCCCAGCGCTCTCCCACCAATTCCTCGCTCTTTGCCCACAGCGCTTTTGCGCGTTCGGCATCGAGCGCGTAGGGGCGCACGCCGCCGCGCAGATCGGCGCCGCCGTCGATGATCTCGGCGACGTGACAATCCTCACAATAGCGGCCGCCCACGTCTTCCACGCGCGCGACGACGCCAGCCCAAACGCTCGTCGCGGCGCCTTGCGGGATGGTCTTGAACGCGAACGGGGGCCGGCCATTCTTCTTGCTGTCTTCGTTCATGCGCGTGACCAATTGCTCGAGCGAACCCGGCGTCATGTGACGCGACAGCTCGGTTTGGATACCACCCGGGTGCACCGCGGTCGCGCGCACCCCGCGCGCCTTGTGGCGACGATCGAACTCGACCGCAAACAGGATGTTGGCCGTCTTGGAGCGGCCGTAAGCGCCGAAGTCGGTATATTCGGTGCGCTCGAAATTGGGATCTTCGAGATTCACGTCGGAGTAGCGGTGCCCAGCAGAAGAGAGGTTGACTAGCCGCGAGCCCGGAGCGAACAGCGAGGCGATGCGGTTGACGAACACGAAGTGTCCAAGATGATTGGTGCCAAATTGCGTTTCAAAACCATCCACCGTCAACGTCTTCGTCGGGATCGCCATCACGCCGGCATTGGCGATGACGAGCTCGAATTTTGCGCCGATTGCGTTCAGTTTGTCCGCAGCCGCGCGCACACTTTTGAGTGAAGCGAGGTCCATCTCGATCAGCTCGATGTTAGGAATGCCAGCGGTGGTGCGCTGGCCCTTGGCCAGATCGCGCACCGTGCCAACGACGGTCGCGCCATGCGCCGCGAGCACCCGCGCGGTCTCGACGCCGAGGCCGGCCGAGACACCGGTCACCAGCATGTGTTTGCCGGCAAGATTCACTCCAGCGAGCACTTCATCTGTAGTGGAAAGGGCAGCGAATGGTTGGGTCATGAGGTTTCTCCTTGAGATGCCGACAATCTGAGGACCCGACCGTCCCCTTGGCACGCCCGATCACATCCAATTCTTGCCTAATCTTCTCAAGCTTGCCCTCGTCCACCTTGTCACCGCGGCGATCCGACCCGATCTTCAGCGCATGCAAGAGCACATCGAGCGGCTCCGCGCACAGGCCTCACGCCACGCCAGCGAGGGCACGGTTGAAACGGCCATTCCGAGCGTCGCCATCACTCGAGCCCGCCAAACCACCGAGCGGGCGATGGGTGTATTCCAGCCGCGCTTCTGTTTGGTGCTGCAGGGCGCCAAGGAAGTCACGATCGGCGAGCGACGCATGCGCTACGACCCGAACAATTACTTCATCGCCTCGCTGGATGTGCCCGCCTCTGGTTGCATCATCGAAGCCAGCGCGAGTCGCCCCTACATCGGGGTCAGCCTGGCGCTCGATCCTGAAGCATTGGCGGCGCTGATCAGCGACGCACCAGGGGGTCACGATCGCGAAACTTCGAGCTTTGCCGTCAGTCCCGTCACGCCGCAATTGCTGGACCCCTGGCTGCGACTGCTGTCACTGCTCGACGCGCCGCAAGACATTGCGGTTCTCGCTCCAATGATCGAACGCGAAATCCTGTATCGCTTGCTGCAGGGCCCGCAAGGCCCAGCACTCCGCCAGATCGCGCGGAGTGACAGCCGTTTGGGCCAAGTGCGCCGCGCCGTCACCTGGATCCGCGAGCACTATGATCAACCGTTGCGCATCGAAACACTGGCAGAGTTGGCCGGCATGAGCACGGCTTCGTTCCATCGCCATTTCAAGGCAGCAACGGCGATGAGCCCGCTCCAATATCAGAAGTGCCTGCGCCTCCAGCAAGCGCGGCGCCTGCTCATTGCCAACCAAGACGCAACCCGCGCCGGCTACGCTGTCGGCTACGAAAGCGCCTCGCAATTCAGCCGCGAATATGCGCGCCTATTCGGCTTGCCGCCCGCGCGCGATGCCGCGCGCCTGCGGAGCGATGGCCGGGGGTTGGACGATGCCGCGGGGGCTTAGCCTCAGCCAATCCTTCCCTTGCCTGACCGTGGCGACCGTCGAATAGCAGCGACGATTGCGTCCCGCGTGGGTGGTCCAGAGCATGCAGCTTTGGCAGGTGCATTTGAGCGCTAGCAGAGGGCTGGCCGCTTCTCGTTCACTCGTCGAGCCGCAGCGCCTGGCGATACTCCGGGATGACCGTGCCGTCGGCAGACATGATCATGAACCACTGCTGCCACGGGATCTGCAGCTCTTCGAAAACGCCGACAATATCGCTGTAGTAGCGGGCGCGATCGGCCACTTGGGAAGTGGCATCGTAGGCGCCAAACTCATTGCAAATCACTGGCACGTTGTGCGCGACCGCCCAACGCTTGGCGCTCACGATGTGATTTCTGAGCGCTGCGCGACTGCCGTCTCTGTAGTAGCTCTTGAGCGAATCGAGCAGCCAGGACTCCATGCTCGCGTTGAAGCCGAGGCCCGCGTAGTACTGAGACCAACGGGTCGCGTCGTAAGGGTACGGCAGATCGTGAGCCGCGCCGAGGTTGGCCCAAGATGCCCCTTGGTGTGTGAAAATGAACGGCTCGTAGTCGTGAAATGCGTAGATCACGTTCGCGTCGGAGAGCGGATTTCGCGAGACCAGCTGGTCGATGCCGTACCATTGGACGTCCCCGAAAATGATCGAGTGCGTCGAATCCTGTGCGCGGATCTCGGCGACCATGCGTTCAGCAATGGCCCCCCACTCTGCTTGCGTCGGGTCGGTTCCGCCGAAAGAGAGCTCGGGTTCGTTCATCAACTCGAAGAACAGGTCTTCACGCGGGCTGTTCGAAAAGTGCGCGGCCACTTGGCCCCACAAAAGCACGGCTTTTTGCACGGAGTCCGGGTCCGCCACGTCCGGCAACGTGCCGTACTGGTGATAATCAATCGTGAGCGAGAGACCGTGCGCGTGCGTCCAAGTGTCGAACGCATCTAGAATTTGCCAGAGGTCGTCGGACACGGTGATGGCGAGCGAGCTGCCGGTACCGGTGGTCGAATCGATGTAGAGATCCAAGTCGATCGGCAACCGCAAACTGCGAAAGCCAGCGGCGGACAGCTTCTCGACGAAGGCCTCGTCGTACGTAAAACCGGTGAAGCGATCCTCCTCCAGCCAATTGGTGATGTTGTAGCCACGGGTCAGGTACTGCATGGCCCTGGCCTGCAACGGGTTGTCGATGGCTATCGAGTCGAGGGTGACATCCGCGGGCGGGGCTGCTGCTCGAATCGTCATGTCCGGTGTGGCAGGCTCCGTCGATCGCGTCACCAGCAGGTTGTCGATTTTGAGCCCCGCGCTTGCGCCAGGCGCCCCTTTGATCGCAAACGCGATGTTCTTGACGTGACTGAGGTCGAATGATGCCTTGGCACCCCACCCTTCTTGGGCGAACGTCTGGAACGGTAAAGTGACGGTTTTCCAAGTGGAGGACGCGGGCAGGCTCATCCCAAAGTCGTCGTAGTCCGTCACGTCGCTCACTTGCACTTGCACTCGGTGCGCGCCACCTTGGTACGTGTACGAGATGCCGGCATAGTTCGTGAGGTCGTACGGTGCAGCGTCGCTCCCGATCGCCGCGCCAAAGCCGACATACGGATCGATCGTCAAAGTTCCCTTGGCGAAGGTAAAGCTGACCTCCAGCGATTTTTGCGATTGAAAGCCGAGACCATTCATGGCCACGGCACCGTCTGCCGCGCCGGTAAAGCTCAGTGTGGACAGGCCGCCGTTGTCTTTGTCCGTGTAGCCGTACCAACCCCCGGGGATGAGCGGAAGGTCGTCACCATCTTCGAAATCATCGATCAGTAAACCATCGAGCATTTGCCCGGCAACGCCACCACTGCCCGCGTTCCCTGCTACGGCGCTCGCTCCCGCGCTGTTTGCTCCCGCCGCGATAGTCACCCCGCTCTGACCGCCAGAAGCCATGGCAGGCGCGCCGCCCTGCTCTGTAAGGATCGGTGACTTACCATCAGTTCCGCCGGTACAGGCGAACGTAACCAAGCACAGAACGGGAGTGATCAGGCAAGCGTGCGCGAGACAGCTGGGACGTTTCATTCGCGATCCTATGGCCGACGAGGCCTTCGCCGATCAGACAATCGGCAAGCCTGGGCCCGGCCAGTTCGCAAGCGCCGCAACGCCGCGGCACCCTTCAAACTTCGAAGCGTCGGTTTAACTCAGGCACTCACCGCCGCACTCCGGCGTTTAGCACGCGCCGTGCGAGCCGCGTTACGACGCAAGAGCAGCCCGAAGAGCAGCCCAGCCCCAGCCAGCTGCCAAAGCGTGCTGGAACGCGAAGGAGCGAAACTGCAGCCTCCGCTTTCTTCGTGTGTCATCGACTCGATGACGCATTTCTCCTGCTTCATCCCCGGTTCGATCTGGCATGCGTCGTAGACAGGCGCGGCGGGCGGCTTGCAAGTGAGAGGCGCACCCGGTGGGTAGGCGGCGCAGATCGCGGCGATGTCGTCCGACGTGAACAGCTCGCGGCTCAGCGCGACCATGCCGTAGTCGACCGACATCAGCGCTCCGCTTGCTTGACTGTGGCTAAGGCCGAGAAAATGGCCAATCTCGTGCGTCAACGTGTCGCGCAGCGAGTAGCTCCCCGGGTGAGACGGCGTGTCGAAGCTGAAGTCTTGCGAATTGAGCTCGACGTCCATGTCGTTCAACGTGCCTGATTTGGTCAAGCCGCTCGGGGTCGTCAAGCCCAGGACATCGGATCGGCTGGGCCAGTCGTGATCGTGAAACATGATCGCGTTCACGTTCTTGCTCGTATCGCCGCACACGGTCTCTCGTCGGTCACACTGAACCATGCCTTGAAACTGCGCGTGAAACCGCGGTGAGCCACCGTTCGGGCACGCCACTCCTTCCCAAGCCGCGAAAGCATCTGCCGCTGCTTGCTGCAGCTCCTCTGCGGTCATGTTCGTGTTCGCAGAGCCATCCGCCTGAACGGCGTACCTGATGCACGGATCCGCCCAGTGGATCGGGCTCCCTTCGGTCACGCACCTCTGCGCATTCCGCATGCAAGCTGGCTGGCCAAGTTGCGTCCGTGCGTCTTCCCCTAATTCACAGCTCATCGTCAAGCAGTAGGCGTGCGCGGCCCGCCCCCACGTCACACCGAGCCCAATGCCAACGATGGCTCCAGCAATCTTCGACCGTTTTCCCGACATCCGTAAGCTCCAACCCATCCCGACCCGTGGCGGAGGCTAGCACGTCAGTACGACGATTGCTCGAACCGACAAGGAGGTCGAGCCGCACACGCATCCGCTAACCCCTCACTTGTAGGGTTGCTAGGGACAAGTCAGCGCACGGAGTGCCGAATCAAGCTCGGGGGTGCCCTGGAATTCGAAGGCGCCGATGTCGATTCCACCTGTCACATTTGGGATACTGGAGATGTCCCAGCGCGCGTTGCCTTCGAGGTCGGAAAGAGACACGAGATCCGCGCAACTATCGCCCGCGTCGATCGCGGGCGAGCCGGAGCGCAGGTGCAGATCGCCGCCGCTGGCGTCGACGAAGAGAGGATCGCTGTCGAGGTTGGCGTTCCCTGGGGCTCCACCTTGCATGATGCTGTGGTTCACCGTAGTCGTCGTGGACGCATCCGCATCGACGATTTCCACCATGGCGTCGCCCTGCAAGTCACCCCAGAAGATGCTGTTGGTCACGACTGGAGCTGAAGAGTTCTCGCTGTGCATGGCGCCACCAGAAGTGCCCGCCGTGTTGCTACTGAAGGTGCAGTTCGTCAGCACTGGTGAGGACGCATCATTGTATAGCGCGCCGCCGGAGGAGGCGTTTTCACCGGTGAATTTCGCCGTCCCGGAAGCCGAGTTGCGCGTGAAAACGCAGTTACTGAACTGGGGCGACGACGCGCCGTTATACGTGGCGCCGCCGAGGTATGAGCTATTGCCGTCGAATGTGGAAAACTCGATGGTCGGCGATGACTCGGCATTGTCGATTGCCCCTCCGCCAAAACCGTAATTGGAGACGAACCTGCAGTGCGTAATGCTGGGTGAGGAGTGGTAATTGGTGATGCCTCCGCCGCCGTCGAGCCCATCATTGCTATTGAACGTCGAATTGGCGATCGTGGGCGAGGACGTATCGTTGTACATCCCGGCTCCCGAGTACTGAGCACCGTTGCCAGTGAACAGGCAGTCCCGCACCGTGGGTGAAGACTGACTGTTGTACATTCCAGCGCCGTAGCCGAACATGGCCGTGTTGCCCGCGAACGTGCAGCCCGTAACCGTCGGCGACGACGATTCGTTGTACATGCCGACCCCTCGGTTGGCGACGTTGTTCATGAACGTGCAGTTCGTCACCGTGGGCGAAGCGGAGACGTTGTACATGCCGGCGCCGCTGTACGGAAACTCATCGGTGTAGCCGTCGCGAACGGTGAAGCCATCGAGCGTGGCTCCGTCGGCACCGGTGACTACGTGATAGCTGTTGTCGGACTGAGCGCTTTCGCCAATTTCACCCGAAAGAGTAGTAACATTGGCGCTCACGTTGCGCTGGATGCGTGTTGATTCCGTGCCCGCAAAGCCGCCGAAGAGAGCCACGTTCGGAATGAGTTGAAACGTCGCGCTCCGATCGGTGCCCGTCGTTGGCGTGTACGTTCCAGCGACCACCCAGAGTTCGACGGCAGAACAAGTCGATCGCCCAATCAGCGCGTTCGCGATCTCGAGCCCATGCTGCACGGAACGAAATGCCAATTCAAAGCTGGTGCCCGGGCTTTCATCATCGCCCAGTGGGCTGACTCGGATGATGCAATCGGTAATTGCGATGGGCCCGGCTTCTGCACTGCCTGAGTTGTCTACGTTCCCGGTGCCACTTGCACCTGCGGCGTCTGCAACGGTATCGACGGAGAGTGCATCGTCACGGTTCGTGATTGGTGCTCCAGCTACGCTCGTCGAGCTGTCGGTCACCCCCGCTTGCCCGGCGAGATCTCCGCTAGCACCGACACCACCTGCGCCGGAGTCGGCGCCCCCCATCGCCTGCCCGGTTCCGCTCGACCCGCCACCCGGGAGATGGCCCCCGATTACACCGACCAGATTGTCGGTCGTGCCACAACTGATCCCGGTCGTAACGAGCAGGATCAGCGGACAAGCGAACCTCGAAGCGTCTCTCATGTTCCGCATTCGCGTCCTCCACCAGGCGTGTGCGCGGTCAATCACCTGGTCTGAATGGAGGCAAGCCGCTTGACCGATCACTCGAATCGGCTGTTCAGGGCTAGGCTCCGCTACTCGGGACGCCCATGCAATGGCCGTTGCGAAAACGACGCGCTCGCGCCGATCGAAGGCGGTGCGAGAACAGCATCAGAAGTCCTAGCGCCCAGCTCAGTGGGAGTGTGGGGCGCTTCGTGGTGGGCGTACTGCAGCTGCATCCAGAGCCGTCTTGGTCGGGGGATCGGGGAGGTTGCGGCTCTTCGGTACCGGTAGCGCCCGCCATGACTTCGCTACCTGCGATGCCCTGGGCACCGGCCGCGTTTGCCAGGCCGCCGGATCCCGAGCTGCCGCTGAGGCCTGAACCGCCGGCGGTATTGTCGCTCCCACTCACTCCGTTGCTGCCTGCGGCCGCGATAGCGCCGCCCGCAGCGGTGTCGCCAGCGTTGTCGGCTCCAGCGGTTGCTGGCTCGCTGTGGCCACCGGCACTCTCTACCGCCCCGCCTCCGGACGCGCTGCCACCCGTCTCGGCTGCTCCGCCTGCGGGCGCGCTGCCACCCGTCTCGACTGCTCCGCCACCACCGGCGACGCTACTCGCACCGGCGACGCTCCCGCCGACTCCGCTTGTCCCGCCACCACCGGCGACGCTACTCGCACCGGCTTCGCTCCCGCCGACTCCGCTTGTCCCGCCGACTCCGCTTGTCCCGCCGTTTCCGCCAGCGCCGGCCGTTCCACCTACGCAACCGCCGGCGGGTGTCAGAGGAACGCAGCTGTCCTGCAGCACGCCCGCGTCGCAACTGCTCACGCCGGTCGCGCTGCACAGGCCGATGCCGCAACTGGTGGCTTGCGGGATGAAATCTTCGTCAGCCGCGCCGCTGCAGTCCTCGTCCACTCCATTGCAGGACGTATCGTTCGAGGCCGCGGGCAGGCCTGGAACACAAGAGTCGGAAGAAACTCCGTTGCTGCAGCGAGTGACCCCGGACGCTGCGCACACGCCTGTCCCGCACTTCGTGGGGACCGAAACGAAGTTCTCGTCCGCGCTACCGTTGCAGTTGTCGTCTACGCCGTCACACGCAGTCTCTGAAGCTTGCGCATTGCACCCACTGTCGATGAACCGACCTGTCAACGCCGCGGCAGCAGTCGAGGTCGTGACGAGCAATCCACGCCCCGCGCCATCGTGGGCAACGGCCAAGTTGTGGTAACCGACGTCGGTAGCGGTCTCGATATGGGTCCAAGCGCTGGCAAGCGCGGCGCCATGCGAGCCGCCGTAGGTAGCGTCGATACCAGTGCCGTTCGCTGCACGCAGCAGTAGGTAGCGAGCACCGTCGTAAAAGCCGCCGGGGAGAGGCTCGCTCCCCGCCACCGTTGGGTAGCCGTGATTCGCTCCGGTGCTGGCGCCATCCGAGAGGATGGCGGCCGTTTCGAACGGGCTGGTATTGAGCAGCAGGACCTCGTTCGGTCCCGGGAGCAGGTTCTTGAACTGCAAATTGGCAGAGGACCAGATCACTTGATTTGCCAGATCGAGAACGGCTCCCGTCGAGCCATTGATGCGTGCGCGCGAAACTTCGCCTGCCCCGCTGCTCCAAGCGACAACGTAGTTTGCGCCGGCGAACGCCACCTTCGGTCGGGCATTCACCGCCGTAGCTGCAGAGAGCTTGACGTCACTGGGCGCGGCGATGCTGCCGTCACCAAGAACGCGGGTGAAATTGACGTCCGAGTAGCTGTCACCCGTGCTTTCGTACGCAACGAGCCAATCACTGCCATTCGACGCCACCCGCGGATACAGTTGGCCTCCCGCGCGGCTGCAGATGACGAGCTCCGAACCGATCTTCTCCCCGGTCTTGCTGAGTCTCTGGCCATAGATGTCATATGCCGTGCTTTGGCTTCGCTGATCTTGCCACACCACCAGGAACTGATTGCCGTTGAAGGCAACGGCAGCGCGTTCTCGATTCGCCGCGGCAACCGCGACACGCGTCGCGGTCGCATTCAACAACGAACCATCGCTATCGATGGCGGCCGCCCAAATCGACTTGCCGTCGTTCCAGGTGACGACGTAGTTGCCACCGCCGTAAGCAACGTCGACATCATCGCGTCTGGTGGATGGCTCGAGGATGTTCCAGGGTTGAGCGTCGACCGCGGAGAGGTCATTGCGGTCGAGGCGCGTGAACTCCATCGCCGGGCGATAGATGACCGACGACTTCGAGCTGATGAGCGCGGTCGAGCTGGCCATCAAGCTTGCGCCAGGCACGGACACCCGAGCGTTGCCCAGCCCCACACCAGCAGTATCGACGCGGCGCCCAAAGGCTGCACCGTCGGCGAGCCAGCCCACTACGTAGTTGCTGCCGTCGAACACCAGCGAGTGAGACGAGACGCTCGTTTCACTCGCGAGCGTGATCCGTGAGCCCAGGACGCCGCCCGCCGCGAGCAGGTTTCCGCTGACCCTCGTGTTGTCACGATAAGTCAGCAGACAACTCGCCTCCGTACACCGGAGTCGCGGCTCGACCTGCGTTCCGTTCAGCGTCACAGCGCCAGAGGCATCGACCTCGCCGTTGTCGGCAATTTCGCGATAGATGATATCCGACAGCGCCGCGTATGCGAAGACGAAGTGGTCGCCGCGGGACGCGAGCGTCGGCCGGCTTGCATCGGGAAGCGCTGAGGAGAGCGCGGTTCTGGTTGCGTCGATCGTGCCAAGATCCAAAGACACACGCTTTCCGAAATAGCGTTCGCTGGACGTGTCGATGTCGCCTCGCCATGCGACGTAACACTGAGTCGCGCTACACGCGAGCGTTGGACGGTCGCCACCCGTAGAGGTGTCCGCAACCGTAACCGGCGAGGCGTCGAGCAGCTCGCCATCCAAACCGAGTCTCACCGCAAAGACCGGGCTCGTGTACGACCCATTGGTGAAGGCGACGACGTAGTGCGTGCCGACGAACGCGACGGACGCCTGCTCGGCACTCACGGTGCTGAGAGTCGTCTTCTTCAACAGCTTCCCGCTCGTGTCGATCAGCAAAGCGGTGTTGTCGCCCACCAACACGAAGCGGTTGCCGTCGCTCGCCCAGTCATCCGCTAAGCCGCCTGCGGGCGTGAATGCCTGAGGAGAAATGGCAAACGGCGTGGACGCTTTGATCGGAGGCAGCTCCAGCAGGGGCGCGCCGCGCGAACCAACGGCCTCGTCATGACGCGAACAAGCGCTTGTACCGAGCGCCAGCAAGCAAGCCCCCAACACCGTCCCACGCCCGATTCGCTCCCGAACAATCACCCAACGCATCACCCGCGTCGACTAGTCGTCCAGAAGCCCGCTGACAAGTCCCGTCCGATAATCCTGAGGGAATATTCGCCGTCGCCCCCTGCATGCACAAGGGCCCGGGATACGGGTTGGGCTCGCGAGTTCGAGGGCGAACTCGCGAACCGTTCAGCACGCTCTCGCCGCTAAGCCGCCGGAGACCTTCGTGTCGGCGGTTTGCCAGGACGCCTGCGCGCGCGCCAGACGCACAGCGCGAGTAGGCCGAGTGCGCAAAGGCCGGAGCCGTGACCCGTCGAGCCCGGCATCGTGCAACCGCAGCCACTGTCGGAGTCGACCGGGCTGCCGCCGCCTTCGGAAGGCGCGCCCGCCTCTGATTGAGGCGCCCCCGCCTCTGATGGGGCTCCACCTTGCCCCGGCGCGTTTCCGCCGCCGGATGGTGCGCCGGCTTGGCCGCCGCTACTCTCTCCCCCATCGCCCTCGAGACCTCCACCGAGATCGTTCGTGGGCGCATTGATGTAGCGGATCACGGTGCGGCCGAGCAGCGAGTCTTGGCTTGCCGTAACGGTGCGGGGCACCCGGAGATAGACATCATCGAGGTTGCCTTCGATCCAGATCAAATCATTCTCGGCGTGGTTGGCGGACAGCTGCAGGTAGGCGTCGAGAGAGGTGAGTTGCTGCGTCTGGGCCATCTCTTCGCCGATTTCCTGCAGCCGCTTGATCGCAGCTTGATCGCCGTTCATCGCCGCTTGTTGTGCTTCCTGGAGCTCGACCGTGAGGTCGCTCAGGCGCTCCGTGGCGCCTGAGACGGGACCGAGAGGCTCACCGAAACGCTGCGTGAAGAACGCCCGCACGTCGTTCAGGCTTGCGTCCGTGACGAACGCCGTGAGCGGATAGTCCTCGTCTGGGACGAACGCGGCCCTGACGAAGCGGTCGTACATCAGCAGGCGCTCGGCGGGTTCGAAGCGCTGGTCATCACTGAACGACGCCATCCGCTCGAGGCGCGCATCTTGGATGCAGGCACTCAGTAGATTGTTGTCCGTGGGATCGTCGGTCACTAGTTGCGATGCGTAGGCCGAAGCGGGGCGTTGCTCGTCGTACAGTTCGGCCAGCTGTTGGTCCGCGTCCGCTTTCGAGGTCCACAGCGCCTCGGTCGACGCGACGCCGAGCGAAGCATCGGTTCCGAAGAAGAACGTCTTCACTTTGGAGAAGAAGTCGTCTGGCTCTGCCTTGGCTCGAGTCAGATAACGCATCGCCATCGCCTGCACGACCGGAGAGTCGAGCTCCAGCGCTGACTGAAATAGCGCGAGCGTGGCCGGATCTTCGTCACTTTCAAGCCGCGAGAGCAGCGTCACGAGTTCGCCCTGAATCAGTGCGGCGCGGGTGTCGCAGTCCTCCGCAGGAGTGTCGTTCAGACAGTCCTGGTCGAAAGCTGCTGCCGGGTCGGCTTCGGTGGTGTCGTAGCTGAGGTGAAAGACATCGGCTCGGCTGCTCTCCGACCAGCTCAGGCACAGCAGCGCCGCGATCACTGCAAAAGAAACGCGCAGTGCCTTCATGGCTTACCTGCTTGCTGCGCCTGGTATTTCGTTGCCTTCTTCAGCAGCTCGTCCGCGCGCTTTCTAAATTCGTTGGTTTTGGGATCGTGCGTGCAGCGAATCTGCATCTGCGACAGATCGTTGATGGCGTGCTGCACGTTGTAGCGATACGCCTCCGTGTCCTCGTCGATGTAATCCTGCAGACTGAGCGGCGGCCGCTCCTTCATCGCAAGACGCTTGCGACACGCCTCCTCATGCACGGCCTCGTGGCCGCGATCGCTGTCCCAGATCTCGAGGCAACCGGTCGATGCTTTCTTGTAACTGTCGAGAGAGACGCCAATTTCACTGCTGCCTTTAGGCGGGTTACCGTAAACCGTGCAATCGGTCTTCGAGGTACGCATGCCTGTCCAGGTGCCATGCAGCTCGTCTTTCGGCGTAACGCCGAGCGACTTGCAATCCTTGTAATTGGCGGCCTCCGAGTCGAGCTTCTCTTGCGCTTTCGCCGTGAACTTCGAGTACGCGAGCGAAGCGAGGTCACCTCCCCTGGCTTTGGGATCTTCCTTCTTGGCTTCAGCCAGCGCTGCGTCGTACAGCTTGCCGCTGTACTTGATGCCGTTCCGCGTGCGGTTCTTGGCCGACTTCGTTTTGGGGCTGTTTTCGACGAATGTCTTGAATAGCAGCATCTTTTCGGCGAGCTCGACCTTGAAAGTGCACAAGACGTCGTAGTTGCACTTGCCGTCGTCTTTGATGCACTGCTCTGGCTGGCCGAGTGCGTTGCCCACGGGCGCCAGCAGCAGCGCAGCGAGGCCGGCCGTAAGATAGAGCCACTTACTTTTCGGGTTGATTTTCATGGGTCTAATTCGTTCTTTCGGCGGGCGCGATGCCGAGCCGGATCGCGCGCCGCACCGTGTTCAAGCGCAAGCGAGTGTCGATGCTGGACGGATCCCGTTGCAGCGCGCTTTCTAGCGCGCTTTCAGCTGCGCGCAGCTCCCCCTTGCGTGCGAGGAGCGTCCCTAGATTGACCAGAGGCCGCACTTTGCGCCCCGTGCGCTCGCTCGCGTCCCGCCAGAGCGCGATCGGATCTCTATAGAGCGCCGCACGTGATCGCGTCATTGGAAACAGCAGCAGGAAAGCGGCGACGAGCACGAGCGCGGCATAGGATTTCCCTCGTTGCATTTTTGCAAGCCAGGGCCAAGCCCAACAGCTCGCCAGCGCAAGCAACGGCGCGAGGCTGGCCGAAAACGGGCGCGCGGTCAGCACGTCCAACTTTGGGACAACGCTGTGCGTCGGGATGACGAGGCACAACCAGAGGAGCGCGAAGTAACGAAAGCGAGCGTGCCGAACCGCAAGCACCACGGCCGCCACGTACAGGGCCAGTGTCGTTAGGATCAGCACCGCGCGAGCAAGGCCCGCCGGCTCGAACTCCATGTCTGGAGTGAACGCCGCTGGCTGCGTGAATAACATCAACGTGCCTTGCGTCAACGCTGCCCACTGCAATCCCAAGCGGTTCCACGCGCCGGCCGAGGACAACGTCGACCCAACCAACGCGCGCACCCCGCTGGAGCTCGCCAACACCAACGCGCCCAATCCCAACGCCAGTATGCCCGCCGCCCCGAGGCGACGACCTGAGACACCACGCTGCTCCGCCGCCAACACCGCGCAGGTCACCAGCCAGGCCAGCGCACTCTCCCGCGCCAAGAGCGCCAGAAAAGCCGCAACCAACGCAAGACCCACCCGCGCGCGCAGCAACAAGAGTGCGCTCGCCAACATCAGGCACAACGACAACAACACGGGGCGTCCCGCCAACGCGACCACCGTTTCCGCGTGTACCGGGTGCACTGCCCAAACGCTCGCGACCAGCAGCGCAAGGTCGGCGGGCAACTTTGCGACCGCCTCGAGCAGCGATTTGAGCAGGACCACGCACCCACCGAACAGCAATGTGTTCAGCGCGCGCCGCGCTGGAGCGCTCTGAGCTCCAACGCTACTCTCGAGCGCGTAAGTCAGCTTGGTCAGCGGCCGCAGCGTGCGCGACAGCAGCTCCCACCAATGCGACAGTGACTGCGACGCCGGATCTCCTGCCGGCGTGTTGAAATCATCGAACTGGTAGGGCGCCCCGAATGCGGGCAGCCAGGCAAACAGGACGAGCATGGCCGCCGCGGCGGAGAGCAAAGGCACCCAGCTCCCGCGACGATCGTCGGACTCCATCGGCATGCAGCCGGGAAAATACACGAAACACGGCTGGCGCCTTCACATTCAGATTGAGCTCGGGAGCCGACGTCGCGACGCCGATGTTCGAACGGTAGGAAAATGTGCGATCGTGTGCACCGTTCCCGCTCGACCGAACGTTATTTTTTCACGAAGTGTCGCCCCTTTCTCGTATGCCTCGGATCAAAGCACTTCGGTGGTGGATCATCGTCCTGCTCATGCTGGGCGGGATTGTGAATTTTCTTGCACGGAACTCACTGGGCATCGCCAAGCCCACGCTCTCGGCCGAGCTCGGACTCACCGATCAGCAGTATGCGTTGACCCTGACCTGCTTTCAGGTCGGTCTGATTCTGCAGCCTGTTTGCGGCTATATCCTGGAATGGCTCGGCCTGCGCGTCGGCTTCGCGCTCTTCGCCTTTGCCTGGTCCGTCGTCAATATGGCGCACGGGTTGGTTGGCGGTTGGCTTGGCATTGCAACGTTGCGCGGGCTGATGGGTTTTGCGGAAGGGTCAGCGAACCCAGCGGTGATGAAAACGATCTCCGCTTGGTTTCCAGCTCGCGAGCGCGGGTTAGCGAGCGGTGTCTACAACGTCGGCGCCTCGCTCGGCTCGGTGATGGCTCCGCCACTCGTGGCGTGGGCCATCTACGCCTATCACTGGCAAGCTGCATTCGTGGTCACGGGTGGCATCGGTATCGCTTGGGCCGTGCTTTGGCTCGCCGTATACCGCGACCCATCGCTGCACCCCTGGCTCAGCGAAGGCGAACGCAGCTACGTTTTGTCGGGTAAAGAGCGTCACTTGCAAGGCGGCAACGCGCCGCCTTCGATCTTCCGCCTGCTCCGGCAGCGCAATTTCTGGGGCATTGGCCTCCCGCGCATGCTCGCCGATCCGACCTGGGGAACCTTGTCTTTCTGGGTTCCGTCGTATTTCGTGGCAGAGCGTCACTTCGATCTGAAGCAGCTGGCGATCTTTACTTGGATGCCATTTCTCGCAGCGGACATCGGTAGCCTGTCGGGTGGCCTGATCGCGTCGGCGGTGCAACGTCACACCGGCGTATCCCTGGTCAATGCCCGCCGCACCGCGTTCACAGTGGGCGTCCTGCTGATGCTGCCGGTCGCATTCGTCGGCACCGTTGCGAGCCCCTATCTCGCGGTCGCATTGCTTTGCCTGGGCGGCTTCGCACACCAAACCCTATCCGTGACCGTGATCACGATGTCGACCGACTTGTTCCGTCAGAACGAGGTCTCGACCGTCACCGGAATGGCTGGAACCTGCGGCAATTTAGGGACGATGATCTTCACCCTGCTGCTCGGCAGGTTGGTATCGACCTATGGCTACGCGCCCTTTTTCATCGCGCTACCATTGCTCGACGTGCTCGGTGCGGGCCTGCTCTGGGCACTGGTGCGCGAACGAGACAGCTAGCTCGACGCGCCGTCAGCTGCGTTTGGGCACCACCGACGGCACTCGTTCCGCCAACTTCAGTCGAACCGGCGTCGGAGTCGCTCGATGAAGTGTCCCGCGCAACGGCGTCCCGGCGCCCCCCCAACGCCGACACCCCGCTAGGAGCAGCCCTAGTTCAGCACCGTGTCCATGTTCCAGTCGACGAACAGACCCTTCCATTCGCTCTGTGGGACCTGGACGCGAGCATCTTGAATGTTGATCTTCCCAGTGTCTGCACTCATATCGCCGTCGAGCGCTCGCTTGAACATCGCGGCGGCAATGCCAGTGTCGCCTACGCCGCAGTGGCCGCCGTTATAGACTTCAAACGAATGGTTTTTTGGAACGCCAAGGGCCGTGTAGACCGAGTGCGCCGCCCAGGAAGCAAGCGCCTCGCTGGTTCCGGCCAAGTGACACCACGAGCCCTTGCCGTTGTTGTTGGTGAAGTGCACCAAGTACCGGGGCGCAATCGTCGCTAGCAGCATGTGCTGATCGAACGGCAGGTTGTTGACCGTCGCGGGAGCGCTTCGGAACGACTTGGCTGCTGACGTCACCCAGGGACCGCAGATGCCGCTGTCCTCCAGGTTGTCGATCCCTTGCGGCATGTCACTACAATCCCATCGAGACTTGCCGGCGCCATGACGGAACCACTCGGTCATGCGCCAGCTGGTGCCACCGCCACCGCCTGATTCCACGATCACGACGATCGGCGCGCGGCTGAAAACGCCGGCCAGGAAAGCGCCCTTGCCACAGCCGGAACACCCCGAGACGGCAATCGTCTTCGGGTCATGTCCGCTGGTCGGGTTCTTTTCGAGCACATCCATCACGCGATTGATCATCCAACCGTTGACGATGTTCGGGTTGACCTCCGAGATGCCATAGAGAGTCTTGATCTTGGCGTCGTTGCCGCTTCCCAGCGATAGCTTCTTGCCTGCTGGGAGGATGCCGGACGAAAGATCCACATTGATGGATTTCCCGGATCCGCTGATGGTGGCGGAGAAGCTCGCGCTCTTGTCACCCACTTTACAAGTGATGGAGACGTTGCCACCACTGACCGTTCCGGAGACCTCGTCGCAGTCACCCGGGACGGGGCCGTAAAGGTACTTGGCTGCCATCGCCAAGATTTCCTTGCGGCGGCACTCCCACTGGGCCTTCGTCGTGACTGGGGTTCCGTCATAGAACTTGAACGGATCGGGCAGTTTGATGCCCAGGTCCTTGAGGCTGCCGGCATCAGGAAAATTGGGCAGCACGCACTTGCCGTCCACACTGCCGCCACCCGCGGATCCGGTGGCCCCGCCGCTCGTGCTTCCTCCAACGGTCGACGCGCCCGCGCTGGCTCCACCGGTGCTCGCTCCGCCCGTGCTCGCCCCGCCCGTCACGGGACTGCCGCCCGCACCGATGGCTCCGCCCGTTGTGGCAGCGCCGCCGATCGTCGAGCCGGCTCCACTCGTTCCCGCGGCAACTCCACCGCTCACGCCTGATTTCCCGGCGGTGCCCACGGTTGCTCCGCCAGAGCCGCCGGGTGCTGTTGCTGGCGAATCAGCCGAGCAGGCGGCAAAGCTCCAAAGAGCGAGGACGGGGATCGCGACGATGTTTAATTTGCGTAAAAAGGACATGAAATGTCTCCAGGATTTCGGGTGCGCGTGCAACGCGCAGTGCACAATGCGGGGGAAATCCATCACGCTCAAAGAGCGCCGCGGCGCGTCGTCCCTTCCACCGAGGCGCGGCGAGAGGGACACGCGCCGGATCGAGGGAAACACCGTTCTTCCCGCGCGATCTCGGCTCGCTCGACGGTGGCGCGCCGGTTGCAGACGGAGCCGTGATGCCGAAACGTATCAGGCCAACGATCCTTGCGGCGCTGGCCCTACTCACTTCGTCGAGCGCACGAGCCGGCGAGGTGAATCTCGAGCTCATCGCGGCGGCCACCGCCGACGGCCACGAGGTCGCGTTTTTTCATATGACCGAACACTGGGTCGACGGTCCCGGGGCTCTGGTCAAGGTAGCCGACCCGGCGCAGGGACTTTCCGCCCTCCCCAAGCTCGCGACAGCGTGGTGCGGCGAGCAAGGCATCGTTGGTCAGCCCGTGCCTTTCGCGCGTTGGCAATGGAACACGCGCCCGGCGACGCTCTCGAAGCTGGAGGTCTTCGCCGATCTCTTCGACGACAAGTCGAACGGCAAGCGCGCGCGACTCGTAAACGATCCCGACACGGGTATGCAGAGGATCGAGATCTTGCAGGCCGACCTTTGGTGGCCGGTCCGCGCCCTCCCCGGTCACTCGCCGAGGCTCACGGGAACCCTCGAACGCCCCGATCACTACCTCGTGCGCATCCGACGCGAGGACGACATTCACTATTGGGACGAGGTGTACGCGTTCTCGACTACCGAAGTGCCCGAGGTCGGCAAGCGCTGGCTCCGCGCACGCGGCGAAGCGGCCGCGGCTACCGAACCCCTCCGCAAGCTTCGAGAGCGAGGCGAGCGCCCCTTCACCCAGCGCCCGAAAGGCGCCCGCAATCAGCAAAATTGGGACTATCGCCACGCCAAAGCGCTCGATCCGGTGATCGAGCTTTGGGGATCAGCAGCGGCCTACGGACCTCTCACCGGGCAGGACTTGCTCGACCTCGTGTGGTTGCTCGCGGCACGGGCCGCGCCTGGGTACAAACTCCAGGCGCTTCGCGCGTTCTTGCTCTTGCGAGACCACGATCCGCACGCAGCCGATGCTTTACTGAGCCTGCTCGAGAAGGATCCGGACACGAGCGCGCTCGTGCCGCTGCTGCGCATCGGCTTCGATCCGTTGCGCGGACAGCAAACGTTTTGGGCGCCTCGCTCCGTCGAAGAGCTCCGAAAGCTCGGCAACGACGAGCTTCTGTGGCTTCATCGGGCACTCTGGGCCACCGGCGGCTTCCGGTTCGCTGACCCTGCCGTTAACGACTACTTCGCGCTCTTCGGCTGGTATCGGCCGGTGCCGGAAAAACCTTGGCGCAAGCTCCTCGCCGATCCCTTCTTTCAGAAGGATCCGAACCGCGCCGAGCTGCTCTCGTCCGTCCGCCCGACGCTGAAGGCCGTCGTCGCCGTGGAGCACGAGCGTGGAATTTCTCCTCCCCTGCTGACGCCGCAATAGTGCTGGCTTGCCCTTGAGCGAACACGCGTAGCTCGGCGTTCCGGCAGCATCGCGACGGAGCGCCAAGAACTCAGCGATGAAGCGCTAGACGAACCGCGACGCGCCAAGCCGTGGGACCCTCCGCGCAGTATCCCGAAGGAGGTGCGAGCGCGGCCGCAATATGACCACACTCAGGAGGGAGCAAACGCGAACGGGGGCCGGCCATTCTTCTTGTTGTCTTCGTTCATGCTCGTGACCAATTGCTCGAGCGAGCCGGGCGACATGTGACGCGGCAGCTCGGTTTGGATGCCGCCCGGATGCACCGCACCCCGCGCACCCCGCGCGCCTCGTGGCGACGATCGAACTCGACCGCGAATAGGATGCTGGCAGTCTTGGAGCGGCCGTAGGCGCCGAAATCGGTGTACTCGGTGCGCTTGGCTGCGCCCGGCTGCCCACTGACTAAGCCAGCGCTAATCGTCGCGTCCCGCGAGAGTGCGCGCTATGTCCAATCGCGGGCGGACTCGTTCGCCACTTGGAACACGAGTCTGGCCGAGTCGCCATCGCCGTACTACCGCTTCAAGGCTGGGCTCGCACAGGAGACCCGCTGCGACGACGAGCCAGGGTACGGTGCGACGCGAACCGTGGCCGCGAAGCCCACGATTGACGAAGCGCTGCCAGCCCGCGAGGGGCTGTATTTGCTCTGCATCGAGGGCAGCAGCGATGGCCATTCATTCGACGAGCCCGACGCCGCGCTCAGCCTCTTGAGCGAGGTCGACAACACGCCGCCCCAATTGCCCGACGCTTCGCAGCTCGTCAGCGTCTACCCCGATGGACAGCTCTCCGTGCGGCTCGCGGTCGATTCACTCGAAATCGCCAAGTTCTACTATCGGTTGCAGCGACCCGCCGAGACTGACTGTACTCCCGACGCTTCCGACCTGGTCGCCACGACTTGGCAAGAATTTTCGATCTCGCCGAGCGAGCCGCGCCGCGAGCTGTGCCTGACGGCCGAAGACGCGGCTGGGAATCGTAGCCGAGCCAGCCGCGTGTCGCTCGAGTTGCCGTAGTCACTCGCGACGCTGATCACGATGGCGAGCTGTCCGAGGCTTCTTGCTCCACGACACCACCATCCGGTTCAAATCCGAACACGGGCGTATTTATCTGAATCCGCCCAATGTGGTCTCGGTGGGCGCATCGGGTGCGATCATGGGCTTATTGGCAGCGGCGTTCGTGATGACGTTTCGCATGCCGGAAAGCCGTGAGCGCGTTTACGCGCAGGGTCAAGTGATGCGCTTCTTGGTGCCCTCGCTGCTACCACTCGCAACCACTGCGTCAGCGGGCAAAGTCGACTACGCCGCTCATGTGGGGGGAGTCGTCGCAGGCATCGCGATCGGCTTGGTCATGGTGCTTTTTTGGCATTCCGAATCACAGCGACCGCGTTTTCGCAGTGTTGCTTCGGCCCTTGCGCTGCTCGGTTGCTTGCTGCTCACCACTTCGGCTTTCGCAGCCGTCAGGCACGCGACGCCGCTCGTCGCTGAGCTGCGCTTACGCGCGAAGGACTTGTTGGTCGACGACACCGACATCCCGAAGGATTCGCAGGAGGCAGCCGAGACGGTAGACACTTGGGGTAAGGACAAACCGCGCGATCCCCGAGTTCACCTGTATCGCGGCTTGCGCGCTCTCGGCCATGACAACGCGGAAGCCGAGCGCGAGCTCCGGCTCGCAACCAGCGACAAAGCGATCTTGCACCGTTTCTTCACAGATGGGAAATTCGAGGCCCCCGCGCGTTCGATTCTTTGCGATCTGCTGCTCGATCTGAACCGCAAAGCCGACGCCATCGAGGAAGCGCGCCCCCTGTGTAGCGATCGGCAAGGCTCGGAGTTCGAGCACGTCGACCAATTGGGCTTGTGTCATTGACCGCAGCGCAGATCGCGCCTTGCTCTCTCACGCAAGCGAAAATGCGTAGCTCGGCGTCCCGGCAGCATCGCGCCGGAACGGTAGCCACAGCAACGTGAGCGTGCCGACCTCGATGTCGGTTTTGCGCGGTGCGAGCTGAGTGCGCGCGACTTCCAGGCTGCTCGGCGCGCGCGTTTGCAGCGCGGCGAGCTTGGCGTTCGCTTCAGCTTGGACGGCCGCCCACTTCTCGTGCAGCTCCGCGCGCTGCGCCTCGACGCGCGTGACGTCACTGGCCTGTTTTTTGGCGCGGCCGGCGCTGCGCGCAGCCGAAGCTCCACGCCGCACGTTGGTGGCCGAGACCACTTTACGCCCCATGATGGCGCCGAGCAGCGCCGAGCCGACCGCGGCCACCGTGTCGACCTGTTGCGCCGACGATTCGGCGCGCTCCTGCGCGAGTTTGGCCTCGATGGCCGCAAGCTTGGTCTTCATCTGCTCGAACGTAGGATCGTACTTGGCGCGCAACGCGGTGATCTCGGCGTCACGCTGCTCGCGCGCGAGCTGGTCGACGCGTGCCTGAAAGGCAGCCGGCGGCTCGCCGGGTTGCGCGATCAGCTTGAGCGCCGGGCACGCCAACAGCTCGAGCTTTTGGTCCTGGTACAGGTGCGTGACGAACGACTTCTTCCAGCTCGTTTGCTGCTTGGCCGTGGGAGCGCGCTTGGGCAACGGCAAGAACGACGCACCCGAAAGCGGCTCGTGCCCGGCGCCGCTCAGCAGCTCTGCTTTCACGGCTTGGCTCGCCGCAAAGTCGAGGTCGAGCGTTTGCTCCCCCAGGGGCACGAGTAGCGCCAAACTCCGCCAATGATCGACGCCGGATTTGGCGTCGACGAAGTGCAGCTTGGCGCTGACACCAATCGCCGGTTGGTACGTGATAGGCCCTTCGCCAGTAGCGGCCACGAATAGCTCCGGCAAGCCTTCAGGAGCGCTCGGGCGCGCGCTCACCGTGGCCGCGGCGCGAGCCGAGGGCGTTGGCGTCACAGCGGCGGGAGCCGCGCCGTTGCTCGGCGCTGCCGCCAGTGCGGCCTTTTTCGGCGCCATGAGCGCCTTGATCTGATCGCGCGACAAAGGTCCGCGCAAGAACGACAGCGTGTGCCGCGTCTGAAAAATCACCGGTCCCGCCTCGCGCACATCGTTCATCAAGAACACGCGCGAGCCGAGGGCGGAGAGCACGGCTTCCGTCGCAGCGCGATCGAAAACCCGATTCGCGCCGAGTGCTGCACCTTCCAAGCCTTCGATCACGCGCAGTTTGTCGCGTTCGGTCTGCAGGCGCCCCAAGAACCAGGTGCCGCAGTTCGAAAGGCCCTTGTAGTCGAGATCGACTGGGTTCTGCGTCGCCAGCACCACGCCGAGCCCGAAGGCCCGCGCTTGCTTGAGCAGCGTGAGCATCGGCCGCTTGCTGGGCGGCGCCGCAGTCGGCGGGAAATAGCCGAAAATCTCGTCCATGTAGAGCAACGCGCGCAAGCTGCTGGTACCTGATTGCCGACGCATCCACGTCAGAACTTCGTCGAGCAAGAGCGTGACGAAGAACATGCGCTGCGCTTCGGACAGGTGCGCTATCGAAAGAATGGACACGCGCGGCTTGCCCTCGGCCGTGCGCAGCAAGCGCGCCACGTCGAGCGCTTCACCGCGCGCCCAACCTGCCGCAGCGGGCGACGCCAAAAGCGTGTTCACCGCGACCGCAAGCTCTGCACGTTCCTTCTTCGGGTAAAAGGTCTCCAGCTCGATCACACCGACCTTGTCGAAAGGGGGCGTCTGAATCGCGCCGATGATCGCAGCCAAATCCAGGCTCTTTCCGGCGGCCCAAGCTTGCGAGAGGATCTGCGAGAGCAGCAAGTGCTCGCGGCTCTTCATCGCATCCGCATCCACGCCAACCAAACCGAGCAGACCCGAGACGGTGCCTTCTACCTTGCCCGCGAATAGCTCGGCGTCTTCGAGCACCGCTGCATCCGGCGCGTCGAACGAACGCAGCAGTGACAGCTCCACGCCCGCGCTGCTGCCCGGCGTATAAATCGTGAGGTCGCATGCGTCGCGAAAGCGTTGGATGCGCGCCACGTCCTGCCCCCACTCCCCGAGGCCCGCCGCGTGCGCCGCCGCCACCTTGTCGGCAAACGCTTCGGGCGTCATGCCCTGCCGCTGCGCTTCTTCGACGTCGATCCAAGGCAGAAAGTCAGCCGCGTTCGCGCCCGGGAAGCTCAGCAGCAAGTTCGTGATGTCGCCCTTCGGATCGATCACGATCGCCGGCACGCCATCGATTGCTGCTTCCTCCAGCAGCGCGATGCACAACCCCGTCTTGCCGCTACCCGTCATGCCGACGCACAGCGCATGCGTCGTCAGGTGCCGCGAATCGTACATCACGAGCTCCGGCTGCCGTTTGCGCTCGATCAAATCGAAAGCGCTGCCTAGATAGAACGCGCCCAGCTGTTCGTAGTCTTGCATCTTGCCAGCCGACAGGTGGCAAGTGGTCTACCCTCCAAATCGCCGCTGGCGCAAGCTCGTCCAGGGGTGGTCGAACTTCGGCCACTCTCCTGCGGTCCCGACGACGCCACGCTCGCATTTTGCATCGTGCCGTTGGCCGGGAAACCGAGCTTTGCGACGCACCGCGAGCGCTTCGCCCGCTCGACACGAACCTAAATCACGCAGCCTCGTGTCACTATCGATGTCAGATTTTTTGGGTGAGCGGGCGTGGTGAGCGCTGTCCGTCGCGTAGCTCACTCGGTGTACCAACGCCCCGTGAGCGACAGTCACACCCGAGCGACAGGAGTGGTGCTCTTCGCACCACTCCTCAATCTTTTGAACGGTTATGGCCCCGCTGACGAGTGCCAGCCGGGGTGAACCGCGCTGCAATCGGGACACCTCAAAAAATGCTGTGGTTCGCTACGGCAAACACAAGCCGACAATCGGCTTTCCGCTCGCGGTGAGGGTGATGTGATCGCCCGCGCAGAGCGCGCTGCAGCTTGCGGCGGGGGCGGTGCTTCCGACGTCACAGTAGCGCTCGCAGCGGTAATCGGTGGACGTGTTATCGGGCGCGACGCAGTCGGAGCCCGGGGCGCACGAAAAAGTCGAGTCGCACGGCTCGCCTGGCTCGACGCCCTGTGAGAGCGCGCAATAGCCCGAATCCACGAGCGAATAGCAGGATAGCTCGGGGCGCGGGCAATTTTGGGCCACAGCGTCGCATTTCAAGGGTTCGCGCGGCGCGGGCGGTGGGTCCGCAACTGCGCGCCGCGGGCCAAGCAGCGTGGCCATCGTCGCGCGTCCGCCAGTGTCGGTCTCGAACGATTCCCAATTGGCATACTGAACGCGATTGCCGAAAACTGCGGACCAGCGCGCGACGTCGGTCATCACTGCGTCGGAGGCCGGCAGGGCCGAGACAACGACGAACGCAGCTTTGAAGTGCCGCTGAGCTTCGGGCAAGAGCACGCGCTTGCCGTGACGGGCGACGATGTCCGAAAACGGTAACGTCTGAATGCCGCTTGCCTCGACTTGCATGGTTTTGGCGACGTCATCGTACGTGCTCTGGTCGATCTCGGCCTCGGTGAGGAGCGAGAACGTTTTGGGCACACCGCTGTCAGGCAAGAGCCCCATCAAGTACAACTCGAGCTCGCTATACGGAGCACTCCGAAAACCATTGGCATACGAACCGAACGCTCCAACGACGTAGCGGAAACGGCCACTCGGCAACGCGGTGCAATCGGGCGGCGCCGCTCCGGTCGGTGTCAGGCAACGCAAGGTCGCCGGATCGAAGCCGCCGAGCTGGCCGTTGACGCTGCTGGCCCCCCAATGCGGACCTTCATCATGATCCGACATTTTGCCGAAGCCGAAGCTCGGGTCCAGAAATTGAGCCCAATAGTGCAGGGTCTCATGCGAAAAAGGCGGGTAATAATTGGCGCGATACGGAATGCCGATCACGCCCTTGATGCGCCCGGTGGTCTCGTAGCCAGACGCAGCGATCTCGATGGGTTGGCTACCGCCGGGTTCGGCATGGCTGGTCACCGCTTCGAACTGACCCGCCACCGGAACGTCTGCCAGCTCGGCAGCAGTGACGAGAAACACGAAGTCGTAGTCCTCCGCGTAGTGCTCGAGGAATAGATTCAATGATTTGTTCAGACCATGGCGCAAGGCGGCGTGCTTGAGAGATGTATCGAAAAACCATGCCTCGAGTTCCGCAGCGGCGTCGGCATCGACGAGATTTACCGCGCCTTCGACCTCACGACTGCCAGCAGGTAATTCGACGACCTCAGTTGGCCCCTCGCCAGCATCACTGCCCGCGGTGTCACCCGAACCGACAGCGCCGCCGTTCGTTGACCCGCCCGCGTTGCTACCGCTGCTGTTGCTAGCACCACCGCTGCCCCCGCCACCGCTGTGGCTGCCCGCGTTCTCGCTTCCCGCAGCACCGGCGTTGTTCGGTGTGTGAGTGGCATCGGAGGAGCAACCACCGAGCGCCAGAGCCACTACCCAGCCGAGCCCCAAACTAGCTAGAATCTTCATCGTGTCGCGCGTCCCCGTCCGTTGAGCGTGAGGTATCCGCGGCACGATCGAATTTCAATGAACGGGTGTCAAGAAAGCACTCGGCTCTCGCCCCCCTGCGCGGCGAGTGAACTTAGCCGCCGAGACAACTCCAATTGCTGGCGTTACAAAAGCATGACACGTCTGAGTACTGGCAAGTTCGCACGGGACCGCACGCCAAGTTTTGCGGTGGTTTGTTGGTCAGGCAGGTAGCGCTCGGCGCCTGGCAGACCCAACTCGCGTCGGCCGTGGTTCCCTTGCAAATGCAATAGTCCTGACTCGTGTAAGGGCATTCCGCCCCGATGTTTTGCTTGCAGGAACTGCCAGCGGTGGGTTTCGCACTCGGGCACTTGTCGGGTGTGCCATAGCAGGCCCATCTGCGCGTACTCGCTGGACCGTCACTGGTTGGCAGACAAGAGCACGCCACACCAGGGTAGAAGCAACTCGACGGCGTACTGAGGTTGCAGACCGTTTTATCGGTAGGCGGGAGCGTCGGACAACTGTTCGCGCCGCTTGCACCGCCCGTACCCGCTCCAGCGCCGCCCGCGGACGCACCGCCGCTGCCTGCCCCACTCGCTCCGCCGCCACCAACCGACGCGCCGCCGTTGTTCGAGCCGCCCGCTCCGGCGCCACCCACCGAAGCCCCGCCGCTATTCGAGCCGCCCGCTCCGGCGCCGCCCACCGAGGCACCACCGCTATTCGAGCCGCCCGCCCCGGCGCCACCCACCGAAGCCCCGCCGCTATTCGAGCCGCCCGCTCCGGCGCCGCCAACCGAAGCCCCGCCGCCCCCTCCACCACCAGACGCAGCGCCAGCCACGCCCACACCACCCGATCCGCCTCCACTTGGGCTGCCCGCGATCGCCTCGCCCGCGGCACCGGAGTCACCCGCATCGCTGCTGCTCATGCCGCCCGCGGGGGCGCCCGATGAGCCACTGCCCTCACCGCCATCGCCCGCGCTCGTGTTGCCGCCGTGATTGCTCTTCGAGCCCGCTTGGCCGCCCACGTTGCCAGTGCCCGCGTGCACGTTGTTTTCACCAGCGTGACCCGAGCTATTTTCGCTCGGCGAAAACAGATTCTGATCCGGTGCAGAGCCGCACGCAGCAGTTACCGAGGCACCGATTGTCGTAGCAAGGACCAAACCGCGCGCGAACTTCATCACGGTTGCCATCTAGCCGATCGTTTTGCGGAATCTGCAAGAGATCTCGCACTGCCTCCGAGCGAACGAACGTTGAGCTTCGGTGACCGACCTTGGACTACATCGTGGGTGTCGCAGCGAGGGAGCTCCGCTCACCGGGAGTTGCCACGCCGCAGCAGGGCCCGGCATTCGGGGACTTGCACCACGCTATCAGGATAGCGATGAAGACGGCACAACCGCCAATTTCAGCCACGAGTGCGCGCCGCCACACTCGCACTCTCCGGGCGGCGATGCTCGGCGAAGAAGTCGACGACGAGTGCAGCACTGTCCCAAACAGCCAACGGCGAGGCTGTGTTCAGCCCGCATCCGGAGCTAGGTCCGAACGACAGGACTTCCAGGCTTCCTCTTGTGCCGCGCACTGGCTACCTGCGTCTGGCAGAGAACAGTCTGAGTACCGACACTTGATATAATTTTTGTATTCCGAGCCACACTTGGCATCGGCTATGCGCGATGGACACAATTCACCTTCCACCGAGGTACCGCTGGGTGGCAGTGATCGACGGTATCGCAGCTGACTTGTGTGTCGGGCGGGGCGCTCTGTGAACTCGACGAGCCGCAACCGACGCTGAGCCAAGCGCTGGTAGCAACGACGACCAGTGCTTTCATTTCGATCCACAAGTTAACATCCCTCTTGGAAAGCATCGATCGCTCGAACGCGCCCGACGAAATGAAATCGCGCTTCTTCAGACTGCGCAATCATCGCCAAAAGGCACGACACGAATGTCGTATAGTCACTCGAGCGTTTGAACCGCACACCGCAGCGTGGTCGCTTTGATTTTCCGATCGCCGGCTCGAACAACTGAGGCGGGGACTAAGGTTCGTCATTTGGAAGGCCGCGGCCGACATGTGCTTAATTACAAAACTCTGGGGAACTTCGATCATCATCATTTCCGCACGGTGCGAAGCATGCGAGGCGAGGCGAGCCGAAGCGCGATTGAGCGCCACATGTGGCGCCGGTTACCCGCTCAAAGCGGCACCCGTTGTTCGAATTAATCCGATCCGAAACGAGCTGCAGTGTGGCTTCGCAATGCAGCTCGTTCTCACCATGCGCGGGACCGTGCCACGCTTGTCGCGTTCACTTAGGCGTCAATTGGCACTTCGAATTGCAGACGCTGCCGTCCATATTGGCTGCGCCCGCGTCGCATTGTTCACCGAACGCGGAGTCCACGATCCCATCGCCGCAGAAATGCGCGTTCATGCAACCTGCCGTGCACCCGCCCATGCCGTAGGTCGCCGTATTGCCCTTGGGGCCGAGATCGCACTGCTCAGGACCATTGACGATCATGTCACCGCAAAACGGACCCAATTTGCAGGCTGTCGTGCAACCACCGTAAGCCGTGTCGCTGTTGCATGCGCCCGACGCACCAACACACGGTCCACCCGCCGGTGGCGTGCCGCCATTGCCGTCATCACACTCTTCACCGGTCGCCACTTTGCCGTCGCCGCAGGTCGGGACGCACGCCGAGGTCGTCGTCGAATAGCCGGACACGGTGAGCTGGTAGTTCGACTCGCGCGGATGCTGGTCTGCGTGAAAGATCGCGAGCTCGTAGGTGCTGCCGACCGTCAAGCCGAAGCCGCTGCTGGCGATCGCTTGGTAGCCCGGGATCGGGACGGCCACGTTGGTCTGGTTGTTCCAAACCGCTAGCGCGGAAGTCGCGGTATTTCCGCCAGGCTGGATGGTTACGGTGCCCTGCAAGCGCTCGTGCGGCGCGCCGAGGTCGAGCGCGAGGTGACCGTTGATGTACACCCAAACGTCGTCATCACCGAAGAAGGTGAGCGATTCACCGCCCGCATAGCGGAAGAGGTAGCGGATCTCCGACGTGAAGTAGAAGTTGCGCGCCACGCCCGTCACCGGGGTCACCGGACCGCCGCTGGCCGAATTGGTGGTGAAGCGCGGATCCCATTGCTGGTGGATGGGATTGGTGGCGTTGGCAACGCAGTTTGCGGCGGTCAGCCCCGTGGCCCAGTACGGCCACAAGTTGCACATCTTGACGCCCGCGGACGCCTCCAAAGGAAAGAAACCGCTCGACAGCGTCCCGGTCCCGTTCACACGAATGCCGTAGATGTCGTCATACACCGTGGTTCCGCTGCTGAACTGGTATTGATTCGTCGTGTTGGGCACGAGCGGGAGCTCCAACGTGCTCACGGACTTGATGCTGAAGGCGGAGTCCGCGTACCACTGCTTGAAGCTCGCATTGTCCTTGATTACCGCGACTTGGATCGGAGCGGCGACACCGTTCACCCAGCCGACGACTTGCGGACTCACTGCCCCAGAAGTGCAGGTGCCGACGCCGGTAGCGCCGGACAAAACGCCGGTCCCATCCCAATCAGTAAAGATGCAGGCGCACTTGTTGGTCGCTCCGAGCTTTGGCTTGCCGTCCGTGTCCAACGTCGCCGCGGCCAGCCCCGAGCAGGGGTTCGTCGCATCCACCGGCGGACAGGTTCCGTTCGGCATTTGCGTCAGCAAGTTGGAGCCGCTCGCGTTCGGAATGCAGATCGCTTTGCTGCCGTCCGGACCATTCGCCCCGTAGAAGAAGAAGTCCGGGTGGCCCTTCGGGGTCGCCGTGGTTTGATTCGAGCCGTTGAAATCACGATAAGTGATCGGCAACTCGAGGCACTGCCCGGTGCCGCTCTTGCAAGGTTGAGTATCCGGTCTGCTCACGCTCTCGCAGGTGAAGCCTGCCGCGGCTTCGATCGCACACATCGCCGAGCAGCCGTCGCCGTCGACCTGATTGCCATCGTCGCACCCTTCGCCCGGATCGACGTTCGCATCACCGCAGCGAGCCGTACATGCTTGCGTGACACCGGCCGCATTGCGGCACGTTGGCTCTTGCGTACAAGTTTTGGAGCAACCGGAACCGTCACCCAAGAAAAGACCGTTGAAGAGACCGTTCGGACCGGTTGCGGGGCTGAGAACGCGATCGCCGAAATCACACGACTCTCCGGCTTCCTTCTTGCCGTTGCCGCAGACGGCCTTGACGCAGGGAGTATTGACCGGGTCGCACGCATAGCCCGGCTCCACCAAGCAGGTGCTCGAGCAGCCGTCACCGCTGTTCGCGTTCCCGTCGTCGCACTTTTCCGTGCCCGTGAGAATGCCGTCACCGCAGAGTGGAACGCAGCCTCGGCCGGGGACACGACACACCCACCCCGCGTCGACCGTCTTACAATCCGCTGAGCAGCCGTCACCGCTGGCGGTGTTGTGATCGTCGCAGGTCTCGGAGCTGGCGAGCGCGCCATCACCGCACACGACCATGCAGGCGCACTTCGTGTTCGTGTCGTCGCACGTGCAGTCGGCTTCGATCTGACAAGCCGCGGAGCAGCCGTCGCCTGCTGCCGTGTTGCCGTCATCACATGCCTCCCCCGTATCGAGTTTGTGATCGCCGCAAGCCGCCGTGTCAATCTTGATGCCACCAGCGAAGCCCTGAATGCCGGAGCTACCGCTGCTATTGCCCGCGCCACCGCTATTGCCAGCACCACCGCCGCCAATCGGCCGATCTTTCTTCGTCGGCGTCGCGGCGCTACAAGCTGCGACCGCGAGCGCTCCCACCCACAACACGACCGCACCCCAGCGATGTCCAATCGACATGCCCTATCTTCGACCTCGCCCAGGGCACGCGCAAGTTAAGTCGAGGCAGGAACGCCTTCACGGGCCTTTCACGGACCCACGGGTCGCGCATTGCCGGTGGAGAAGTTCACGCCGGCTGCGCGAGCAGCTCGTCGCTAAACGGGCCGAGAGCCCCCCAATTAGCCCAAGTTAGGAGCGCACTGCCTTTTTGTGATCGTTTGGGGTGAGCCCGCACATGGTTTGACGACGGCAATACGCCCGAATTTCCGCGACAGCCCCGTGCTTCGAACCGACGACCTGCAAGGACCGGCTGGCATTCCCCGTTTCAGCTCTCTCCGCCGCTGGTCGCGCTTTCGAAGACAGACCTCGCCACAGCCCCGGTCACGAGCTTGAGACGCGATGACTCGCCGGATTTTCTCATCAGGTTCGAAACGTGGAATTCGACCGTGCGCACCGAACACTGTAGCTCGTGCGCAATCTCCTTGTTCGCGTCTCCGCGACGAAGAAGCTCGAGAACTCGACACTCTTGCGTCGTCAACCGAAGTCCCCTGATATCCACAACCATCCGGTCCTCCAGACATTGAAGTTCGAATCAGTCAACCGTTCACGCGACTCTTACAAACCACACATTCGGCGCGGGTTGTCACAGCGTCACATGGATTAGGGCGCTGTGAAGACCCAAATGCACTTGAGTGACTGCTCTCGTCATGCGCGTTTCCACCGCCCAGGCCGACTCGCCGCTATTCGGACTGCACCCACTCGCTTCGCTGCAAACCGTTGGCATGGCGCACTTACCGCCAAGGCCGTCATCCTGCTCCGCGTAATGAAAGGTCGGGCGCCGCACATGGATTCCGTCCACGATGCCCGCATCCAGATCGATCAGCGGGCTTCCGCTATTTCCCGCGAACGTATCCGAGGAGGTGCCGAACCATAGCGTCGGCGTATTGTCCTTCATGACGACGTTCCCTTGAATTTTCAGGGGTAGCCCATCAGGATGCCCTGCCACTAGAAACGTGTGATTCGACTGCGCAATGCCGTCGTAGCGCGCAATCATTGGCGTCCTGCCGACCACCGGCCGATC
>Ga0164241_10000926_pt1 | contig 42188 bp, 55 predicted proteins | sample OricomyardsoilBY_FD_108780 | JGI IMG/M metagenome (GOLD analysis project Ga0164241, IMG submission 108780) | Backyard soil microbial communities from Emeryville, California, USA - Original compost - Back yard soil (BY) | ecosystem: Environmental > Terrestrial > Soil > Unclassified | place: USA... | reverse complement strand
GATCACCCTCACGGAGACGGGTGAAGCCGAGACGAGCGCCGACACGGGAGCGCGCGGACTCGAACAACATATCCCGTAACCATATGCCAGATACAGCCACGATAGATATCGCATCCGAAGACGACGTTCGCAGTGCAGCCCTCCGCGCCGATGCCGGGGAGCCGCCGCAGGCGGTCGCGGATACTGACACGCCCGAAAACGATACCGAAGCCTCGCCAGACAACGGCCAGCCCGCCGACAAGGGCCGCGAGGATGCGGAGAGTGACACGGGCGAGACGGATACCCGGAGTGCCGCCACCGAGAAACCTGAAGCGAAACCGAAGGCCGACAAGCCCGCCAAACCTGAAAGCGACTATACGAAGAAGCAGAAGGAAAAGGCGCGCTACGAGACCAACTGGAAAAAGTTTCAGGACGAAAAGGAGGCGCACCGCCAGCAGGTCGCCAAGTTCGAGCAGGAGCGCGCGGAGTACCAAAAACAACGCACGCAGACCCAGCAACCCGCCGCGCCAGCGGAGCCGCAAGGCCCGAGCGCGGAGGCGTACGAAGCGGCCGCGAAGCAGTATGAGGACGAGGGCAACACTGCGATGGCGCAGATGGCTCGCGAGAAGGCCTCTGAGGCGCGCGCGAAAGCGCAGCAGCAGCGACCCGCCGCCGCGAAAGCGGCCGGCGACCATACTCAGGATCCGCAGTGGAAAGGCGAGTGGAACAAGAACGTGGCCGAACTCGTGCAGGCCCATCCGACGCTGAACGATCCGGCAGACCCGGTCGGCAAGCAGACGATGGACTACATCCGACATCCTCACTACGGGCGCTTTTTCAAGGCTCACCCGGACGGGATCAAGGTGGCGCATGAGGTGGCACTGCTCACAGCGCGAGCGGGGAAAGCGGATGCGCTGCAGGGCGAACTGACGAAGGCGAAAGCCGAAATCGATCGCCTGACCAAACTCACAGGACTTCGAGGGGCACCGCCGCCCTCCGGAGCGCCCGGCCCCGGAAAGGGGATAGGCGAACTCAGCGGCGATGCTGCGGAGGACTTCGTGCGCCAGCAGGCGATGAAGGCCGACCGCGGTGAATCCAATTAGCCAATACACCGCGCGGCCGGTTAAAGCCGCACAACCACCATGCCAGTCATCGACAGTACATACGTAGCCAATACGCTCCAGCCGCACTTCGAAAAGAAGTTGCTCGATAAAGCCGTGCAAGAAACGCGCCTTGTGGAATACGCGCAGCTCTCCGAGCTCGCGCCAAAATCCGGTGCCAACCAGGTGACCTTCTTCCGGCCGGAAACCGCCAATCTAGCCGCCACCGGCGCACCGGCCACGCTGACGGAGGGTGTCGCGCCGACGGCCCGCCGCGGCATCTCTTACACGCCGATCACGTGCACGCTGATCCAGATCGGCCAGACATCGGAAACGACGGACATCGCCGACAATATCGGCCTGTTCGACTACATGAAAAACGCGATCGACCTCATGGGTGAGGAGTTCGCGCTCGATGTGGAAACACGCCTGCGCAATCCGCTGTGCCATTCGACCACCGGTTTGAGCAAGCGGTACACGAATGGCATGGCGAACTTTGCGGCGCTCGCGGCCGGTTCGCTCGCGGCTTCGATCCTGAAGCCGGTGGACGTGCTCGACTCAATGACGCAGCTGAAACTCGCGCGCGCGCCGAAGATCGATGGCTGGTACGTGACCTACGTGTGCCCGCAGACCAGCCGAGACATCCTCAACAGCACCGAGTGGCGCGAGGTGGTGAAGCACAACAACGCCTCGAAGGTCTTCAAAGGTGAGATCGGCGAGTGGCAGGGCTGCAAATTTGTGGAAGGCACCGTGCCTTTCCAAGAGGACGAGACGGAGGGCACCTACGCGGGCACCTTCAGCGGCGCGGGCACGAACACCACCGGCCTGATCTACACGAATTTCGTTTTGGGCAAGGGCGCGTTCGGCGCGGTGAACATGAAGAAGATGGGTGCCTCGATGCGCAAACCCACGATCATCGTGAACGACAAGCCCGACAAGAGCGACCCGCTGAATCAGAAGATCATCGTGGGCTGGAAAGCCTACTGGGCGAACATCGTCCTAAATCCGGCGTGGGGCATCGCACTGCGCACGAAATCGCAGTACGCATAATCCGGATACATAGCCGGATTTGTAGTGAGGATGTGCAATGGTCCGGGGTGGCTGCCGCCCCGGACCTTTTAACCCGAACCCATGCCGACTTCCGCCCAAAGCCCCAGAACTGTCGAGCGCTTCGTGATCGGCCAGGCGCGTGCCGTCGTGCGGCATGTGATCGTGCCGGGGGAAACTGCCGGGGATTTTTCCTCCGCCGATTTTGCCGAAGAAGATTTCGCCACGAGCTCGCCAGCCGGCGGCGATTTCGCCGCGCCCGATTTTACACCGTCCGACTTCAAGACCACGCCATGAAACGTTTCTTCCTTTTCCTTTCACTGCTGATGCCGCTCGCGCTGACCGCGCAGACGGCAAAGACGCGCACCGATCTTTATACCGAGATCGATACGAATCTCGCGAGTGGGCAGCCGATCACGGCGGCCATGCTCCGATCTACCTTCAAGAATCTCGCGGCGAGTTCGCTCCTATCGCTGACGGATGACGGGCTCTACACACACGCCAATCTTACCTCGCTGGATAAGATCACGGAGAGCGGCGGGTTGCCGCTGTGGAATGGCAGTGCCTGGCCCGGTGGAGGCGGCGGAGGCGGGGACATGTTCAAGGCCACTTACGACTTGGACGATGATGGGCGTGTCGATTTTGCGGAGGAGGCGGACGCGGTAAGCTGGGCGAATGTCACCGGAAAACCCTCCACGTTCGCACCAGCCAGCCACACGCATGCCGCGAGCGACATCACCACTGGCACGCTGGCGGCCGCGCTGATGCCGGCGCTGACTGGCGACGTCACGACATCGGCGGGCGCGGTCGCAACGACGCTGGCAAACACTGCGGTCACGCCCGGCAGCTACACGGCAGCGAATATCACCGTCGATGCGAAGGGCCGGATAACCGCTGCGGCCGATGGGGCGGCTGGTGACGCCGGCATCACGTCGGGTTGGTCAACGGCCACGACCAATTTTGTGTGCGAGGGCGACAGCCTGAGCGGCTATACGCTCGTCGATCCGGGCACGGCGTACTGGTTTCCTCATCTCGCGACGTACGCGCCCTTCGTCGGAAAGGGGAATTTTTACCGGTCGGCGGTGTCGGGAGCGGTGATCGGCAATCCGTCGAACCCGTCTGAAACAACCAACTCCATTTATAACCGTTACGACACTTATGTGAAACCGCACCGGCCGGCGGCCAACGGCGGTAGTGACGCGGGAATTACAGAATCGTGGCTTTTTATCTGGATCGGCACGAACGACATCATGACGCTGGATGCGCCGACGATCGCCTCGCGCCTCACGGCGCTGTGGGCGATGGCGAGGACGGATGGATTCAAGGTGTGCGCGGTGACGCTCTATCGTGATGAGCGGTTTGACGTTACAAATCTGACATGGAGCGCGCGCAAGCGGGACGTGAACCTTTTCATCCGAAGCAATCCGCAGCTCTACGACATGCTGGTGGATTCCGAAGCGGTTTTCCGCGACCGCGATGCCGGAGGCTACATCCAGTCCGACCATCTCCACATTACGGATACGGGCGCGATCGCGTTTGCCCGCCAGATCGCGCTCCAATTTGAGAATGGCATAACGACACCGACGGCGCCAGCGCATGAAACGGGCACGACGCCCGGCGCGTACCTGACGCCCGCGATCTACTCGGCCAATCCAATCGCCTCGAATGCGGCGAAGATCACCAACCTGCAGGAGAGCGCGACCACGACTGGCACAGTGCTGTGGGACTTGGACGCGCAACCCCATCTGAAGGTGATCGCCACCGGGGACGCGGATTTTGCGATCCAGAATGGGCGCGAGGGCGGGCTTTACCGGCTGAGCCTGACGGCGGGTGCCCACGCGATCACGTTCCCGGAATCCTACTTCGACTTTCCCGGCGGCGCGCCGACGTGGACTACGGATGGAAAGAGGGACCATCTCGCGTTTTTTTATGAGGATAATCGCCTCCACTTGGTGAGCTACAAGCTGGCGCTTGATCCAACAGTGCCACCGCCTCCGGGCATCCTCATGCTGGAGAGCGCGATCAATCCGAGCGGCGTGAATCGCTACCTCGGCAACGCACATGAGGGCTACGACGTGCCGGCGCCCTTCAATGATACGGGTCACGTTTTCGAGACGCGTGGATGGCCGACGACGCCGGTTGGCGGCGAGTCGTATGCCGGACAAAACTCGATTCTGGGGGCCTATCGAACGACTGACGGCCGAATCATGGGCGGGAACGATACGCCGACCTGCATCGATATCGGCCGCTCCGCGAGCTACCAGGTGTCGTGCACGGTGATCAGTGTCCAAAACAACACGACGAGCTATCAACCGAATTTCGTCCGCTTGATGGCGGGCGTGTCTACGTGGGGCCGCAGCGATGCCTGCCAAGTGATCCAGTTCGCGAGCGTCTTCAATTCGGTGCAAGTGCAGAGCTACGCCAGCGGCTATACCGCCGCGGGCACGAGCCGCTACTCAGGATCGCTGAACTCGCTGACGGTACCCTTTACGATCAAGCTGACCAAGGGCGCGGCGAACGACTATAAAGCGTATATCAACGGCGCGCTCGTCGCATCCTGGACGAATACAGACAGCTGCACGCGAGTCGGACTCTGCTTCGGGGGAGATGATGCATCGGTCACGGATTGGAAAGTGGAGGAGCTTCCATGACGAAGCATCTCCGGAAAATCACGAACTGGCGGCTTTGGCTGCGCGGGCTCAGCGCGGCGATCATCGGCGGCGGCGCGAATGCCGTGACCGCGATGGTCGTCGAGCCAACCAAGTTTAACTTCGTCGAGGGCTGGCCGTCGCTCTGGCACTTTACCGTCGTCTCGATGGTGGTCAGCGCGGCGCTGTACCTCAAGCAATCGCCGGTGCCTCCGGAGGAGGACGTCGAGGAAATCGCGGACGAGGCTTAATTTTTCCCACCCATAAACAACCCATGAAAAAACTGATCAGTCTGCTATGCGCGGTCGTCTTGATGACCGCTTTTACCGCCTGCGGCACACTCGCTCCGGGCGCTTACAACCAGGACGAAATCCTTTACCGCGCCGATACCGCGATCACCACCGGCTACGATGTGCTGCATACGTTCGTGAAATTTGAATACACGAACCGCGCGGCGCTCGCCTCGAAACCGCAGATCAAGAAGGCGGCGGATAAAATCCGCGCCGGCGCGCCGGTCTGGATCGGCTCGGCGGTGGCGCTGCGCGAGGCGTACGCCTCCGCGCCGACGGCGGAAAATAGGGACAAGCTGCAAGCCTCTCTCGCCGTGCTCCGCGCGGCTCTGCTCGAAGCCACCAACTACCTCGCCGCGAATCAACCTGAACTACCCACGTCATGAACACCGTCGTCATCCTCAACGCAGCCCTGACCCTCGTCGAGGAACTGCTCCCCAAGCTCAGCGAACTGAAGGCCAACGGGGAAATCTCCGCTGAGCAGCAGGCGGCTTTGCTGGCCAAATACAATTCGCTGAAGGCGCGCGCCGACGGCCAGTTCGCCGGCCCTGAGTGGCAGGTGGGCTAATCGCCAACACGCAGAAGCCCGAAAACAATGTCCCGCGAAACTGACTCCCGCCCACCGTATGCGGCCGATGCCAGCACCGGCCGTTACGTGAAATTGCCGCTTGGGCAATTGGTGACGCTTTGCACGACGCTCGCGATCGCGAGCGCGACGAGCGTCGTCTATGCCAAGAACCTCGAGCGCGCGGTGAGCGACCTGCAAACCGAAGTGAAGGGGCTGCGGGCCGAGATGGTCATGCGGTCCCCGTTTTACGCGTGGGTGGGACAGTTTCGCTATGACGTGGTGAGCGGCGTGAAGACATTTCCGCCGGAGCCGCGCCCATTTTTTGAATCGTATCACTCCCAATAATACACAACGCCATGATTTCCAATGAAGCCGCGCCGATGCCCGGCGCTTCCCACGAACAAGCGGTGCCGGCGGCGCTGCTCGCAATCGACGGCGCGGAGCCGATGCCAGGCGACGAGGTCGAATTCACGGTGCGCGGCAAGGTGACGCGCTCCGAAGGCGGAAAGGCCTTTATCGAGCCGACCGCGATCAACGGGCAGCCGCTGCCTGAAATGACGGCGATGAGCACGGATGAATCCGTGCGCGAAGCGGCCGAGGATGCCGACGGCGGCAGCGATTATTAATACTCCGATGCCGATCTACGAATTTGAGAACGCGGAGGCCGGGCTGACGGTCGATGTGTATATGGCCGTGACGCAGCTGCGCGACGAGATCGTGCAGGGCGGCGTGGTCTTGAAGCGGCGCAGGGTACCCTCGCGGATCTCGACGCCACGCATCAACCAGACCGAGCACCAAGCCTCCGAAGTGCTCAAGGGGTACCGCGCGCTCGAGGATGCGGGCAAGCTCGGCAAATCCACCTACTCAGCGAAGAAAATCAAAGAAGCCTGGGCGATGCCCGACAACGAAGGATAACCTGCCATGCCAGCCACCGTCACACTGAACCGGCCGACGCACGGGCCGACCGATACGATCCCGGCCGCGACGTATAACGCGGAAACGGTGGCTTCGGCCAGCGTGCCCGATGCCACCACGGCCGCGCCCGGCGCGGTGCAGCTGGCCGGCGACGGCGCGACGACCGCGAACCGCGTGGTGCAGGCGATCGATTCGCGGCTGAGTAACGCGCGGAAATGGAATGGTGTGCTGGGGGATGGGGTGACGCAGGAGGCGGCTCGCACGGCGCTGGCCATCCCCGCGGGAGTGGCGCTCGGCACGACGGCGGGCACGGCTTGTGAAGGCAATGATGCGCGACTCTCCAATGAGCGCGGGTGGACGGGCGCTTTTGCCGGCGATGCGACGGCAAAGACCGCCGCGCGCGCGGCGATCGGGCTGGGCAATGCAGCGACGAAGGATGTGGGCACGGCGGCGGGCACGGTGGCGGCGGGAGATCACGGGCACACGTTTGCGAGCATCACGGCGAAACCGTATCTGCCACTGGATGTGAAGCAGGGATATGCGGCGGTGGGCGATGACACTGCCGACGACACGGCTGCGCTGCAAGCGGCCATCACCGCGGCCGGCGCGGGCACGGTGTTTCTGCCAAATGGTACCTACAAGGTATCCGCCAAGATCACGCTTGGCGCGAATACGCGCCTGATCGGGCAGAGCCGCACGGGCGTGATTATCCACGCCACACATACGGATTGGGTTTTTGAATACCTGGCGCCCCTCGACAGCGGCGGCGATGTGACCTCGTCGATGCTCCTGGAAAATTTCAGCATCACGGCGAAAAACGGCATCCGCCTGAATCAATCCGGCGATTTCGCAACCGTGTTCTCGCCGCAGCGTGCGGTGCTCGCGGTGCGGATCAAGGATGTGAATTTTAACGGGCCGCATGTGAGCGGTGACGATGCCAGCTCAAACTCGGCCACGTTGCCGGTGCTCGCGACGTTGCAGGGTTATGGGCAGGCAATCGCATGGGCGAAGCTGGTGGATGCGACCATCGAGCATTGCCGCTTTCAGGGCTACGGCGTGGCGATCTTCCAAGAGGGCTGCGACCTGTGCTCGGTTAAGCACAATCGATTCACTCTCAACGCGCGGCATCTGCACCGGGTGAAATCGGGAGATGGAACGTGGGGCTCGCAGGTGCTATTTGCCCACAACGACGTGCTCGGAAATCTGCGCTACGGCGGGCTCCATCTCGATTCGAATTTCGACCTGATCAAGGACAACTATTTCGAAACCTACACGGCGGCCGCGTGCCACATCTACTGGGCGGATGGGCTTGGCGGCGTGACACGCGATAACCGATTCGACAACTCCGGCGTGGCGACGACGCCGCTCGTCCACTACACCTCGGACCGCATCCGCGGCTGGGTGTTTGCGGGTAATCAGCTCAACATGAGCGCATCGCTCGCGGGCCTCACGGTTGATCAGCCGCCAGTTAACTATCTTTTCCCAAATCACGGAAAAGTGATCGGTAACAGCCCGTTCTGGCCGATGGAAAATGCGCGCAAGCCGGGCGTGCTATTCCGCGATGTGGCGGACGATTCGCTTTTCGACTACACGAATTTTTCGGTGATCGGGGACGTCACGGATAATCCCTGGACTGTATCCGCGCACTCGGGACGCTATGTCATCAAGAGCGCGCCGGTGTTCTCGACGTTGCTCAATATCCCCGACCAACTCTGCGACACGATCGGTGTGGCGATCGAGGGGCGATTGCTCACCTCGGGAGGCTATGCGAATATCATCTACCGCACGGCTGGGAACACGGACATCAATATCTATGGGGGATTTTTGAATACGCGGGGGATGGAGACTGGCCAAGTTTCCACCTCGCTGATCACGGTAAAGCTGCCGGCGGATCGGCCGCGAACGGGCACGCCTCAATTGCTCATCCAGTGGCTGGCGGATGTACTCGAGGTGGAGAGGGTCCGTGTGGTGCAGCCGCAGCAATTCGAGAGTTGGGACGCGGATTTCGCGCCAAACGAAGGCGTGTGGAAGGCTGGCGAACGCGTGCTTTGCCGTTCGGGAACCGCTGGCATGGCCTCCGGCTGGATATGCCTCACAGCCGGCCACGCGGTGCGCGGCGACTGGACGACGTCGACCGCGTACTTTTCAGGATGGTACGTGGCGAACGCCGGAAAAATCTATCGCGCCGAAAGCAACGGTACGAGCGGCGCGACCGCGCCCACGCACACATCCGGTGCGGTGAGCGACGGCGTCGTGACATGGCGCTACGTCGCCACAAAGGCCAAGGCCGCGTTCTTAAAATCGGGACTTTTCTCCTAATGACACTCGCCGAAATCGCCAATTTTTGCGCCGAGACCCTCGGCATGCCGGAAACGCAGACGATCGCGCAGGCGAAGAAATTCGCGCAGGCGCGTTGGAAGATGATCTGGGACTTCGCTGACTGGAAACAGGCGCACCACGAGGTCATCGCGCCGGTGCCGGCAGCCACCGAGGAAGTGGAACTGCCGGTGGAGGTGGAGTTGGTGAAAGCCGTGCGGATCGGCGGGAACCGCGAACTCCTGCCGAGCAGCCAGATCACCCAAATCGGCATCGACCCGGCGGGCTTCGGCAACAGCGGGCCGACCTATGCATTTTCGCCGGTGGCTCGCTCGGACGCGGGCGCGGTGCGCATCCGCCTGCATCGCCCGCTCAGCGAGGAGCAGGAGTTGCTTTTCCTTTGCAAGCGCAAGTGCGCGGAACTCGCGGCGGACACGGACAAGCCGCTAATCCCCGGCGTCGACCAATGCCTGATCGCGTTTACGCTGGGCGATCTGTACCGCTGGCAGCGTCAGCACACAAAGGCGGCGGAATTATATCAAGAAGCGCAGGCGCACCTGCAACAGATGGTGCGCCTCGAAACGATCCAGACGGCGCAGACGGTGCGTTTCGTACCGTTTACCGAACCGGGCGGGTACTCATCGGATGTTGACTGGCTCGTGGGCAAATGACGCTGCCTCTCTACAACGACGGTTTGGATGACACGCCCCAAAAGGAAGAGGAGGGCGGGTTTTTCCGGCTGAATAATACGGCAAATCCCGCCGATCTGACGCCGGGCTCGCTGACGCGCGCGGTGAATTGCTGGATGGAGACGAATGGAGTCTTGAATACACGGCCGGGCCGGCGGCTGGTCTCGGACACGCTCCCGACCACCGGGGCGGCGCTGGCCGGCCTGGTGTACTTCGATACGCCGTCGCGGGAGTCGGTGATTTTCCCGGCGGGAACGGACCTGTGGGAAATCATCAGCGACACGGCGCCGCAGACACCGGTGACTGTGGCGGCGGGCGGGCTGCCGGCGACGGGGCGCAAGGCGATGACGCAATTGATCGACCGGGTTTTCGTCGCGAACACGGCGAATCTGATGTGGGCGTACTGGAACGGCGCGGCGTGGAGCGATGGGACGGTGACGAAATTTAGCGACGGGTCGGACATGCCTGTGTTTGGCCTGCTGACGACGCACCGGTTTCGGGTGTTCGCGTGCCAGGCGAACACGAATAAAATTTTCGTCTCGAAGTACCTCTCGGCGCACCTGAGCGACACGGGCGGCGACTGGAACTCGCTGGAAAACATCATCGTGGGCTCCGGCAATGGCGATCCGACGCGGAAGATGATCAGCGGTCAGCAGGCGGACCTGATCGTGCTGAACGAGGGGTCATGCTGGAGCGTGGATACGAGCGCGCAAAACGCGGTGGACTGGCCGGTGACGAAGCTGACCGACGTGGCCGGCTGCGTGGCCGGCGCGACGGCGATCATGATCGGACAGGACGTGTATTTTCTGAGCCGGTACGGACTGGTGAGCCTCTCGGGACTGGTGACGAGGGACAGTATTTCCCCGGCGAATACAATTTCGGCACCGGTCAACCGGACGATCGAGCGGATCAACTGGACGGCGGTGGATAACGAACGCGGTGCGAGCAGCACGCTGTGGCGCAACCTGCTGTTGCTCGCGATCCCGATCGACGGGGCGACGGAGGCAAACCGGGTGCTCGCGTATAACACGCTGACGAAAGAATGGGTGGGCGAGTGGGAATGGTCGCCCGAAAGCGCGCTGCCGGTGTGGGGCTACGCGTGTGTGACGCGGTTCGCGGGAAAGCAGGAAACGCTTTGGGCGTACCCGGACGGCTACATCACCCGGCTGGACGACAGCTACGAGGACGACGACGCGACCGGCGGTGCGGAGGAAATCGAGTCGTGGGTGCAATCGCGGGCGATGTGGTTTGGCCAGCACGAGGCGCAGAAAATGCCGTTCTGGTTGGAAGCGGAGTTCCACCGATCGAGCTCGACCTCGATCGCGGTGCTTTTCGTGGGGGACGATGAACAGACATTTCCCGAGATCGCACTGGAGAGCGCGCGGGTGATCGAAGCGGGCTTCAACGGGAGCACGTTCCTGACGTTTCCGTTGCCGCTGCCATTCACATTCTCCTCGCAGTACACGCGGCGGGCGTCGTGGCACATCCGCAATCAATCGCGGTTTCGGGAGGCGCAGATCATCATCCACAGCGGCTCCGGGCAGATCGGGCTGCGCAAATTCAAAATGGCGGCGTGGCTGGACACGCCCGTGCTCATTTAACCCATGAAATTCAAAGACTTTTTCAAAGCCACGTGGAACCCGGACCCGACGTATCGAATCGCGAACTACGTGGACGACCAGAACGACAAGGCCCGCGCGGCGGCGGCGGCCGAGCAGGCCGGGCTGACGGCTGCGCAACAGGCGGCGGCGACGAAGGCGCGGCAGGATGCCGATGGCGAGCGGCTGGTGAAGCAGCGGGCGGAGGAGGCCGACGCGGCCGCGCTGGCCGCGCAGGAAGGGCAGGCGCAAAAGGACGCGGAGCGCGCCGCGCAACTGGCGCTCTACCGCAAACAGAAGGAAGCAGGCCGGCTGGCGACGCCGACGGCTCCGGTGGGTGAACCGACGACGATTTTTTCCCAGCAGGCGGCGCGGGCGCTCGATCCGGAATATGCGCCATTTGGAAGCATCGAGCCGGGCGGCGGTGGCAAGCTGGGCGGACAATCGCTGAACATGCTTATGGCGAAGGCAGCGGCGGCGAAAAAATAACATGAACGCGCCGACCACACTCCAGATCGCGGCGTTCCTGAAGCGCCGGTTGCCGGCGATGCGGACGGCATCGCGGCAGGTGCTGACCAGCCTGATCGACTGGCACACGCGGGTGGGTGGGTGCGGGGTGTTGCGCAAAGACGGGCGGATCGTGGCGGTCGCGCTCGCGCGGTGCGTGGGCACGACGGCGGAGGCGGAGGCGGACCGGTGGGCGCACCGCGAAGGCGAGGATGGGAAAATAATTTGGGTACAACATATCGTGAGCTTGCATCCCCGAGGTATCGGGCTGCTGCTCGCCCAGGCCGCGCAACGCTTCGGACGACGCGAAGTATTTGCCGGCCACGTTTACTCTCGGGATGGCCAGCTCCGGATGCTGCCGTGGAACGTCGTGGAAAGATTATTCACGGAAAACATCCCCGAACATGAGTTCACCCGAAGCGTCGCCCGCACCTGATTATGCGGGTGCCAACCGCGAAGCGGTTTATGCCGATTTTGAAACGCTGCCGATGCGTAATCGCGTCGATGCGGCTGCCCGGCTGGGCAAGACAGTGGATTACCAGGACCCGCGCACCGGCGAATGGGTGACGGCCGATTTTAGCGGATTAGGCGACAGCGCGTACGCGCAACAAGCGGCGGACCTCGCGGTCGACACCAACGAACGGTTGCAGCGCGGCCAGCTCGATCTGCGGCAGGAGATGGTGACCGACCCGGAGACGGGCAAATTGATGACGCGCGGCGAACAGACGGCGCGCCAGACCGCGCGCGAGATCGAGGCGACGGACCCGGAGGCGTACAAGGCGCGGCAGAGCCTCACGAGCAAAGTCATGGGCGACCTTGAAGCGCCGACACAGGCGGTCGGGGCGGACCAATCGCTGAGCCGCTATGCGGACACGGCGGACGCGCTGCAAACGCCGGGCAATGATGAGCGGTTCGGGCAGATCTACGATCTGGCCTCGAAAGAAGTTTCCGACCCGACGACGGAGGCGCTGAACAAGAGCCTGAACTCGGCGATGGCGGACTATGAGCTGGGATCGCAGCTCTCCGACTCAGAGCGATCGGCGGTGGAACAGCAGGCGCGGGCGGGCATGGCGAGCCGGGGAAATATTTTGGGCGATGCGGCGGCGTTTTCCGAAGCGATGGAAGTGGGCGCTGCCGGCGACGCGCGGAAAGCGGCGCGGACGCAGGCGCTGCTGGGTATCCAGAATCAAGCCTTCGGCCAGAACTCGGCGATGCGCGACCAGCAGACGCAGCGGTTTGGCCAGCTCGCGGGGCTTGTATCCGCCGACGTAGCACAGAACCAGCAGGCTTACCAAAACTCGCTCGGGACGCTCCAGACGGCGGCCGGGCTGCGCTCGCAACAGACGGCGGAGGATCGCGCGACGCGCGCGGAAAACTACGGGAAGGACCAGCAGAAGCTGGCGAACGCGTCGTCCTTTATCCTCGGGCAGCCGGTGACGAATCAATTTGGCTCGCTACAGGCGGCGCAGAACGGCGCGGTCGGGCAGGGGCAGGTGAACTATACCGGCGCGACGGGAGTGGCGAATCCCTCGACCGCGGCCGGACAAATCTACGGGCAGCAGAGCCAGCTCTACCAGCAAAGCCGCGACCTGCAGCAGCAGCAAAACAACCAGTGGATGCAACTGGCGGGCAGCGCCACGGGCGCGGCGGCCGGCATGCTCATGTAACCAGAAAACAACTTCAAAGGAGATTTTTATATGGCAGGCATCGGCGACGGATTCACGCAAGGGCTGGCACTGGGCCAGCAATGGCAGCAAGCGAAGAAGCAGCGCGAGGCGGAGGCGGCGCGCATGGAGCTGGAATCGAAGCGGCACGCGGAGGTGCTCGCCGCACAGAAAACGCTCCAGGCCGAGAAGCTGCAACGGGACGCGGAGCAGGCGGACCTCGATCGCGGGCTGCGGCGCGAACTCTCGGACAAGGACGTGAATTCGCGGGCGGCGACACTGGATAAAACAATCGCGGCGGAGCGGGAACGGCAGGCGGCGCTGCTCAAGGCGCGCGGGGATGAAAACGCGATGGATAACATCGGCCGCAGCATCTCGGGCTTCAACCGATTCGTCGCGGGGCAGAAGCCGCCGATGGCGCGGGTGAAGCGGCCGGTCGATCCGGACGATCCCAGCCAGGGGGAAGTGAGTTTCGATGTGCCACCCGGCGACCTCGCGAAGATGAACGCGCCGAAGGAGCCGGCCTACCAATCGCCCTACGCGGGCGAGATCGGCGACGCGGAGACGCAGCTGGCCGAACAGAATGCGCAGATGGCGGGCGGCGACAACCGCACCGGTTTCTTGAATCTCAGCTCGCGCCGGGATGTGGCGTCCGAGCAGACGCAACGACTGGTGCGGCTCAAGGCGCTGGAGCTCCAGGATAAAGTGGCGAAGGGGCTGATGACGCGCGAGCAGGCGAGCGCGGAAGCCGAGCGCATGAAAAAAACCTACGGACTTTGAAACGCATGGACGCCCTCGATGAATTGCTGGCCCTGACCGACCCGAACAAAAAACGAGAGGGCGCGTCGGCGGGCAGCGCGCCGAAGCGTGACGCGCTGGATGACCTGCTGGAGCTGACCGACCCGCAGCGGGGGAATACGCAGAACGACTGGAAGGATGCGGGCCACAGCGTGGCGCGTGGCGCGCTGGATCAAGGCGTGGGAGGCGCGGCGGAGGGCCTCCTTCGCATGGGGCAAGGTATTGAGGCCGATGCGATGAAGAAGGGTGGCTACGGGCCGCAATCACGCGTGGCGGACCTCAATGCGGAGAGAGCGGCGCTGCTCAATCCGACGGTGTTTCGCGATGCTGACCAAGAGCGCAATGTCATGCAGAGCCCGCGCGCGCAGCTGGAGATGGAGCATCGCGCGCAGATGACTCCGCAGCGTGCCCGCCGCCTCGCGGAGATAGATGCGGAGCTCGTGCCCGCGCGTGCCACCGTCAAAGCGGACGAACAAAAACGACTCACCGCCTCAAGACTGGGGAAACAGGCCGATAATGTTGCGGAGTTTCGCGAGGCGGTTCGCGACGTGTATCCAGTCGATAAGGACTTCGAGCGCAGCACGACTGGCGGCGTGATCGGCGGTGTGGCGCAAATGGTCGCATCGATCCCGGCCTACCTGACCGGCTTGGGCCTGCCGGCGGCGGGCGGGCAAATCTTCGATCAAGGTTACCAAGATGCGAAGGCCAGCGGTGCCGATGACATGACGGCATTGATCGCGGGAACGGCCAATCTGCCCTCGGCCGCGTTGGAGTACGGTGCCGACAAGCTCGCGATGGGCGGCGTGCTCGACGCGTACAAAGCTGGAAAACTTACAAAGCAGGCGCTCGCCGCGCAGATCGTGAAGAAGGCGGCGGAATCTTTCGCGAGCGAGGGCGGCACGGAAGGCGCGCAGCAAGTGCTGCAAAATGTCGTCGCGCAAAAACTCTACGACCCGAAGCGGGCGACGACTGAAGGCGTGGGGCAATCGACGCTGGTCGGCGGACTCACCGGCGGGCTGGTCGCCGGTGGAACGACGCTGGGTGGCGAAGGGATGCGGCGCATGTCGCGCGATACGGGCGAGAACGTGCCGGAAGCGGCGGAGACGCTGAAAGCGCAGCAACGCGCCCTGGTGGAAGGCCGGCAGCGCGCGCAGATGTTCCCCAACGGGACGGCGGAACTCGCTTTGCCGGAAGGTATCCAACGCGTGGAGACGCCGCGCGGGGTGTTCCACTTCGATCCCAAGCAGATCGATGCGGAAACGATCGCACGGGCGAGCGCGGCGGGCCGGGAAAACGAAATCCTCGGGCTGGGGCCGGCGAGCAAGGCGGATGTGGAGACGCGGGCGGCGGCGGGCGAACCGCTGGGCAGCGTGGTGGAGCAGACGCCGCAGGGCCGCGAGGTGAAGGCGGCGATGGTGACGCCCTCGACCGCCCAGGCGGCAGCGCAGGAAATGACCGCGCGCAAGGCGCAAGAAAACACCGTCGCGTTGAAAAACCCGGCGGAGGTGGTGCAGGCGCGCACGGGCGGCGGGCTGGTGGCGGACATGCTGGCGAAGGACAAGGCGGCGACGGCGGCGCGCGAGCAGGCGCAGGCGCGGGAAATCCTCGAGCGCGAGGCGCGGCAGAAAGAAGCGGCGCAGAAACGCGCGCGCTTTGACGAGACGATCACGGAGGCCGGGAAGATTTTTAACAATCCAAAAGCGAGCTTCGCGCAGGTGCAGGGCGCGCTGGAGGCGGCGAGGTTTTATGCCGAGGATAATTCGCTGGGGCTCGCGCAGGAACAGCGGGAAGTGGCGAAGCGGGCGGTGACGGCGCTGCAGACGAATTTCGAGCGGCTCAAGGGTGCCGAGGACGCGCGGCGGGAATTGGAAAGTCAGGCGCGGACGCAGCAGCAGGCGGCGGCGGAGACGGCGCAAAAAGCGAAGCTCGCGGAGCAGAAGCAGCTGTTCAAAGCGGCCGAGGCCGCGGGCATCGGCGCGGATGGGAAGCCGGATTACGGGCGGTTGACCGATGACCAGCTAGGCGAGCGCGCGCAGGCCGGCGACAAGGCGGCGGGCAAAGAGATGGACCGGCGCGTGTTGATGGGCGACCAGCCGCAGCGCGAGAACCTGCGCGACGTGCTGGCGGAACTGAAACTACCGGCGACCGATGCGGCGCTGGGGCGCGAACTGCAGCTGCTGAAACAGGAGGTGAAAGGGCCGGAGGTGGCGCGGTATTTTTCGACGAAAAAGGATTCGCTCGATCGCATGGCGGAAGCGCTGCGCGAGCGCGGGTTTGCGATGATCCGCACGCCGGACGATGTGATCAAATGGGCAGGCATCGCGCTGCGCGGAAAACCGGTGTGGGCGAGCGAGCCGGGCCGGGCGGAGGTGGATTTCGCACGGCTTGACCCGAAGAAGGCGGGCGGGCAGGAAAGCGGCATGGCATCCGGTGACGGGGCCGCTCAACAGTCCAGTGGCAATCCGCAGAGCGGTCTCGATCAAATAACCGGTTTGCCACTCAATCCAGACGGGACCGTTACCCTGTTTCACGGCACTACGCGTTCGGGCGGCGATCGGATCGTACAGGGCAAAACACTTCGATCCGCAGCGGAGCCGCGAGTTTATTTAACCACCGCTAAAACGGGAACGGGTTATGGTGATGTGGTTGTCGCTGTCGATGTGAAGCCGGAGCAGCTGGAGATTGACGACGAATTCCCAGATGGACGGAAGGATTTTTCGATTCCCGGTAAAGTGATCAAAGTGCAGCGAGCCCGCTTGATCGATCCTGCCCCCCCGCAGAGCGTTCCTGATAAAGTGGATGCCTTAAGCCTGCCTGAAGAAACGCGCAGATTTCAGGGCGTCGATGACCCGAGAAGTCGTGTTTATCGCGGCGAGACCGAACCACCGTTGATTGTTTCAGTAGTACCGGGCGGCGGCATTGATGATTGGTCTCGCGTGTCCAAATCATACTATCCTGTGGTGCGAGTGACGTTAGACAATGGTGCGTCGTTTTTGGATCGCATCCGCATATCTAACCACGATCAGGTTTCATCAAACGCCCCAAGGATTTACGATATCGATATTCGCCGGTCGGGATGGAGGGATCTGAAAAAAGACTGGAAAGCGCTGGAGCCAGAATTGATCGACGCCTTTGAGCAGCGCGTTTCCGATATTTGGTGGGACCAGAACCCAAATCCTAAACCGAAGCCGGTGACCGCGCCTCCATCCACGCCGCCAACGCGCGAGCAGATTCTCGCACGAGACAGGCATAAGCTTATCGCGACAATCGCGAGCGACGAAAAGCTCCTTGTTGATCCAGGTGTAAGAGCTACTTCGAAAGAGAGAGCGCGCGCGCGTATCGAAGCGAACAAACTGGCCTTACGGAAACTTGAAAATGACAATGCCGCCGGTGAGAGCGCTGCTACCGGCGGCATTGCGGAATCAAGACAGGCGACGGACTCCAAATCAGCAGAGCTGAGGGATGTTGCCATCCGTCCGTCGAACCCTGAGGAAGCACAGCCGTCCGACCGCGTCAACCCTAATCCCTCGCGCGGCGGTGGAGCCGCGAGTGATTTCGCGCAGTCTACACGCGCGCCGAGCAAGGCGATCGATAAAGCGGCGCAGGAGCGCACGCTCGCGGCGTTGCGCCGGAGCAGCCCGGAGTTGATGAGTGAATACGACATCGAGGCGGGATTGGTGGAGGATCTCTTGAAGAAATATGCGGCGCAGGACGGCAAGCGGCTGGGGCCGGTACCGGAGAACGTGCGCGCGGCGGTGACGCGGAGCGAGGGTCGGCGCGGACTGATCGCGCTCGCTGCCGAGGCCTTCGAATCGCGCGAGAAGGTGGCGGCGCTGACCTCGCACGAGGTGGCGCACGTGTATTGGGACAGTCTCAGCAATGACACGAAGGCGCTGCTCCGCGAACTGCGCCAGCGCGAGCTGCTCGGCAAAACGGGACCACTGTACGACGACGCGGGCAACGTGCGCAGCGAACTCGACGGCATCGACGACAAATCGGAGTGGGGCGTGAAGGAATGGTTTGCGGAACGAATCGCGCGGCTGAATGAGGCGTGGGCAAACGGCCGGATCGCGGATGCGGAGAAGGCGGGGCACTCACTCATCCGCCGCCTGGCGTATGAACTCCGCGAACTCGTGCGCAAGGTGTGGGAATCACTCGCGCGCTCGCGAGGATTCGACACGGACAGCGAGCTTTTTGAAAACGCCTTCCGCCGGTTTTGGTTGGGCGGCGCGGACGCCAGGGTGGCGAGCGAGGCGAGCACCGCGTATGCGCGGCAGGTGGAGTTCGCGCGAAATATTGACGGCGGGAAAGACGGTGGCCAGAAACCCGGCATGGCATCCGGTGACGGGGCCGCTCAACAGTCCAGTGGCTCCCCGCAGAGCGGTCCTTCAGAAGCGGTGAAGCGGAAATTCCTAGAGTCGGAAGACTATGAGGCGGTCGGCTGGAGGTTAATTGATGGGGAGGTGAATGTCGGCGACGTACTTCCCAACTCGTTTGTTTGGGAAGATGTAGATGGTGAATCGAATCCAACCTCTGAAGAACTCGATGGAACGTCAGCTTTTAGGGATTGGCGCGACATGGAGCGTTATGCGAAATATTCGTCAGCCGGTTTCACTCTTGCACTTATCGGCGGCGATCAAGGTGAGAAGCACTCTGGTGAACTATCGGGAGAGGTGCTTATTCGTGGGCCCAAGGTGTTGGCCACATGGCGCCGTCCTACTTTAAACGATCCTTGGAGAAACCCTAACCCCTCGCGCGGCGGCGGAGCCGCGAGTGTGGAGTTTGCTCGAAAGAAAAAGACAATGGCTCCGGACGGCGATGCTCTGCCGCTCCGCGACGTCGACGCGGAAATCGGGGCGGCGGAGGCGGAATTGAAGGCGCTCCGCGAGGGGAATTCACAGGAGGACGCCGTCGAGATCGAGGCGCGCGGCAGGGCGTTGACGGAAAAAATCGCCGCGCTGAAAAACGAGCCGCGCGCCACCGCACCCATGAGCGACGAGGAGGTGGCGGCGAAGGTGAAGCCGGCCAGCGCGCTGGAGAAACCAGCACCGACAGAGAAAACGGCAGAGCAGCGTGTGGAGGACCCGGAGTGGCTGCCAAAACCGGAGGAGCTCGACGCGGCCGAAGTGATCGCGAAGGCGCCGAAAGTGGAAGCGCTCCCGCCGGTGAATCGCAAGGTGGCGCTGATGGAACTGCTCGCGCACGCCACCGAGCAAGCGGAGAAGATGCGCGCGAAGGATTCGCTGCAGGGCGACATCGACGCGCAGTGGCAGGAGAAGCGGGCCGCGCAAACGCGGGCGACGCTCGACAAGGAATTTCCCGGCTGGGAAGCGAATAAACAAACAAGCGACGTTGTGGAAAACGAGTCCCGGCCGGGAAAGCCTCCTGCGCCGCCTGAGCAGCCACCGGAAACAGCCGAAGCGGCGCAGCCAGATGACAATGAGGACTCCCCGTTTCTGCCGAAAGACGAGCCGCTGCCGGTGCGGCCGGGCAAGGCGGCCGAGGTGTATGGGCACAGCAGCGCAACGCCGTCCGCTGTATTCAAAACTTGGGACAAGGTGCGGAACGTGCTCGCGGGATTTCGCGGTGCGGTGCCGGAACTGCCGACGTTCGCGGCAGCGAAGTGGAACGCAGCCGATGGGTTCATCCGCCAGCATGGCGCGGCGTTCTACAACCGCGTGAAGGAGGGCTATCGGCAGCTCAAAAACATCAACGACTACGTGCAAAAACGGTCCGAGGAGGATGTGGCACGTATCACAAAGCCGTTGATCCGCGCGGGGGAATTTGACGCGGCGGCATACAAGCGGCTGACGAACCTGCAGGAGCAGCGGCGGCGCGCGAAGGCTGACGGGCGAGACCTCTCGAAATCGCAACTGGCAACCATCGAATCGCTGAGCGCGCAGGTCGAAAGCAGCCCATATGTGCTTTTCCAGCAGTTGGTCGTCATGCTCGATCTCAACTGGCGCCAGCAGAATTTGAAGGACTCCGAAGGGAATCCGATCCGGCTGCCGTCAGACATCAACCAGGCGGAGATCGCGGCGGAACTGAAGCGGCTCTCCGTGGCGATGGAAACAAGCGCTCACCGCGACCTGATCGCGCACGCACTCGAGCAGCATATGGCGCTGGTGAAACGCGTGAGCGAGGACTTGAAAAAACGTGACCTGATGGCGGCGGACCATCTGGAAAATCCCTACTATTTCCCGCATATCACGCTGGAAACGACACGTGGCGGAAAAACGGAGCAGCGCGAACTGGCACCGGAGCGTGTGCGGCCGGGTACCGAAGCGGATTTCCGGGGCTACCTGATCGACCCGGTGGGCAGCAGCAAGGCCATCGAAACGGACTACGTGCGCGCGATGTACTACCATCTCGTGCAGGTGGGCGCGCACAATGAAAAGGCGGACATCGTGCAGGATTATTTCCGGCACTATGACGTGAAAAAGGAAGTCGAGGCGCGCGCGAAAAAACTCGCGCGCGAACGCGGCGCGCCGGTGAGCTGGGAGCAGGCATTTCATGAAGAGTATGCGCCGAAAGGATACGTGCTCTATGGGACGGACAGCCGCGACGCGTTCCCCACGGTCAGCATCGACCGCGACAAGCTCGCGCGGCGGCTGGGGGTGGCACTGACGAGCGCGGACCTGCAATCGCAGTTTGAGCAGCTGGGCTTGAAGGGTGTGCGGTTGCTGCCCGAGGACTTGAAGGAAGCGATGGAAATGGGAGCGCGCGAAACGTGGATCGTGCCTGCGCGCGTGGCCGAGGCGCTGAGGGGAATCGCGCAGCGCGAAACGCACTCGGACAAGGCGTGGGATGCGGCGATGAAATTCGCGATCGGGGCGTGGAAACGGTGGAAACTGTTCATGCCGCAAAACCATATCCGCTACGAATTCGGCAATATCACGGCCGACCTCGAAAAGATTTTTTCGGCCGATCCAGAGGTATTCAAATATCTCGCACCGGCGGCGAAGGAGCTGCGCGAATTCTGGCGCGGCGGGAACGCCGGCGACGACCTGCGGGCGGCGCTCAAGGAAGGCGTGCTGAACGCGATCACCGCGCAGGAGATGCACGCGATCGCGGGATTGCCGAACTTCAAGGAATTCCAGACGAAGGCGGAAGCGGCCTGGCGGCAGGTGCGCAAACGCGCTTCCAGTGTGCTGTTGCAGCCGATCCTCGCGCCGCTGGGCTTGGGTGACCTTTCCAGCGTGGAGGCCAGTGCGCTCCGCGAAGCGATCACACGCTACTCGAAATTCAAAGCGGACCTCTCACGGCTGAGGAACGGCGCGCGGCCGGTGTATGCGGGCGCATACTGGAAGGAAATCGACGCGATGACGGAGAGCGCAAAAGGCGCGAACGATGCGGACGTGCGCAAGGCGGGAGCGATCAGCAAGGCGACGTTTGGCGACTACTCGGACACATCGGTGACGGGGCAGACGCTGCGCGAAAAATTCATCCCGTTTTACTCGTGGCTGGAGGTGAATTTCAAATACCACGCCAACTTATTCCGCAATCTGCGCGACATGGTGAAGCAGGGCGAGACGACGAAGGGCGCGGCAGTGGCGAAAGGTGCGAAAGCGGCGACGACGTTTACGGCGCGGGCGGCGGCGGGCTTCGCGCTGCGGCTTTCGCTGCCATATATCGCCGTCGCGCTTTGGAATAATTCGGGAGATCGCGACAAACTGGAAGACGAACTGAGCGAAGCGGACAAGCGGCGGTTCCACATCATCCTCGGACGCGACGATGACGGCAAGGTGCAGGTCGCGTACGCGCCGACGGCCTTCATGGACGTGCTCAAGTGGTTCAGCGGGCCGGAAGCGATGCGCGGAACGGTCGCATGGATGAAGGGGCAGACGGACTTTGCCACGGCGTTTGATTCGTGGCGGAAGCAGCTCGCGCCTGACTTGATCAACAACGTCGTCGGGCAGGCGGGACCGCTCGCCCAAGTGCCGGCGGCACTGGCGACGAAGAAGCGGATGTTTCCCGATGTGACGGACCCGCGCACGATCCCCGAATACGATATGCGCCGCTCGATCCTGAGCATGGTGACGGACGATTTCACCGCCGATCTGATCGAACGCGCGGTTAATAAAGACTACTACGCGCCGAAGGATTTTGGCGACTGGTCAAAGCAGCTCATCCTGCAGGTGCGCCAGCGCGACCCGGAGGCATGGTCGTATTATGAAATTCGCGACAAGGCGGCGGACTTTATGGAGGAAAAAACGGGCTCGAAACGGGACACGAGTTACGATGCGCCGGATCAGCAGGTGCTGAGGAATTTCCGCAAGGCGATCTATCAGGGCGATGTGCCGGCGGCGATGCGGTTTTATCAGCGCGCGCTGGACTACGGCTACACGGCGGAACGATTCGCGGCGAGCGTGCGCGCGCAGGATCCGCTCGCGACGCTCAAAAAGAAGGACGGACTCAGGAAGGAGTTCGTGGAGGAGCTGAGCCCGTTTGACCGCGAGCAACTCAAGCGGGCATTCATCTACTACGACCGCATGAACGGCATGCGCGGACGCGAACGGACGATCTTCCCGAGCGAACGCGGCGGAGCGGCGGCGCTGAAGAACTTCCAAGCCCGGCCGCGCTATCAGCACGTGCAGGGACTTTTCGACGCTTGGGAAAAGCGCTCCGAAGAGGAGATGCGTGAGCGCGCGGAACGGGCTGAAAGGGATAGTTTGAGGCCGGCGCGGAGGTGAACGACAACAGGTCAAATATTTGACCGCGCGGGCCTCTCATCCATCCCAAGTCGCCCATTTGATCAATTCCGTGAATTTCCCGGATTTACCTCTGAAAACCACCTGTTTTTTCTGGTGCGAGCGGCGGGAATCGAACCCACATCTACGGCTTCGGAGACCTGTGGTTTCCAGAGGAGACGGCGTGAAATTTGACCCACATTTGACCCAAAACCCTTGCCTGTGGAGGTCAAAACCGGGGGGCTCTGGGCGTGCTCGCAAAACTCTACTCCGTGACCAAACCGAAACCGATGTGGCAGGTCGTTTACTCCGACCCGTCAAAGAAGGATCGACGCGGGCGCGCACGCCGGGTGCGCCGCCACTTTGTGGAAAGGGACGAGGCAGAAAAGCACCTCAACGAGATCAACCGGCAGCTGGTGGTTTCGGGCACATCGGGCGTGGAATTCGATCATCGCGCGCGGGCTGACTATTTTGCCGCCCGCGAAGTCCTGTCTGTGGCCAATCTGCGGGACTCGATGGTGGATATCGCTCGTTTCTATGTGCAGCAGCTCGGGACGAGCACGGTTGCGGCACGCGATGCGCGCGCGGCGCTCGCGGAATTCCTCAAGGTGAAGCAGGCTGAAAACCGGGCTATGCGGGCGATACAGAATTTGCGCTTGCGCGTGGGGGCGTGGCTGGAAATGGCGGCGGTGACCGATGTGGCGGAGATCAATCGGGAGGCGGCGGAATTGCTGCTGATGCGCAAGGGCGTATCCGCCGCGACACGACGCAACGACCTGAACGCCGCGTCGAGTTTTTGCGGGTGGCTCGAATCGAAGGGGTGGCTGCGGGAAAACCCGGTGAGTCGCCTGCGGAGGCCGCATGTGGAACGGGCGCGGCCGGCGATTTGGTGGGCAGGGGAAGCGCGCGCGATCCTCGACGAAACCGCACGCCGGGCGCCGGAGGCGGTGGCTGGCCTGGTGCTGCTGCTTTTCGCGGGAGTGAGGCCGAGCGAACTCGCACATTGCCGCGTGGAGCTGGCGGGTGAACCGTGTGTGCGCGTGGAGGGCGGCAAGACGCGGGGACGGGCCAACCGCACCGTGCCGCTCTCCCCAAATGCGATCGCGTGGTTGAAGGCGTATCCGGCCGCTCTATACGATGTGCACCGGTACTGGCGCGTGCGCATCGCCAAGGCGGCGGGCGTGACCTGGGGGCAGGATACTCCGCGGCACACCTTCATCTCGATGCGCCTCGCCATAAAGCCGGACGAGGGCGCGGTGGCGCGCGAGGCGGGCAACAGCCCGGACATCATCTTCCGCCATTATCACCGGCTCGTGGACGAGAAGGCGGCGAAGGTGTTTTGGGGATTGAGGCCGGGGGTGATCCGGTCTTAGCTGATTTCTCCAGCTTATGAAGGAACGCAGGTTGCTGATTTACTCAATTGTCGCTGCACTGGTCTTTGGAGTGACCGGCGGTTTTTTTGCAGGCGTGTATTCGCGGGACGAGTTCGTAATTATTACCACCAGAGGTTACCCAATAAAAATGAACAAGCGGACCGGCGAGACGTGGCAGATTCGAGGGACGAGCCTCGAACGAGTAAAAGGGCCATGACTAAACTTAGGTTTTGGACGATCCTGATTGGCGTTTCCGCAGTCGGAATGACGGTAAATTTCGCATATTGGGGGCGGCCGCGCCTGTTTTCTGAAATATTTTGGCTTCAGCTGCTGGGGGCGACCGTAAGCCAGGTAGCCATGGCAATGGTGCCGGTGGTGATGGTTTGGGTTGTGCGAAGAAAGACTTCGCGCAGTGCGCTTCTCGTTATAGCGCTCGGTGCCGTTGTCCTGATGACGGTCGCCCGCCTTTTCGCTAGCCGCTAGGATTCAGCTGGCGTGGCCTTAAGCGTAATTTCCCCTTTTTCCCGGTATTCAGCGCAGAGGCGCATGGTGCCGATGCGGATAATATCCGTGGGCCGCAAGACACAGCCATTGGCCGCGGTCTGGATATCGCGGCGTTCGGATTCGCTCCATCGGACGGTAAAGCCGGTCGCGCGCTGGGTCTTCTTATCAGCCTTCTTCTTGGGCATGCGTGGGTAACATCGGCCGGAGTGTCTCCCGCTTCTAGGGCGGATTTGCGGCAATGCCCACTTAGCGCACCTTTTGTAACGCAAACGGTGACGCGAGGCCTCATCGGCTCCGATGTGAAACGTTAACCCTTAGACTATGAGAATAAGAAATATCCCGCTTTATTTACGGCCGTTGGCGTTGGAGCTGGCTCTGGAGGCGATCGATGATCACGCGTTTGCGCGATTCAAAGAGTTGTGGGAACTGCGCCGCAAACCGGGTCAGCGCGACGATCACACCCGCGCGTTGCGGACCGCTGATGAGGCGATGCCGGAGGAGGTCAGGAAGCGTTTTTGGCAGACTTGGGACGAGGAGGTTTTACCTTCTTTTCTCGTGCGGCGATCATCGTCTTCACGCTCTTATCCGTAGCGGCCTCGGCCACTTGTAGCGCGGGAACTTCGGTGAGTGGGTATCGGGTTTGATCGGCCTGCATGGCGCGATAACGGCAAATGAGCCCGGAGAGGGCTTCTACGCTTTCGGCGACTTCGGGAATATCACCAGCGGCGCGCGCGATGACGCCAAGCTGGCCATTCATCTCGGGGGAAAGCTCCAGTTCGGAGAGATTAACGCCCTCAACGTGGCGTAATAGTAATCTGGATACGTCAAGGCCGGACGCCTCTGCTTCGTCGTGGAGGTGGGCGAGGAGCAGCTCGTAACGCTGGAGCGCCTGCGGGCTGATTTTCTCGCAGAAGACGCGGAGATTTTCGAGGGAGCATCGCGTCTCGCCAGCGATGAGACGGCTGATCGTGGCGCTATCAACATCGCACAGGCGGGCGAATTCACGACCCGAACCGTGATGTTGGGCAATCAGCGCGCCGAGGGTCTGTCCGAAGAGTGTACGAGGCATGGCCGGAGAGAAAACAGCAGTGATGATAAAAATGCAAAATTAAACTTGCTGCGTGATGATTTGAAGTCATCACTGATGATATGAACGCAGCAAATGAGCTTCGCCGCACGATACGGGTCTTGCGGAAAATGTGGCCAGCCAGCCAAGCCCAACAGCTGGCGCATTTCGAGCGGTCAATCGACTTTGCCGAGGAACGGTGGACCGAGCTTGAGGCGGCGTCAGCCCAAACGGGCGAGGTGCTTGCAGTGAACTTCGCGCAGGCGAAGCCGGAGGGGGCGCAATGAGCTACGCGGCGGAACTGGCGCGGGCGATGATCATGGGCGGTGGCGCAGGCCTATGCATGGCGGTCGTCTCGGTGGTCGTGGACGAGGTGCGCGGGCATCGGCGCATGAAGCGGTTCGCTCTCGCGGCGCAGGCCAAGCGCGCGGGCCGGGGGATTTTTTAGTCATGGAAACTTCACTACCACGGGCCGCGCTTGTTCGCGGAGACGACGGGATGTTGCACATCCGGCATTTTCAAAACCCGGCCGACGCGGTGGCGGCGGAGCACTCGCGAGAGGTCGCGCCGGAGCGTGGAGCGATGAAGCGTTGCTGGACGCCGGCGCGGCTGGCGAAGGCGATCGGCGTGAGCAAGCGCACGATCAACCAACGGTGCGCGGACGGAGACCTCCCGTTCATCGACCAGGGGACGAGCAAGCGTCAGCGGCGCTTCATCAAGCCGGAGATCGTGGCGATGATCAAGGAGCGCGGGCTGGGCGGTGTGGCCCGGATGCGGCAGGCGGGGTTGCTGGGGATCGGGCTGGTGCTTTTCTTTTTCTGCGGGGCGCGGGTGCAGGCGGCGGATGTTGTGACCGCGGCTGTGGACCGCCCGGCAGATCGGGCCGCGTGGACGCTGATGCGCGTGACGGGCCGCTCCATGTGCCCGGACTTCCCGCCGGGCACATGGGCAATCGTGGTGCCGGTCCGCGCGGAGCAGTTGAGCGCGGGCGATGTGATCGTGTTCCACAGTTACTGGCACGGGTACCCGGTCATGCACCGGGCGATCCGCCGCGAGGGGCGGTGGTGGGTGACCAAGGGGGACGCGAATGGCCGGCAGGATCTGCGGCTAGTCTCGAACCGGAACTTGATCGGCCGCGTGGAAGCGGTGTGCCGCTGAAAATTTTTTGTTATGCCTGAAACATCATTAAAAACACGTCGGGTGCTGTCCATTAATGGGCAGGAATATATCGTCGCTGACTCTGTGAAGAGTGAGCTTCTCATGCAGTTGCTGGATCTGTTTTCGAACGAGCTGCTGAAACCGGTCAAAGAGGAGTATTTGTGCGTCGCGCGCGCTGGCGGCGAGTATGGCTATGATTATGTGCTCGTGGAGCGCGGCGCGGAGGTAAGGCCCGCCGGGCTCGCGGTGTCGCGACGCGAGGTGCTGACGGCCGAGGCCTATCGGGAACGCGAAGCTGCCGGCAAAAAGGCGCGCGTGGCCCGAGCCGAAGCTGCCAAAGCAGCCGAAGAGCGTGCGACGACTCAATCTCAGCACGGGGAGGCGGCGAAATATGCCCGGTAATTTCTCCTCTCAGGGCCGGGCGTATTCCCCGCGTGGGTACAGCGCGCGGACGCCGGCGCCGGTAGCCACTCCGGAAAAACCGAAGGTGCGCGTGGCCCTCAAGATCGAGGGCGATGCGAACGCGTGGGTGACGATCCAGCATATCATCGACCCGAATACGGGCTGGACGAAGACGACGCGGGCGATGCGCGCGGCCGGCGGCCTGATCATCAATACCTGCGCCCGCAAGAAGGGCATGGCCGTGTGTTCGGAGGCACTGGTGTTCGTGCCAGGCGCGGACCTCGTGAAGGTCGGCAACGTAACGAGCGTGAAGTGAATTTTAACCCCAAAACCATCCGAATCATGCCTTATCCAACACAGGACAATCCGACGGGCGCGAAACCGGCCAATCAGCTGCCGGAGGGCGGCTTCCTCGCCACGCTCCAGACAATGCGCAAGGGCGTATCGCTCGCCGACCTCGACGCGAATATGCGTGAACTCGTCGCCCACGTGCGCCGCACCCGCAAGCCGGGGACGATGACGTGGAAGGTGAAGGTCTCGCCGAACTCGAAGGGCAACGTGGAGATCCTCGCGATCGATGACGAGGTCTCGATCAAGCTGCCGAAGACTGACGGGGGAGTGACCATCTACTTCGCGGACGATGACGGCCGCTTGATGCGCAACGACCCGAAGCAGCTCGAAATGCCCTCCGTGGTGGAAGTGCCGGCGGAGCCGGTGCAGCCCGTGAAGCAGGTCAGCAATTCGTAACTTTTCCCGGCAGCCCAACCCACAAAACACGCACCGAATTCATGAGCACAGAAGCAGGAGCAGTGGCGGACATCGTCCGCGCGGCACAGCAACACGATCGCGTCGATACGCGCGATCTTTGGACCTCGGTCCTGATCTTTCCCGACAAGACCATCACCTCGCTCGAAAAGCACGCCGATCGTCCGCGTCGCAAGCGCGCGAAGGTGGCCGTGGATGACGGCGAGTCGTTCATCCGCTACGTGAAGAACCACCGGCAGCCAGGCACGGCATTGTACGGTCGCGCGAGCCTGAGCGGCGGCGCGTTTGCCGCGGTGATCGACGGGCATGAGGGCAGCGAGGATCTCGGAGCAGACGCGCCGGCAAGCGAGCAGCGTCCGGCATGGGGCGAGCATCGCGTGAACTACGCGATGGCGCAGACGCCGGAGTGGAAGCGCTGGATCGAGAATAACGAGAAACCGATGGGGCAACAGGCTTTCGCGGAGTTTGTCGAAGACATGCTCGGCGAGATCCAAAAGCCCTCGGGAATCGATATGCTCCAGATTGCGCAATCGCTCGTGATGAAAAACGACGTGACGTTTAACAGCGCGACGCGACTCAGCAACGGCCAGGTGCAGCTCCAGTACGTGGAGAATCTACAGCAGCAGGCCGGGCCGGGCGGCGCGATGGAGGTGCCGACCGAGATGGAGCTGGCGTTGCAGCCTTTCATCGGTGGCACACGGTACGCGATCAAAGCGCGCTTGCGCACCAAGCTGGTGAACCGCGCGGTACAATTCACCTACCTGCTGGACCGCCCGCACCGCCTCGTGGAACTCGCGTTTAAGGACGTGCGCGACGCGATCGCCAAGGACACCGGCCTGCCCGTGCTGCTCGGCAGCGTGGAGAGTATCGGCCTCTAAACACTCTCGCCCTGGCACCGGCCGGGTGGTGGCACGCGCCGAAAGGCCACGGCTTCCGCTCCGGCTGACTTCTCAACCGTCCGGCGAACGCGGCCGGTGCAGGGGCGAAAATATTTTCCCGGTTTTCTTTTCTGTCTCCACTTCATGAATACTTGCAAGACGTGCATCCACTGGCGGGACGTGACGAACGGCGCGCGGCCGGTGCGGCTCGATGACGTGACCGTGAAATGCTGCACGGCGCTGCCGCCGGTGGGCGACTACAGGTGGCCGCGGACGATGGAGCACCAGGTATGCGGGATGCATGACGCTCCGCCGCAGGTGGCGGACTTGATCGACCAGGTGCCGATGGCCGCGCCGGGAAATGCGGCGCGCAGAACGCGGAGGAGCGCGAGCTGACCATGGACTCGATTACCGAGACGATGGAGCGGATCGACGGGCTTTTCGAGCGGTTCGCGCCGGCCCTGCTGCGCCAACCCTGCCTGCCGGAGCCGCCGCTGCGGAAACGCCGCGAGAGCGTGAAGGTGTGGCACTCGCGCGAGGTCCGCGCGCACGCGGAAGCTCTGTTGCTGGGTGGCCGCACGCCGAAAGAGGTGAGCGAGGAAAGGAAACTGCCCTACGGGACCGTGCTGAGTTGGAGCATGCAACTGGGGCTCAAGTTTCGCAGGGGGCCGAAGGGGCCGCGGCGGAAGCTGGAAGGCGTGGTGGCGGCATGAAGACGTGGGACGATGTGATGGCCAAGCTGACCGGCGCGCGCCTGGCGGTACTGGATACGCTGCTGCGTGGCGGCGAGCAGTCGGCGCTCGGGATCGCGGCTGCGTGCGAGCGGCAGAGCACACCGGAGGTACTGGAGGCGCTGCAATGGCTGCGCGCGTGCCACCTGGTGACGATGCCGGCGGCGGGACTGTTTCGCGCGTGGGGCGTGGCGGCGGCGCGGGAGCGCTTCGACCGCGCAGGCGGGCCGATAGCTGAATTTATGCAGGGGTTGCGGGAGATGGATTCGCCGGCGGCGTCAGGCACCGCCGTGCATCCGCTCGCGGCCCCTGCTCCCTTTTTCACGCCTGCAAACGCGGTGCCCAGCGGGGTGCGCGTGCAGGATCACCAGGTGCAGATGTTTGCCGACGTATGATCAACACACTCACACTCACGGGGTGGCTGACTGCCGACCCGATTTCGCGGACCGCGCCGGGCGGTGCGCAGCGGCTTTGCTTCGACCTGCACACAAAGGACTCGCGCGGGCACGAGGTGCAGGTGGCGTGCTTCATCGACAGCGGGCCGCTGATGCTACGCGTGGAGCCGCTGCTGCTACCCGGCCGGGGCATCGTGGTGACCGGTGAGATGACGCAACGCGAGATCGAGCAGCTGGGCCGCACGAAATGGATCGCGCGCGAGGTGCGCGTGATCGGCTGCGAGGTGCCGAACCGGTCGGCAATCAAGCCGGCCACGGAGGAGGCACCGTTATGATCCGCGTGGCGCCAGAATTTATCGAGTGGCTGAACGGCACGCTGGCGGGCGAGGGGATCCGCGTGCGCGTGCTGAACGCGGAGAGAAACGAGCTCGAGATTGAGGGCGCGGGTTTCATCGGGCGCTACTTCGTGGCGGGCAACACGGAGCTGGCGATGCGGGTGGACTTGTTGCGGCTTGGCGCGGACGCGGGGGTGGCGGCATGAAATTCATGACGCTCGACGAGAGAAAGGCGGCGATCGCCGAAATCCGCAAAACCTCGGTCACCGAGGCGGAGGCGGCGGTGTGGGCGCACATAGCGCTCGGGAAAACCAACAAGGAAATCGCCGGGCTGCGCGGGAGTTCCGCGAAGACGGTGGATAACCAGCGGACCCATCTTTTCAGGAAAATCGGCGCGCGAAACGCGGCGGACGCGACCCGGCTGGCGATCGAGCGCGGCGTCATCAAAATACAAATACAGGGAGAATCGAACTCATGAAAACCATCCTCATCATCTATCACAGCGCGGACTTCGACGGTCTATTTTCCCGGGAAATCGCCCGGCTGTATTTCGGAGATGCGGCCGACTACCTCGGCTGGAACTATGGGGACCCGGTGCCGGTCGTCGCGGCCGGGGTGACGGCGATTTACATGATCGATATCAGCATCAAAGAGCTGATGCAGGACGGGCGGCTGGTCTGGATCGACCACCATAAGAGCGCGATGGATGAGTTTGGGCCGGCCATCCAAGGCTGGCGGATCGATGGAGTGGCGGCGTGCCGGCTGGCGTGGCAGTGGTTTTTCGGGCACATGCCGCTCGACCCGACGCCGACGAAGGAGGATTTCTACGAGCGGCGGGTGAGCGAACCGCTCGCTGTGCGGCTCGCGGGTGAGTACGACGTGTGGGACCATCGCGACCCGAATGCGGTGCGTTTCCAGCATGGGCTGCGGAGCGAAGAGGCGCTTGACTGGCGTCAGCTGCTCGTGCCGAACGACGAGTCTCCGCTGGCGGTGGCTTATGTGAACAACCTGCTCCACGCGGGGCGGGTGTTGCACGAGGCGCGCGAGCGGGAAAACAAGTCGATCATCCTCGCGCAGGGGTTTACGATTCGGTGGGAAGGGATGACTTTCATCGCGTGCAACGCGGCGCGGTTTAATTCGCTGCTGTTCACGGCGGCGCTGACGCCGGAGCATGATGGGTGCCTGGGCTTTTGCTGGAATGGGAAACAGGATCGCTGGAAGGTCTCGCTCTATGGGGTGCCGGGAAAGCCGGACGTCGACTTCTCTGTGATCGCCAAAAAATACGGCGGCGGCGGGCACAGACAGGCGTGCGGATTCGAGTGCTCGGTGCTGCCGTTCATGCTGGGGGAGGAATTCGGGATAGACCGCGAGGATATGTTGATGGGGCTCGTCGCGCAGCTCGAAGCGGAGAAGCAACAGCTCGCGATGCGTGTGAAGGAACTGGAAGCGCACATCGAAGGGACCCGGTAAAACATGGCCAACGACTGGATTAAAATGCGGATGAACCTCGCCGACGATCCTGCGGTGATAGGCATCGCCGCGCGGACAAAACTCGACCGCTACGGTGTCGTGGGGCGGCTGCAAACGCTGTGGAGCTGGGCGGATGAGCACGCGGCGGACGGGTTCCTGCCGCATGTGACGGCCAAGGTGATCGACGAGAAGCTGGGCCGGCGTGGATTCACTGCGGCGATGGAGGATGTGGGCTGGATCGAGTGCACAGCGGAGGGCGTGAGGTTTCCGAAATTTGACCGGCATAATGGCGAGTCTGCGAAAGTGCGGGCGTTGGAAATGGAGCGGAAACGGGCCTCACGAATCGCGGAGGCGGAGCAGACAAGGGCCGGACGTTTGTCCGCCATGTGTCCGGACAAAAGCCGGACAGATGGCGGACAGAAACCGCCGGAAATCGGGACCAGAGAAGAGAAGAGAAGAGAAGAAGAGAGTAGTGGTCGTGGTTCTAGTTCTCCGGCGCCGGGGGCTCCGGCGTTCGGTGCGTTGCCGGAGGCGACGACGACGACACGACACAATAAAATTTTGGATGAGTCGGATTTTGAGGAGCTGCAACGGCGGTTCCCTCTCGTGGACCTCGCGCAGCAGCGGCGTGAGGCGCTGGCGTACGTGCGCAAGGAACGCGGCGAGAAGGCGGAGCTGGAACTGCGGTTTTTCGCGGAGGCTTGGCTGCCGAAAGCTCCGGTGCGTACGGAGGAGCGGCAGGAGCGAGCCACGGGGAGGGACGAGCCGGAGGGCTGGCAGGCGTGGATGGATGAAAATTTCCCTGCTTGGAAATACGCAGCGGGACAGGAGCCGGGGCCGCTCGCGTGGAAAGCGCACGCGGCGATTGATCGCAAATTCATCCGGGAGCAGATGGCGAAGGGCGGTGCACGGTGAGTACCGACGAGATGAAGATGGAGTTTGCGCGGATGCGAAAACGCATGAACGAGCTGGAGGCGGCGAATGGTCTGCGCGGCCTGGTGCCGGCAGCGGAAGTGGATCCGGAACTGGCGGAGGCATGCCGCCAGGCGGGAATCGGCGTGCGGACACTGCAGGGCCGGAGCAAGGAGCGGGACACCGCGAGGAAGCGCCGCGTAGTGGCGGCGATACTACGCAAGAAGGCCGGCTGGACCATCTCGGACATCGCCGAGGGGATGAAGAAAACGGAACGCGCGATCGAGAAAATGCTGTGAGTGGAGCAATTAATTTTCCGGGGTCTAAAAATATGGATACACTAAAGGCGGCGGGCTCGGCTTCCGGGGATATCTACCGAGACGCATATCAAGCGGGCTATATGACCCAGAGGCGCGGCAGTTTTCGCACACCAAATCCCTACCCAAGCGACGCAGCCAAAGCAGCCGCATGGGATCAGGGCTACATACACGCAGCATACATCGAGCGCCACGGCCTCACCCACCTCCACTTGCCGAGCAATGGAGATGTGGGACACAGCTCCTGAGCCCGCCCGTTGCTGCCCCTCGCGCCCGTTGGCCGCTTAAAATGTGTTCCCACTATCGAACTGGTTAGCCCTCTTTTCTTATGAAAACCAAAACAACTGAAGTCCCCGCTATAATCGAAGCGTGCGCAGCACGAAATTTCACTAAGCCCTTTTCGTTTTCCGTTCGGAGGTCTCGGCTTTCTCTTGCAGCGATAAAACGTGAGCTTGCAGGCGAAGAAGCCGTATTGCCAGCCGCTGATCTGCGACGCTTGCGCCTTCGCTTGATAAAGGAACTAGATCGGATGCACAGCCGAGTAGATGGAGTATGGCAGAGTATCTTTTGGACTGAGGCTGTGAGGATTTGGAAGGAGCGGACTTCACGGCGGAAATCTTGTTCGGCCAACGACCGCGAATCACCCACGCGAAAACAGCCATGAGTAATCAAAACGACACGTCATCCGCGTTGGGTGTGGTCGCTGGTTCGAAAGCGGCGCTCGCACAGCTCTTCGCCCGCGCTCGGCTATCTGAGCACTACTGGCTCGAGGCAATCGACCTGTGCGAGACGAAGAAGCAAAGGCGATCGCTCGCACGGGAGATCGCAGAACTGGCGAAGGCCGCCGCGTCGAACATCGCCAGTCAGCCACGCCGCTAGGCGTTGGCTGTGATGGCTTGGTTCGACCTCTCTTTTAACCTCACGAAAACATGACAACATCTAAGAAAGCTCTCGCGCTCTGCCATGCCATCGAGGCAGCAGGCGCATCCAAGGCGCTGACAAAATGCAGCGTGCTTGCGTCCGAACTCCATGCCGAACTCAGGAAGCAGGCAACGCCGTGCCGCGCGTGCGAAGTATTCGGGGACGGCCAGTGCTCGCCTAAAGCATTTGAGAAAATGCAAGACAAGGTGGCTCGCGCAATCCACGCGGAGCACAACCGCCACGAAGGGCAAGATACTCCGTGGATCGCCCTGCACCGATTCCAGCGCGGAAAGTATCGCGGCAAAGCATACGCTGCGCTCGTCGCGCTCGGAGTCACCGCGCCGAGTAGGTCGAACGCCCCAGTGAGCAACGGCCCCGAGAGCGGGATACCTAGCCAGAAAATCGACCGCACGCCCTAATCAACAATCCGCCTGAAGCTAGGGCCGTTGGCTCTAGTGGATGGTTCGCTTCCGATCATGAACCTCACGACCAAAAGAGAAATCATCCGCAGAGTGCCCGCGCACTGGCGGCAGACATATACGCCGTTCCAAAAGTGGGACGACTCGAAAGGCAAAATCGCCAAAGAACTAGATCGTATCAACGTGGAAACCGCGACCGAGGATGACATCGAACGCATCATCGGGAATCGAAGCTGGACACGCATGACATGCGATGAGTGCAAAAAAGAGGTGGATGCTCTGATTCAGGTCGGCGAGCCGCCGGACTACGAAAGCCGGACGGCGCAACTATGTCCCGAGTGCGTGCGCGCGGCTTTTTCCTTAGCGAACAACGCTGATGACCAACGCCCGCCGCGCGGGCTGTAATACTATGGAAAATACAACTGATGTGGAGCGTCGGACGGCTGCTGTCGAAGAACTGAAAAGCAAGGGCGTTGGGTCTGGCAGCTCTGGTTCGGCGGTTTCTTTCGAAAACGGCGCGACCGTCTGGACGCATACGCAGTCGGGCCAGCCGATCTGCTGCACTGCCACGGGAGAGACCGACTTTGACGGGTCGCATGTGCTTGCCAGTCGCTCCCACGGATACGCGATCAACCGATTTGCCGACGAATGCGCAGTGTCGTTGGAGTCGCTTCCTGATCTCGACGCTGAGGATGAAGCCGAACGACCGCAATCAGCCGACGCCCTGAGAACAACTCTATGACCTCAAGTAACAATAAAGTGGATACAGATACCGCCGAAGCCCCGGACAAGGGCGTTGGCTGTGGTGCGATGGTTAGCCTCTGGAAAGACAAAGAAACAACCCCACGCCGCAAAGGCTGGTATCTCACGCGCCGCGAGGACGGCGATCTCTCATGGAGGGCATGGGGTGTGAAGGCGTGGTGGAAACAGCTACCCGGAGGATGGGTAGAGTGGTTCGACGCAAACGGAAACGCGATGCGCTTCGATTGGATGCCACGCTCACGCAAAAGCATCGAACTCAACAGCGACCAGCTTCCTGAAGTGGGCGACTACCTACTTTCGGAGCTTCGGCGTCCGGCTAACATCGCGGGTCACACACCGAAGGAGCGAAGCTCCGGAGGTTGTGTGTAATCGCTGGTTAGCCATTCTTTTAACCGAAAATATGAACTTTCAAATCTGGAATCTGAACAACTACGTGCGCGTGCAACTTAATACCAAAGGGCGCGAGATTTTCATGCAGGACCGCGAGCGGATCGGAATCGAATCAGGACCGCCCAACGAAGATGCCGATGGATGGTGTACCATCCAAATGTGGGAACTGATGCAGATATTCGGCCCGCATCTCGTGATGGGTGCCGAGCCGCCGTTTAGCATGGACGTTCAAATCCAGCTCCAAGGCTAACGTCCCAAGTGAGCCACGCGGCTCTAAGCCCTCGAACACGTGAAGACCCTCGCGAAAACCAAAGCACGCCTGTCCGCGTTGGCTCTACGGGTGGTTCGGCGTAACCGTGCGCAAGCCGAACCGATCCCCCGACCAATCCGCACCCATGGGTGCGCCACGTTCTGGTATAACCACGGCTGCCCGGATCGCGTAGGCGTTGAAATCAACGTCGCGATGATGAGCGGGAAAACCGCCGTCTTCCGGCTGTCGAAGATCGAACCGGCAACCGGTGTAGATTGGTCGTGGTATGACTTCGACTTCGTGCGCTACCTGCCTTCGCCGAACGCCGCGGATCAGCCGACGCCGGGCGAAAACCAATAACATCAAGACAGCACTTTATGGATACGAAAACCGAAACTCAATCGCCAGCCGGACAGCCCCCGGCGTTGGCTGTGGACGCATGGTTAGGGCTTCTGGGGAACTACGCGACGGCGGCAGACGTGGACGCCGAGAAGAAACACTTCGACGAGAGCACCCCGCTCGAAATCGTGACGATCTCCTCGATCCTTAAAGGGCTCGAAGAATACGCTGAGGAAACCGCCAATGACGAGATGGCCGACGGCTTCTCTGGCGAGGCGGCGAGCGGTCGCGCTCATTCCTACTACGAATGCCGCGCACAACTCCAAGCCTACTGGTCACGCCTGCCCTAACGGAAAAGCTCAGCCATGACGGGCGCTGCTCCAAGCATCGACATCGCGGACGGACGTGACAGCGCCCGGCATTGTGCTGTGGCGTCTGGTTCGCCCTCCGTTTTGGACCTCTTCTGCGGCGTCGGCGGGTGGTCGAAATCATTCGCGGCGCGTGGCTGGCGCTGCGTCGGCGTGGACATCGCCGCACTCGGCTACCCGCATGAGTTCGTGCAAGCCGACGTGCTCACGCTCGACCGCGAATGGATCAATAGATTTGACGCGGTGGTGATGTCGCCGCCGTGCGAAGAATACGCGCGCGCCTGGCTGCCGTGGCTGCGCGGCGACAAACAGCCGGCGCAATGGGCGCTCGACCTGCTCACCTGGTCCGTAGCGCTCTGCGACCGGCCGCGCCGGCTGGTCGAGTGCTCGAATTTCGCGGCGCGCCACGTCGCCGGCTCGGTGCGGTGCGAAAGCTACGCGCTGTGGGGTGACGTGCCGCTTCTCATGCCCGTGCTGCCACGCGGGAAAATGGCAAAGTCGGGGATGCGCCCCGAACTCCGCGCAGAGATCCCGCCCGCTCTCGCGGACACCGTGGCCGATTACTTCACGGCGAATTGGGCGAACGCCCAATCTTCAGCCACGCCGAACCATGGACACTGATAACAAAACAGACCCCGTAGAGGCGTTGCGCTGTGAGGCTTTGTTCGGCCTGTGGCGCTGCCGCATCGAAGAGGTGCCAGAGTTCCGGTCATACTACATCGTGCTCTTCCGTCGGGTGGGCATCATCTTCAAAGTCGCGATGGACGGCACGCCGTGGACCCGCAAAGGCCGGGAGTACATCGTGGACTGCGAGGGCTCTTTCTTCCGCGCAGCTCTCGGGAAATACGCCATCGGCATCCTGAAAAGACTTTTGCCGAACCATAGGATAACCAACATCGAAAAATGATGGTAAGGCGGAAGTCACTACATCGCAGCGAGAACCTGCGGCGGCATTTGCGGAAACGCGCGAACCAGCGCGCGGCGAAGGAATGCAAGCGGCTCGCGCGTGCGTTCGCCGATCCCGTGTTGCCGGATACGTCGCATTGCGTGATGCCGCGGGCCAAGGCTTCCGGGTTTCGCGTGACCATCGAGTGCCTGGATGACGGCGAGCGCGTGAGCTTCACGGCTGCGCGCGGACCGTTCGGACTGACGATTTCGCCGACACGCGCCGGGCGCAAGGTGGCGTGCGTGCTGGCCAACTACCTGCCCGCGAATTTGCACTAAATGACACTTAGTTCGGGTTAGTTCACCGAACTAACCCGGTTTCTGGATTGGTTCGCGGAGGCGCGCGCGTGTGGATATTTCGCATGAGCGCGCCTCTCCTTTTTCCGCCCTCCGACGCCGATAAGGCGGAGCAGCTGACGCTGCCGGGCGCGAAGGAAATGTTCGAGGCGGTGGGCCTCGCCGATTTGCCTCAGGGCGCGGCCGTCCTTTCGCGCAAGCAGCTGGAATTTTGCGTCGCGTATTTGAAAACTGGATCGGCGGTCGCGGCGGGAAAGACCGCCGGCTATGCCGACCCGGAGGCGCATGCTTCGAAGATCATGAAGGTGCCGGGAGTCGCGGCGTTTCTCGCGAAGGCGGTGGCGCGAGTTGCGGGCAATGCGGATCAGCTGATCAAACGGGTTTGGCAACGCAGCGCGGATTTGCAGGCGGAGATCGAGGAGTTGCGGGCCAAACCGCTCCGCGACTGGAAACGCGAGCGAGAGCTCATGACGCTCGCGAACCAAACGGACACGCTGCTGGGCACACTGCTCGGCAAGTTGGTGCTTAAGATCGAGGGCGATGTGAACCACCACCACACGATCACGCCGGAGCAGCGGGCGCAGATCATCCAATTGCAGCAGGAGTTTAACGGCGGCGAGCGGAGGGCCGGCTGATGACGGTCGACATGTCGCAAAAGGTGAATCCGGTGAGCTTCGCCATAGCCGCGCTCGCGATGACGCTCTATGGCTGGCAGGCGCGGCTGATGATGAGCGTGTGGAGCGGACGGCCGACGACGGCGCGCACGCCGAACGGCGCGGGTAAGACCTCGGTGTGCATCGTCGTGCTGGCGCTGTGCATGCTCCACGAATTCCCCGGTGCAACGGTCGTGCTGACGAGTGCGACGTTTCGCCAGGTGCGCGACCAGATGTTTGCGGCGCTCAAAACGCACAGCGGAAAATTCGCGGGCTGGAAGTGGAATGAAACCTCGATCGAGACGCCGGAGGGCGGGCGTATCGTTGGTTTCGCTACTGATGCGGGCGGGCGGTTCGAGGGGTTCCACGCGTATCCGGGCCGGCCGCTGATGATCATCGTGGACGAGGCGAAGACGGTGGCGGATGAAATCTTCATCGCGATCGACCGGTGTCAGCCGACGCACCTGCTTTATATTTCGTCGCCCGGAGGATTGCTCGGACGCTTCTACGACTCGTTCAAGAGCGGGCGCTTCGCGTCTTTCGCGATCACGACGGCGGACTGCCCGCACATCACGCCGGAATTCATCGAGGCGATGCGGATCCAGTACGGCGAGGATTCGGACGTCTATCGCTCGATGATCGCGGGCGAGTTCGGCGATGGAAACAACGACGGACGGGTGATCGGGTTCGTGAACTACGAGAACGCTATGCTCCGGCCGCCGGTTTTCCGCGCGGGGACCAAACAGGCGTTTTGCGATTTCGCAAAGGGGGGCGGCGATGAAAACGTGATCGCGGTGCGAGACGGGAACCGGTGCGCGCTGCGCGACTTGTGGGCGAACGATCCGAGCAGCGAACGGAACACGATGCGGTTTTTCAAACACGCGCAGGAGCTGACCCGAGAGGGGTATAAACTTTTTGGAGACGAGGATGGCGTGGGGCACGGCTACTTGGTCGCGCTCCGGCAGATGGGCGTGGAGATACAGGCGGTCGGGAATAATGCTCCGGCGCGCGATCCGCATTATTTCAACCTCGCGGCGGAGCAGTGGTGGCAGCTCAACGACAAATTGAAGCGCGGCGAACTGATCATCCCGGCCGACGAGATCCTGAAAAAGCAACTGCTCAACAAGGAGGAAGTGCACGTGGAGCGGGACGGTGTGAAGGTGTTTGGCCGGCCGGATGGGAAGCTGCAGTTGATGCCGAAGAGCCGCACGAACACGAAGAGTCCTGACCGGGCGGATGCGATCGTGGGCGTGGCTTATGACTACCCGGATTTCAAAGCGGTGAAGCTGATGCAATGGACCGATCCCGAGATGGGATTGCTCGAGCAGGCGGCCCGACAAGAGGGGCGCGGGCAGGTGGCGGGGGCTTACTGCGACTGAACTTTTTGAACCATGGTCAAACACTCTGAAATCCTCGGCGCACTCACGGCACGTAAAACGTGGGAGGAGCGGCAGGCGACTTGGTATCAGATGCGCCACGACGGCCTGCGCCGGCGGGTGAAGCCGTTTCCGAATGCGTCGGATATGCATTTCCCGCTCGTGGATATGCAGCTTGAAAAGCTCAAACCGGTCTATGTGCAGCAGGTGTTCGCGACGGATGTGCTGGCGACGTTTGCGGCGCTCTCAGCGGGGCAGGCGCAGTTCCAGAGCGCGGCGGCGGCGTGGTTTGACTACCAGGTGAAGCAGAAGACGAATTTCGAAGACGAGATTTTTTCGGCGATCGACACGATGCTGCTGCACGCGAAGTGCGTGGTGAAAGTCTATTGGGATGTGGAGAAGCGGCGTGTCGCGTATGACGCGATCCATCCTCTCTACGTGATCGTGCCGGCCGGCACGGAGAAGCTGGCGGAGGCCGACTGGATCGTGCACGTGCAGCATTTTTCGAAGGCGGCGTACAAGCGGCGCAAGGAACTCAACCAGGACAAGGCTTTCGTGGCGACGATCTGCGGCAAGGGCGAGGAGTCGCTGCGGAGCGAAGAGGAGAAGTTGAGTCGCGAGGGGCTGACCTGCGGCAAGACGGATGAGGAAATCGTGGTGTGGGAAGTTTTTTACCGGAATGAGGCGGGCCAGTGGTGGGTGAGAACCTACAGTCCGACGCGGCCGAAGGATAAGCTGCGGGAAGATTTCGGCCTGCCGTACAATCAGGGGGTGTTCGCGGAGAATGTGCCGCCGTTTTTCGAGCTGAATTCAGAGATCAAGGACAAGGGCTACTATGCCGGCCGCGGCGTGGCGGAGCGACTGGCACCGTTCGAGGCGGCGCTGTGCAAGGACTGGAACACTCAAAAGGATTTCCAGACGCTAACGTGCACGCCGATGTTTTCGGCGAAGAGCGGATTGCCGCCGGGCACGCAGAATATCCGCATGGTGCCGGGCGAGGTCGTACCCTACGAGGTCACGGCGGTACAGTTCCCCGCGATGCCCATGGACATCGGCGTGCAGATGCAGATGACACGGATGACGGCGGAGCAATCGATCGCGGCGCCGGACTTCGGAGCGGCGCAGAACGCGCCCGGACAAAAGCCACGCACGGCGACAGAGATGAACATGGTGGGCGGGATGGCGAACCAGACGATGGACCTGCGTGCGCGGGTGTTTCGCCGCGAGCTGGGCTATGGATTCCGCCTCACGTGGGGCCTCTTCATCCAGTACATGAAGGAGCAGCTGGAGTTTTTCTTCGACGGGGAACTGGGCACTCTGCCAGGCGCGGCGCTCAACAATAAATACCTGATCGAGCCGAGTGGGAGCGGGGACAACATCAACCGGCAGTTCGTGATGCAGCGGGCGATCGCGCGGAAGCAGATGTTTACCGGTAATCCGAACATCGACCAGCGGGAGCTGGATAAATCGGTGCTCGAATCGGACGACCCGCGGCTGGTGAAGCGGCTGCTGCTGAACGCGGGCACGCAGGCGGCGATGCAGATGGAGGATCAGGCGGAGGAAATCAGCATCATGCTGCTCGGCTTCCCGGCGGAAGTGCGGCCGAGCGATGACGACGCGGCGCATGTGCAGAGTCTCACCGGCTTCATCCAGCGGCGGACACAACTGCGCGAACCGCTCTCACCTGAACAGATGCGACTGCTCGCGCAGCATGGCCAGCAGCACATGCAGGCGATGAAGAAGAAAAACCCGCAGGGGTTTCAGCAGGCGATGCAGCAGAGCGCGCCGCTTTTCCAAGAACTCTCCGGGCTCGCGGATCAAGTGGATCAGGCGAAGCAGCAACAGGCGCAGATGCAGGCACCGGGCATGGGCCAGCCGCAAGGCGGCGGTGGTGACGTGATCGACATCGGAGGTGCGGCGTGAAGTGGCTGCGCAAATTTTTCGGCCGCGAAGAGCGGGCGCAGATCCCGGCGGACATGGTGCCCATCATCGCGGCGTTGCGGATGCCCGCGCGCTGGCAGCCGCCGGAGCCATTGACGAAGAGCGACCAGGCGGAACTGCGGGCGATGCTCGCCTCACCGCTGATGCGGAAACTCGACGTGATCATGTACAACGCGGGCCAGCAGCAGATGCGGGACGCCGCCTTCGCGCCGCCGGCCGACATGGTGGCACAGGGCAAGTTTGCCGCCGGCTTCGTAGCCGGGTGGCAGCGATTCAAATCCTTTAGCGTGATCACCCTCACGGAGACGGGTGAAGCCGAGACGAGCGCCGACACGGGAGCGCGCGGACTCGAACAACATATCCCGTAACCATATGCCAGATACAGCCACGATAGATATCGCATCCGAAGACG
>Ga0164241_10000925_pt1 | contig 42189 bp, 44 predicted proteins | sample OricomyardsoilBY_FD_108780 | JGI IMG/M metagenome (GOLD analysis project Ga0164241, IMG submission 108780) | Backyard soil microbial communities from Emeryville, California, USA - Original compost - Back yard soil (BY) | ecosystem: Environmental > Terrestrial > Soil > Unclassified | place: USA... | reverse complement strand
GGGACGAGGAACTCCAGCAGCGGCAGCAGGCGGCCGTAGAACTCGCCCGCCTGGGTCCCCGACTCGACGTAGGCGCGGACCTCTTCGTCCATCCCGGTCATCGGCCGCAGCTCGTCGACGTAGTGCGGGTTGGGCAGGAAGCGGACGTCGAGGGTGAGGTCGGCGTCGCGCGGCGGCCCGTTCTTGAAGCCGAAGGTGAGCAGGGTCAGCGCCAGCTCCCCCCCGTCCTCGCCGCCCAGCATCTCCTCGGCGATCCGCCGCCGCAGTTCGGCCCCGGTCAGGTCGCTGGTGTTCATCACCATGTCGGCGCGCTCGCGCAGCGGCGCCAGCAGCTCGCGCTCAGCCCGGATCCCCTCGACGATCCGCCCTTCCGGCGCCAGCGGGTGGCGGCGGCGAGTCTCCTTGTAGCGATCGAGCAGGATCTCCTCGTCGGCCTCGAGGAAGAGGACCAGGGGCTTGAGCCCGTCGCGCTCGAGATCCTCGAGCACCTGGACCAGGTCCTCGAAGTACTCGCCACCGCGCACGTCGGAGACCACCGCCGCCCGCTCGACTCCGCTGCCCTCGTGGCGGAAGAGCTCGCCGAGGCTGTCGATCATCCGCGGCGGCAGGTTGTCGACGCAGAAGTAACCGCCGTCCTCGAAGGCGGCAATCGCTTCCGACTTGCCGGCACCGGAGTGGCCGGTGATCACCACCAGCGTCATTACGCCGTCGGCCATCGTCAACTGGTCCTGTTGAGCTGCTCGTGGATCTCGCGCCCCACTTTGCCAGGCAGACCGGGCACCGCCTCCAGCTCCTCCCGGGTCGCGGCGAGAAACCGCTCTGGGGAGCCGAAATGGTGGAGCAGGGCGCGCTTGCGAGCCGGCCCGATGCCCTTCAGCTCGTCGAGGACCGAGCCGGTCATCGCGCGGTCGCGGCGGCCGCGATGGTGTTCGATCGCGAAGCGGTGGGCCTCGTCGCGCACCCGCTGCAGCAGCTTCGAGGCCTCCGAGTCGGCGGCCAGGTCGAGCGGAGCCGAGCGTCCGGGGACGTAGACCTCCTCCAGCTTCTTGGCCAGGCTGACCACGGTGACGCCGCGCTCGACGAACGGCGCAAGCACCTTCATCCCGGCGCTCAGCTGCCCCTTGCCGCCGTCGATCATCAGCAGCGAGGGCAGCGAGGCGAAGCTCTCGTCGCGCTTACCGTCGTGGGGGGAGAGGTCGACCTGTTCGAGGTAGCGGGCGACCCGCCGTGCCAGCACCTCCTCCATCGAGGCGAAGTCGTCGGGGCCGCCGTTGCCGCCGCCGTCGCGCGCCTCGCCGCGTACTTTGAAGCGGCGGTAGTCGGCCTTCTTGGTCGCACCCCCCTCGAACACCACCATCGAGGCAACGGTGTGCTCGCCGCCGATGTTGGAGATGTCGAAGCCCTCGATCCGCACCGGCAGCTCCTCCATCCCCAGCGCCTCGCTGAGCGAGGCCAGCGACTCGACCCGGCGGGCGCGGCGGTGCTCGCGGCGCAGCCGGTCCTGGTCGAGAGCGAGGCGGGCGTTGCGCTCGGCCAGCTCGCGCAGGCGGCGTTTGTCGCCGCGCTCGGCCGCCCGCACCTCGACCGGAGAGCCGCGCCGCTCGCTCAGCGCCTCGGCGATGACGTCGACCCGCTGACGCAGATAGGGACCGACGACGATCGTCTTCGGCATCGCCGGCGAGGCCGAGTAGTACTGGCCGATGAACTCCTCGGCGACCTCGGCCGGCTCGCGCTCGGCCTGGTTCTCCAGGTAGAAGCTCTGGCGGGCGGCGAGGATCCCGTCGCGAACCTGGAAGACCTGGGCGTTGGCGTCGGCGCCCTCGACCGCGATCCCGATCAGGTCGGCGGTGCCGACCGAGCCGCCAGCCACGCGCTGGCGCTCGAACAGCGAGCGGATCGCCTTGAGGCGGTCGCGGTGCAGGGCGGCGCGCTCGAATTCCTCGGCCGCCGCCGCAGCCTCCATCTTCCCCTGCTCCTCAGCCTCGACCTCGCGGTAGCGGCCGGAGAGGAAGTCGACGATCGCGTCGATGTTTTCCCGGTACTCCTCGCGGCTGACGCGGCCGACGCAGGGTGCCCCGCAACGCTTGATGTAGTAATCGAGGCAGGGGCTGCCGGAGCGCCGGCCCGGCTCCGCCCCCTCGCAGGTGCGGAACTGAAATAGCTTGCCGAGCAGGTCGAGCGTCTCCCGCACCCGCTTGGCGCTGGAGAAGGGGCCGAAGTAGGCGCGATGCGGGCGGTGCTTCTCGCGGGTGAAATAGACCCGCGGGTAGTCCTCGTCGAGGCTGACGCAGACGTAGGGGTAGGACTTGTCGTCCCGCAGGCGGATGTTGAAGTGCGGCCGGTGGCGCTTGATGAAGCTCTGCTCGGCCAGCAGCGCCTCCGCCTCGGTGGCGGTGACGAGGGTGTCGATGCGGTCGACCCGGGAGGTGAGACGAGTGTTGCCGGCGGAGAAGTGGGAGGCGACCCGTTTGCGGATCGAGCGCGCCTTGCCGACATAGAGCAGCTTGCCGTCGCTGCCGTAGAAGAGATAGACCCCGGGCGAGTCGGGCAGCGAGCGGCGCTGGTCGGCGATCCGCTCGGCCCGCGTAGGGCCGCCGTTGTCCCCTGCTGCGCTCACGCCCCTAAGGGTAGGCTGCTGGCCACCCGGCCAAACGGATGCCTATGACGGAGAGTGAGATGACGAGCCAGACCCTGAGTCCCCCGGAGCTGAACACCCTGAAGATCGAGATCGACGGGGAGATTGGCACCCTCACCCTCAACCGTCCCGACGCCTTCAACGCGATGAGCCCGGAGCTGATCGCCGAGCTGACCACGGCCTTCGCCTGGCTGGCCGACCGCGCGCGGCTGCGGGCCCTGATCGTGACCGGCGCCGGCAAGGCCTTCTGCTCCGGCGGCGACATCACCTGGTTCCAGAAAGGGGTCGAGTCGGATGAGATCGATCTGCCCGCCGACGTCCGTCGCGGCGCCGAGGCCCTGCACGCGGCGATCGTCGACCTGCGGCGGATCCCCTTCCCGGTGATCGCCGCGATCAACGGGCCGGCGGCCGGCGCCGGCCTCTCGCTGGCGCTCGCCTGCGACACCCGGATCGCTTCCGAGGCCGCTTTCCTGGCCTGCGCCTACGGCCGTATCGGCGCCTCCCCGGACGGCGGCATGACCTACTTCCTGCCCCGCGTCGTCGGCCCCAGCCGGGCCCTGGAGCTGCTGCTCGAAGACCCCAACCTCAGCGCCGCCGAGGCGCTCGAGGAGGGCCTGGTCCGCGAAGTCGTCGCCCCCGACCAGCTGCTCGACGCGGCCCGGGCAAAGGCGGAGAAGCTGGCCGCCAAAGCCCCCTACTACGTGCGGATGTCCAAGCGGCTCTGCGGCGTCAGCATCGAGAACAGCCTCACCGAGCACCTGCAGCTGGAGCGCCACGGGATCGCCGACAGCATGGCCACCGAGGACCTGCGCAACGGCGTCGAGGCCTTCTTCGGGGGCGAGAAGCCGGTTTTCGAGGGCCGCTGAACAAATGCTGCGGCCCGGCCGTATCCGGGCTACAGTCAGAGGAAGTCAAGCCAGTCCGCCGGAAAGGATCGCCATGAAGAAGCTTTCAGTCGCACTCGTCCTAGTCCTCGCCTCGCTCGCGCTCGCCGCCTGCGGCAGCGACTCTTCCGACGAGACCACCGCCCCCACCGGCGGCGGCGAAACCACCTCCGAAAGCGGCGCCGCGGCCGGCGGCGGCAACGAAGCCGAAGGCAAGTCCGCCGGCAGTGCCGCCGTCGTCGACTTCGAAGCCGACCCCGGCGGCGCCCTCGCCTACACCAGCGACACCGCCACCGCCCAGGCCGGCAAGGTGACGGTCGACTTCACCAACCCGCAACCGCTCACCCACGACGTCGCGATCGAAGACTCCAGCGGCAAGACGATCGGCCAGACCGAACTGATCGCCGAAGGCTCCGACTCCGCCGCGGTCGACCTCAAACCCGGCGAATACACCTTCTACTGCTCCGTCCCCGGGCATCGCGAAGCGGGAATGGAAGGCACGCTGACCGTCAAGTAGTCGGCTGGAGCGTTTCCTTAGTGCGAACGACCTTCTCGTGGATCAAGGCCATGGCCACGGCTGCAGACTCGTCATATAGGTCCGCAACTATGGAGCCAAGCTCATAGGCCGGCTTATACGGATAGGCAGCTAAGAAATCCTGCATGCGCTGGTGACGCTCGGCGGCGTTTGGCCCCGCCCGCTGAATGATGAAGTCCCGCCAATCGTCAGCGTGCTTTTTCGAGTTGCAGGCGTTACAGGCGGGAACGATGTTCCCCCACGCGTCGAGGCCTAGATCCTTCTTGTTCATAGGAATCAAGTGATCGCCACAGACGCGGGCGGGCGTGAGCTCGACGTCGCAAAAGCAGCAGCGACTCTTGAAGAACTCCAGAACCTCGCCCTTGAGATGCTTCTTGGCAAACGGCTCCAAGTCCCGTTCGCGATCGTATTCCTTGCCCATTTCCTGGAGGAAAATGCGAACTGCCGTATTCGCGATATCCGATCTCGACCTAGCCATGAGCAGACCTATCCTTGCCGAACGTCGCCCGTCAGCTGGCGGGTGCCATCACGCGGGTGACGCTGTCGCCGACGAAGCAGGGCTTCTCGCCGCCCTCGACCTCGAGGGTGAAGCGGGTGATGACCTGGTGCCAACCGCCGCCGACCTCGTCGACCGAGACGACCTCGGCCTTGCCGCGGACCCTGGAGTCGACCGGGACCGGAGCCGGGAAGCGGATCTTGTCCCAGCCGTAGTTGACGCCGAGGGCAAAGCCGGAGGAGGAGATCAGCTCGGCGCGAAAGCCGTCGACCAGGGAGAGGGTGAGGTTGCCGTGGGCGATCGTCGTCCCGAAGGGGCTCTCGGACCTGGCTCGCTCGACGTCGACGTGGATCCACTGATGGTCGCCTGAGAGCTCGGCGAAGGTGTCGATATCCGCCTGGGTGACGGTGCGCCACTCGCTGGGGCCGATCTCCTGCCCGAGCAGCGAGCGCATTCCCTCGACGCCGTTGATCTCCGCCGTTGTCATCGGCGCCGAGTCTAACGATCTCGATAAGTCGCTGTTCGGTACGGGAACGGGGGCTCTACGCTCTGGCAATGGCCGCTGAGATCGAGCGCAAGTTCCTGCTCGCCGAGCTGCCGGACCGGCTCCGGGACTGCGCCAGCGTCCGGATCGAGCAGGGCTATTTGGCGCTCGCCGACGCCGTGGAGGTGAGGCTGCGCCGGAGCGGGGATCGCTGCCTGCTGACGGTCAAGCGCGGCGAGGGTGAAGTCCGCGAGGAGGCGGAGGTCGACCTCGGCGACGATCAGCTCGGGACGCTCTGGCCGCTGACTGCGGCGCAGCGGCTGCGGAAGACCCGCTACCTGCTCCCCCTCGGGAACGGGCTCGTAGCCGAGGTCGACGTCTACGAAGACGATCTCCAGGGACTGGTGACGGCCGAGGTCGAGTTCGATTCCGCGCAGAGCAGCGGCGACTTCCGCCCTCCCCCCTGGCTGGGCGAGGAGATCACCGGCGACCGCCGTTACGCGAATCGAAGCCTTGCCCTGGAAGGTCTGCCGTTTAACCCCGATGAGAACGGCAAGCATCTGAGCATGGCCTCTCGCGCCTACCGCCTGAAGACGAAGGAGACCCCCACCCAGGGGATCCAGCGGATTGCCCTGGGTCGAACCGGGAAGGCGCTGGAGCGGCTCGAGAGCGCCGACGGCGGCGAGCTGGCGCCGGCGATACACGGTGCCCGCAAAGACCTGAAGAAGCTGCGGGGCCTACTGCGGCTGATTCGCGACGAGCTCGGCGAGAAGACCTTCAAGGCGGAGAATCGCCGCTACCGGGACGCGGGGCGCCTGCTCGCCGCGACTCGCGACGCCGAGGTCAAGCTGGAGACCCTGCTGGCCCTGCAGCACGAGTTCGGGGACCTCCCCGGCGCCGCCCTGGAGCAGTGGGAGGGCCGGCTGGAGACGGAGCGAGACGAGCTCGCCGCCGCCCTGCGCAAGGGGATCGACGGGCGCATCGAACGGGCCACCGAGACGATCGAAAGCGGCCACGACGAGATTCGCCGCTGGTCGCTGGAAACCGATTCCTGGGCGCTCGTGAAACCGGGGCTGACGCGCACCTACCGGGAGGGCCGGCGGGCGCTGGGCCAGGCGCTGACGGACCCCTCGGTCGAGAACGTCCACGCGTGGCGGAAACGCGCCAAGGACCTCTGGTACCAACTGCGGATCGTCCACGACGCCTGGCCGGAGCTGTTGGGCCCGACGGTGGACCAGACGCACCGGCTCGCCGATCTCCTCGGCGACCACCACGACCTGGCACTACTTGCCGCCGACCTCCGCTCCCGCCCCGACCTCGGCGAGCGCGATGCCTTCGAGCGCGCGATCGGGCAGCGCCAGGACGAGCTGCTCAAGGCGGCGTTCGACGTCGGCCGGCGGCTCTACGCCGAGAAGCCGAAGGCGTTCCGGCGCCGGATCGGGGCCTACTGGTCGGCCTGGCGCGGCGCCTGACCCGACCTCAGTCGCTCCACCAGCCCGGGACGATCTCGCCGTCGCCGTCGTGGCGGGAACCGACCGCGAGGACTTCGATACCGCCCGGGCCGGCCTCGAAGGCGCGCGTCACCCCGGGCGCGACCCGGATCGCGTCCAGGGTCGCAACCTCGATGATCTCGTCGTCGAGCTTGAGCCGGCCGTCGCCGCCGAGCACGACGTAAACCTCCTCGGCCCGATCGTGCCGGTGCCCGAAGGGCTGCCGCTTGCCCGGCTTCAGCCGGTGGTGGCTGACCCCGGTCGCCTCGGCATCGAGATCGTCCTTGGCGAAGCGGGCTTCCTGGTCGTCGCCGAACCCGAATTCCGGAGCGGAGTCCTTGACGTCGGTGAGTCTCTTCTGCGTGTACTGCGCGGGCATACGTCCTCCTCGACTTGACGGCTCTATCTAGTGCGTACCCGGAACGGAGAGAGTTTTCACCCGGATCCGCACAGATAATCGGTGGCGCTGAATAAGTTTCTCTTATGCGCTGACTAGGTACGGTGCTGTCCCAACGGGCAATCTATGGATCGCGGCACAACGATCGAGGAGGGGGAGCAATGCCGGATGGGCCGGGGGAAGACAGAGGAGCGCAGGAGCCCGGCCAGTTCCTCGCGGAGCGCTTGCGCGCGCGTTCGGAGGAGATCGAAGGCCGGGTCCTGGTCAAACTGCAAGAGATCTACGAGCTCTCGCCGGAAACCCGGTTGGAGCTGATCGCCGGCGCACAGTTATCGATCAGGGACGTACTGACCTACTCGCTCATCGCCTTCGAAGAGGGAGAGGACTGGTCGGAGCCGATGCCACAATCTTTCGCCGATACGGCCCGCCACGCGGCCCGCCAGGGGACGCCGCTGGAGGACCTACTCCGTGGCTACTCGGCAGGGAACACCATCATCTCCGAAGCCGTCGTGCAGGAGGTCCAAGGTCTCGCAGACCCCGAAGCTCTGCTGTCGGGGATCGAAGTCCAAAACCGGATCGCGGATGCACTGATCAGCGGGTTATCCGCCGCGTATGCGAGCGAGGTCGCCCGGCTGGACACCTCCCCTACCTTCCGCATCGAACAGCGGGTGGAGCAACTGCTCACCGATGAGTCGATCGCCGACGCCGAAATCGACTACTGCCTGGATGCCTGGCACACCGGGGCAATCATCTCTGGAGACGATGCCGCCTACGCCGCACGATTCATCACCGGCAGGATCGGCTGTGAGCTTCTGCTGGTTCAAAGAGCGCCAGAAGTTCACTGGGCCTGGTGGGGCGGGGCGGAAAGAGTCCCCTTTGTCCAGCTGGAGACGGCGGCAGGGGAATTGGGTAGATCCTTCTTCGTAGCGGTCGGCGAGCCTCGTCAAGGGGTCAACGGGTTCCGCCTTTCCCACCGCGAAGCGCAACTCGCAGCCGCCGTCATGGTTCGCCGGTCGGAGCGGCTGACCCGATGCACAGACGTCATGCTGCCCGGAGCGTTGATGCAGGAGCCAGCCCTTGCTGATCTCTATGTGAATGCCTACCTGGGACCGATGAAAGCGCACAAGAATTGGGGGGCGCTGCGGGAAACTCTGTCGGCTTATTTCAAGGCGGAGAGAAACCTTGCCTCCGCCGCTGCTGCGCTCCGGGTAGATCGCCATACGATCCGGCGCCGCCTGCGCAAGATCGAGGAGATTCTCGAGCGTCCGCTAGGGACGATGCTTGCGGAGCTCGAAGTGGCCCTTCGCCTCGACGATCTTACGGCTGCGACCCAAACCAGAGGAGTGCGCTGAGCCGCTGCAACCATGCGGCTCACCGCCGGCGGATAAATGCCCCACACTGGGTCACCCTGAGTCGCCCCAGCGCCGTTAGACATTGACGACAACCATTCAGGGCCATTCGCGTCCAAGAAAAGGGGAGAGTCAGTGCACAGTCACCTAAAGCTCGTCGTCGCACTCGGGACCGCCGTCCTCATACTGTCGGCCGGTATTGCCGCGGCTGAGAAGCCGACCACCGTGCGCGCCGGCAATCTCGAGCTCACCTTGAACGGTGGATTCACGCCGAAGACTCTCTCCAGAACCAAACTGACGCCGATCGACTTCTTTGGCTCGGGGGCCATCAGGACCATTGACGGCACCCATCCTCCAGCGCTTCAAGAATTCATTCTCGAAACCGACAAGAGCGCCGAGTTCACCACTGAAGGCCTATCGATCTGCAGGTCGTCTCAGCTGCAGTCACAAGACAGCGATCACGCGAGAGCGATCTGCGAAGACTCGATCATTGGCACCGGTGTTGGCAAGGCGGAGATTGCCTTCCCCGAACAGAAGCCGATTCCGGTGACCAGCCCCCTGACCATCTTCAACGGCGGCGCCAAGGGTGGGGTCACGACGGTGTTCGTCCATGTCTACATCACCGTACCAACCCCCGCTGCAATTGTCACGACGGTCAAGATCTCGAAAATCGACCGTGGGCGCTTTGGCCTCAAATCGGTGGCTTCGATTCCCAAGATTGCCGGCGGCAGCGGTTCAGCGACGTACTTTGGCTTCAGCATCGACAAAAAGTACACCTACAGGGGTAAGAGAATAAGCGTACTTTCCGCTAAATGTCCGGACGGCAAGCTGACGGCCCATGGCACTGCCGTGTTTTCCGACGGGACCCGTGCCTCTGCCGAGATCCTCCGCGTTTGCACTCCCAAGGACTGAATAGATACTTCAACACCAGCAAGGTGTTGACGAGGGCCAGCGTCGCAATCTCTCCTGACGGCTGGCCACTGATTAGGCGGAGCGGTCTGGGCTCCCTCCATCCCGGACCGCTTCGTCCTTTAGGCCACCAACCGCACCTCGAAGCCCGGCAGGATCAGTGCTCCGGCGCCATCGAGCAGGGCGAGGATGCGAGTGACGTAGGCCTGGGTCTCCGGGTAGGGCGGGATGCAGTCGCAGGCTTCGACCGCGCCGGGGCCGGCGTTGTAACCGGCGAGGGCGAGCTCGGGAGAGCCGAGCCGGCGGATCAGGTCCGACATCAGGTGCGCCTGTGCGTCGATCGCAGCAACCGGGTCGAAGGGGTCGTGGAGGCCGTAGCCAGCGGCGGTTTCCGGCATGAACTGGGCGATGCCCTGTGCCCCGGCGGGAGAGATGGCGAACGGGTCGAAGTTGGACTCCGCCAGCAGTTGCGCGGCGAGCAGAGCGGCGGAGACGCTCCAGCGCGAGGCTGCGGCCAACAGCGGCTCGCGGAAGCGCGAGGGGACGAAGGCGGGCAGCGTCGTCCCGGTCGCCGCCGCACCCCCTCCCCCGGGCTCGCCGACGGCGTTCCCGGCCTCCGAGCAGGGGGCCGGGCCAGAGCCGAATCCGTAGTGCCAGGCCTCCCAGGAGTAACGCTGAACGAAGCCGAAGCTGCCGGCGTTGGTCGCCAGCCAGCCGTAGGCGGTGTCGGGGCCGAGGTCCAGCTCGGTGGCGCAGCGGTGCAACGACTGACCCGGTGGCGCCACCCAGCGCGGGTCCGGATGGGCGGCGAAGAGCGCCGCCTGTTCGGCGTCGGAGCGGAAGCCGGAGACGACCACGAGCGAGACGCCGGCGGCGCTCGCGGCCCTCGCCATTCGGTCGAAGGCGGCACCGACGTCCGGGCGCATCCCCTTGCCGTCGCGATAGACGAGCGGGCCGCCGTAGCCACCGCCGCTGGCCATCTCCGTGCCGCCGGTAGCGGCGCCGACGGCAGGCGCGGCGGCTTCGGCGAGCGCCGATGCCTCGACCCGGTCGCCTCCCTCCCCCACTTCGAGTCGAGCGACGACGACCGCCCTGACTCGCACCGGCGCGAATGAGCTCTCGTCCGGGAAGGAGACGCGAAGCCGGTTGGGATCGAGGCCGTTGGCCTCACCCGCTTCGAGCGCTGCCGTCCGCGCCAGCGCCAGGTAGGTGGGCTTGTCGAGATGGGCGGGGTTGGGCCGGCCGCCGGCCAGAGTTCGTGGCGAGAGCAGGCGCGACAGGTCGTCGCGCATCGAGCGGGCGGCGGAGATCGCCGCCAGGTCGGCGGTCCGCTGCGCCCTCCCCTTGCCGGTCACCGCACCGGCGATCGCGACCAGCGCCAGCGCACCGGCCAACAGCGCCAGCCCACCGCCCAGCGCCAAGATCAACGCCTGGCCCGACTCCTCTCGCAACCGCATGCAACGACCCTGCCGCTCGCCGGCGCACCCGTGGCGCGTCCAAGCAAACGATTGCCGCGCCGAAGCGGGACGGAATCGCGACTAGCTGAGATCGACGATCTCGATCAGGTCGCCGAGACCCTTCAAGTCAGATGCATTGAGGGTGTAGAGCGGCACCCCATGGGCGAGGGCCGTCGCCGCGATCATCAGATCGAGAGTTCGGGCACCTCGGGGCTTTCGCCCCGCGTCCGCGACGGCGGCATAGATGCGGGCATAGGCACGAGCGCAACGGGGGTCGAAGGAGAGCGCTTCGAAGGTCGCCTCGGCTCTCTGCACGGTTTCCTGCCTACGCGCGCGCTCTCTAGGGTCCTTCGCCGACACCGGGCCACTCGCCAGCTCGGCGAGAGTAAGGGTCGACACCGCACTTTCGCGAGGAAGTCGCGCCATGTCGATCGCGCCGAGCGCGATTACCACCGAGGTGTCAATCAGACCGCAATCAGGACTCACGCCAAAAGCGAGGGGTCGGATCCTGATCGAGGATCGCGTCGACGTCTTCTCGAAACTTCCTGGGGTCGATATAGGGAGCGCCAGCGAACGCCTTGGCGATCTCGTCGCGGGAGACGAAATGCCGGCGGCCGACCGGCCGCAGCTCCCCGACCGGGACACCGTTGCGGGTGACGACGAACTCTTCACCGCGATCCAGTTCTCGCATGATCTCTCCGCTCTGGTTGCGCAACTCGCGTTGGCTTATCTCGCGTGCCATTACCCTCAATGTAGCACTGGTGCGACAGCAGCTTCTGCAGCAGACGGGGCGGCAGGGCCCCGGCCGCATCCGATGCCAGAGCGCCGAAAAGGGCGCGGCGCTCGGCCACCCAGCTGAGGCGCCGCTTGAGCACGGCGACGCTGAGGCCGCGGTCGATCAGATCGCGAACGAGGAGGGCCAGCAGGGCCCGATCGGCCGCGACATCGGCCCGGAGCAGGGCGCCGGATGGGGTCGGTCCGATCCTCTCGCCCAGGAGCGACTGCAGCAGCGCCGGCGGCAGATGGAGCACCGCGAGCGCTCCTCGCGACACGGTGGCGGCCGCGGAGGCGACCTCGAACCCCTCGGGCTCGGCCGGCACCGCCAGGTGGCAGACCTGCCCGCGTGCCGCCACCCGAGCCTCGGGCAGATGCGCGACCAAGCGCTCCTCGAGGTGGCGCGCCGCCGTGGAGGCCAACAGGGTCGGCCGCGGCGGCCTGCCACCGGCGTCGACCAGAAGCGCCGCCCGGTCGACGTCCGCCCCGGCGCAGGCAAGAGCGGCGGCGGCGGCGCGAGAGCCCTCGGCCTCCCCCACTGCCGTGACCACGACGAACGCAGAGCCCGCTTTCGGGTCGGCGCTCATCGCGCCGGCCTCGCGGCGGCGGAGCTGGTGACGGCGAGCCGCTCGGCCAGCGAGCGCAGCGGCGAGGGCGGCCGCAGGCGCACCGTGACCGTGCCGCCCCGGACCGCCACCGCCACGTCCTCCTCGGCCCATCCCGGCAGGGCGGCGCGCGCGGCGGCAGCCGCGGAGCCACCGGAGGCGAGCGCCAGCGCCCCGGCCTCGGCGGCACCGTCGGCCAGCGTCAGCGCGTAGCCGGTGGCGAGCAACTGCAGCGCGACCAAAGCGGCCAGCAGCAGCGCCGGCAGCGCTGCAATCAACTCAACGGCAGCCTGTCCCCGCTCCTCACCCATCTCCCGCCCCCAGGTCCGCGCTCGCGCCCACCATCACCCGCGGCAGGCCGGGGAGCAGGCGCGGGACCGGCACCCGCACCGAGACCTCGCCGGAGCCCCCGACCTCGGAGTCAGACCGCAGCGACGGCGGCAGCGCCCGCCGCGCCGCCGCCGCCGCTCCCGCTCCGACCAGCGCCGCCCGCGCCCCAGCCCGGGCGGCCACGCCCGCCGACCAAAGGGAGTGGCCGGCGAGGGCGATCTGGGCAGCCGCCAGGACCGCCAGCAGCAGGAATGGGACCACGGCGACCAACTCGACCGACGCGGTCCCTCCCTCCCTGTGGCCTGCGCTGCTGACGGTCCCTGGCGGCATCGCCGAACCGTCCCAGGCAAACGCCGACGCGTGGTGCGCAGAACCTCACGACTGCGTCAGGTCTCTCCTACCTCAGTAGGTATTCGCCTCGACCCAGACCCGCCAGATCGCGCCGACCGAGGCGACCAGGAGGAGGATCCAGAGGAGGGTGCCGGTGCCGCTCGAGAACATCTTGTCGGTGCCGGCGACCAACAGCGCGATCATCCCGAAGCCGCCGTAGAAGATCGCCCGGCGGCGGTCGCTCAACGTCGCCAGGGTCAGCTGGTTCTGGCGGCTCAGGGTGTAGAGCATCCAGGCGATCCCCGCCAGGAACCCCATCGTCAGCGCGGTGAAGATCGCGTCGACCACGTTGCCGCCGGCCGGGGCGAAGGCGACGAGGAGCGCCAGGACCATGACGATGGCGACGTTGCGGGCGTTGCGCACGAATCCAGTGTACGCCGCTACTTGCCGGTCATCACGAGGATGCCGATGACCACCACAGCCGCAGTGGCGAGCAGGGCCAGCGCCGCGACGACAGCGGCGGCGCCCGCCGCCAGCGGCCGTTCGCTGCGGCTGAGGTCGGCGAACCGGGCCACGCCCCAGATCGCGATCGAGAAGACGAAGGTGATGCCGACGCCGGCCACCGCCGAGGCGACCACCGTCTCCAGCAGCTCCTTCCCTTCGACGAGCGTCGCGATCATCCGCTGGAGGCCGCAACCGGGGCACCGCGCTCAGCCCGCCGCGCGAACAGAGCGACGATCAGCGAGAGCGAGGCCAGGGTGACCACCACCGGCCCGAGGGCACCGGTGCCGAAGATCCGCGTCAGACCGTAGGTGAGGGCGCCGATTGCCGCCGCCGCAGGCAGCGTCAGCAGCCAGGCGGTGACGATGTTCCCGGCCACGCCCCAGCGCACGGCCGAGACCCGTTTGGCGGCACCCGCCCCCATGATGCCGCCGTTGATCACGTGCGTGGTCGAGAGCGGGAAGCCGAAGTGGGTCGAGGCGAGGATCACCGCCGAGCCGGCGCCCTGGGAGGAAAATCCCTGAGCCGCGTCCATCTTGATGATCCGGGTGCCGGTGGTCTTGATGATCCGCCAGCCGCCGCTGTAGGTACCGAGCGCGATCGCCGCGGCCGCCGAGGCGATCACCCAGAACGGCGGGTCGGCACCGGCGGCGAGGCTGCCGTTGGCGATCAGGGCCAAGGTGATGATCCCCATCGTCTTCTGGGCGTCGTTGGTGCCGTGGGCCAGCGCCAGCAGCCCACCGGAGACGATCTGGCCGTATTTGAAGCCGCGGGTCACGGTCCCCGGCCGCTGCTTGCCGACCACCCGGTAGATCAAGCCGATCGACAGGCCTGCGACCCCGAAGGCCAGGATCGGGGCGACGATCGCCGGCACCAGGACCTTGCCGACCAAGCCTTCGGCGATGACCGCGTCGAAGCCGACCGCGGCGACGGCGGAGCCGACGACGCCGCCGATCAGCGCGTGCGAGGAGCTCGACGGCAGGCCGAAGGACCAGGTGATCAGATTCCAGGCGATCGCCCCGATCAGGCCGGCGAAGACGATCGTCGGCGTGATCACGTCGGCGTTGACGACGTCGTTGGCGACGGTGGCGGCAACCGAGATCGAGATGAAGGCGCCGGCGAAGTTGAGCAACGCCGCCATCCCGATCGCCACCTGCGGCCGCGCCGCACCGGTCGAGATCGAGGTGGCGACCACGTTCGCTGTGTCGTGAAAGCCGTTGGTGAAATCGAACGCCAGCGCCGTACCGACGACGATGAAGAGGATGATTTCCGAGCTCACGAAGCCGAGGTCACGAGTTCTTGATGACTATGCCCTCGAGGATCTGAGCGGCGGTCTCGGTCGCGTCGATCGCGTTCTCGAGCACCGCGAACATGTCCTTCCAGCGGATCACGACCATCGGGTCGATGCCGTTGGAGAAAAGCGAGGCGACCGCGTCGCGGGAGATCCGGTCGCCCTCGTTCTCGAGCCGGTGGATCTCGATCCAGTACTTGTCGAGGTCCTTGAAGTCGCGCAGGTTCTCCAGCCCCAGCGCCAGCTGCTCGCAGGAAGCGACCAGCACCTTGGTCAGGGCTGTGGCCTGCTCCATCGGCGCCTCGATCTTGTAGAGGCCGAGGAAGTCGGCGGCCTCCTCGGTGAAATCGACGATGTCGTCCATCTGCGTCGCCAACCCGTAGATGTCCTCGCGGTCGATCGGGGTGACGAAGGTCTGGTTGAGGCGCTTGATGATGTCGTGGGTGATCCGGTCGCCCTCCTGCTCGGCCTTGAGGATCTCCCGGGAGATCCCGCTCTCCTCGGGCCACTTGTTCATCATCTGGTCGAGCAGGCGCGCGGCGTGCACGGTGTTCTGCCCGGCCTCGATGAAGAGGTCGAAGAAGGTGCGGTCGCGAGGAAGGAGCGAGAAGCGCGCCAAGAGTCGCATCCTAGTGGCGCGCGGAGGCGGCTGGAGGTCGCGTCAACCGGTCGCGGCGGCGAGCTGTTCCGCCGCCCGCGCCGCGTAGCGCCCACGCAACTCCTCCTGAACGCTGCGGCGCTCGCCCGCGGGAGCCTCGGCCCGGGTCCAGCGGCCCTCGCCGTCGAGCTCCCAGGCGTTGGCGTCGTCGGCGAAGCAGCGCTCGAGGACGTCGAGCATCTCCGCCCGCAGCTCCGGGTCTTCGACCGGTGCCACCAGCTCGACGCGGCTGTCGAGGTTGCGCGGCATCAGGTCGGCCGAGCCCATCAGCACCCGGGTCTCGTCCCCGCGCCGGAAGGTGTAGACGCGCGAGTGCTCGAGGAAGCGGCCGACGATCGAGACCACGCGGATGTTCTCCGAGACCCCCGGCACCCCCGGCCGCAGGCAGCAGATCCCGCGCACGTTGAGGTCGACCCGCACCCCCGCCTGCGAGGCCTCGTACAGCGCCCGGATGCAGCCGGCGTCGACCAGCGAGTTCATCTTCAAGGCGATCCGCGCCTCTTCGCCGGCCTCGTGGGCGGCAACGGTGCGCTCGATCTCCTCGACGATCCGGCTCCGCATCGTCGTCGGCGAGACCAGGACCTTGCGGTAGGCGGCCGGGCGGCCGTAGCCGGTGAGGAAGTTGAACATCTCGGCGACGTCGGCGCCGATGTCGGGATCGGCGGTGAAGAGGCCGAAGTCGGTGTAGAGGCGGGCCGTCTTCGGGTGGTAGTTGCCGGTGCCGATGTGGACGTACTCGCGCACCCGGTCGCCCTCGCGGCGGGCGACCAGGATCGCCTTCACGTGCGTCTTCAGGCCGGGGATCCCGTAGACGACGTGGACGCCGGCCTCCTCCAGCGACTTCGCCCAGTGGATGTTGGCCTCCTCGTCGAAGCGCGCTTTCAGCTCGACCATGCAGACCGCCTGCTTGCCGCGTTCGGAGGCGCGGATCAGCGACGGCACCAGCGGCGAGTCGTCGCTGGTGCGGTAGACGGTGTGCTTGATCGCCAGCACGTCGGGGTCTTCGACCGCCTGCTCGACGAAGCGCTCGACCGAGGACGAGAAGGAGTCATAGGGGTGGTGGACGAGCAGGTCGCCGCGGCGGATCGCCGCGAACATGTCGACCGGCTCGCCGTCCTCGCCCTGCAAGCAGGGCTGGGTGACCGGAGACCAGGGCGCGTAGCGCAGCTCGGCGTGGCCGGAGACGTCGGCGATGTCGTTGAGGTCGCCGAGGTCGATCAGACCGTCGACGTCGTAGACCTCGCGGTCTTCGAGCCGCAGGGCCCCGATCAGCTGCTCGCGCAGCTTCGAGTTCATCCCGGCGGCGATCTCCAGCCGCACGACCTCGCCGAAGCGGCGGCGGCGGATCTCGTCCTGGACCGCCTGAAGCAGGTCGTCGGCCTCGTCGCTGACCGTGAAGTCGGCGTCGCGGGTGACCCGGAAGTAACCGTGGTCGATGACCTCGGTGCCAGGGAAGAGCAGGTCGAGGTTGGCGGCGATCGCCTCCTCCAGCGGCACGAACGCCTTGCCGTCCTTGCCCAGCGGCAGGAAGCGGCCGAGCAGCTCCTTCGGGACCTTGACGCGGGCGATGATCTCACTGCCGCTCTCGGGGTCGCGCAAGAGGACGCCGAGGCTGAGCGAAAGGTTGGAGATGTAGGGGAAAGGCCGACCGAGGCCGATCACCAGCGGCGTCAGCGCCGCGAATACCTGCTCGTGGAAACGCGCGTCGATCTCCCGCCGCTCCTCCTCGCTGGCATTGTCGAGGGTGACGATGCGGATGCCCTCCCCCTCCAGCGCCGGCCGCAGGACGCCGCCGAAGCAGGAGTTGAGGCGCCGGTCCAGCTCCAGGACCCGTGTCTGGATCGCGTCGATCTGCTCGGTCGGGGCGAGGCCGTCGGGACCGCGGGCGTCGATGCCGGCATCGAGCTGGTCGAAGAGGCCGGCGACCCGGACCATGAAGAACTCGTCGAGGTTGGAGGCGTAGATGCCGCAGAAGCGGAGTCGCTCCAGCAGCGGCACCTCGGCGTCCTCGGCCAGCTCGAGCACCCGCTGGTTGAAGTCGAGCCAGGAGAGCTCGCGGTTGAAATAAAGAGCGGGATCGTCGATCGATCCATCGTACTGGGGCACCGCCGGCCTCAGGCCACCAGCGCGAGCGGGGCGGGCTGGCCGTCCAGCGCCCGCCGGTAGCCCGCCCCGAGCTGGCCCAGGGCCCGGTCCCAGGAGCGCCGGCCGGCGGCGTTGACGGCGGCGGCGCCGAGGCTCTGGCGCAGCAGCGGCGAGGAGGCGAGCTGGAGCAGGGAGCCCGCCAGGTGGTCGGGGTCGGGACGGCAGAGCAGACCGGTGTGGCGATTCTCGACCAGCGCCGCCGGGCCGCCCTCGGCGACGGCGACCACCGGCAGGCCGCTGGCCCCCGCCTCGAGGATCACCTGGCCATAGGTGTCGGTGCTGCTGGCGAAGAGGAAGACGTCGGCGCTGGCGTAGGCGGCGGCAAGCTCCTCGCCGCCGAGCCAGCCGAGGAAGGTCGCGTGCTCGCCCAGCCGCGAGCGCAGCTCCCCCTCCTCGGGGCCGCCGCCCGCCAGCAACAGGTGCAGGCGCGGATCCACCCGGTGCGCCCGCAGGAAGCTCTCGGCGAGCAGGTCAACCCCCTTCTCACGCGTCATCCGGCCCGAGTAGAGGACCTTGATCTCGCCGGGGTAGGCGTCCGGATCGGCCTTGGCGGGGTCGAAGCGGGCGGTGTCGACGCCGCGCTCCCAGCGCCCCACCCGAGAGCCGTCGATGCCGAGCGCGGCCAGCGAGGCATCGGCCGCCGGGCTCGGCGAGAGGACGGTGCCGGCGGCGCCGTAGAAGGCCCCCAGAGCGGCGCGGGCGATCGCCTCGATACCGCCGTCGTCGCTGCGTAGGCCCGCGTATGCGGCCAGCTCGGTGTGGTAGCTGGCGAGCAACGGCACGCCGGCGATCCGGCCCAGCAGCGTGGCGGCGATCCCAGCCGGCCCGGGAGCAGTGACGTGGACGAGGTCGTAGCCGCCGTCGGCCAGCGCCTCGACCAGGTCGGGCAGGCCCGGCACCCCGAGCGTCATCCCCTCGTAGAAGGGCAGCTCCAGCTCGGCCGCGGCGGGCAGCCGGCGGTCGACGCCGGCGTCGGTGCCGATCACGTCGACCTCGAAGCCGGGGACCCCGAGCTCGCGAATCTGTTCGATCGTGTGGGTGACGCCGTGCATCGAGCCGATCCCGTCGGCGATCAGCGCCACCCGCCGCCGGCTTTCCTCGCGGCTGGAGAGCTTCGCCTTCTCGGCACCGAGGAAGACCGTCGAGGGCGCGTAGGGCACGGCTGGGACCAGTGCCCCGAAGAGACCGTCGACCGCCGCCGGGAAGTCGCCGCCGGCGACCGCTGCGGTCCCTCCCTCGACAGCGGCGCGCAGGCGCCGGTCGTGGATGCGGCGAGCGCGGCGGTAGAGGTCGGCGTGGGAGAAGCCGTCGGACTGCAGGTAGGCGATCAGCGCCCGCCCGCGCAGGTCGATCCCGACCCCCTGCAGCCAGGCCTCGAGCAGGCAGCGGGCGTCGTCGGGACCGAGGTCGGTAGCCACCTTGCCCTCGCGGGCGGCACCCTCGCCGATCACCCGTTCGGCCATCTTCAGCACCGCCGCCGGGTCGACGGCACCGACCTCCCCCGCCCCGGAGCCGTCGTCGATCACCAGCGCCCGGGTCGCCAGCGCCATCGCCGCGTGGGTCCACTTGGCGGCGCTGCCCTGCTCGCCGCCGGCTTCGGCATCGCCGTGGCGGAGGTGGGCCAGAAACTCTTCCGGCGATCGAGCACCGGCGGGCACCTCGGTGAAGGTGCGGCCGATGTCGACGCCGGCGTGGTCGTCGGAGCCGCCGATGCCGGTGCCGCCGTGGGTGTCGACGTAGACGGCGGCCGGCATGTTCAGCTCCGGGGCTCGCGATCCGTTGCGGACCTCCCAGACCGGGAACAACTGCGAGAGTCGCCGGCGGTGCCGCCTGGTCAGCGGCGCGGCGACGTTGAAGAAGGGGTGCGCCAGAGCGCAGGCGATCCCGTTCTCGTGCAGGTAGGCGGCGCAGGCCTCGACATCGCCGGAATGAGCCTGCAGCCACTCGTGGTCTCCGGGGGTGATCCCGTAACAGAGGACGTGAACCGCCTGGGGCTCGCCGGCGAAGCGGGCGGTCAGCTCCTCGGAGATGAAGCAGTCGGGCCGGCCCTCGAGCTCGAGGCAGCCGGCGATCGTGTCGTGATCGGTGATCGTCACGAAGTCCATCCCGCGCCGCTTGGCCAGCTCATAGACCTCCTGCGGCGGGGTCGCGCACTCGGGCAGCCCGAGCGACCTCTGGACCCCGAGCCGCGAAAGCTGGGAAGCGGTGGAATGGCAATGCATGTCAACTCGGGAAGTCATCGGTGTCTCCCTCTCGTATTCCTTCTGTCCCCCACAGAATTCGCTACGAGCAGGGAAAACTTGTGAACCCCTTGCAAATCAGGGGTGAACTTCCGGTTACTTCTGAAGCAGTCGTCAGGGGCGTTGTGAGTCCCTCCCCCAGAAGCCGTCGCGCAGCTGGGTCGCCCGCCAGGGTCCGGGCGCTTGTCCTTGAGCTTCCGGGGGAGGGACTCACAACGCCCCCCACAAGAGCTTCCCCTTCTCCTCAGGCTCGGCTTCTACAGCGGGAGCGAGTTGGCCTAGAGGGTCTGGTGCCCCTCCTCCAGAAGCTCAAGGACAGACGCCTGAGCCCTAGCGAGCAATTCAGCTGCGCGACGGCTTCTGGAGGAGGGGCACCGGACCCTCTTCCGCGCCTCGCTCCAAATCGATCAAGCCGCGATGCGGGCCGGCGAGGAGCCGTTGCTGCTGCCGTTGAGGAGATCGAGGATGACCCCCTCGCGGAGGCCGCCCTTGCCGATCTGCAGCGGCTGGCCGAGCAGCTCGGAGACCTTCTCCAGGAGGAGGACGCCGGTGGCGAGGATGCGGACGCGGACGGGGTCGAGCTCGAAGCGGCGGGCGACGTCGGTGGCGGGGTCGCCGCAGAGCACGCGTATCCCCCGCTCCAGCGTCTCGTACTCGAGCACGGTCCCGACCAGCCGCCGCAGCGAGGTGGCGCTGCCGCCGACGGCGACGGCCTGGGCCGGATGGTCGAGCTCGACCCCGTCGAAGATGTCGTCGATGCGGTCGCGGACCTTGCGGATCTCCGCCGCCGAGGGCGGGTCGGAGGCGATCAGCTCGTCGGCGAGGACGCCGGAGCCGACGCTCCAGGAGCGCACCTTCTCGACCCCGCCGGCGACGGTGCCGAGGATGATCTCGGTCGAGCCGCCGCCGACGTCGACGACGCCGATCCGGCCCGCGACCGGGTGGCCCAGACCCTTGGTCGCACCGATGAAGGAGAGCCGCCCCTCCTCCTCCTCGCTGAGGATGTCGACCGCAACACCGGAAGCGTCGGCAATTGCCCGCGCCGCCTGCTCGCCGTTGGGTGCCTCGCGAACCGCCGCGGTCGCGACCGCGCGAATCGTCTCGGCGCCGAGCTCCCGCGCCAGCCGCACCTGGGTGGCGACGACCTCGGCGACCTCAGCGACCTTGTCCGGGCAGATCGCCCCGTCCTCGTCCAGCGCCTTGTTGATCCGCGTGTAGGCGCGCTGCTCCATCACCTTCTTCAACTGCCCGTCGATCGGCTCTGCCACGAGCACGCGGGTGGTGTTGGAGCCGATATCTATTGCAGCGCAGAGCATCGCGGGGTGTCCTTGATCTTCCCAGACGACCCGGATCTCACACGCCGGGACCCCGCTTACTGCGCTGGATGCGAGGCGTCCTCGAACTCACGGAACAGCCCCGTGACCACGAAGGCGACCTGCTCGCCGATGTCGACCGCGTTGTCGCCGATCCGCTCGACCGCACGGGCGGCAAGCAGCATCGTCATCGCCCACTCGCGCTTGTCGGCGTCGTCGCCGATCGCCAGGGCGAGGCGGAAGCATTCGCGGTTGAGGTTGTCGACGACGTCGTCCTGGCGAACCAGGTCGCGCGCCATCTCGATGTCGCGTTCGGCGAAGGCGCGCTTCGACTGGAGGATCAGGGTCCGCGTCTGCCGGCCCATACTGAGGATCAGCTTCACCATCTCCTCGTCCGCCGGCGGTTCGTTGCCCGAGAGCGGGATCATCTTGCAGATGTTCACGCACTGGTCGCCCATCCGCTCGATGTTCTTGAGGACGTGCAGCAGCGCCGAGATCAGCCGCAGGTCGGTCGCCACCGGCGACTGCGTCGCCAGCAGCGTGATCAGGCTCTGGTGGACCTCCAGGTAGCGGCCGTCGATGCGGTCGTCGTCGGCGATGACGATCTGCGCCAGCTCGACGTCGGTGTGCTCGATCGCCTCCAGGGTCCGTTCGAGCGCGGCGTTGACGAGGTCGAGTCCGCCGAGGGCACTGGCCTCGAGGTTTGCGAGTTCCTCCTGATATTCGGCGCGGGGGGTAATTTCGGGCATCTTCTGGTCTCCGATCCTCGCCCTAGCCGAAGCGGCCGCTGACGTAGTCCTCGGTCGCCTTCTGGGTTGGGTTGGTGAAGATCGTGTCGGTTTTGTCCACCTCGACCAGCCGGCCCGGCCTGCCCGATTCTTCGAGGTTGAAGAAGGCGGTGAAGTCGCTGGCACGCGCGGCCTGCTGCATGTTGTGGGTGACGATCGCGATCGTGTAGCGGCTTTTCAGCTCGCCGATCAGGTCCTCGATCGCCAGCGTCGCCACCGGGTCGAGCGCCGAACAGGGCTCGTCCATCAGCAGCACCTCCGGCTCGACCGCGATCGCGCGGGCGATGCAGAGCCGCTGCTGCTGGCCGCCGGAAAGACCCAGGCCCGGCTTGTCGAGTCGGTCCTTGACCTCTTCCCAGAGGTTGGCGCCGCGCAGGCTGCGCTCGACGATCGCATCCTTCTGCGACTTCTTCACCCGGGAGGAGGTCAGGTTGAGCCCGGAGGCGACGTTGTCGTAGATCGACATCGTCGGGAACGGGTTCGGCTGCTGGAAGACCATCCCGACCAGGCGGCGGACGTGGACCGGGTCGACGTTCGGCCCGTACATGTCCTCGCCGTCGAGGGTGATCGTCCCCTTCACGGTTGCCTCCGGCGTCAGCTCGTGCATCCGGTTCAGCGAGCGCAGGAAGGTGGTCTTGCCGCAGCCGGAGGAGCCGATCAGCGCCGTCACCTTGTTCGGCTGGATCGTCATCGTGACGTTCTCGACCGCGTGGAAATCCCCGTAGTAGAGGTTGACGCCCTGGACCTCGATCGTCTTCGCCTTCACCGCCGAGGAGGCCGGCGCGGCGACCGGCGCGGTCGCGGTGACCTTCTCGGCGCCGGACTCGGCTGCCTGCTTCTGCTTTTCCGCGGCTCCCGGCATGTCGTCCTCTTTTCTCTCCATCAGCGAATTTCGGTTTTGTAGCGGCGGTAGACCATCCGTGCAACCACGTTGAGGATCATCACGATCGCGATCAGCAGCAGCGCCGCTGCCCAGGCCCGGTCATAGGAGGCGGCTTTGTCGATCCCGGGCGAGCGGTACTCGCTGTAAGCGTAGACGGCGAGGTTCTGCATCCGGCCCTGGAAGGGATTGGAGTTGATCGAGTCGATCACGCCGGTGGTGACCAGGAGCGGAGCGGTCTCGCCGATGATCCGGGCGACCGCCAGCATCACCCCGGTGACGAGGCCGGCGAAGGCGGTCGGCAGGACGATCTTGGTGATCGTCTTCCACTTCGGGGTGCCGAGCGCGTAGGCGGCTTCGCGCAGGTGGTTGGGGACGATCTTCAGGACCTCCTCGGCCGAGCGGATCACGATCGGGATCATCAGCAGCGCGAGCGCGGCCGAGCCCATCACCCCGAGCCGGATGCCCGGGCCGAGGAAGAGCTCGAACAGCGCGTAGGCGAAGAGGCCGGCGACGATCGAGGGGATGCCGGTCATCACGTCGACGAAGAAGGTCAGCGCCCGGCGCAGCTTGCCGTCGCCGTACTCGGTCAGGTAGATCGCCGCCATGATCCCGATCGGGACCGAGATCACGGTCGCGACCCCGGTGATCACCAGCGTCCCGACCAGGGCGTGGGCGGCGCCGCCGCCGTTGATCACACCGCGTGCATCCTCGGTGAGGAATTCCCAGCTGAGGCCGGGGACGCCGCGCTTGATCACCTCGAACAGCAGTGAGGCGAGCGGGATCATCGCCAGCGCGAAGGCCGCCGCGATCGCCATCGTCATCGTGCGGTCGACCGCGCGGCGCGATCCCTCGACCGTGCGCGACCAGACGTAGATGCCGACGCAGGAGACGAGCACGCCGAACAGCAGCATCAGCCCGATCGAGAAGGAGCCGGCGGCGGCGAGGACCGCGGACACGAGCGCGGTCGAGGCGAGGAAGACCGCGTAGGGCGCCCAGTTGGGGAGCAGGCCGCCGCCGCTGAGGGCGCCGCCGGGAGGAGTCGAGATCGCCGCCATCGCCTATTCGCCCCGGTTCTGGCGGGCGATGATCATGCGTGCCGCCATATTGGTGACGAGGGTGATCGCGAACAGCACCAGCCCGGTCGCGATCAGCGTGTTGATCGCCAGACCCGAAGACTCGGGGAAGTCGAGGGCGATGTTGGCCGCGATCGTCGAGGGGTTGGCCTGGCTGATCAGGTTGAAGGTGACGATGCCGGAGACGGAGAGGATGATCGTCACCGCCATCGTCTCGCCGAGCGCGCGGCCGAGCCCGAGCATGGCACCGCTGATCACCGAGGATTTGCCGAACGGCAGGACGGTCATCCGGATCGTCTCCCAGCGGGTGGCGCCAAGCGCCTGCGCGCCTTCCTGCAGCTTGCGCGGCGTCTGCGAGAAGACCTCGCGGGCGACCGCGGAGACGATCGGCAGGATCATCACGGTCAGGACCAGGCCGGCGACGAACATCGTCCGCCCGGTCGCCGAGGCAGGGCCCTTGAAGAGAGGGATGAAACCGAGGTTTTCTTCCAGCCACTGCATCACCGGGACCGCAGCGGGGCCGAGCACGAAGATCCCCCAGAGGCCGTAGATGATGCTCGGGATCGCCGCCAGCAGGTCGATCAGGTAGCCAAGCGTGAGGGCGACGCGGCGGGGGGCGACGTGGGTGATGAAGAGCGCGGCCGCGACCGCCAGCGGCACCGCCAGGATCGCCGCGAAAGCGGCGGCGAGCACCGTGCCGAAGGCGAGCGGGGCGGCGTAGTCGATGAAGCTCTTGCCGTCGGGAAGCTCGGAAGCGCTGTGGGTGAGCGCCGGCAGCCCCTCGGCGACGAGGAAGATCGCGACCCCCGCCAGCAGGGCGAGGATCGTCACCGCCGCGATCACGGCAGCGTTGGAGAAGACGCGGTCGCCGACGCGGCGGCGTCCTCCGGACGCCGCCGCGAGCAGCTGACCCGCGTTGGTCGTGGTATCGACCTGGGCCACTTACTAACCCGCTTTGATCGCTTCCACAGCGGGGGTGATCTTGTCGGTCAGGCTCGAAGAGAGCGGAGCGGAGCCGGCATTGGAGGCGGCCGCTTCCTGCCCTTCGGGGCTGATCACGTATTCGAGGTAGGCCTTGGTCAGCGCGGCTTCGTCAGCCGAGCCGTACTCGGTGCAGGCCAGCAGGTAGCTGACGAGCACGATCGGGTAGGTCCCCTCGGATTCGGTCTTGCGGTCGAGCGAAAACGGGAACATGTACTTCCCCGCTTTGTTCTCCTTGTCTTCGGGCGACTCCTCGAGGATCTTGGCTGCCGCCTCCGGGGTCGGTTCGACGAATTCTTTGCCGACCTCGATCTTGGCTACCCCGAGTTCACCGGCCTGGCTGGCGTCGGCGTAGCCGATCGCGCCTTCGCCGGCGCCGACGGCTTCGACGACGCCGGAGGTGCCCTGCGCGGCCTCGCCGCCCTTGACCGGCCAGTCACCGCTGACTTCGTGATCCCAGACGCTCGGCACGACCTCGGAGAGGTATTCGGTGAAGTTCTCCGTGGTGCCGGACTCGTCAGAGCGGTTGACCGGAGTGATGCGGGTGTCCGGCAGCTCGACGTCGGGGTTGTCCTTGGCGATCGCCGGGTCGTTCCAGCTCTCGATTTCCTGGTTGAAGACCTTCGCCAGGGTTTCGGGCGAGAGCTGCAGGCTTTCGACCTCGGGCAGGTTGTAGATGATTGCGATCGGCGACACGTAGGCCGGGATCTCGATCAGTTCGCCGGGGAGGCAGCGTTTGAGTGCGGCTTTCAGTTCGCCTTCCTCTTCGCTGATCGCCGCGTCCGAACCGGCGAAAGAGACGCCCCCGGCGACGAACTGCTCGCGCCCGCCGCCAGAGCCAACCGGATCGTAGGTGACCGTCGCGCTGCCGTTGGCGCTCTCGAATTCGGCCCGCCATGCTTCCTGGGCCGCCTCCTGGGAACTGGCGCCGGCGCCGGCGATTTCCCCGGAAACGTCGGCGCTTGCAGCGCCGCCGCCGCTGGTGGTCTCGTCGTCGCTGCTGCCGCAGGCGGCAACCGCGAGCGCCAGGATCGAAGCGAAGGCCACGACCGCAAGCCATCTAGTCCTAGACATCAGTCTCCTCTATTCGTTAGTCGAATCTGTCGGCTTCGACCGAGGGTCGAGGCCTGGGCGGCCACACTCGCAGTGGGGCACTGTGAGCTTGTTACGCCGGTGTAGCGCGAATGTGAAAAAGATGTAAAAGACCAGCGTCCATCGCACCTGGCTCAGCCGTCCGGCGAGAAGCGGTAGCCGATGCCGTTGTGGGTGTGGATCAGCTGCGCCTCCGGCAGCGCCTCGTGGAGCTTGGCCCGCAGGCGGCTGACGTAGACGTCGACAGAGCGATCGTCGCTCCTGGGCCGGCCTCCCCAGACCTCTGTGAACAGCTCCTCGCGGGTCATGATCCGCTGCGGGTGCGAGGCGAGGGTGACCAGCAGCTGCAGCTCCCGCATGGTCAGGCTGAGCGGGCGGCCGTCGACGAGCGCGGCGTGCTCCTCAGGGCGGATCTCCAAACGGCCCTGGAGCCGCTGCGGCGTATGCCCGGTTCCGATCGCCATGATCGCCGAGCTTGGCGGCCACCGGGGCCGTGGCGGTTATCCGGCCGTGAAGCTGCTGTGAACTACTTGTGAAGGCGGGTCCAGGTCCGGCGGCGCGGCAGCCGGCTCGGGGAGCGACGGCGCCCCGACGCCCCCGACCGGCTCGGGGTCGAAGCGGTAGCCGACGCCGAAGTGGGTGTGGATGTAGCCCCAGCTGGGCGAGCACTTCTCGAGCTTCTGGCGCAGCTTGCGGATGAAGACGTCGACCGAGCGATCGCCGTGTGCCATCGCGTAGCCCCAGACACGCTGATAGATGACCTCCCGCTCCAGCACCTGGCCCCGGGACCCGGCCAGCAGCTGCAGCAGCTCGAACTCGCGCCGGGTCAGGTCGAGGCTGGCGCCGCCGATGACGAAGGCCTGGAACTGGTCGGCGCGGATCTCCAACTCGCCGGCGACGACGGGCCCGGCCTCGACCTCGGAGCGGCCGCGGCGGTGGCGCCGGGAGGCCGCTTCGACCCTCGCCATCGCCTCCTCGGGATGGCAGGGCTTGGTGATCCAGTCGTCGACCCCGAGGCGGAGGCCACGGACCCGCTGGGCGACGGTGGAGCGGCCGGTGCAGACGACGATGCCGAGATCGGGCAGCATCCCGCAGACGCGCTCGACGTAGGCGGGGCCCTCGGCGCCGAGGAGCGCGGGGTCGAGCAGCAGCGCGTTCAGCTTCATCGCCACCAGCTCCTCCGGCGGGATCGCGCTGGAGGCAACACGCAGCTGCCAGCCCGCCGCATCGGCGCGCTTGGCGAGCACGGTCACGAAACCGCTGTCGTTGTCGATCACTGCGAGGCGGACGATGGGGCGATTGTATGCACCCCGGATGGCAGAACCACCTGCTTTCACAGGATTTTCACAGGCCGGTCACCACCAAATTGCGACATCAGGCGATCGCCCCCGTCGCCGCCAGCGCCAGAACCAGCGTGCCGAGGGCGATCCGGTAGACGATGAAGATCCCCAGCGTGTGGGTACCGAGGTAGCGGATCAGCCAGGCGATCGCGGCGTAGCCGGAGACGAAGGCGGCGAGGGTGGCGATCGCCGTAGCCGCAGCCCCGGGGCTGCCGTCTTCGCCGATCTTGCGCAGCTCGAAGAGACCGCTCAGGACCACCGCCGGCACCGAGAGCAGGAAGGAGTAGCGGGCAGCCGAGACCCGGTCGAAGTTGCGCAGCAGCCCGGCCGAGATCGTCGCGCCCGAGCGCGAGACGCCGGGGATCAGGGCCAGCGCCTGTGCCATGCCGACGAAGAGGCCGTCGCGGCCGTTCATCTCGGTCAGCGCCCGCTGGCGAGTGCCGACCCGCTCGGCGAACATCATCACGAAGGAGAAGAGGATCAGCGCCGAGCCGATCAGGTAGAGGCTGCGGGCGCCCGACTCGATCTGGCTGCTGAAGACGATTCCGAAGATCGAGATCGGGATAGTGCCGAGGACGATGAACCAGCCGAGCCGGGCGTCCTGACTGCTCTGGCGGATCGGCACCCGCAGCTCGCGCAGCCAGGCGACGGCGATGCGCCAGAGGTCGGCGCGGAAGTAGATCAGCACCGCCGCCATCGTCCCGAGCTGGATCACCGCGGTGAATCCGGCCCCGGGATCGTCCCAGCCCAGCAGCGCCGGCACGATCCGCAGGTGGCCGCTGGAGGAGATCGGCAGGAACTCGGTCAGCCCCTGCACGAAGCCGAGGACGATGGCTTCGACAGCGCTCATCGCGGCGCATCCTATGGAGATGCCTAAAGAGGAGATGAGGCGAACCCCGTCCCGGCGCCTCGACGCCGGTCGGGTGCGCTAGATTCCCGCCCGTGAAGCGGACCGCGGCAACCCTCGTTTCGACCCTGGCGGCGATGCTCGTGCTGGCGCCGTCGGCGCTGGCCGAGAACGGCGTCGGCCTGGCCGGCCCCACGACCGACAAAACGGTCACCTTCTTCTGCTTCGGCGTGATCGCCTTCTTCGCCCTGCTGCCGATCGTGATGTCGCTGATCCAGGGCAAGCTGGAGAAGCGCAAAGAACGCCGCAGGTCCGACTTAGAGCGTCTCTCCTAGCCCTGGGCGGCGTCCTCGGTCGTTCGTGTGCGGAGCACACTTCTCTCCCTGCGTCCTTGCCCAGAACTAGGACAGCCGGCTCTAAGTCGCACCTGTTAGGACAACCTGAAGCCGGTCAGCAGCCGCTTCTCCGTCTCCCCCTCGATCTTCGCCACCACTTCGACCCGGCCCTCCAGCAGGGTGCCGCGGATCTTCGTCGCCAGCAGGTCGTCGACCTGGAAGATCCCGGCTGAGTTGTTGAGCTCGATCTCGATCCGCACCGGCCGTTCCTCGCCGGCCTCGATCCGGACCTCGTCGATCGCCGCGGCGGAGATCGAGTGGATCCCCTCGTGCCCGGACTCGATCGGGATCCGGGTCCGGCCCTGGGCCATGTCGAGCGCGTCGGCGACGCGGACGACGCCGGCCTCGAGCGTGTAGGGCTCGCCGCGGCGGCGGTGGCCGATGATCGCGTGGAGGATCTCGGCGGCGACGATCGTGCGCTCGGGCTCGCGGTAGGAGTCGGCCAGCAGCCGTTCGAGGGCGCCGTTGGCGAGGAACAGCGAGTAAGCCTCGTGGTCGACGCGGTGGATCGACATGCCGACGTCGTGCAGCAGGGCGCCCCCGGCGACGACCACCTCGGCGTCGCGGTCGCGCATCCCGTGGTCGCTGACCATCGCCGGCTCGACCCCCGCCTTGACCAGCAGCCGCAGCAGCCGCAGGGCGATGTTGAGGACGATCTGCATGTGGACCCAGGAGTGGTCGGACATCCCCAGCCGCTCGGACTGGACCTGGGCCATGTACCACCAGGCCCGCACCTGCTCGTCGCCGTTCACGGCCGCCAAGAAGCTCTCCAGCTTCCTATTCCCGCGGCTGGGCGCCCGCACTTTCGCCTCGGCTATCGCCTCCTTCGGAGGCTTGCGACTGGGGCCGCCCGGATCGGGAGTCGGAATCGGATCCGTCATCGGCCGGATCGTAGGGAAGGGGTCGGGTGCCCCTTTGCCGGCGTCAGCCGCAGATCGGCCAGGGGCTGGAGCCCGACTGGGCGTAGAGGAGCGCGGCGCGGTAGTCCTGCTCCGCCTCGGGGGCGGCAGCGGGGTCGCCGGAGCCGCCGACCGCTTCCCAGGTGCTGGTGTGGAACTGGTATTTGCCGCGGTAGCTGCCATCGGAGGAGACGGCGGTGGGGTCGCCGCCGGACTCGCAGGAGGCGATCGCTTCGAGGGTGGCCATGGTGACGCCGCCGGGCAGGGTGGCGAAGGCTTCGCGGCGCTGCTTGCGCAGGGCGGCGCGGCGTTCGGCGCGGATCTGCGCGGTGACGGTGTCGATCACGTGGTGGAAGCGGTCGATCGGCCGCTGCAGGGGGGCGAGCGCGGCGATGGTCGCGTCGCTGACCGCCACCCCGGCGCGGTCGTCGTCGCCGCCGGAGCCGGCTGCGGCCAGGGCCGTTGCCGGCAGGGCCAGGGCGAGGAACAGGGCAGGGAAGATATGTGTGCGTTTTGTGAGCAAGCGCGGGACCGTGGCGGTCTTTGCGGCCTCGCTTGGTGATCGCGGTCACACAATGAGGTGCGAAAGAGCCGATTCGCACTTGCTCAGGCACGAACCAGGGTCGGCGATCGCGCTCGATGCAGGCGGTCTTGCGGCATGATCCGCGGATCGCCGACAGTCAGACCACCCGCTTGCTGCTTGCCTGCCCGGACCGGCCGGGCCTGATCGCGCGGGTCAGCGGCTTCCTCGCCGACGCCGGTCTCAACATCGTCGACGCCGATCAGCACTCGACCGCCGAGGGCCGCTTCTTCATGCGGATGGTCTTCGACCCGGTGCCGCCGGGGCAGCGCGAGGAGCTGGAACGGCGCTTCCAGGAGGAGGTCGCCGGCCCCTTCGAGATGGAGCACCACTTCGCCGACTCGAGCCGGCGCAAGCGGGTGGCGATCATGGTCTCGCGCGAAGACCACTGCCTCTCCGACCTGCTCTGGCGCTGGCGCAGCGACGAGCTTGGCGGCGAGCTGACGGCGGTTCTCTCCAACCACCCCGACCACGCCGACCAGGTCGCCTCGCTCGGCCTCCCCTTCCACCACATCCCCGTCGATCCCGCTGCCCGGGCGGTGGCGGAGCGACAGGCGCTCGACCTGCTCGAGGGCGTCGACCTGCTCGTCCTCGCCCGCTACATGCAGATCCTCTCCGCCGACTTTCTCGCCGAGCTGACGGCGCCGGCGATCAACATCCACCACAGCTTCCTGCCGGCCTTCGTCGGCGCCGACCCCTACCGCCGGGCGCACGAGCGCGGCGTCAAGCTGATCGGCGCCACCGCCCACTACGTCACCGCCGACCTCGACGCCGGCCCGATCATCGACCAGGACGTGACCCGGGTCAGCCACAGCGACGAGGTCGCCGACCTGGTCCGGATCGGCCGCGACATCGAGCGGCTGGTGCTCTCCCGCGCGGTGATCGCCCACCTCGACGACCGCGTCCTGCTCGACGGCGAGCGCACGATCGTCTTCTAGCGCGTCAGGTGGACTCGGCGGCCAGCTGAACTTCTTCCCACCTCGCTAAGAGTTCCTCGACCTCGCGCTTGGCCTCGGCGTGGCGCTTTTCGGCCTGCGCCGCGCGGTCCGGGTTGGCCCAGGCGGCGGGGTCGGCGAGCTCCTCCTCGACCTCGCGCAGCCGCGCTTCGGCGCGCTCGATCTTCTCCTCCAGACGGGCCGCCTTCTTCGCCGCTTTCTGCGTCTCCCTGGTGGCGCTGTACTTGCCGCCCCCATTTGCGGGCGCCGGCTTGGCCGCGCTCACGGCAGCAGCCTCGCGCTCGTCGCGGCGGCGCTGGTACTCGGCCCAGCCGCTGTCGTGGCTGGTCAGCCCGCCGTCCTCGCAGACGATCGTGCGACTGCCAACCGCCTCCAGCAGAGCACGATCGTGGGAGATCAGGACGACGGCCCCCTCGAACTCCATCAGCGCGTCCTCAAGCGCCTCGCGGCTCTCGATGTCGAGATGGTTGGTGGGCTCGTCGAGAATCAGGACGTTGGCGCCCGAGGCGACCAGGATCGCCAGCGAGAGACGCCGCTGCTCGCCACCGGAGATGTCGCCGAGCTGCTTCTCGGCATCCTTGCCGGAGAAGAGGAAGCCGCCGAGCAGGGCCCGCGCCTTCGGCCCGGTGAGGCCGGTCTCGCGCTGGGCAGCGTCGAGCACGCTGCCCTCCCCCGCCGCCGTGTCGGCGTGCTGGGAGAGGTAGCCGAGGTTGACGTTGTGGCCGTTGCGGACACTGCCCGAGGCCGGCTCGCGACGACCCGCGAGGGTCTCGATCAGGGTCGTCTTGCCGCTGCCGTTGGCGCCGACGAGGACGACGTGCTCGCCGCGCTCGACTTCGAGCTGGGCGTCGTCGAGCAGCGTCCGCCCCGGCACCTCGATCCTGCCGTTGACGAGTTTCAGCACCACCCGCCCGGGCCGCTCCGGCGGCTTGAAGGAGAAGCGCAGCTTGCGGGTGTCGCGGCGTTCGGCCTGCGGCCCGACTTTCTTCTTCTTGTCGATCTGTTTCAGGCGCGACTGCGCCTGTTTGGCCTTGGTCGCCTTGTAGCGGAAGCGCTCGACGAAGCGCTCCATCCGCTCGATCTCGGCCTGCTGGCGCTCGATCGACTTGCCGAGAGCGATCTGGCGCGCCGCCTGCTCCTGGCGCCAGGCGTGCCAGGGGCCGGCGAAGAAGCGCGCCCGCTGGGCCTCGATCTCCAGCACCGAGGTGCCGACCGCCTCGAGGAACCAGCGATCGTGGGCGACCAGGACCACGGCCGCGTCGAGGTCGACGAGATAGGACTCCAGCCACTCCAGCGAGGGGATGTCGAGGTGGTTGGTGGGCTCGTCGAGCAGCAGCAGGTCGGGCTTGGCCGCCAGCGCCCGCGCCAGCGAGGCGCGGGTCAGCTCACCGCCGGAGAAGGTGGAGAGCGCCCGCTCGGAGTGCTCGGGCTCGAAGCCGAGGCCGCGCAGCACTTCCAGCACCCGGTCGCGCCAGCGGTAGCCGCCGCCGGCTTCGAGCCGGTGCTGGGCGGCGGCGTAGGCGGCCATCGTCTCCTCGTCGGCGCCCTTCGACATCTGCCCCTCCAGGCGCTCCAGCTCAGCCTCGGTCTCGAGCATGTCGCTGCGACCGGAGAAGACGTACTCGCCGAGGCTGGCGCTGGAGTCGCGCGGCGGGCGCTGGTCGTGCAGGGCCACGCGGGCGCCGCGGTGGATCGTCAGCGACCCCGAATCGGGCGACAGCTCACCCGAGAGCACCCGCAGCAGGGTCGACTTGCCGGCGCCGTTGCGACCGGAGAGGGTCATCCGTTCGCGCGGCTCAAGCTTGAAGGAAACGTCGGCGAACAGCAGCTTGCCGCCGACGTGGACGTCCAGGGAGGTTGCGGTCGCGATCGCCATCGGAACGGACCAACTTAGATGACTGCGGGCAGCCCTAGTTGACGATGGGGTTGCAGAGGCCGGGCGGGGCGCCTTCGCAGCCCCCATTTGGGCCATACCCGCGCCTGGACTGCGTGTTCTGGTACATCGTGTCGCGGCCGGGCCCGCCGTGGAGCTCGTCGTTGCCCTGTTTCCCGAGCATCAGGTCGTCGCCGCCGCCGCCGTAGAGCACGTCGTCACCCGAGCCGCCGAAAATTTCCTCGAGACGTGGCTTTGCACCGTTGTCACCACCAGAGACTCGATCTGCGCCGGGGCCGCCTTGAAGATCGTCCGTGCCGTCCCAGCCAAATAGCCGATCGTCACCGGCGCCCCCGCTGAGCACGTCGAAATAGCGCGAGCCGGATACGAGGTCGTCTCCCTCGCCCCCACGCATGTCCGCTGCCGCGTGGCCAAATCCCCGACCTTCCGCCGCTGCGACATCGGCGGCCGAGCTGCCGAGCCCCTCGATCCGATCGTCACCGGCGTCGCCCCGGACGAGGATGCTGAGACCAGACTCGGCGAAATTGGTCCCGGGGATGGTTCGGGAGCCGCTGTTGACGAACCCCCCGAAATCCCGGAGACCACGCAGGTCGATCGTGTCGTTGCCGGGCCCACCGCTGATCCGGAGCCGCATGATGCGAGAGAAGTCGATCGGGGTCGACGCCGGCTGTTCGTCATTGACGACCAAGAGTTGCCCGGTGAGAGAGAGGGCCACCTGGTCGTCGGCGCCATCTCCCACTATCCGCAGATCGAGGTATCGCCCCTCTGAGTCGGAGGGGTACGCCTTGAGGGGGATGGCATCAACGGTGACGGCCGCGCCGGCAGAACCGCTGGAGCAGCTGAAGGCAAATGCCGCCACGAGGCTCGCTATGAGGGCCAGTCTGGGGCGCGGCATCCGTGCGCAAGCCTAGCGGCAGTGCCTGGCTGCGATCTGGTCGACCGTGCCCTTGGTTCGCATCGTCCCCTTGCCGAGGGCGGCGTCGATCGCCTTGAGGTCGAGGTCGGAGTCGATCGTGCCGCCGCTGGGCAGCCAAAACAGCTCCCGCCCCGCGATCGCCAGCCGGTCCTCGTCGCTGCCCAGGGCGAGCGCCTTCCTGCGATCGGCCGCGGTCGGCTTCCCCGCCAGCAGCAGGACCTGGAGCTTGCCCTTCGAAGCCTCGACCGCCGCGGCTGCGAACGGCTCCCGGGCGGCAATCGCCGCCACCTCGGTGCAGCTGCGCAGGAACACCGGCACCTCGTAGCCGAGCGCGTCCCCAAGCCCCGCTTCGATCCTCCTGGCCAGCGCCCCTTCGCCCTTGCCGTCGGCACCGAAGACCGCGTTGCCGCTGGCGCGAAAGGTGGCCACGTCTGCGAACCCCAGCGCCTCGAACTCCGCCCGCAGCTCCTCGTTCTTGATCCGCCGCTTGCCGAGGTTCATCCCCCGCAGAAAAGCCACATAGCGCTCCATGTCGGCAGCCTACGCCCGACCGCGACCGGGCACGGCTCACCCGTCCCTGTCGAGGCGGGTGAGCTTGATGGAGGCGCCGAGATTCGAACTCGGATCCGCGGCCGCGGCGCGAAGGCGTCTACAGGTATAGCCGGCGCTTTGATCTCGTCTCCCGGGGTCCGCGCCGGCGGGCACTACGGAAGACACAGCCCTCTGAAATTTCCCCTGGAAGACGGGGCGATCCGCCGGGGTGATCCCGCATTTTGAAGCCGGCTGCCCTACCTGCGGGCGAGGTAGGACCGACTCTCACAGCGCTTAGTTTCTAGCTAAGCGGCGAGGGCGAACTCATGGTCCGCACGTATTGGTTGGTGCCGGGGTTTAACGAGGCCTCCGGCAACCTCGACCTGCAACCTTTCGCACGAGTCGACCACGTCGAAGCCTGTCGCCCCCGTGCACTGCGCTTTGAATTGTACGGGCTCGGGGTACGGTGTCGGAAATGGTGACCCTGTGAGCGAGCACGCATACGACGCGATCGTGGTCGGGGCGGGACCGGCGGGAGAGGTCTGCGCCGGCCGCCTGGCCGATGGCGGGATGAAGGTCGCGATCGTCGAGCAGCATCTGATCGGCGGCGAATGCTCCTACTACGCCTGCATGCCCTCGAAGGCGCTGCTGCGGCCCGCCGACGTGCTCGCCGAGGCGAAGCGCATCCCCGGGGTGGCGGAGGCGGTGACGGGCGGGCTCGACGCCCAGGCGATCCTCGACCGCCGCGACGAGGTCATCCACGACCTCGACGACTCCGGTCAGCTGCCCTGGCTCGAAGAACGGCAGATCGACCTCTACCGCGGCGCCGCCAGGTTCGACGGCGAGCGACGGATCCTGGTCGACGATGACCTGCTGACCGCCCGCAGCGCCGTGATCGTCGCCACCGGCAGCGGCGCGGCGATGCCCACGATCGACGGGCTCGACACGGTCGAGCCCTGGAACAACCGCCGGGCGACGACCGCGAAGCGGGTTCCCGCGAGCATGATCGTGCTCGGCGGCGGACCGGTCGGCAGCGAGCTCTCACAGGCCTGGTCCTCGCTCGGGACCGAGGTGACGCTGGTCGAGGGCAACGGGCACCTGCTGGCGCGCGAGGAGGCCTTTGCCGGCGAAGAGGTCGCCGCCGCGTTGCGCGACAACTTCGGCGTCGCCGTCCACACCGGCGCCCAGGCCGAGCGGATCGAGGCCGGCGGCGCCGGCGTCATCGCCCTGCTCGGCGACGGCAGCCGAATCGAGGGCGAGGAGATCCTGCTCGCGGTCGGCCGGGCCCCCCACACCGGCGAGCTCGCACTCGACTCGGCGGGGGTCGAGCCCGGGGAGCACGGCTTCCTCGAAACCGACGACCGGCTGCGGGTCGGCGGCCGCGACTGGCTCTACGCGATCGGCGACGTCAACGGCCGCGCCCTCTTCACCCACATGGGCAAGTACCAGGCCTGGGTCGCTGCCGAGAACCTGCTCGGCCGGGCGGTCGAGGCGGTCGCCGAGGGAATCGGCTCCCCCCGCGTCACTTTCACCGACCCCCAGGTGGCAGCGGCCGGGAAGACGCTCGACCAGGCGCGCGAAGCCGGGGTCGACGCGATCGCGATCGACGTACCGACCGACGGCTCCGCCGGCGCCAGCTTCCAGGGCAAGGGCACCGGCGGCACCTCGCGGATCGTCGTCGACCGGGCCCGGGAGACGATCGTCGGCGCCACCTTCACCGGCTTCGAGACCGCTGACTTCCTCCAGGCCGCGACGGTGGCGATCGTCGGCGAGGTGCCACTCTCCCGCCTCCGCCACGCGATCGCTCCCTACCCGTCCCGCAGCGAGGTCTGGCTGAAGCTGCTGGAGGAATGGGACCGTCTGAAATGACGAGGTCCAGGCGTTGCCTGGCTAGGACGAGAGAGTGAGCGTGCTCCGCACGTGAACGAATGAGGACAACGCCAGGCAACGCCTGGGGCCGTCATTTCAGACGGTCGAGCGATTCTTCAAGTCTGCGAGCAAGTCGCCCGGGAAGCCGGCGACCTGGTCGAGGTCGTCGACCGACTGGAAGCCACCGAGGCGCTCGCGGTGGGCGAGCAGCCGGGTGGCCTGGGTGACCGAGAGGTTCTGCTCGCGCAGCTGCTCGAAGGTGACGCTGTTGAGATCGATCGCGCCGGCTGCCGGGGGCGCGTTGACGGCGGCGGGGGGCGGCGGGGTCCAGGCAGCCGGGGGCGCTGGAGCGGGCGGCGGGGGCGCTGAGACTGGCGGCGGAGGCGGCGGCGCTGCCGCCGGAGGTGCGGGCGGGGCGGGGCGGACGGTGGACCTGGGGCCGGCGTCGCCGGGGCTGGCGGCGTCGGCAGCGACTGGGTGACCGGCGGAGTCGGATCCGGAGCGAACGGCTGGGCCGATGCCGAAGGCGCCGGGGGCTGGGGCTGGGGCTGGAACTGCGCCTGCGGCTGACCCTGCACCGAGCGGACCACCGCCTGCTCGGCCTCGACCGCGCGCCGCTCCGCCTCGCGGGCGCGCTCTTCCGCCTCGGCCACGCTCTGCTGCATCTCCCGCAGGCGCTGCTGCCGGTCTTCGTCCTCCGCCTTCAGAGCCTCCAGGCGCTGGGCCTCGGCGGCACGCTCTTCCGCAGCCTTGGTTCGTTCCTCGATCTGACGCAGGCGCGCCTCGGCCTCTGCCAGCGAGCGTTCCTGTGCCTCGCGCTCCTCGCGCAGGCTCTGCTCGGCGCTGCGCAGATCCGGCAGCGGCGGTGGCACGGACTGCATCTGCCCGGTCTCGCCAAGCCGGCGATCGGCCTCGGCCCGGATCCGCTGCTCCTCGAAGCGAACCTCCTCGACCTTGTCGCGCACCCGCTGTTCGGCGGCAGCCGGGTCGTACCCGGGCGGCCCCGGGGCGACCGCCTCGCCGACCGGGGGCACCGCCGGCAGCGGCAGCGCCGGCGCGACGGGGGGTGCGGCCTGGACCGGCGGAGCCTGCGCAGGCGAGGGCGGGGTCGGCAGCTGGTCGCCGCCCGCGACGGGCACGCCCTGGGCCAGTTCGCGCTCGCGGGCGGCACGGGCCGCAGCCAGCCGCTGCTCGGCCAGCGCCGCTTCCTGCTTGCGCTTGCCGCCGCCGTACTTGATCCCGAAGAAGCTCTTCTGCTTGGGCGCCGCCACCGCGGGGGCGGGTGGCTGGCCGGGGGCGGGTGGCTGCGGGGGGCCCGGCTGCGGCGGCGTGGCGGTGGGTTGTGGCCCGCGCCCGCGCTTGGCAGCGCGCTCTTCCTTGCGACGCTTGATCTCGTCGCGACGCTTGAGGCGCTCTTCGTTGCGTTTTGCCTGCTGCTCCTGGCGGACCCGCCGGCGCCGGTCCTTGGCACTCTCGGCAGGAACGGCAAGGGGCGGCGGCGGAATCGCGCCCGGGGCGGCCGGTGGCGCTCCCGGAGGCGGCACCGAGGCCATTTCGGCAGTGGGCGGAGCGCCGACGGGGGGAGGCGGAGTGGACCCGGGGACGGGAGGCGCAACGCCGCCGGGCGCAGCCGCTTTCTGCTTCTCCTTGGCGCGGCGCTGTCTGATGCTGATCGCCAGCAGCAGCACGAGGATCGCCAGCAGCAGTGCCGCAACGAAGTAGCCGGTATTACCGCTCACGTAGTCGCTCGCCTTTCCGCATTCTCCTGCATCCTTGCATGTGCGGCGGCCGATGCAACCCCGCGCGATCCGTCGCAACGGACCGACGTTCGAGGGGCCCCGGAGCTCAGCGCATCCTCCCCTTGAACTCCCGCTCGACCTCGCGGCGGACGTCGCGGTCGGCGATCTCACGGCGCCGGTCGCGACCCTCCTTGCCCCGCGCCAGCGCCAGCTCGACCTTCGCCCGCGGGCCTTTGAAATAGATGCGGGTGGGGATCAAGGTCAGCCCTTTCTGGGCGGTTTTCCCGATCAGGCGCTCGATTTCGACCCGGTGCAGGAGCAGTTTGCGAGGGCGCTCGGGGTCGTGGGCGTCGACGCTGGAGAACTCGTAAGGGGGGATGTGGAGCTTGCGCAGCCAGACCTCGCCGTCCTCGACCACGGCGTAGGAGTCGGTCATCTGCGCTTTGCCGCTGCGCAGCGACTTCACCTCGGAGCCGCGCAGGACGATGCCGGCCTCCATCTTCTCCTCCCATTCGAACTTGTGACGAGCGCGGCGGTTGGTGACGACGTCGCCCGAGGCGGGCAGGCGCGGCTTCTTCTTCGCCTTAGCCATTGACCGGCTCCAGGTCGACGCGCCCGCGCGCCGGCTCGACGCCGGTCACCCTCACCTTGACCGGGTCGCCCAGGCGCAGCGAGGCCTTGGAGCCGCGGTTGACCAAGGCGACCTCGGCCCGGTCGAGCTCATAGCGGCCCCCGGGGAGGCGGCGGGCGGGCAGCATGCCCTCGTAGACGTCGCCCAGCTCGCCGCCGAAGGAGACGAAGGCGCCGGCGCGGATCACGCCGCCGACCTCGCCCTCGAACTCGGCGTCGAGCCCGCGCTCGCCGAGCTCGCGTTCGAGCAGGTAAGCGGCGCAGACGTCGTCGGCACCGCGCTCGATCTTCGCCGACTCGCGCTCGCGGGCGGAGCAGTCGGCCGCGACCTCGCGGACCTCGGCCAGGCGCGGTGCCTCCTCCCCCTCTCCCAGCGCTGCCAGCAGAGCCCTGTGCGCGACCAGATCCGGGTAGCGCCGGATCGGCGAGGTGAAGTGGGTGTAGGCGGCGCTGCCGAGGCCGGCGTGGCCGCTGTTGCGCTCGCTGTACTGCGCCTGTTTGAGTGAGCGGAGCACGAGCGATGTATACGCCTCGCGGCCGTGTCCGCGCCGCGCGGCCTCGCGGCCAGCGAGCCGGCTGGCCTCGGCGGCGACCCGACCCGCCTCCTGCGCCGGCAGGCCCTGGCCCAGCGGCGGGGTCGGGACCCCCAGCGCCGTCAGCTGCTCGACCAGACGCTCGATCCGGGTCGGGTCGGGCTGGGCATGGACGCGGTAGATCGCCGGCACCCGCTCGCGCCGGAGCCGCTCGGCGACCTGCTCGTTGGTGAGGATCATCAGCCGCTCGATCAGGCGGTGGGCCTCCGTCTGGGCGACGCCGTGGGCGGCGACCACGTTGCCGGCGCGGTCGAAGCGGAACTCGGGCTCGAAGGACTCGACGTCGAGGCTGGTGGCGCCGCGGTGCTCGCCCAGCCCGGAGGCGACCTCGCGAGCGGCGGCGAGCGGTTCGGCGACCTCCGCCGGCGGCTTGGCCCGGCCGGCGAAGATCGCGTCGAGCTGGTCGTAGTCGAGGCGGACGTCGGAGCGGATGCGACTGCGGTAGAAGCGGGTCGCCACCGGCACCATCTCCGGGCCGAGCTCGATCTCCGCCGTCACCGCCAGCCGCTCGACCCCGGGCGCGAGGCTGCAGGCGTCGCTGCTGAGCGCGTGCGGCAGCATCGGCTCGACGGCTCCGGGGACGTAGGTGCTGTTGGCGCGACGGCGGGCCTCGACGTCGAGCGCGGTTCCCGGCCGCACGTGGGCGGCGACGTCGGCGATGTGGATCCAGACCCTGGCACCGGCGCCCTCGCGCTGGGCGGAGACGGCGTCGTCGAAGTCGCGGGCGCTGGCCGGGTCGACGGTGAAGGTCGAGAGCGCGGTGAGGTCGCGCCGGGGCCCGGAGTCGCGCTCCGCCGCAGCCGCGGCCTCAGCGGCCTCGAGCTCGAGCGCGGCGCGGAAGCCGCGGAAGCCGAGCCGCTCGCGCAGCAGCGCCTCGACCGCATCGCGGGCCTTGGGGGCGCGCTCGCGGCGGTCTGGCCGCGGCCGCGCCTGCCGGCGCCGGCTCAACCCGGGACCTGACCGGCCAGCACGCCGAGCGCCCGCTCTTTCCCCTCGTCCGCCGGAGTTTCCGGATCGTCGCTGGCCTTGACGTCGGGGTGGATGCCGTGGCTGCGCGCCAGGTTGACCCCGTCGGGGGTGAAGTACTCGCCGACCGTCAGCTTCAGGGCGCCGCCGTTGGCGAGCCCCTTCTCCTCCTGGAAGACGCCCTTGCCGTAGGAGCGGGTGCCGACCACGGTGGCGCCGGCGTCGTCGGCCAGGGCGGCGGTGAGGATCTCCGCCGCGGAGGCGGTGCCGCGGTCGATGAGGACGACCAGCGGGCGCCGCGGCAGGGTGCCGCCGACGGTCCTGTGGACGCTGCCGCCCTGGGTGCGGGACTCGGTGGTGACCACGACCCGGTCCTCGGGCAGGAAGAGGCTGGCGCTGAGCACGGCCTCGTCGAGCAGCCCACCCGGGTTGTGGCGCAGGTCGAGCACGACCCCCTCCGCCCCTTCGCGCTGAACCTTGCTCACGGCGTCGGCGAGCTGGGCGTGGACCCCTTCGCTGAAGCTGAGCATGCGGACGTAGCCGAGCTTGCGCTCGTCCACCGTCACCACCCTGCTGCTGACGTTGGGCAGCGCCACCTCGGCCCGGGTCAGCCGCAGCCGGCGGACCTTGCCGCCCTTGGCGGCGAGCACGCCGACGGTCACCTCGGTCCCTTCCGGGCCCTTGATCTTGGCGGTCGCCTCGTTGCTGCTCTCGCCCGCGATCGAGTCGCCGTCGACCGAGACGATCGTCTCGCCGGGCACGATCCCGGCCTCGTCGGCGGGCGATTGCGGGAAGACCTGCACCGCCCGCAGCCCCCGCTTGACCGGCACGACGGAGAGCCCGACGCCGGAGAAGCGGCCTTCGATCGCCTGGTTGAAGCTTTCGCGGCTCTCGGGCGAGAAGTATTCGGTGAAACGATCGCGGTGGCGCCGGCGCAGCTGCCGCACCATGCCCTGCAGCGAGGCGTTGCTGAGCTCGTCGGCGCCGACTGGGCGGAAGTAGTTGTCCTCGAGCAGTTCCGAGGCTTCGGCGGTGAGGCTCGACGAGGAATTGACGAACGGCTCGCGCAGAAACTCCGGCAGCTTGGCCGGGTGCCCGCCGAGCCAGAGGCCGGCGCAGAGGAAGGCGAGGAGCCCGACGGCATAGGCCACGGCCCCGCGTGCTTTCACGCCCGCCTCAGACCTTGAGGAAGCGACGCAGGGTGATGCCGGACCCGATCGTCGAGACCAGGACCGCAGCGGCGAAGAGGATCGCGACCAGGGCCGGGAACGACAGCGTGCTGTTGTTCTGCGCCGCGAGGAAGTTGAAGGAGTTGCTGAGGGGGTCGACGACGGTGAGCTTGCCGAGCCACAGGATCAGTATGGCCACCAGGCCGCCGACGAAGCCGACCACGACGCCCTCGATCATGAACGGCCAGCGGATGAACCAGCGGGTGGCGCCGACCAGGCGCATCACCTCGACCTCGCGGCGGCGGGTGTAGATCGAGAGGCGGATCGTGTTGCCGACCAGCATCAGCGAGGCGACGATCAGCAGCGCCGTCATCACCGTCAGCACGATCTTGAGAGCGCTGGTCACCTCCTCGATCTGCTGCGAGGCCTGCTGGCGGTCGAAGATGTTGTTGACGATCGGCGAGATCGGCTGCGGCTTGCCGTCGGCGCCAGTGGGCATGATCGCGGCCCGGATCCCGGGCAGGTTGGCGGCGTCGTCGGCCTTGACCTCGTAGCTGGCGGGCAGCGGGTTGGTGTTGAGCTGCTCGACGATCGATTTGTCCTTGAGTTCGCTGCGCAGGGTCGCCAGCGCCTCGGACTTGCTGATGAAGGAGACCGAGTCGACGTGCGGGATCGCTTCCAGCTTCGTCCCCAGAGAGGTGATTTCAGGCTGGGTGGCGTCGTCGAAGAGGCCGACCTGGATGTTGAGCTCGCTGCGGATCTGCTCGCTCTTGGCCTGGGTGGTCTGGAAGATCGGGATCAGGACGCCGAGCAGGATCACGGTCACGACCGTGGTCACCACCGCGGCCAGGGTCGGCGCCCCGTTGCGGCGCAGCGCCCGCACGGCCTCCTGCAGGAAGAAGACGAAGCGACCCATCAGCGCAGCGGCTCGTGGTCGTGGCCGTTGGTCTGGGTGTGGCCGTCGGCGCCGACCCCCATCTCGGCCTGCATCCGCAGACCGAACTCGGTCGTCGACTCCTCGGTGTAGCCGCCGCTGACTTCGTCGCGGACGATCCGCCCCTCGAAGAGCTCGACCACGCGGCGCTGCATGCTGTCGACCATCTCGCGGTCATGGGTGACGACGAGGACGGTGGTGCCGGCCGTGTTGATCCGGTAGAGCAGCTGCATGATCCCGATCGAGGTGACCGGGTCGAGGTTGCCGCTGGGCTCGTCGGCGAGCAGCAGC
>Ga0164241_10000924_pt1 | contig 42216 bp, 62 predicted proteins | sample OricomyardsoilBY_FD_108780 | JGI IMG/M metagenome (GOLD analysis project Ga0164241, IMG submission 108780) | Backyard soil microbial communities from Emeryville, California, USA - Original compost - Back yard soil (BY) | ecosystem: Environmental > Terrestrial > Soil > Unclassified | place: USA... | reverse complement strand
GGGCTCTGTACCTCGCGGAGGGTTCAAAACTTTCGGGACCGGCGCGATGCCGGTCGACCACTGCCGCGGCGCGACGCCGCCGAGGAGTGATGACCATGGCCAGCGGCGGCGCCCGCAACCGATCCGGCCCCAGCTTCGACCCGCTGTCCGGCCGGTCCGACCAGCGCGGCATCAAGCTGACCCAGTTGCCGGCCGAGGGCTACGCCGGCGCGGTGCCCGACTTCCCGCTGCCGACATTGCAGGTCTTCGCGGAGATGCCCGGCGAGAATGGCAAGGAGCGCGTCTTCGACGAGGGCGCGACCGAGGCCCGCCGCGCGCGCGAGCTCGACCTCTGGGCGTGGGTTTGGACGACGCCACAGTCCCAGGCGTGGGCGTGCGAGCGCTGGCGCTGGCACGCCGTGGCGATGTGGGTCCGTACCTCCGCGCTCTGCGAGTCGTCCGACGCGACGGCCGCCGACAAGAATTCGCTGCACCGCTTCGCCGACCAGATCGGCTTGACGCCGGCCGGGCTCCGAGAGAACGGCTGGACGATCACCGCCGATGTCGTCGGAGAGCGCCGCGAGGAGCGTCAGCAGTCCGCGGCCAAGGCCGCACCGACCCGGCGGCTGAGGGCCGTCGATGGCAGCGCCTGAGTTCCTCGTCGACTTCCCGACCCTCGGCGACCTCGCCGATGCTTGGATCACCCAGCACTGCCGCGTGCCGCAGGGCTTCACCCGCGGCAAGCCGTTCGAGCAGGCCGATTGGCAGTTCTGGTGCACGGCCAACCGGTACCGGGTCCGCGAGGACGCGGTCTTCGTGCCGCCGGAGGAGGTCGGGCCAGGCTCGCCGCCGATCCTGAACCAGGCGTTCTTCTACCGGCAGACACTCATCGTGGCGCCGCAGAAGACCGGCAAGGGCCCGTGGTCCGCCGCGCAGGTCTCCTACGAGGCGTGCGGCCCGAGCGTCTTCGCCGGCTGGGCCAAGGAAGGCGACGAGTACCGCTGCGAGGACAACGGGTGCGGCTGTGGCTGGACCTACGCCTATCTCGCTGGCGAGCCGATGGGGATGCGGCACCCCTCGCCGCTCATCCAGATCACGGCCAACTCCGAGGACCAGGCCGACAACATCTACGGCCCGCTGAAGGCCATGATCAAGCTGGGTCCGCTTAACGACCTGCTGAAGGTCCGCGAGGGCTTCATCCGGATCATCGGTCTGTCGGGCGACGACGATCTCGACCGCATCGACGTTGTGACGGCGTCGGCGAACTCCCGGCTCGGCAACCCGATCTCGGACGCCGAGCAGGACGAGGCCGGGCTCTACACCAAGGCCAACAAGATGGTCGACGTCGCGGACACTCAAGCCCGCGGCGCGGCCGGCATGGGCGGGCGCACCCACCTCACCACGAACGCGTGGGACCCCGCGGTCAACAGCTACGCACAGCAGGTCTTCGAGTCCGGCGACGAGGACGTCTTCATTTTCTACCGCGACCCGAACGTCCTCGTGGACTCGGACGGCAACCGGCTGAACTACCGCCGGAAGGACCACCGCCGCCTGATCCACGAGTACGTCTACGCCGGGTCGTGGTGGGTCAACCTCGACTCGATCGAGGCCCTCGCGGTGTCCCTGCTCAAAAAGGACCCGAACCAGGCCGAGCGGTTCTTCGGTAACCGGCTGGTGCAGGGATCGGGCGTCTGGCTGCCCGACGGCCTCTGGGACAAGACGAAGCACTTCGTGCTGATCCCCGAGAAGATCGAGGTCTGCGGCGGGTTCGACGGTTCCGAAGTGGACGACTGGACGGCCATCCGGCTGGAGACCTTCGAGGGTCACCGGTTCACGCCAACCTACGGGCCGGACGCCCGGCCGACCATCTGGAAGCCAGCCGAGTTCGGCGGGTCGATGCCGCGCGGCGAGGTGCACGCGGCGTGGTCGTCGATCGCGGCGCGATACAAGCTGCGGCTCGTCTACTGCGACCCGCGCGACTGGCAGAGCGAGATCGGGGACTGGGCGCTTGAGTACGGCGAGGAGATCTTCCTCGAGTGGGCGACCTACCGCGTCACTCACATGCATGAGGCGCTCAACCGGTCGCTGACGGATTTCACAAGCGGACGGTCCACTCACGACGATTGCCAGCTGACCGCGCTCGCCGCCGCCAACGCGGTGAAGATCGCGAAGCCGGGCGACCGCTACATCCTGGCCAAGCCCAGCCAGCACCAGAAGATCGATCCGATCATGGCCGACACCCTCGCGCACGAGGCCGCCTCGGTAGCACGCGCCGACGGATGGAAAACCAAACGCCGCAACAAGCTCGTCGTCCTCAGCTGAAGGGAGTTCCGGAGTGGCACTCCCTCAGACGGACAGTGACTGGCTGAACAACCTGTCGATCCGGCATGACGCCGAGAAGCCCGAACTCGAGGAGCTCGACCGGTACTACGAGGGCACTCAGGCCTTGAGCTACATGCACCCCGAGATCTTCCGCGAGGTGCAGGACCGCATCAAGCCGGTCATCATCGGCTGGCCCAGCCTGGTCGTGGACAGCGTCGAGGAGCGCCTCGACGTCGAGGGCTTCCGGCTGCCGGACGACGAAGAGGCCGACAAGGACCTCTGGCGCGTCTGGCAGGCCAACAGCCTCGACGAGATGAGCCAGCAGGGCCACATCGACGCGCTCGTCATGCGTCGGGCGTATGCCTGCGTCGGGACCAATGAGGACGACGCCGGAACGCCGTTGGTGACGGTCGAGTCCCCGCTCGAGCTGTTCGCCGATATCGACCCCCGGACCCGCAAGGTCCGCGCGGCGCTGCGCCGGGTCATGGAGACCGAGGACTTCGCCCGGACCAACGAGCGCACGGCGACGCTCTACCTGCCCAACAAGACGGTCTGGTACCGCTGGAACGGCGGGTGGATCGTCGTGGACCAGGACGAGCACAACCTCGGCGAGGTGCCGGTCGTGCCGCTGGTCAACCGTGGCCGGCTCACCCGCTCGACTCGGCTCGCCGGTGGGCGCTCGGTGCAGCGCTACGGCCGGAGCGACCTCTCGCAGATCGTCCCGCTGAGCGACGCGGCCAACAAGCTGGCCACGGACATGATGGTCGCCAGCGAGTTCGTTGCCCTGCCGCTGCGCGGGTTCTTCGGTATCGGCCCGGACGACCTGGTCGACCCAGAAGGCAACAAGCTGACCAAGCTCCAGGTCATCATGGGCCGCCTGGTGACGATCGCCGAGAACGAGGGCCGAGAGTTCCAGTTCCAGGCGGCCGACCTCGGCAACTTCCACAAGAGCATCGCCGAGCTGGCGCAGATGGTCGCGGCTCTGTCCGGTCTGCCGCCGCACTACCTCGGCATGTCGACCGACAACCCCGCCAGCGCGGACGCCATCCGCTCCGCGGAGTCCCGGTTGGTCAAGCGCGCCGAGCGCAAGCAGCGCGCCTTCGGTGGCGGCTGGGAGCAGGTCTGCCGGCTGGTCAAGCGGTTCCAGGCCAGCGGCGCGAAGCTCGACCCGAAGCTCCTGTCGCTGGAGACGATCTGGCGCGATGCCGCTACGCCGACTGTCGCTCAGTCCGCGGACGCCGCGGTCAAGAAGCACCAGGCCGGGATCGTCCCCTTGCGGCAGACGCGCGAGTCTCTTGGCTACAGCCAGACGCAGATCACGCGGATGGAGACCGAGGACGCCAAGGCGGCTCAGATGGACCCGGTGGCCGAGATTGCCCGCGGCCTGGCCGGTGGCGGTGCTCCGGCCGAGTCCGCGTCCGATGACGCCGAGACCCAGGCACGCACCGTCAAGGCGCAGTTCGACGCGCTGGGCGTGGGTGTCCGAGCCGGGGTTGACCCGGGCGCTGCTGCGGACCGCGTCGGGCTCGAGGACATCGAGTTCACCGACCTGGTCCCGGTGTCGCTGCGCAAGGCTGAGGATCTGCCCGAGCCGCCCGCCCCGCCGACCTTCTCGGCGGCGTGAGCGCGCGGGACGTCGCCGCCGACCACTACTCCGACCGCGTCAAGCTGACGGCCGCCATGGGGGCCTCCGCGCGGAAGGCGTGGCAGGGCAACGACCCTGCGCGGCTCAGCTCGACGTGGCCCAAGCAGGCCGCCCGGCTGGCCGTGGTGGTCGCCGGCGCGCAGCTGGCAGCTGCCAAGCGGGCCGATCCGTACCTCACGGCGGTGCTGTCCGAACAGGACGTCGGTACCTCCGCGCGGGCAGCGACACGCCCCGAGGCGTTCGCGGGCCTAGCATCCGACGGCCGGGACCTGGTTGGCCTGCTGCTTCAGCCTGCTCTGGCGGTCACCACTCTGGTGGCCGCGGGGCAGTCGCCGGAGGCCGCGTTCGCCGCGGGCCTGGCCGCGCTGGAGATGATGGTCCGGACCCAGGTCGCCGACATGGGCCGACTGGCCGACCAGGTCGCGATGACCACACGGCCCGCCGCCACCGGCTACGTCCGGATGACCGAGGGTCCCACGACGTGCCCGCGCTGCGCGATTCTCGCCGGCGAGTGGTTCAAGTGGAACGACGGCTTCCTCCGGCACCCGCGCTGCGACTGCATTCACGTCCCCTCGCGCGAGGCTCTGGCCAGTGATATTCGGCTGGACCCGAAGCGACTGATCTCCGCGGACCGCGTGACCGGCCTCTCGAAGGCCGAGCGGGACGCCATCGACTCCGGCTCCGATCCGTCCCAAGTGGTCAACGCGCGACGCGGTGTCTACCTGGCGGGCGGCCGGAAGTTCACCCGGGAGAGCACCACGCGACGTGGCTCCTTCCCGACCAAGATCCGCCTGACGCCCGATCAGATCTTCATCGAGGCCAAGGGCAACCGCGCGGAGGCCCTGCGCCTGCTGCGCCTGCACGGCTACATCCGCTGACCGAGGCGCGACGCCCGGTCGACCCCACGGAGGCCCGGTCGCGATGACCGTTCCCATCCCGCAGAACCCCGCCGCGCCGCAGGGCGACCCCGCCGCGCAGCAGCCCCAGGCCCCGGCCACCGTGCCCGCACTGGGCTCACAGCCCCAGCCGCCCGCACCGGTCGTCCCGGCCACCGAGCCGAAGCCCGACGAGCCCCTCGGTGAGACTGGACTCAAGGCCCTCCAGGCTGAGCGCGCCGCGCGGCAGGAGCTCGAGAAGCAGCTCGCCGCGTTCGCTCCGCTCAAGGACTTGGCCGCGAAGCTCGGCGCCGTCCCGGCCGACAAGCCCGCCGACGACACCGCCGACCGGGTGGCCGCGCTGGAGAAGCAGCTCGCCGAGGAGCGCGAGACGCGGCTCCGGCTCGAGGTGGCCGCCGCCAAGAAACTCACGCCTGAGCAGGCGGCCTGGCTGCGCGGCAGCACCGCCGACGAGCTGGCCAAGAGCGCCGACGAGCTGCTCGCGCTGTTCCCCGCCGCGTCCACTTCGGACGGACAGCAGTCGACGAGGCAGCCCGTCGGCCCGAAGCCGGACCCGAGCCAGGGTGCCCGCGGGCCGGTCGACCTCGACGCGCAGATCGCCGCGGCTGAGAAGGCGGGCGACCACATGACGGCCATCGGCCTGAAGCGCCAGAAGATGCTGGCCGGCGGCCAGTAAGACCCACCCCGAGGGCACAGCCCGGCTGAGCCCCGACCATCCACAGAGGAGATACGCCAAATGGCGGGAATCACCGGGCAGGGCACCACGTTCAACCTGCCGAACTACGTGGGCGAATTGTTCGCGCTCACGCCGACCGACACGCCGTTCCTGAGCGCCATCGGCGGCCTGACCGGCGGGCGTCCGGTGGACGGCTCGACGCTGTTCGAGTGGCAGACCTACGACCTGCGCGACGCCGACGAGAGCCGGCAGCGGGTCGAGGGCGCGAACGCACCGACCGCCGAAGAGCGCGTCCGCGGCACCGCGCACAACGTCGTGGAGATTCACCAGGAGTCGGTGGAGGTCACGTACACCAAGGCGGCGGCCACCAACCAGCACCTGAGCAACGGGTCCAACAACCCGAACTCGGTGGCCACCAACGCCGCCAACCCGGTCGGCGACGAGATGAACTGGCAGGTGGCCCGCGCGCTCGAGCAGATCGGGCGCGACGTCGAGCGTACGTTCATCGTCGGGCAGTTCCAGAACCCGAGCTCGAACTCGACCCCGCGCAAGACCCGCGGCATCATGCAGGCCACGGTCACCAACGTGGCGGACGCCGCGGTGCTGAAGGGCACAGCCACCACTGCGACCGACGGCACCTTCACGCTGTCGGCGCACGGCCTGGTGGCGGGCGACGAGGTCGTGCTCAAGGCCATGGCCGGCGGCGTGAACCTGTTCGTGGACACGCTGTACTACGTGATCACCCCGGCCACCAACACGTTCAAGCTGGCCCGGCGCCCCGGCGGCGCGGCCATCACGTTCGGCTCGACCGGCGGCGCTGACGTCTACACCGCGACGCAGCTGACCGAGGCGCACGTGCTCGACCTGCTTCAGCTGGTCTGGGACAACGGCGGCATCCGCACCCAGGAGACCGCTACGCTGATGACCAACAGCACGCTCAAGCGGCGCCTGACGGACATCTTCGTCACCGGCAAGAACTACCAGGAGGTGTCCCGCAACGTCGGCGGTGTCAGCCTCCAGACGTTCGAGACGGACTTCGGTGTCCTGAACATCATGCTCAACCGGTACATGCCGTCCGGTGCGCTCCAGGTCGTGTCCCTCGAGCAGTGCGCGCCGCGCTTCCTGGCCATCCCCGGCAAGGGCTTCCTGTTCGAGGAGCCGCTCGCGAAGACCGGCGCCGCGGACAAGACCCAGATCTACGGCGAGATCGGTCTCGAGTACGGCAACGAGCTGGTCCACGGCAAGATCCTGGGTGTCAGCCGCTGATGGCCGTGACGTTCCGGTGTGGACGGTTCCCCTCCGGCGTGGCGCACATTCGCACGCCGGGCGGGGACATCGTCGACTTCGTGGACGGAGTGGCGGTCGTGGCCGACACCAGCCTTGCAGCCGCACTCCGCAAGGTCCCGGAGGACTTCGAGCTCTCCGAGGACAAGCCCGCGCCCAAGCCCCGCAAGCCGAGGGCGACGTCCGACTGACCGAGAGGAGGCGAGCGTCGTCATGGCCGACATGCTCGTAACCACGACGAAGCTCGCCTCCCTCGTCGGTGAGGTCGACGCGGCCAAGGCCACCACGGTGATCGAGGCCGCGACGGCGGTCGTCCAGCTTCACGCCGGCCAGGATCTGCTGTTCCTGGCGGACGACACCGCCGAGCTCGAGGGCGACATCGCCTCGGACCTGCACCTGCCCCAGAGGCCGGTGACCGCGGTGGCGTCGGTCGAGCTGGACGGCGAGCCGGTGACCGACTACGTCCGGCAGGGCGCGAAGCTCTGGCGTGCGTGCGGCTGGCAGCGCTGCTACCCGCGACCGTCCACTGTGGTCGTGACCTACAGCCACGGCTACCAGGACGACGACCAGCGGTTGCAGCTGGCCAAGTCGGTCTGCCTCGTGCTGGCGGTGGCCGCCTACCAGAACACCGCGGGCGCGACGTCCGAGCGCGTCGGCGACTACGCGATCGCCTACGACGCCGCCACCGCGAAGCTCGAAGCCAGCCCCGGCCTCAAGACCGCGCTGCGCCGGAAGTACGGCCGGTCGGTTGGCTCGGTCCGTCAAGGAGTGTAGATGCCCCGCTTCCATGTCCTCGATCCGTTCGACGGGCACGAGGTCCCTTGCCGCAACGCCCGCGAGCGCGACGCCCTGATCCACCGCGGGTACGAGCCCGCCCCCGAGCCGGAGGTGACCCGTGAGCCTCACAAGCCTGCTGGGTCAGACGGCCGAGCTCTTCCGGCCAACGACGGAGACCGACGGATTCGGCGACCAAAGCCGCCTCGTGTACCCGCCGACCCCAAGCCAGACGGTCAAGAGCCGCCTCCAGCTGAGTAGCGGCTTCGAGCTGACCGACGCCCGCGAGGTCGCGATCGGCCAGGCCAAGCTGTTCCTGCCGCCGGACGCCGTAGTCGACGAGACGACCCGCGTCCGCGTGGACGGCAAGACGTTCAACGTGACGTCCGTCTACCCGGTACACACGCCCACTGGCTTGCATCACTTCGAGTGCCAGGTCGAGACCTACTCCGGGGAGGTGACCAGCCGTGGCTAGCTCACGCTTCGTCTACAACCCTGGTGCCATCGAGGCCATCCTCAACGGGCCGCTGTCCAAGGCCACCCGCCGCCGTGCGGGAGCGAAGATCGCCCAGGCGTGGAAGGCGAACATCCACCGGGACACCGGCGCAACGGACAACAGCATCGCGGTCGAGGACCAGGGCAAGCAGACGATCGTCTCGGCGAGCATGGCCCGCGACCCCGAGTCGGCGTGGCCCTACCTCGAGTACGGCACGTCGAGTATGCGCGCGCAGGCTCCGGGCCGCCGCGCGATCCGGAAGGGGTAGGCCGTGCCGGTCCCGGTCGTGCCGATGCCCAACCCCTGGAAAGCGGTGCTCGAGCTTCTGCGGGCGCACCCCGACCTTCCTGAGGCGCTGCAAGGCGAGACGCCCGCCGGCCGCAGCCGCGTGTGCGCCACCCTGCCGCCGGAGTTCCCCGACGAGCTGCCGCTCCTACAGGTGAACCAGGTGCCGGGGGGCCGACGGAATGTCCCCTTGCGACTCGCAACGGCGCTGTTCGATCTGCACCTCTACGACGAGGATCTCTTCGACGCGATGGAGCAGGCCCGGTTCGTGGCCGCCGTCGTGCAGTCGCTGGAGGGCCGCGTGACCGCGGAGGCGGGTTTCACCGTCGTGCGACTGACCGACGAGCCGTTCCCGCTCGAGGACCCAGACACCCGCACCCCGCGTGCGGTCATCTCGATCTCGGCCACCTACCGGCCGATCTGACAAGGAGAAGCCCGTGGCCCCAACCGTAGAGAACACCCTCGTTGGCAAGATCGGCAACGTGTACGTCCTGCCGCACGGCAGCGCGCACCCGTTCACCCTGCCGGCTGACTCCAGCGTGGACGTGACCGCCGCGCTGCCGAGCACGTGGTCCGACGCGAACCTCGGCTACCTGCACGAGGAGGACACGCCCACCTTCAGCCAGGACCGCACCATTAACCGGATCGGCGCCTGGCAGCTGGACGGCGGCCTGCTCCGGTCGATCCTGTCCATGAAGATCCGCTCGGCGCAGTTCACCTTGCGTGAATTCAACCGCTCGGTCTGGGACCTGGTCGAGCCGGGCACCACGTACACCAACGGCGCCAACGGCACGGTGACCCTGTCGATCCCGCGCAACGGCGGTAACCCGCCCAAGGCGGCGCTGTTCGAGATCGAGGACACCGACTTCGACGTCAAGCTCCTCTGGTACGTGCCGCGGTGCACGGTGTCCGAGGTCGGCGACCTGCAGTTCACCGGCACCGACACCGGCAACATCCAGGTGACCTTCGACTTCGAGGACGACCTCGCCGAGCTGTACTACATCGCCACCAACCACCCGGGCATGGCTGCCTGATCAGTCTCCGGGGCGTCCGACGTGCGGCCGGACGCCCCGGTCTCCATCTGCCGCACAGTCCACAAGGGAGCCGCACCATGGACGACCAACACAAGCAGATCAGCGGGTACCGCGACCTGTCGCAGCCTGAGGTCGACGCCATCAACGAGGTCAAGCAGGCCGAGGTGGAACTCGGCGTGCTGTGGCGTCGCGTCCGCGAGCTGGAGACCCTCGGCATGCGTTGGGCCAGCGTCGCGAAGACCCACTTCGAGGAGGGCTTCAGCGCCCTGGTGCGCAGCATCGCGAAGCCCGAGCCCCGCTTCTAGTCCACAAGGGAGCCGCACCCCATGAGCAACAACCGACGCCGGCGCCCGCCGCAGTCCCGCCCCGCGCAGCCAGCCCCGCACGCCCTCGCCGCCGAGGCCACGGGCGGCAAGCTCGTCTTCGAGTTCCGCGGGCACGGCTTCGAGATCGACGTGAACGAGGTCGATTTCAACAAGGCCGCGTTCGCCATCAACTTGGCGTCGCGCGGGTCGGCGGGCCTGATGTCCGCGGCCGGCATGATGGTCGATGCCTTCGAGTCCCTGCTCGGCGGGGACAACCTGGTCACGCTGTACGAGCTGGCGCCCGACTTGTTCTCCTCGGCCGCGGCGCAGCAGGAGTTCTGGGACGCGTTCGCCAAGACGACGATCGGGGGCAACGCGGGGGAATCCCTGGCCTCCTGAGTCTCCTCGAGGATGAGGAGCTTCGGGAGGCGCTCGAACTTGACCTCCTGCCCGACCACGACCTCGGCGACTTCTACGCCGGGACGATGACCTTGCGTCGCTTGCGGATGCTGATTCGAAGCCTGCCGCCGGACTCCCGGCTCGGCAAGCTGTCCCGCGAGCGCCGCCGCGCGGCCGGGATCGTCGATACCCCGCCGCCGATCGAGGACGCCTCGCCGGACATCTGGTCCCAGACGGACTGGTTCCTCGTCGCGATCCACGACCAGATGCAGATGCAGCTCTGGGCGTTCCTCCAGGCGCACAGCCAGAAGCGCTTGCCGATGCCGAAGTTGATCCCGCGGCCGGGCGAGGAAACCCAGCGCCGCAAGACCCTCAACGCCTGGTTCGGCGCGGTAGGCCTGCCGCCTGTCAAGAAGCCCCCCGCACCTACGACCTAGCGGAGGTGCGCCGTGCCCCAAGGGACGCGGATCGGCAGCGGCTACATTGCCGTCAGCGTGGACGAGTCCGGCGCGCGGGCTGCCCTCGGCGCCTTCGTCCGGTTCGCCGGTGGGGCCTTCACGAAGGTGGCAGCGACCGGTGCGCTCGTCACGGGTGCCGCGGCGAAGATGGGTATCGGCTTCCTGGCGATGCGCGAGCAAGCGTCGATCGCGTTCACGACGCTGCTTGGCTCGGGCCAGAAGGCCGAGAGCTTCCTCGTTGACCTGCAACAGTTCGCGGCCAAGACCCCGTTCGAGCTGCCCGGTCTGATCAACAACGCGCGGCAGCTGCTCGGCGTGGGCGTGGCGGCGAAGAACGTCATCCCGACGCTGACCTCGCTGGGCAACGCCGCCGGCGCGCTGGGCATCGACCAGGAACGCTTCAACAACATTCTCCTCGCGACCACCCAGGCCATGGGCAAGGGCAAGTTGCAGGGCGAAGAGCTCATGCAGATGGTCGAGAACGGGATTCCCGTCTGGCAGCTGCTGAGCAAGGCCACCGGCAAGAGCGTCGGCGAGCTCCAGAAGCTGTCCTCGGCCGGCAAGCTGAACGCCCAGGAGACGCTGCCGAAGCTGTTCGCGCAGATGCAGAAGGACTACGGCGGCGCGATGATCGCCCAGTCCGGCACGCTGATCGGGCAGTGGTCGTCCCTTAAGGACAACACGCAGATCCTGCTGGGCACGGCGTTCAAGCCGTTGTTCAACGAGACCAAGAAGCTGACCGGCGCCATGGGCGACCTGGTCGGTTCGGACCGCGCGAACCAGTGGGCGGTCTCCTTCGCGACCGGCCTGGAGCGCGGGCTCGACGCCGCGACGACCTTCGGCAGCCGGCTCAAGGAAGAGTTCGGCCCGACGGTCTCGGACGCCCTCGACGACGCGAAGCGCCGCTTCAGCGACTTGTGGCCGTCCATCAAGGACGGTGCAGCCAGCGCGCTGGGCACCCTCGGCACGATCGCCGGCAAGGCGCTGCCCCCGCTGCTCGACCTCGCTCAGGCTGGCGGCGGCCTGCTGAAGACCGCACTCGAGAGCCTGGACAAGGTACTCGACGCGGTCGAACGCAACGCCGACGAGATCGCCGACGGTGTCGCCACTGCCGCGCACGTCGCTGCCGCCGTCGCGGCCCCGGCGTTCCAGCTGTTTGGCCTCGGCCTTCAGCTTGCGGCGCATGTGCTGACCCTGCTCGTCGACCTGATCGGTGACCTGTCCGGCCCGCTCGGCGTGGTGACCGGTCTCGCGATCGGCGGCGCTGCGGCGTGGCGGCTGTTCGGCGGCACGCTCGGCGGTATCCCGGGCGCGCTGCGGAGCATCAAACCGTCGGAGGTCGCGCAGAAGCTACAGCCGCTCGCCGACAAGATCAGCTCCGTTGCCGAACGCGCAGGCGTGATGACCTGGCAGCTGACCGGTTCGGCATCTGCCGGGCACAAGGTCGTCACGGCTGGCAAGGCCGCGGGCTCCGCGCTGACCAAGGTCGGCTCGGCCCTGCCGGTCGTCGGCGTGGCCGCCGTCGGGCTCGGCCTGGCGTTCGAGCAAGTCGCGCAGCGGTCACAGGCTGCTGCGGACGCGCAGGAAGCCACGGCCACCGCGCTGCTCAAGGGCGGCAAGGCAGCCGACGACGCACGCCGCCAGCTCGAGGGCCTCCGCGACGTCGCCACCGGCGAGTCCTGGTTGAGCTCCGGGGCGCAGAACGCCATCGACAACATCACCGGTTCGGTGAAGCAACAGCGCGCGGAGATGTCCGAGCTGGAGCGCGCCCAAGCCAATGCGTCCGCGGCCCAGCGCGACTATGACAACGCGGTCGCGGAGTTCGGACCGAACTCGGCACAGGCCACCTCGGCGCACTACGCGCTGCGGGATGCCGCCGTACAGGTCAACAACGCGGAGCGCGGGGCGGCCGAGGCGACCAAGTCCCACGAGGACGCGCTGCTCGATCTGGCCAACCAGGCGCTCGCTGCGGCCAACGCGGATGTCGCGCTGCGGCAGGCCAACCTCCAGGTGCAGACCGCGGAGAAGGCCGCCGCTGACGCGGTTCGGGCGCACGGCAAGAACAGCAACGAGGCGCGCAACGCCAACCTCCAGCTGGAGCAGGCGTACATCAACGCCGCCAATGCCGCCGTGCTGAAGGCGCAGAAGGACAACGCCGGCAAGTCGGCTTCCGAGCAGGCTGCCGCGGCAACCAAGGCGTACAACGGCAAGATCCTCGAGATGGTCAACGCCGCTGGCGTGAAGGCCCCGAGTTCCTTGCTGCGCCTGGTCGACGGTCTGTCCGATTCGGAGCTGGCGGCCTACAACGCGGCGATGCAGACGAGCGGGTTCAAGACCCAGGTCGTGTCGCTGCCGAGCGGGCGCACGGTCCGCGTGGTGGCCAACACCGCGCAGGCCAAGTCGGCGCTCGACGTGGTCCGAGACAAGCTCGCTTCCATCCGCAACAAGGTGGTCGACGTCCACGTCAACCTGAGCGGCAACGCGCAGGCCGCGGCGCATCTGCCCACCGGCGGCTTCCAGCGCAGGGCGACCGGCGGCCCGCTGTCGCCGAACGTACCGACGCTGGTCGGCGAGGAGGGCCCAGAGCTGATCACGCCGAACTCCGGCGGCTACGTCCACAACGCCAAGGCGACGGCCGACATTCTGGCCGGCGCGCGGTCGGGTGGCGGTGCCGGGACGGCGGTCACGCAGAACCTCTACCAGATGCCGGGGGAGAACCTCGACCAGCTGGCTGACCGTGTCGCCACGAAGCTCGCCTGGAGGATCACGTGACGACCCCACTCCTCCCGGACACGTTCGAGCTCGGGCCGTTCACCTGGAACGCGCGGGACGCCGACGGGTGCGAGTGGATCGTCCAGGAGGACGCGGACTGGTGGCGCGGCCCCGGCCGTGAGCTGAAGCACTACAAGCGACCTTTCGCCGACGGTGCCTCACGCTCGCGCGCCTGGGCGGGCATCCGGTCCATGACCCTGGCGGGCTGCCTCGTCGCCCCGACCCGCGAGCTGCGGGACCGGCGGGCGGCCGAGCTGGCGGCGCTGTTGTTCGACGGCGAGCTGACGACTCTCACCGGCCCGGCGCCGGACGGCCAGTACAGCGTGCTCGTCGAGTGGGCCGACGCTCCGGACATCGAGAACCTGAACAGCACTACCTTCCGGTGGCAGGCGACGTTCGCCGCGCCGGACCCGGTGAAGCTGTCGGTCGCCGAGCACACGACCGGCCTGGTCCCGCTGCCGATCACCACGGGCGGCCTGACCTGGCCGGTGACGTGGGGCATCTCGTGGCCGTCCACGACGGTCGTCGGTACGGCGCTGCTCACCAACAGCGGCTCCGTCGACACAGGACTCATTGTCCGGATCTTCGGCCCGGTCGAGCAGCCGCGCTTCTCCCTGGCGCGGGACACGGACGTGCAGTCGCTCGAGTTCAACCTCGACCTCGACGCGGGACAGTGGCTGACGATCGACACCAAGGCGCACACCGTGCTGCTCAACGACACGGTGTCGCGCCGCGGCCTGACCGCCGGCACCTTCCCGATCCTCTCCCCGGGCACGTCCGAGCTGAGCTGGAACGCCTCGACCTACGAATCGACGGCCCGGATCTCTGCCACGTGGCGCGATGCCCGGTACTGACAGGAGAAGCGCATGACGGGCCTGGCCCTTCCTATTGACGCCTCGGGCGGTAGCCCGTCGTTCTCTGGCAAGCAGCACCGCGCCGCCATGGCCGCGCTGTCCATGTGGGACGGCGTCCCGCTGGCCGGTCGGTCAGGCGTTCGCCCCATGGGCGGCTCGGCGGCGAACATCGTCACGTTGTCCGGCTCGACGATCACCATCGGCACGCACGTCGGGCTGATCTCGCCCGGCTGGTCCTCGCTCACCGGCGTCTACCAGGTGGCGCTGACCGCCTCCGAGACGAAGACCCTCACGGCGCAGGGCGCCCAGCCACGCAAGGACATCGTCTGCGGCCAGGTCTACGACGACAGCGAGAGTGCTAGCGGGCTGCGGATCTACCGCGCGGAGTACGTCGCCGGTACCCCGTCGGGCTCGCCCGTCGAGCCGAGCGTCCCGACGGGCGCGATCAAGCTGGCGACGATCGACGTGCCGGCGTCGGGCGGGGGCTCTCCGGCTGTCACGAACAACTACTCGTGGACGTCGGCCGCGGGCGGGCTGCTGCCGGTTCGATCGCAGGCGGCGCGCGACGCGATCTCCAACCCGCACGACGGGCAGGCGGTCTACCGCACGGACCGGGACTGGGTCGAGATCTACGACGGCACTGCCTGGCGCGTGCAGGGTCTCGCGCTCTGCTCGTCCGGCTCGGACCGGGACACCGCGGTTACCCACCCCTACGCGGGGCAGCTGGCCTACATCAGCAACGTGAGCGCGGTGCACCGCTACTCCGGCTCGGCATGGGTGCCTGAGCGCCCCGCGGCGCGGATGCTGCGGACGACGGGCGGCAACGTCGCGTCGGGGTCGATGACGGTCCTCGCGCTGAACACCGAGGACTTCGACACCCACGGCGGCCACGACAACGTCACGAACTCCAGCCGCTACACCGTGCCGATCGCCGGCGTCTACCGGGTGTCCGGCAGCGTGGGTTGGGCGGCGCAGACGTCGGGCTCGCCGAACCTCCGGCAGGCCGAGCTGCGCAAGAACGGGACCACCATCCCCGGCAGCCAGGGCCCGGCCGTGAGCGGCGCGACGACCTCGGTCTGTGCGACCAACACGGTCAGCGTGCTGTGCGCCGCTGGTGACTACATCGAACTCGCCGGGCTCCAGTCGTCCGGGTCCACAGTGGGCACCTCGACGACGGCCGCGATCTACCCGGTCCTCTGCGTCGAGTACATCGGGTACAACGCATGATCACCTGGCTCGGTTGCGACCTGGTCTCCGGCCAGATCATCGACGAGTTGCCGGACCTGACCCTTGGCGGCTCGATCGGCCGGGTCCTGGGAACGAGCACCAACACTTCGTTCAGCCTGCCGGTCCCGCTGCCTGGCGTCACGGTGCCGGTTCGGGACTGGCTGGGCGCAACGGAGCCGGGCCGCTCGCTGATCGTCGCGGTCATGAACGACGTCCCGATCTGGGGCGGCATCGTGTTGCGGCGCAACGGCGGCACGGACGGCACGGTCGAGCTGAGCGCGGTCACCATCGAGGGCTACCTCGACCGGCGCTACGTCGGCGACCACGTCTGGGTCAACGTTGACCAGGCGTCGGTGATCGCAGCGGAGTTGCTCGGCGACGCGCAGGACGAGGGCATCGACCTCACCATTGACGCGCCTGCGTCCGGCACGCTGCGCGACCGGGCGTACTTCGACAAGGACAACAAGACCGTCTTCGCTACCTTGGACGAGCTGTCCGGCGTGCTCGATGGTCCCGAGTGGACGATCGATCTGGAGTGGGCGGACGCGACCCAGACGGCCGTGTCGAAGATCGCCCGGGTCCGCAGCCGCATCGGCATCGCCAGCCCGTCGCCGAGCGCGGTCTTCGAGACATCGGCCGCCGCGGTGTTCGGCACGGTGGGCGCCTCTGGCGCGGAGTACACCTACGACGAGGACTACTCGGCCGGCAGAGGTGCCAACCACGTCGTCGCGTACTCGAGCGGCGAGGGCGACTCCCAGCCGTTCTCCGCACCGGCTCGCGACGAAGTGTTGCTGGCCAACGGATTCCCGCGTTGGGAGCACCGCTTCCAGCCGTCGTCGTCGATCACCGACGTGGCCACGCTGAACAGCCACGCACAGGCCCGGGTCGCCGTGATGAAGATGGGTGCGCGGACGTGGGCCATTGAGGCGAACGCCTCTGCCTACCCGCTGCTCGGCGTCGACTGGAACCTCGGCGACGACGTGGCCTGGCAGCTGGTCGGTCACCGTCACCCCGATGGCGTCACCGACCAGGGCCGTGCGATCGGCTGGAACCTCAACCCCGAGACGGACCGCGTTTCGCTCGTCCTCTGGGACCCGAGCGAGGCGGCCGAGACCCTGGAGGGCGAGTAGTGCCGCCGAGAGATCTCATCCCCAAGGGCCCGGACTGGATGGCCCGGGAGATCGCCACCCTCAGGCGCGAGATCGCCGAGCTTCGCGCGGCCCGGCGTGGCCCGGCGACTGCGGTGTCCGACGGCACGTTCGTCGTGCGCGGACAGGGCGGCTTCCGGGTGATCGACCCGGACACCGACGAGACCACATTCTACACAGGCCCCGGCTCGGTGTCGGGCAAGCAGGTCATTCTCTGGAACAGGCACGACGGCACGCGCTTCCTCGGCGTGGACTACGTCGGCGACACCGAGCAGCAGGTCGCCTCGTGGCGGGACCAGAACGAAGACTCCGTGATCGCCGACGACCAGGGCGGCATCGGGCTCGCCGAGCCGTACCTCGGGGTGCCGATGTACCCCCGGTTCGTCCCGGTCGCTCCGGCCGCGGGCAGCCTCGGTATCTGGCGCATCGCGGACAGCACCATCACAACGGCTCAGATCGTGTGGGAAGGCCGCATCCCGATGGTGGTGCACCCCACGATCCGGATTAACGGTGTGTGGGGGCGCTCGACGGGCGCCGGGAACATCACCTACACGCTCAACCTCGACGATGAGCCCGTCGGGACCTGGGTCAAGGACGCCGCCGAGACGTCCGCGCAAGGCCCGTTCGACATCACCCCGTGGTTCAAGCAGCACGACGTCAAGATCCAAGTCACCGCACAGGCCGCCGTCACCTCGGCCGGCCAGGTGTGGATGGGGGTCTACGGCGTGCACACCCGCGGAACCTGACCCTACGACCGATGACGGAGCCGCACGTGGACCCGACGCTTGTCCGCTTCCTGGAGCGCCTCGAGGGAAAGCTCGACGGCCTCGACGAGAAGCTCGACGCCCACCGCGAGGAGTACCTCCCGCGCGTGGCCAAGCTCGAGTACCGCGTCGAGGCGCTGGAGAGGGCTGGCGAGCAGAAGGTCACGCGGCGCTGGTCCACCTGGCAGCTGTCGGGGATCGCCGGCGTGACCGCGCTTCTCTCGGGCGCCGTCGACTGGATCAAGACACTGATCGGAGGCTGACAGCCGTGGCCTACTGGCTCGACTACTCAGCGGCCAAACTGGACGGACAGACCATCAAGCGCGCCGGGTACGCCGGCGTCATCCGGTACATCGACTCACCGGACAACCTCGGCTGGAAGCACACCACCAAGGCCGAGTTCGCCAGCCACCGCGCTGCCGGGCTGGGCGTGCGGATGGTCATGCAGACCACCACGACCGCGTCCGCGGGCGGCTTCCCGACGGGGGTCGCCCACGCCAAGCGGGCGCTCGCCGGCGCGAAGTTCCTCGGCTACGACGGGGTCATCTACTTCACCAACGACCGCACCACGCTGCCGAGCCCGGCCGAGTGGCAGGCGTACCTGCTCGGCGCCGTGTCGGTGCTGGGCCGCGCGAAGACCGGGGCCTACGGCTTCGGCAACGCGATGGACGCAGCCCGCGACATCGTCGATCACTTCTGGCAGGCCGGCCGGCGCAGCGACGTCCGCGCGCACGTGCAGGTCTGGCAGGACAACAACACCCAGGTGACGGTGGGCGGCGTGCTCTGCGACCGCAACCTGATCCTGAAGCCGCTCACCAACCCCACTCCGGAGGACGACGACATGCAGCCCACCGACGAGGTCAAGGACCCCGGGCCGGACCGCTGGGGCCACACCTGGCTGAACACGAACCAGCTGATGAACAACAGCTCGTACGGCCTGGCCGCGCTGGGCCGGAAGCTCGACGCCGCGACGGCCTCCGTCAGCGCGCTGGCGCAGGTCATCGCCAAGGGCACCAACGACCTGACGGCCGAGCAGGTCGAGGCCGCCGTCGCCAAGGCGCTGCGCGAGAACACCGTCGAGGTGGACGTCCACGTGAGCGGCAAGGACGCGGCCTGATGGCATCGTTCGCCACACCGCTCGACGTCCGCAAGGTCGAGGGCGAGGACGCGCTCTGGGAGCTGCTCGCGACGCTGGCCTACGCGGGCAAGTACGCCGCGCAGGTCGAGGTCCCGGCGGGCTACGTCACCGACTTCGCGTCCGTGCCGCGGCTGCTCTGGGTCCTGTTCCCGCAGTCGGGCCGGTGGGACAAGGCCGCCGTCGTGCACGACTACCTGATCACGGACGAGCTGGTGAAGTACGGCGCCGTGGTCTCGTCGGCACAGGTCGACGCCGAGTTCCGCGCGGCGCTCCAGGCGTGCAATGTCGGCTGGGTCCGCCGCTGGCTGATGTGGTCGGGCGTGCGCTGGGCGGCCGTCGCCAGCAAGGTCCGCCGGCCGGGCTGGCTGAAGACCCTGCCGCAGCTGACCGCCGTCACCGCGGTGCAGCTGGCCCCGCTCGCCGGGGCTGTCTGGGCGCTGGTCGCCCTCATCTGATCCGCCTGGGGGACGCACAAGGAGGCACCCGTGCCACTCTCCAACGCACTGCTCAACCCTGCCGCCGAGGGCCTGAAGAACGGCTACACCCACGTCGGTCTGCTCAACGGTTCGACCGAGCTGACCGGTGGCTCGCCAGCCTACGCGCGCAAGACCCTGAGCTACGGCGCGACGGCCAACGGCGACTGGACCGGCACTGCCACCTTCGACGTCCCCGCGGGCTCGACGGTCAACACGGTGGGCTTCTACACGGCCAGCTCCGGCGGCTCGCCGGTGCACACCGAGACGGCCACCACCGAGACCTACGGCGCGCAGGGCACCTACGCGTTGTCGGTCCTCGCCGACGTGGACTCCGGAAGCTGAAAGGGAAAGACCTGATGGCCTTGACCAACTGGAATGACCAACACCCGGTCAGCGATGTTGTGCCCCTGGTCGGCAACTTCTTGCACCCCGGGGTGACCGTGAAGAACGTTGGCCGCACCCCGGTCACGCTGTCCTACCAGAACACGGCGCCTGCCTACGACGAAGGCTACTCGCTCGGGCAGGGTGAGTCGGTCTTCGTTCCGATCGCGGACGGAACGGTTCTGCCCCTGTACGTGTTCCAGATGCAGGACGCGGGCGCTGTGGCTGTACTCGGTGTGACCGGCACGTACTAGCCGGAAGGGCTGAGCCATGTCCGTCCGGTTCGACGCCGCCACCGACAAGATCTCCTACACGGGTGGCGGCGTCCCCGACCCGGCGTCCGGGATCACCTTCGTCGCCTGGGTCTACAACGCGGTCGACCTCAACACGAACGCGACGTACGCCCGGCTGTGGACCGGCGGCAGCACCACCGCCACCTTCGCGACGAGTGTGGACGGCACCGGCGGCCCGAACTACTTCACCGGCGGCGGCACCGTCACGGCGACCACCGGCACCCCGGTCGCTGCGTGGCGGCCGGTCGCGTTCACCGTGACGGGCACCGCCACCAAGGTCTACGCCACCATCCCGGGCGGGTCCACGGAAGTCGTGTCCGGCACCGCGTCCGGCGCGGCCAGCCCGACGAGCATCACCCTCGGCGGCCGGTCCACAACAGACGATTCCGAGTGGTGGAACGGCCGGGTGGCCTACGCCCGGGTCTGGTCGGCGGTGCTCAGCCAAGCGCAGATAGAGGCCGAGTGGGCGGCGACCGCTCCCGTCCGGACCTCCGGGCTGTGGGCGGACTGGCCGCTCGAGACCGCCGGGGACCTGACCGACCACTCCGGCAACGGGCGCCACCTCACCGCAGGCGGCACAGCCGTCACGACCGAGGCCGGCCCGCCACTGGCCGAGAGCCACTCCGGCTCCGTCACCCTGACCGCGACCGCAGCGGTGTCGGTGGCCGGGCGGAAGAACGCTGCGGGCTCGGTGACCCTGTCCGCGTCGGCGGCTGTTGCAGTGAACGGGCAGAAGGCTGCAACAGGTGCGGCCTCCGTTGCAGCAAACGGCACCGTGACCGCGGTCGGCTCGAAGTCCGCAGCCGGCAGCACTGCCCTCGGCGCGGTGGCCGCGATCGTGGCGGCCGGAGCCAAGGCGGTCTCGGCGGTCCGCTCGCTGGCGGCATCGGCGGGGCTGGCCCTGTCCGGCTCGTCGCACCGCTCCGGCTCCGTGACGCTGCGGGCTACCGCCTCGCTGGTCGCCGAGCGCCAAGGCGCACTGCCGCCGAACCTGACCTACACCGCGACCCTCGCGCCGCAACCCGGCCCCGCGGTCGTGCTCGAACCTCAGCGCTGGACCGTGACCCTGGAGGCGCAGTGACGACCTGGACCCTCGACCGACTGGCCAAGGACTGGGTCGGCCCGCTCACCGTCACGGCCTCCGACGGCTCGCCGGTCGTCGACTGGACGTACGCGATCCTGCCGCACCGCTCCCGCCCGGTCGACACCGACGCGATCAGCGGAGCGGCAGACGCCACGGCCGACGGACTCGGGATCTACGTCGGGCCGGGCACCGGCAACGAGCTGACGCCGGGCACCTACCTGATCTGGGTCCGGTGGGTCGCCGGCGGCAAGGCTCCCGTCACGCCGCCCGACGACCCGGCCGGGGTCCTGGTCATCCTCTAGGAGGCGGACATGCGCGACCGCGAACTCTGATCCCGATACAGATGCAGTAGACCTTGCCGCACTTTCGGCAAGCGTAGATCCAATCCTTGTCGTCCGGTAGCATGACGCTCCTCATCCGGCCCCCGCCCCGTTGGACTTCGGTCCCGCGGGGTGGGGGCTTTTCGTCGTTCCCGGTGGCTTGCCGCGTAGCCAGTCCTTGCAGGCGGGGCACCGCTCCGACCCGGGCAGCTCCGTCGCGCTGCCGTTGGTCTTGCCGGCGCACACCGCCCAGATCCACCGCAGGCCGGGGTACTTCACATCGTCGACCGCCCGGCGCGTCTGGCCGTCGATCGTGAGGTGCGAGAGTGACCAGTCTGCGAGGTCGGGCCGCCACGTGAAGGTGTGGCTCTCGGTCATCGGCGGACACGGCTGTGGTTCATCGCCCACGCCTCGGCCAGGCGCCAGAGCACCGGCCGCGGATCGCTGGAGGTGTCGGCCTCGACGGGGATGCTGTCGACGAGCTGGGCCGAGGCGGGCGTGCGCAGCACCGCGATGTAGCGGTCGCCGTCGACCAGCCGGAAGAACCAGTCGCCGACGTAGCAGCCGAACCACTTGTCGTTGACCGTCGGGTGTGTGAGACCTAGGGGCATACGTCAGCCCACCGGGGTCCGGGACGTATCGCTTGTCCCCGGACAGCCTGGTGGGCTGTGGAGTCAAGCGACCTTCTCAGCGTCCATTCGACGCTGTCCGCTTGGGTGATCATGGAGTTGTCCTCGAACGTGCCCCGGCCCTGGTAGCCAGGACGATCCGCCGAGGGTAACACCAAGGGCGAGGGTCAGACCACCTCGTCCGGGTTGTCCACTACCAGGTAGGTGGTCATGCCCAGCGTCACGCTGGTGTCGCCTGCCTCGAGATCCTCAAGAGCCTGCCGCGCCTCGCGCTGCCTACGCGGGCTGCGCTGCCCGCCGAGTGCCTCACGCATCAGCTGGGTGATTTCTTCTAGGGTGCCGTAGGCGATGGACACGTAGCGCACCGGCTTAGGCTAGCTGCCGGTGCGCGACCTCCTGGAGGCGGTCAAGCGGTAGGCGCACCGTCTCGAAGGTAGAAGTCGATGGCGTCGCGTAGTTTGCGCAGGTCATCCCACGACAGCTCGCCATGCCCCGAAGGCGCAGGCGGGCCGTCGGGCGTGTAGAGGATCATGTCGACCTGCACGGAGGAGTGGTCCTCCCGAGGGCCGAGCCAGAAGGTAAGGCCGTGCTGCCCCGGAAATAGGCGCACTGGATCGCGGTTGTCGCGCATCGGATGATCCTCTCAGAACACGTTGACGCTGACCTCGATCCAGTCCTCGCCTGTGCTTGGCGAGAGCTGGGTCGTGCAGCTGAAGGTGGACCGGATGAGCGCGCCGAAGCCGTTCTCGGAGTCGACACCGCCGAGCACGTCGTAGGTGTCGACGCCGTGGAGCGTGGCCTCGACGCCGACGAACTGCGCGGTGGCCGGCGCCTTGAGCTGGTTCTCGACGAAGCCCTTGCACGCCTCGGTGGCCGCGGCCTTGTCCGCCTCGAGCTTGTCGGCCGCGGACACCGAGCTCGTCGGGGCTGGCGCGGGCTCGCCGGCCTCAGCTCCGGCGCACGCTGTCAGGCTCAGCATGGCAATGACGAACAGGCAGGCAGCCACGACGACCAGCACTTTGCGCATAGTGATCTTCCTTTTCCACCCAGTTATGACGCTGAGTGCATCGCGCCTGGGGGCTTCGGCGTTGCGCTGCGCGGGCTTGGCCTCGGGCTTGGCCTCGGGCTTGGGCTGACCCGCACGCTGCGCCCGGCTGAGCTTGCGGCTGACACGGTTGGCCAGCTGCCGCACCTGGGCGAGCAGGTCGTCGGTGGGGCCTTGCTCGACGAGCCGCCGGAGGCCCTCGAACAGTTCAGTCTGTGCGGCTGTCACCGCGCCGGCCGTCATCGTTCGGCCAGCTGGCAGCACGCGAGCGCCCCGGCGAGACCGAAGGGGATGACCCAGCCACCGAGGACACAAAGGGCCACCACCGCCAGCGCCGCGAGCATCGCACGGAGCAGGGCGACGGCCAGAACCTCGGTGGTCAGCATGACGGGCAGCCGGTGCCGTCGTCGCACTGGTCGGTGCCGGTGTTCGGGCACAACCGAGACGTAGGCACCGCCGGGAACGCGGGCCCGCTCAGCCCGTCGAGCTGCTCGCGCCCGTCCACGTAGACGGCGACCACGCGGCCCGTCGGGTCGTACAGCCACAGCTTCCGGCCCGAGTCGGGCGAGACGTGGCGGCTGTTCGTGATCGCCTCGTGAGCCTCGCGGCCGACGGAGAACCGAGCAACGATCTCGCGGTTGTCGTGCACGGTCCACGAGTTGCGTGCCCACGTGGTCTGCGGTCCGTAGATGGCGGTGGTCATGGTCTCCTCCTCGTGGTCACAACCTCTACAATGACAACTCGTTCTAGAGGTTGTATCTGTTACGATACCCGTCATGCAGCCGAAGTCAAGGCCGTTCCGCGACGGGCTCTACGAGCGCATCTCCGACGACCGCGAGGGCCTCGAGCTGGGCGTGACCCGGCAGGACGAAGACCTCCGCGCGCTGAGCGCCGCGACCGGCGGTGTCGTGGCCGACGTCTACCGCGACAACGACATCTCGGCCAGCACCCGCAGCCGCAAGACCCGCCCCGAGTACGACCGGCTCATCGCCGGCGCCGCGGCTGGGCGCATCGACCGCATCCTCGCCTACACCTCCAGCCGCCTGACCCGGCGCCCCCGCGAGCTCGAGGACTTGATCGAGCTCGCCGAGCGGCACGGCGTCACCTTCTCCTACCTGCGCTCGCCGAGCCTCGACCTCAACACCGCCGACGGCAGGCAGGTCGCGCGGATGCTCGCCGCGTCGGACGCCGCCGAGGCCGAGCGCACCGGCGAGCGCGTCACCCGGAAGCGGGCGCAGAAGCGGGCGGCGGGCGAGTACCTCGGCGGCCCGCGGCGCTACGGCAAGGAACGCGACGGCGTGACCGTCCGCGAGTACGAGGCCGAGCGGCTCCGGGCGGCGTCGCGACGGGTGCTCGGCGGCGTCGGGCTCCAGACGATCTGCCGGGAGTGGTCGGCGGCCGGCGTGCCCACCGCGCGCTGGCACCCGCCGCTGCGGCTCGTCGCGTGGCAGTCGCAGGCGCTGCGCCACATCCTGCTCCGCCCGGACCTCGGGGACCTCGTCGGCGCGGAGACGGCCTCGGCACTAGGGGCGGTGCTGCGCAACCCGAAGCGGGGCGGCTCGGGAGGTCGGCCGCCGCGGTGGCTCGGTTCCCGGCTCTACCTCTGCGGGGTGTGCGAGCAGCCGCGCCTGGTGGTGACGAAAGGCGAGTACCGCTGCCGCGCGGAGGACGGCAGCTGGCAGCACATCGCTCGGAAGGCCGGGCCGGTGGACGAGTTCGTCGAGAGCGTGGTCGCGCTCTGGCTCAGCGAGGACGAGCACCGCGGCCTCCTCCAGGCGCCGCGCCCCGCTGTCAACGCAGACGCCCTGCGCGCGGAGTCCGTCGAGCTGGAGCAGACGCTGACCGAGCTGGCCGAGGACCGCGCGGCCCGGCGCATCACCCGCGAGCAGATGCTCGTCGGCACGGCTGCGGCGCAAGCGCGTATCGCCGAGATCGCCGGGCAACTGGCGACGACCGTGGGCGGGGACGCCCTGGACCTGCTGCCGCCGCCGGAGAAGACCGTCGCCTGGTGGTTCGGCGACGGCCCCGAGCGCACCGGTGGTGCCCCGCTGGCCGAGCGGCGGGCCATACTCCGGCGGGCGGTCCGGGTGACCGTGTACCCCGTCGGACGGCCGGGCGCGCGGACCTTCGACCCGGACTCGGTGCGCGTCGAGTTCGGTCTTCAGGACTAGCCTTCGTCCCGGCGGACGAACTGGAGCACCTGCGCGGGCGGGCGGGGCGGTGTCGGGCCGTCGGGAATCCAGCCCACCGCCGGCTGGTGCTGGCGGCGCAGGTGCTCGATCACGAGGGTCTGGGCGTCGATGTCGGCGCGGTTGCGGCGGATGGTGTACCGCAGGTCGGCGACCTCGTCCTCGTGCAGCTCCTCGACGTGGCGGGTCCGCCAGGCCCAGTGCAGGTAGGGGCCCCACACGGCTGCGATCACCACCGCCGTCAGGCCGACCATGAAGGCCATGCCCGCGGCCTGCCCGGTGTCGGCGACCTGCGCGGCGTAGAACGAACAGAGGGCGACGGCGACAGGGGCACCGACCGCGAGGCGGATCTTGCGTTGGACGCCTACCGGAATCTGAGCGTGCATGGTCCCTCTCCCCAGAGGTCTCTGACGGCTGTAGCTGACCACGATATCGGGCCCCGACCCGCAGTAATTACAGTCGGTTAGTCACAGACTAAAGTATTCACCCTGGTGGGGGATGGTCCGCAGGTCAACCGTCGGTACGCAGCTGATCAGGAGCCCGTATCGCGGTGACTCTCCGCTGTCTGCTCGGCCTCGGCCTGGAGGGTTTGGACCGCCGCCCAGAAAGTGATAGTGCCGACCTGTAGCCATATCTCACGTAGCCGATCGATGACGCTTTCTGGTCCACCGGAAGACACCGGCCGGCGCAGCACGTCGTCGGTGTCGATGACTCGCGGCTCCCCGCCGTCGTCGATGTCGGCCACGCTGCCGATGCGCCAGCCGAGCGACGCCTCGACGTTGCGCACCGCCTTCGGTCCGCCGCCGCCCTCGCGTATCCGGCGTAGGGTCTCGCGGCCGACCTGTGCCTTGAGGGCCAGTTCCTCCCAGCTCATCCCCAACGCGCGGCGCCGGGCATCCATGTGTCGCTCCCGAGGCGAAATTGATGCAGGCATGAGGCAAGGGTAGGTCACAGAAGTGTCTCTGTCCACCCCGTGCGGGTGAGGCCGTTTGCGTATCTCCGCAGGTCAGATGATCGTTAGGGGTCGGACTCCCCATTTTCGCCCCATTCTGCTTGACACGGTGAGAAATAGGGGCATAACGTTGCCCCATGCAAGCAACCGAGACGCCGGCCAGACGTCCTTCAGGGGATCAGCTCCCACTGGACCTGGACTTCTCGCGGCCCGAGACGTGGCCGGTGACCTACGACTACGACACCGCGCTGTTCGCCAAGACCCCGTGCGGCCAGTGCGGCGGCAGCGGAACGGTCTGGGTCCGGCGCAACGGCCGGAACGTCGAGACCACCTGCGGCGGCTGCAACGGCGAAGGCGAACTCTGATGACCAGCGACCGGACGGACCAGCTGGCCGCCCTCCTTCCTGACTGGCTGTCGCTCGATGCAGCAGCGCGCCGTCGGGCAGCGGAGGTAGCGCAAGCAGCACCGCGAATGGATGCGGCAACCCGCGCCGCGGTAGCGCTCCTGGTCCGCCCGGTCGCACCGAACTCCGACCGGCGCGGAAGCGCTGATGCAGTGTCCGGACAGCCGTGGGGTACACGCCCACGCCGCGCCGGTCGGACCCGGGCCGCATAGCCCACCTGACTGTTCCAAGTAGACACCCGCTCAGCCGGGCTACTTGGCCTGCCTGGAAACCGCACCTAAGTGGGGCACCACCCGAGAGGGCAAGGGCCAGTGCGGGGACTACCTCATACGCGCAACGGGTCGACGCTTCGAATATCGCCCGTAGCCCCCTGGCTAAGCAGCCAGCTGTCCACTTCGGGCGGCACCCCGGTGCGATACCGGCAGGTGGGCACGCACCACACCGTTCCCTTTCGCAAAGGCAACCATGCCACCCCGAGTCCAGGTCTCCTGCCCGCTCTGCCCGCCCCGCGACCCCGACTGCCAGTACCCCGCGCACCCACCTCCGAATCGAGGACGTCTTGATCAGCACCGTCTACAAGGGCCGCGAGGTCCGCATCGAACTCGTCAGCAAGACCGACCTCACCGAGTCCACCGCCGAGCACCTCCGGGCCGTCGTCAACGGCGTGCCGCAGTTCAGCTTCGACAAGTACACCGACCCGCACTTCGCCCTCCGCGAGGTCTGCCGGTACATCGACGCGGTCGACGCGGCCGCCGAGAAGCAGCGGCACCGGTTCGAGGCCGACGGCTACGTGCGCCCCTCGTCGGACTTCGCCGCCAGCTGGCAGGCCCAGGCGGTGGTGGCCTGATGGACGTCTTCGAACTCAGCGACCCGAGGTACATGGCTCAGGTCATCCCCGAGCTGTTCCCCAAGGAGCGCCAGCCGGTCCTGGCCAACTGGTCCGAAGAGGACCGAGAGATGTACTGCGGGGAGTACACCCCGGAACGGGTCTGCGAGTTGTCACCGTGCATCGCGTCATGTCCCTGCCTGGCGGCGTGATGCTCACCGAACAGGACCACGCCCGGCTCCGCGAAGCAGCCTCCCTCGTCAAGGACGTGGCCGACCGCCACCCCTCCGGAGACCTCCGCGCGATCTCGGCCCTCTGCGCCGCCCTCCAGGAGATCCGCCTCGCCGAGCGCTACGCCGCCGTGCAGCCCACGGACTGGTACCCGGCCGCCCGCATCTCGTGACCCCGCGCTACCGCCTGGCCCGCCGGCGCATCCGGCTCGAGGCCCACAACCACCGACTCGCAAGGACTCCTCATGGCCTACCACAACAGCACCCCGACGAGCGTCCTGGAAGCCCCGACCCTGAAGCCCCGCTGGGTGATCCGGCACGACGGCCCGAATCGCCGTGACCGCCGGAAGCTGACGTACCCCACCGGCAAGACCATCACGATCCCGGTGTGGCTGCGGCAGCCCGCGACCAACCGCCCGCTCGTCCGGAAGGCCCCGGACCCGCTCGCCGTGCAGGCCGGGCTGTACGTGGCGGAGGTGGCCTGACATGTACCTCACCCCCGATGAGTGGGCCGCGCTGGTCTGCGGCGTGCTGGCCCTGGCGATGGTGCTCGGCTGCGTCGTGGCCGCCTTCGTCGAGTCCGGAAAGGACAGACGCCGGTGACCGTAGACGAAGCCGTCGCCGCGATTGACGCCCTCTCCGGCGACGACGCGGAGGCGGATCACGGCCGGGCCGACGACGTGCTCCTCGCGATCGCGCCGCCCGCCGTCCGGGACGCCTACGACCGACTGACCGAACGAGCACCTTGGTGGGCTGCCGCATGACTGACCAGTTCGCGCAAGCCCTCGCGGCTCACGCCATCCAGCACGGCAGCCTCACCCCGTCCACCGCGCCGGAACCCGAGCAGCCCCAACCCGTCCTCGCCGTCGTCCCGGCCGACCAGGGCAGCCGCCTGGAGCAGCTCATCGCCGAGCGCGCGCAGCTGGCCCCCGCGGTGAAGGCGGGCAAGGAGCGCCTCGACGAGGTCAACGCCGCCATCAAGGGCGAGCTCACCCGGGCCCGGCCCGACGCCGACGAGATCATCGCCGCGGCACCGGGTCTGCCCGCGCTGCGGCTCTATCCGAAGCCCACCACGAACCTCGACTCGAAGCGGCTTCGGGCCGACCTGCCGCAAGTCTACGAGGCGTACGCCCGGCGCGGCACCAGTTGGACCCTCGAGGTTCAGAAGTGAAGGCCCTGGCCGCGGCGGTCCTCGGGTTCGTGCTCGGTTGGATCGTCCGCGAGTTCAACGAGGACCGCTTCGACTGGCTGCCCACCGACGACGACCCGTTCACCGAGCACGCCGAGCACCGCGTCTGCCGGGAGCTGAGCGTCTACGGATACCGCTGCACCCGGCGCATCTGGCACACCGGCCCGCACGCCGCCAAGGGCACGGGCAACGAGCTGCTCGACAGCTGGTCCGAGCCGTCGACCTGGGATTGAGTCGTGATCAACGAACACCCCTACGCCGTACGGGTACTCGGCCGGCTCGAAGCCCGGGGCGTGGCCCGTCCGCTGCCGCGCGACTACGGCCTCCGCGTGATCTCCGAAGCCCTGCACACCCTCGACCAGCTCCGAGCCCAAGACACCTACGACAAGGAGAACGCCATGCCCTTCGACCCCGAGGACGACGAGGAGTTCGAGCTCGACGTCAAGACCCTGCCCCCGATTGGAGCGACCGCATGACCGCGTTCAACCCGGGCGACCGCGTCCGGCTCACCGCGCTGCCCCCGGCGTCCGGCAGCATCGAGTCCACCGTGGACGCCAACGGCCAGTTCGTGGGCTGGGCCGCCTGGAACCACGCGCAGGCCGACGTCGAGGTGATCGAGCCCGCCGACGACCCGAGCAAGGACCTGGTCGGCACGGTGCGCCGGGGCTTCACGCACACGTACACCAAGATCCGACCGGACCACTGGGTGTCCTTCCGCGACAGCAACGCCAAGCCCCTCCAGCACTTCGACGACGACATGAAGGGCGCCTCGGAGACCATCGGCGCGGTGCCGGGCACCCCGGCCGCCGAGGTGCAGAAGCCGACCACCGTGCGCGTCTTCAAGGACTCCGACGGCGACTACTGGTACGAGCGCGAGCCCAACAGTTTCACCATCCACTGGGGATATATGGGCGGCACCTGGTCCACCGAGTGGACCAACTACTCACTCGCGAAGCTGCGCCGGTTGAGTGCCATCACCGAGGTCGAGCCCCGCGAGCTGCCCGCGTGACCGACCTCGACCTCGCGTCCGTCATGACCTCCCGCGCGCGGCCGGCGCCCATCAACGGCAACACGCCCTGGGCGTCGGCCTACGCGGGGGAGCTGCGGCGGGTGGCCGTCGAGCACGCGGCCCGCGCACCCCGCTCGGTCCAACAGCACCTCGGACCCTCCGAGCTGGGGCACGCCTGCGATCGGCAGGTCGTCGGGAAGATGGCCGCGGTGCCCGCGACGAACCACGTGCACGACCCGTGGGCGAGCATCATGGGCACGGCCGGGCACGCCTGGATGGAAGGCGCCTTGGCATCGGACAACGAGCGCAACGGCCTGCGGTGGCTGTCGGAACGGAAGGTCAAGGACCCTCGGCTGCCCGGCAACCCCGGCACCGGCGACGCCTACGACGGCTGGGAGTTCTGTGTCGACGACTGGAAGTTCCTGGGCCGAACCTCGCTGGAAAGGCTCCGCCGCCACGGCCCGCCGCTGAAGTACCGCGTGCAGCTCAAGATCTACGGCGCCGGGTTCGCGGCGCTCGGGCTGCCGGTGAAGCGGGTCGTGCTCGTCGCCTTCCCACGCACCGAGTCCTCTCTCGACAAGCTCTACGTCTGGGAGCAGGAATGGCGGCCCGACGACCCTGAACTCCAGTGGGTCTATCAAGTCACTCCGGCCCGCGAGGCTGCGGCCCAGCTCGTCGCCTCCGGCCAGATCTCCATCAACGACATCCCCGCCACACCGAGCGACGGGGACTGCATCTGGTGTCCGCTCTACCGGCCCGACGCGGTGGCCGGTGGCGTCGGCTGCCCCGGCACTAAGGGAACCCCGTGACACTCCGCACCTACCTCTACAACCCGCGCCTCTGGGTCCTCGTGGCCATGCTCCTGGCGATGGCCGAGCCGGTCGCCCGCTGCGGGGACAGCTACTACTGATGGCCATCCGCAGCGTCTGCCCGCCCCACTACGCCCCGTCGATCCCCTCGCGGACCGGCGGGCTTTTTGTTGCCTACCAACAGGAATGAGACCGACACAGTGTACAACCCCCTCGCGAACCTCGATCCCGCCATGCTCCAGCAGCTCCTTGCAGCCGCCCAGGCCCAGCAGGCTCCTGCCGTGCCGGTCGTGGCCAACGTCCAGCCCGCACCGCAGCCGGTGCCCGTCGCGCCCACCGTCGACATCAACCTCGCCGACGTGCTCGGCCGGGTCGGCTACGGCCCCGAGCTGTTCAAGAAGGACGACCCGATCGGCACCTCGTTCACCGGTACCGTCGCGACGCCGACCCAGGTCAAGCAGCTGACCGACTACATCACCAAGGCGCCGAAGTTCTTCGACGACGGCAACCCGATCCCGGTGCTCATCGTCGGCCTGGACGTGCCGGTCACCGAGCGCCACCCCGAGGGCCGCGCCACCTGGCACGTCAAGGGCAAGGACATCTCGGCGGTCAACAAGGCGATGGTGGACGCGGGCGTGCCGGTCGAGACCATCAAGCGGGGCCTCGAACTCGGCGCGACCCTGACCGTCACCTTCACGCACACCCAGCCGGCGAAGTCCAAGAGCGGTGCCGAGCTGAACGACGCCAAGATCCGCGCGGTCCAGTACACCCGGCCGGGCCAGGCCCCGACCCCGCCTCCGGCGACCGGCGGTGTGGTCGTGACCCCGCCGCCGATCGTCGCGCAGCCCGCGGCACCGGTGGCCACCCTCCAGGTCCCCGGCAACAACCCGGCGGGCATCGACGCGGCGGCCATCCTCGCGGCGTTGACCAACGCGACACCACCCGCGGCCTGACCGATCTCAGAGCGACCCGCCTCCGCTGCTTACGGAGGCGGGTCGCTCTGTCTCTCCCGAAAGGACAGACCGTGGCGGCTCGTTGGTTCTCCGACGTCGACCCCGAGGACACGACCGGCCACCCGTGGCAGCCCTGCTTGCAGGTGCACGACGGCTGGTGCCCCGCACTCCCGGCCTGGTTCCCGACCAAGGACGAGTGCGACCAGTTCATCCGCGACCACCTGGAGGCGGCGTGAGGCCCGACGTCCTCGGCGAGCTGTCGGCCGACGGCACCCAGACCACGGCCCACGTCGAGATCCCGCTTGCTGACGGGCGTGTCGCCCTCGTTGACATCGATGACTACGCCGCGGTGTCCCAGCACCGCTGGCACGCCAACGATCAGCCGACCACCACCTACGCCCTGGCACACCGGCCAGGTACCGACACGGCCGTCATCCGAATGCACCACCTCGTGGCCGGCACCCCGGATGGGATGGACATCGACCACGCCAACGGCGACGGCCTCGACAACCGTCGAACCAACCTTCGAGCCGGCACACGCTCGCAGAACATGGGCAACGCCAGGCGATACCGGACCAACACGTCCGGCTACAAGGGAGTTAGCTGGCGAAGCGACCGCGGGACCTGGCGTGCCTACATCCGGGTCAACTACACGCGCCGGTACCTCGGCGAATACAGCGACCCCTGGGACGCAGCGCAGGCGTACAACGCGGCGGCCGTCGAGGCGTGGGGCGAGTTCGCGCAGCTGAACGAGCGTGCGGCATGACGCGCCCGGATGTCCTGGGAGAACTGAGCACGGACAGGTCGACCATCGTGCTGGTCCCCAGCAACGGCAACGTGCAGCGCCTGCGCGAGACCGAGGTCGCCCTCCTGACCCCGCTGGTCAAGCTCGATCCGTCGGGCGCCGCGCTGACCCTGCCGCTGTCCTGGCCCGCCGTCATACAGCTCGCCTTCACCTACGGCAGCCGATTCAAGCCCGGCCCCCGGCTCGGTGCGTGGATCCAGGACGAGAACGCGCGGCGCACCGGCCAGACCCGAGCGACATTCAAGCCGATATCCGGACGTGATCACTCGACGCTGCGGCTGCGCCCGTACCAGATCGACGGCGCCCGGCTGATTCGGGCGCAGGGCAAGGCACTCATCACCGACGAGCCCGGCACCGGCAAGACCATCACGACCATCGAGGGTGTCCTCAACCGGCGAGAGTTCCCGGCCGTCGTCATCGCCCCGGCGTCCGTCGTGGACAGCTGGGTCAAGGCGTGGCAGACCTGGGCACCCCGACATAAGGTCGTCGCCTGGCGCGGCACCGCGGCGAAGCGGCGGCGACTGGCCGGCACCGCGGACGTCTACGTCGTCAGCTACGACACCGCCCGGATCGACATCGGCCCGGCCGGGAAGCGCGGACCCCTCGCGGCTCTCGGCCCGGCGGCCGTGGTCATCGACGAGTGCCACCTGATCAAGAGCCCCGACGCCGCGCGGTCCAGGGCCGTCCGGCACCTCGCGGGCAAGGCGTCCACTGTGGTCGCGTTGTCCGGCACACCGATCACGCACAGCCCGGCCGACCTCTGGCCCACGCTCGTCGCGCTGGAGCCGACCGCCTGGCCGTCGCGCGAGCGGTTCATCGCCCGCTACTGCCTGACCGTGCCCGGCGACTACTCCGACGAGGTGATCGGGCTCAACCCCGCCACCGAGGCCGAGTTCCGCACCTGCCTGCTCGGCGCGCACCGGCGCGTGGCCAAGGCCGACGTCCTCGACCAGCTGCCGCCGAAGGTCTACTCGGTCCGCACCGTCGAGATCCCCAAGGAGTACCGGAAGCGGTACGAGTCGATGGAGCGGGACATGCTGGCCGAGGTCGGCAACGGGGACCTCCCGGCCTTCTCGGTCATCACGCAGTTGCAGTTCCTCTCGGCTCTGTCCTGTGCGGACGCCGACGTGGAGGTCACCTACACGAAGGACGAGGAGACCGGCGAGGATCGGCCGCACTACCACGCCGTGCTGAAGGCCCCGAGCTGGAAGGTCGACGCCCTCCTCGAGGTGCTCGCCGAGCGGCCCGGCTCCCCGGTCGTCTGCTTCGCGCAGTCCCGGCAGCTCATCGACCTGGCCGGGCAGGCAGCCACCGCGGCGGGCTACAAGGTCGGGTACATCGTCGGCGGGCAGACCCCGAAGACGCGCACCCAGACCGTCGACCGGTTCCAGGCCGGCGAGCTCGACCTCATCTGCGTGACCACCCAGGCCGGCGGCGTCGGCATCACCCTCACCGCGGCGAGCACGGCTGTGTTCCTTCAGCGGCCCTGGTCCCTCGTCGACGCCCTCCAGGCCGAGGACCGTCTACATCGGATCGGGGCCGAGCGGCACGAGTCCATCGAGATCATCGATGTGGTGGCCGCCAACACCATCGACAGCCGGGTCCGCGAGGCGCTGCGCGAGAAGGGCCAGCAGCTCGCCGACCTCGTCCAAGACCCCCGCATCGTTGCCGAGCTGCTCGGCGGTGCGTCCACTTCAGACCGAAAGGCAGCCTGATGGCCGAACCTTACTACAGCGACAGTGCTGTCACGCTCTACCTCGGCCGCATGGAAGACGTGCTACCCGAACTCGGCGAGTTCGATGCGTGCGTCACCGACCCGCCCTACGTCGAGACCTCGCTTGCCTGGGACAGGTGGCCGGACGGCTGGCCCACCGTGGTCGCTGAGCACACGCGGTCGATGTGGTGCTTCGGATCGATGCGCATGTTCCTCGACCGTCGGGACGAGTTCAACAGCTGGCGGCTAAGCCAGGACGTCGTGTGGGAAAAGCACAACGGCACCGGATTCGCGGCTGATCGGTTCAAGCGGGTACACGAACACGCGCTGCACTTCTATCGCGGTGCGTGGTCGGCGGTGCACCACAATACGCCAAGGGTCACCGTTGCACGCCGGACCAAAGGCAACGCAGGTCGCGGGCGGGAGACCCACACTGGCAAGATCAGGTCAGCCACCTGGACCGACGACGGGACGAGACTTGTCCGGTCGGTCATAAAGGCGGCGAGCATGTGGCGGCGCGGCGCGGTCCACCCCACACAGAAGCCAACCGAGGTGCTCGCTCCGCTGATCGAATACGCCGTGCCCGACGGCGGCTTGGTGCTCGATCCGTTCGCGGGGTCCGGCTCGACGCTACTTACGGCCCGCCAGCGTGGCCGCCAAGCGGTAGGCATCGAGGCCAACGAGGAGTACGCCGAGAGGGCGGCCGCACAGCTGTTCCTGGCTGCGACCTTCGAGTTCGAGCTGTGCGGTAGCTGCGGCAAGGACACCGACGGACACACTGCCGGCCGGGACGTGTTTGGTAATTGGCGTGCCTGGTGCCGGGCTGAAGGTGCCGCGTGATCCGCGTCCTCGGCATCGACCCCGGCGGCACCACGGGCTGGGTGTCCCTCACCTACTGGCAAGGGCAGATCGGACCGTGGGAGCTACATCCCGGGCAACTGACAGCGACGGATGAGGTTCTTGCATGGGTGCGTTGGTGCCTTGAGCACGGCCACCTCGACCTCGTGGCCATCGAGAAGTTCGTCGTGTCCCGGCGCTCCGGCCGCAGCAAGACCGCCCAGGCCGGGGAGGCGGCCCGCCTGATCATCGGCGGCGTGGCCCAGCTCTGCCAGGAGCACGGCGTGCGGTTCGTGCAGCGGCCGGCCGGGACCGTCAAGCCCTGGGCCACCGACCGCAGGCTCGACGCGGCCGGGCTTCTGGCCCCCACCAAGGGAATGGGCCACGCCCGCGACGCCGCCAGGCACGCCCTGTACGCGGCGGTCCGGGACCTCGGCCTGCCCGACCCACTGTCCACAAGGGAGAGAACGTGACACTGAGTTTGGATGACCTGTTGCGTCGGGTGGTGGACCAGCTGAACGAAGGCCACCCGGCCAACGACCGTTCGCGGCTCGTGACGCAGACGGTCTACACCACCGTTGCCGTGCTGAAGGCTGACGGCTTCATCGACACCGAGCGGGAGGCCAGGTGAAAATCGTCGGTCTCGTCGGCCCCAAGCGGTCCGGCAAGGACACCGCGGCGGCGGCCCTCGTCGAGCAGCGCGGCTTCGTGCGCGTCGGGTTCGCGGACGCCGTCAAGGACTTGGCCCTGCGGATCAACCCGAACATCACTTACGACGCATTCGGATCAGTCCGCCTACGTGGCACTGTCGACGACTACGGCTGGGAGAAAGCCAAGGGCCACCCCGAGGTGCGGCGATTCCTCCAGGAGCTGGGCACCGGCGTGCGGGACACCGTCGGCATTGACGCGTGGACGAGGGCGTGGGCCCGCAAGGTTCGGAGCCTGCCCTTCCACACGCGAGTCGTGGTGCCGGACGTCCGCTTCCTCAACGAAGCCAAGCTGATCCAAGGCTGGGCCGTGCCGACGACCCTGATCCGCGTCACCCGGCCGGGCCTCGACCTGTCCGACACGCACGTCTCCGAGACCGAGCAGGCCCGCATCCGGTGCGACGTCGAGCTCACCAACGACGGCACGGCCGTGGAGCTTCAGGCCCGGGCGCTGTCCGTTGTGGACGGCTGGCTGTCCTGACCTCCTGCCCCGACAACTACACAGAGGAGCGCCCGCGTGGGTGTGTTCAGCGACGCCGTCGTGCCCTATGTCCAAGCCGGCTGGCGCTGCGTGATGCCGGTGCCGCCCGATACCAAGCACCCGCCGCCCGTCGGGTACACCGGCGCGGACGGGCAGGACCCGACCCCCGAGCAGTACGTGGAGTGGGCCACCACCAAGGCGGACTGGTCGGTCGCGCTGCGGATGCCCGACGGCGTCATCGGCATCGACGTCGACCACTACGACAAAGGCGAGGTCCAGAAGCGCGGCGGCGACCACATCGCGGAACTGGAGGCCAAGCTCGGCCAGCTGCCGCCGACGTGGGTCAGCTCGGCCCGGCCCGCCCCGAGCGGCATCCGGTTCTACCACGTCCCGGCCGGGCGCTACCGGACCAAGCTGTCGGACTCCATCGAGATCATCCAGCGGCACCACCGATACGCCGTCGTCATGCCATCGCCGCACGAGGCCAAGGACCCCGAGGCGTTCGGCGCACCCACCGGGGCCTACAGCTGGAGTGCTCCGTTCGACGGCGGCATGTCCCGCGTGGACGGTGTGATGCCGCCCTACATCGACGCGCTGCCCGAGTTGCCCGAGGCGTGGGTCGAGCACCTCCGCGAAGGCGCAACCGAGGCGGGCCCAGCAGCCGCGGGCGTGGGGGAGGGCTACGGCCTGCTCCGCGAGCTGGAGGCCGACGACCGGCCGCCGTGCGTCGAGATGGCCAACGCCCGCACCCGGGCTCTGGAGCTCATGCGCGCGGCCGACTCGGGCTCCCGGCACGACACCGCCACCGAGCGCGTGCACCACCTGGTCATGCTCGGGTCTGCCGGTCACCCCGGCGCCGGGCTGGTGCTCGCCGAGATCGCCGAGGTGTGGTCGACCGAGATCGCGCCCGGCGAGGACCGCGACGAGGAGCACGCCCGGCGGGCCCTGACCTCCGCGCGCAAGGCCGTCACCGAGTGGGGCACCCGCCAGATCCCGGTGGACCCCTGCCTGATGGCCGACGCGCTGCAGGTGGCTGCCCCGGCTCCGGACCTGCAGGGGCTGCCCGTCGAGCCCGCAGCTGCAGGTGTCGTCGAGGAGCTGCAGCCCATGCAGGTCTGGTCCGTCCGCGAGGTCATCGGCGCCGAGCCGTTCGACCCCAACGCCGGGCTCGACCTGACCCTCGCGGCGGCAGTGCTCGAGCGGATGGCCCCGGCCCTGCGCTTCGCCGACGACGCCGACACCTGGCTGCGCCGGGGGCCGGAGCTGTGGGAGACCGCGGGCAAGGACTACGCCGGTACGGTCGTCGCGCAGGTGGCCCAGCTCATGCCGCGGGGCAGCACCGAGGCCGAGAAGGGCAGCCCGGAGCAGCTCCAGGCCGACCGGCGCAAGCGGTTCATGACCTCGTCGTCGGCCGGCGCGGTCGCCACCCAGATGAAGGCGCTCGCCCGCGACCCGGGGAGCCCGCTGCGGGTGCGGCTGACCGACCTCGACGCCGAGCCGTTCATCCTCTGGGCGGGCGGGCAGGCGTGGGATCTGCGGGGTACCGAGCTGTCCGAACTGGACCTCGACCCCGGGACCCCGCACCTGCACGCAGCGTCCCTTACGCCCAGAGTGCAAGGAACGCCGCTCTGGGACGCCTACCTCGCCGCGGTGCTGCCCGACCCGGAGCTGCGGGCCTGGGCGCTGCGGGTGCTGGCCATCTCACTGACCGGCTACCCGGACGCCGCGCTGCCGATCCTGCTGGGCGAGCCCGGCACCGGCAAGACGTCGCTCATCAAGCTGATCATGTCGGTGCTCGGGACCTACGCGCACGCCGCCGACGCCCGGCTGCTCGCCGACTCCAACAGCCACGCGTCGATCGTCTACGCCCTCAAGGGGCGGCGGCTGTCCTTCATCGACGAGGGGCCGCGGCGCGGCAGGTGGGCCACCGAGCGGCTCAAGCAGCTGACCGGCGGCGGCGAGCTCACCGGCAACCGGATGCGCGAGAACCCGATCACCTTCAGCCCGACCCACACCCTCGTGCTCACCGCCAACGACGAGCCCCAGCTCACCGACGAGGGCCTCCGGCGGCGCGTCCGGCTCATCCCCTTCAGCGGCGACCCCGCGGAGGTACGGGCCCGGCGCGCGGCCATCGGCCCGGTGGGCGGGGCGGCGTGGCGGCGGGAGGCCCCGGGGATCCTCGCGGCTCTCATGCGCGAGGCGGGGCTCTGGCTGGCCGACCCCGACAGCGCGCTCACCGACCGGGCTCCGGCCGGCGTGCGGGACCTCGCCGACGAGATCGGCAAGGAGCAGGACGTCGTCCGAACCTGGGTCGAGTCCGAGACCGAGCCGCACGCCGACGGTACGAAGGCCATGGCGCTCTACGAGGCGTTCACCGACTGGTGTCGGCGCCTCTCCATCCGGGACGTCCCGAGCACGACGCTATGGGGCAGGCGGCTGACCGAGCTCGGCTACCCACGGACCAAGAGCGGCGCCGTGACCCGGCCGCTGCGGCTGGTCTACGGAGGCGGGCTCGGGCAGCTGCCGATCGCCGACCGGCCGGTCTCGGTGGCCGTGACCCCGCCGTTGCCGGTCCGTGACCAAGAGCAGGGGTCCCGGACAGTTGGCGGACAGTTGGCGGACAGTTCGCCCGGCAACTGTCCGGAGGCGTTTTCGCAGGTAGACCATCGTCTTTTTGATGGTTCCGGACAGTTGGACAGTTTACTTCCCAGATCCACTCAGATCTCAACTACTACACCACACATAGAAAATCTGGGGGAAAGGGGAGTTTCGGTCCAACTGTCCGCCGCACCCCCTGAAACACGAGGGGTGACCTGCGAAAACGACCCTCCGGACAGTTCGGCCCAACTGTCCGAGGTGCCCAAGCCGAGGAAGGGCACCCTAACCGACGAGGAGAAGGCCGCGCGGAAGGCGGCCCAGACCGAAGCACGGCGCCGTGCGGCCGAGGAGAAGCGGCTCGCCGCGGTCGCGGATGCCAACGGCCCGGCAGTCGAGCTGCCCGCGGTGGTGGGCCGCGACGGATCGATCCGACCGGTCGACACCGAGTACGCCGAGCGTTGGGTCCGCGCTGCGGTGAAGCGCTCCGGCGCACTGACGGTGGACGTCGAGACCTCCGGTGCCCCGGTGGGCCACCGGGACCACGTGCTCCGGACGGTCCAGCTGGGTGACGCGCTCGAGTCGGTGGTCTTCGACGCCGGCGACCCGGAGCAGGTCGCGCAGGTCTGGCCGTTGCTCGACGAAGCGCCGGTCCTGCACGCCCACTCGGCAACGGCTGACCTGGTCCCGCTCGCGGCAGCCGGCCTGCTGCCGGACATCGAGTCGGCCTGGGCGCGGATGCACGACACCGTGATCCCGTCCAAGCTGGCCGACCCGCAGTCGACGGGAAGCGACCCCGGACTGAAGGCGCTCTCGGGTGCCGTGCTCGGGGACGTGGCCGTGGCGCCGGCCGCCGACGCCGCCCGCGCCGCGCTGTTCAAGGCCGGCAAGTGGTCGGCGTCCTCGGGCTGGTCTCAGGTCAGCTACGGCCACGAGACGATGATCCGCTACGCCGCGAGCGACGTACTCGACACCGCAGCCCTCGCGCTCACGTTGCCCTGGCCGGATGCCCGGGTGCTCGAGCGCGAGCGCACCGCCCAGCGGATGACCGCGCGGGTGGCGTTCCGCGGGTGGCCGCTCGACGGGCCGCATATCGACGGGCTGCTCGACACGCACCGGACCGAGCGCGACACCGCCGCCGAGCGGGTCCGCGGGTTCGGGATCGACAACCCCGGCTCGGCGATGCAGGTCGGCAACCGACTGATCGAGTTCGGCGCGGTGCTGCCCGCGACCGCCACCGGCAAGCCAAGCGTCGCTGCCGAGGTGCTCGAAGGGATGCGGGATACCGACGGGCAGGCGGGCGAGCTGGTCCGGGCGGTGCTCGACTACCGCCACCACGACAAGGCGGTCTCGGCGTTCCTCGAGCCCTACGCCGATCTCGTGGCCAACGGTGACGGACGGGCCCGGCCGACGATCTACACCCTCGCCGCCGACACCGGGCGCATGTCGAGCGTCCGGCCCAACGCCCAGCAGATCCCGCAGAAGGGCCTCTTCCGGGCGTGCTGGACGACCGACCCGGGCTACCGCGGCATCGGTGCCGACTTCTCCGGCGTCGAGCTACGGGTGCTGGCCTCGCTGGCGGGTTGCGCTGACCTCCAGCGCTACATCGTGGAGGAGGACAACGCCACCGAGGAGGAGAAGCAGCGCGGGGTGGGTCTGCACTGGAAGATCGCTCGCGAGGTGTGGGGGCCTGACGCCACCAAGGCCAACCGATACCACGCCAAGCGGGGTGTCTTCGGGAAGTTCTACGGGGCGTCCGTGCGGAAGATCGCCCAGACCCTCGGCATCCCCGAGTCCCAGGCCGCCGCGATCGTCGAGATGCTCGACGCCCTGGCCCCCGGCGCTGCCGCCTGGGCCGAGCAGATCAAGCGGCAGGTGCGCGCCGGTATGCGGCAGTACCAGAGCTACTCGGGCCGGGTGATCCACCTCGACCCCGAGATGCCGCACAAGGCCCCGAACTACCTCATCCAGGGCTCAGCCCGCGAGCTGCTGGTCGACGCCCTCGTCCGGTGGCAGGACACCCGCTGGGGTACCTGCACGCTCCTGCCGGTCCACGACGAGCTGATCGTCATGGTGCCGGAGGCCGAGGCGCAGGAGGCCACGGCCGAGCTGGTCCGGTGCATGGAGACCGAGCTCTTCGGAGTCAAGATCAAAGTTGAGGCCGACGACCCCTGGGTCTCGTGGCCCGACGCTGTCTGAGGAGGACACATTGACCGACTGCGCAGCTACCTGCGTGGCCGAAGCGGAACGGCTGTGCGGCGAGTGCTGGGACAGGCTCGCCGTGCGGCTCCGCGAGGTGCCCGGCCTGGTCGACGAGCTCGAGGTGACCATCACCCGGCAGGACAAGGTAGTGGCGAGCAGCGTAGGCAGCTCCGGCCACAAGGAGACCCCGCTCCCGTTCAACGGCACCGCCTCGTTGGCCCGGACCGAGCTGCGGCACTTCCTCGGCAGCTGGGCGCGGGACGCGGCCGAGCGCTCCGGGGCCGCGCTGCCGACCACAGTGGACCGGGACGTGATCTCTGACGCCGCCCGTTGGCTGCTCGAGCACGAGGGCGCCGTCCGGCACCACCCAGCCGCCGACGACCTCTGCGAGGAGATCACCAACGCGGTCTGGGGGGCGGTCCGCGCGATCGACCGGCCACCGGACCGGGTCTTCGCCGGCTGGTGCTGCGGCGCGGTGCTCTACGCGCGGCCAGGCGCGACGTCGGCGACCTGCCGGTGGTGCGAGACCGGGCACGACGTCCGAGGTCAACGAGACCTGTTGCTGCGCCAGCTGGAGGACCGGCACGAGACCGCCGCCGACGCCGCGCGCATCCTCGGAGCCCTGGGCGTCAAGGTCAACCCGCGGGCCCTCAGCGTGTGGGCCGGACGGGGCCGCCTCGCGCGCACCGAGGGCCGCAGGCCGACCTACCGCCTCGGGGACGTGGTCGCGGTTGTGGCCGAGACCGCAGCCTGAGCTTATATAAGCCGGGCTTGACATATGCCCGCTGTTGACGTACATTCATCCATGTTGGGGAAGTGCCCCGAGACGTGAGACCGGTAACGGCAGTCTCGGGGCCTTCTCCATGTCTGGAGGACTCCATGCCGCTCGCTGAGCGACTGAGCAGCCCCCGTGCGGCCAAGAGGCCCTGCGCGGTCGGGCGCCTTCTACCCAGGCTGTCCGACCGGGACCGAGCCGCCCTCGAGGCCGCGCTCGCCGGGGACAGCCTGACCACTTCGGACATCCTCCGCGACCTCCGGGCCGAGGGCCACGAGTTGGGTCACACGACCGTGCTCCGGCACCGCAAGGAGGAGTGCTGCTGTGAGCCTCGCTGACCGACTGGGCACTCCGGCCACCGCGCCGGTCCACCGCCCCCGCGCTGCGCACCCCAAGGGCTTCGAGCCGGGCGTGCGGTACGAGGCCAGCCAACCGGTCGAGGTGACGGTCCAACTGGCTGAGATCCCCGAGGACGAGGCGAAGTGGCGCGCGGAGATCACCCGCGTCACAGGCCAGCCGCTCCCGGAGCATCGCCGGGTCGAACTGACCCAGGTGCGCTACTGGGGCGACCCGAAGCAGCCCTACGTCTACTGCCGGTTCGCGATCACCGACCGTGAGTCCGTCGCGGACCAGCTGGACCTCGAAGACATCCTGACCGCGGTCAAAGCCGTTCAGATTGGGGCGCAACCGCCGCGCAACACGTCTCGGCGTGCTCTGGTAGTGGCTTGGGCCGACCTGCAGGTCGGGAAAGTAGGCAGCCGCGGGGACACTGAGTCCCTCGTGGCTCGAGTAGTCGACAAGCTCGACGCGCTGGAGCGCTATGCGTCCACGCTGGGCTGCGACTCGGCCTACCTG
>Ga0164241_10000923_pt1 | contig 42238 bp, 37 predicted proteins | sample OricomyardsoilBY_FD_108780 | JGI IMG/M metagenome (GOLD analysis project Ga0164241, IMG submission 108780) | Backyard soil microbial communities from Emeryville, California, USA - Original compost - Back yard soil (BY) | ecosystem: Environmental > Terrestrial > Soil > Unclassified | place: USA... | reverse complement strand
TGCCGTTGATGACGTTCAGCGACAGCGCGATGATGACCGACACGAGCGCAGTCATCACGAGCTGACGGAACGCGATGTCCGGGATGATGACCGGCAAGGCGAACTCGGATCCGATGGCGACGGCGACCATCGCGAGCCCCAAAAGGACGCGTTTGACCATCATTTCACGACGCGCAGGTACGGCGGGAGCTCGCGCTTCGTCCGCTTCGGGGCGCCGTCCGCGGCGTCGCCGCCCTCTGCCTCGCCGGTCGCGCGGGCGAGCAGCGGCTTCGGGGCATGCAGAGCGGGCGCACGCCGCTTGGGCGGACGCGGCTGGCCCTCGCGCGGGACGCGCTTCGGCACCGCTTCCGGCTTCGGCTTCTTCGCGGGGGCGATGAGCTGGCTCTCGACGGGGACGTCCTCGGGCCAGACGACGCCGCGATTGTCGACGGCGTCGTCGCTGATGATGGCGAACATGGCCGACCACGGCAGCGTGCAGCGAAAGGGCGTCTTGTTGAAGCTGAGCGTCGCGCTCACGGCGTCGTCGCCGATTTCCAGATCGGGGATCGGCGGACGAAGGTCGAGGCCGAGGCGAAGGACGAGCTCGGCCTGGTTTGCCAGGTGCTTCGGAACCACCACGCCGTCCTTCCGCGGATCGAGGAAGAGGCGGGCGCTGTCTCGCTCGAGGTAGGTCTCGAGGACCTCTTTCTTCGAGGGAAGTTTGCGCGGGGAATCCATGGGTCGGACGTACGCTACCCGACTCGAACGCGTGGATCTACGACGGCTCCGACGTGCAGCGGTACGCCTCGTCAGGCATCGCGCCGAGCGCCATCCACAGGGAGTTTTGCGGCGCTCCACCCTCGGGTGAGCCACGAAGACGGTCCGCGGCCACGTACGCTTCGAGCTCCGTGTCCCCTCGCCTCCGCCTCGTGCCGCCCCCTCTCGACGCCGCGACTGGTGATGGTCCGGCGGCGCAGATTTCCGACCCGAAGTCGGGCGGCGACAAATTGGCGGACCTGGTCGCGCGAAAGCCGGCCGCGGAGCGATGGCTCCTCGAGACCGAAGGGCGCCGCGTCGAGCGCGTCTTGATGCGAATCCTGGGCGACGTGCGTGTCCTCGAGGATCTGACGCAAGAGGTCTTCGTGCGTGTGTTTCGTCGCGTCGGAGAGGTCCGCGACCCGAACGCGCTGCGCGGATTCGTGACGAGCGTCGCGGTATTCGTGGCCCGCGAGGCGATCCGAAAGAAGCGTCGACATCGATGGCTCGCGTTCCTCGCGCCGGACGAGATCCCGGAGCCGACGGCCTCGGACGACTTGGAGGCGCGCGAAGCGCTCCGAGCGATCTACCGCGTCTTGGACCAGCTCGACGCAGACGATCGCGTGGCTTTCGCGCTGCGGTTCATCGACGGGATGGAGCTCCGCGACGTGGCACTCGCATGCGGGTGTTCCTTGGCGACGATCAAGCGTCGACTCGACCGCGCCGGAGGTCGGTTCTCGAACCTCTGTAGGAAGGACGAGGTCCTCGTCCGATGGATCGAAGAAGGTGACCGATGGGCCTGACCGAACGCGACCTCCACCGTGTCGGGGACGCCGTATGCCGCGAGCAAGACCGCGAGCTCGCCGAGCTCGATCTGCTCGGGACCGACGAACGGCTCGCTGCCATCCACCGCAGAGAGGGCGCTCCGCGACCGCGTCGCGGCGGGCGAGCTTGGGTCGTCGCGGTGGCAGCGACGATCGCGATCGCTGCCACCGCGGTGCTCTTCTTGCGCGGCGAACGAGCGATCTCTTATCGCGTCGCAGGGACCGAAGCCGCTCCGGGTCAGTGGGTCGGCGCCGACGATCAGCCGGTGTCGCTCGAGTTCTCCGAGGGCTCGCGCATCGACGTCACGGCGGGCGCCCGCGCGCGGGTGACCGAGCTCGACGCGGACGGCGCGAGCCTCGTGATCGAGCGTGGCAAACTCCACGTCAGCGTGGTCCATCGCGAGGCGAGCCGATGGCTCGTCGGCGGTGGGCCGTTCGCGGTCCACGTCGTCGGGACCGAGTTCGACGTCGCCTGGGACCCGTCGACCGAGGTCCTCGAGGTCGCGATGGCGTCGGGGCGCGTCGAGATCGACGGACCGTGCCTCGGTGGGGCGCGCGCGGTCCGCGCCCCGGAGACCATCGAGATCTCATGCGCGATATCGGCGCGCGCGGACGCACCCCGCGTCGCGACCACCGACGTCCCTCCGATCGAAGCGGCGCACGCCTCGCCAGACCGCGTAACTCCATCGCCTGCGTCAGCGGCAGCGGCCTCTGGGTCGGCGGCGACGCCAGCGGGTGATCCGATCGACCTCGCGGCGTCCGGTCACGAGCTCGTCGAGCAAGGCTCCGCAGCACGCCTTGCAGGGGACGCGGCGCTCGCGCGCCGGTTCTACGAGGGCGCGCGCCGTCGCTTTCCGAGCACCGACGCAGCGGCGATCGCCGCCTACCACCTCGGGCGAATGGCGTTCGACGGCAAGCACGCCTGGGCCGAAGCGGAGCGCTGGTTCGGCGTCTACCTCTCGGAACGACCGGGCGGCGCCCTCGCGCCAGAGGCGCTCGGGAGATCGATGGAGTGCGCCGACAAGCGCGGCGACGCGGCGGACGCGCGCGCTCTCGCGACGCGCTACCTCGCGGCGTACCCGAAGGGCGCGCAAGCTGCGCTCGCAGAACGGCTCGCGACGCCGGAGTCGCCTTGAGCCGAACGAAGTGCGCCGCGCGAGCCTTCGCAGCGTGTGCGGTGCTCGCGCTCGGCTGCGTGGCGAGCGACGCGCGCGCCGATCCCGAAGAGATCACCGTCGTCGCCGGGCCGCGCGCGGCCCTCGCCTCGCGTCTCACCAAGGAGATGCAGGCCGCCGGCCTCGTCGTGCATGTCGAAGCCACCGAGCCGCCCTCCGACGCGCCGTCACTCTTCATCGTCGTCCCCGAGGCCGAGGGCGCTCCCATCGAAATATGGGCCGTCAAAGACGGCAAACGCACGCTCGTCGCTTCGGTGGCGTCGGACGGTCCCGCGGATACACGCGTCTTGCGTGCGGCCGAGATCGCGCGCGCGCTCGCCGCGTCGGGCGTCGCTTCGACCTCGACGAGCGCCGCGACGGCGACCTCGGACGCCGTCGACGAGGCGAGCGGGGCTGCACCGCCGCTCGCGACCGCGACGCTCGCGACCTCGCCGGCGACGCCCCCACCAGCCGCCACGGTCGCAGCAGGCGCCCCCACTGCCGACACCACCTCGCACGAACCGCCGCGGCCCTGGCAGTGGGAGGCCTGGCGCGGCAACGGCGAAGATCGCCGCGCGTTGCAAGAGCCGACGCCGCCTTCCTTCGACTTCGGCCTCGCGCTCGGCCTCGGTCTTCAGGCCCAGGGACCGACGATGCAAATCGAAGCGTCCGCACACGTCTGGCCGGCCGACCGCTTCGGGATCGGCTTCTTCGCGTCCGGGGCCGCGCTGGGCGCCGACATGGAAACGAACGAGGGTGTGGTCACCTTGCGCTCGTCGATCCTCGGCATCGAGCTGGCGACCGCGCCGCTCTCGCGTTTGGATACCTTCTCTCTTCTCTTGTCTCCCGGTCTCGGGCTCGACTGGATTCACGTCGACGCCACGCCGAGCGGCCCGAGCGCCCTGCCCACCGGCGGCGACGGCGTCCAACTGGCGCTCTACGCGCACGCGGAAATCCGCGTCGCCGTCGCCGGCCCGCTCAGGCTGACCGCAAGCGCAATGGGCGGCGGCGCGCTTCCCCCTGTCGACATCACGTTTCGCGACATCATCTATTCGACGTTTGCCGGGTTCGGCTCGGCGTCTCTCGGAGCGGAGCTCGAGCCATGATGAGATTCTCAATCGGTCTTCAGGCGTTCTTCATCTCTGCGGCCTTCCTCGGCGCGGGGTGCGTCACCCGCATCTCCGCCTTCGACGGCGACGGCGACGGCGAGACCGTGGACGTCGGCGGCGTCGCCGTCGGTACGCCGGCGGTAGCCGTCGTCTCTTCGTCGAGCGGCGTCACGGGCGACTGCGGCGCCTTCGAGGACCTCGGCGATTGCACCGCCGACACGACCACGCCGGATCTCATCGACCTCGCGAGCGCCAAGGCCTCGGTCGTGGACAACTGGGCTCGATGCGGCGACGCCTCGATTGGCACGTTCGATGTCGGCGTCCGTTTCGCCGACGATGGCCGGGCGTACCGCCTCTATCGTGGCCCCAACAGCGGCGGGAGCACCGAGTACCTGCTCTACTGCGGGACCGACCAGAGCGATGGCGGTCATTGGTCGCTCGAGAACGTCCCCGGAACGACCGAGAGAGACTTCGTCCTCACGGTGAATTGGGACGACGGGACGGTCGCGACGTTCGACCTCGAGCTCTATCAGGGGCGCACGCGCCTCGGGCTCTTCGACACTCCCGAGGCCACCACGCCCGAGGTGTTCGCTCCGGCGGGTGCTGCGGTCGGTCTATGAGCCGTCGATGTGACCTGCGGCCACTTCGAGACCACCAGCCCCCCGGGAGGTCATCGATCATGAAAAGACTCTTCGCACCTTCTCTCGCGCTCGCGATGGCCGCCGTCGCCGCAAGCGCCGCCTCTTGTAGCCAGGAAACCGAGGGCGAGATCATCCCCTCGCTGCCCGTCGACACGACACCTCCGACGATCTCGGTCAACCGGCCGCCCGCGCTCTCCGGTGGGACACTGCTCGTCACGCGCGACGCCTCGCATGCCCTCGTGGCCGACCCGGATCGCGATCGCCTCGTCCTGGTCGACCTCGACGCGCGCACGTCGACATCGATCGAGCTCGAGCCCGGAGACGAGCCCGGGCGCGCCGTCGAAGATCCGAGCGGCCTCCTCCATGTCGCCCTGCGAGGCGGCGGCGCTGTCGTGTCGGTGAGCCCCGCGCTCGGCAAGATCGTCGGGCGCCGACAGGTGTGCGCCGCCCCGCGCGGCATCGCCGACATCGCAGAGAGCTCCGAGCTCGTCGTGGCGTGCGCGAACGGTGACGTCGCCCGATTGCCCGCCGACCCGCTCTCTCAGACCCCGGTCGAGATTCGATATCTCGAGCCGGATCTCCGGGACGTCGCCGTCGTCGGGACGGAGATCTGGATCTCCCATCTGCGAGGGGGCGAGGTCGTTCGGCTCGACGCGAAAGGCCAGGTCCTCGGTCGTCAGAGCCCGTCCACGAAGACCGAGACGGATTTCGACGGCGAGGACATCGAGCGCGCACCTACGACGGCCTGGCGGATGATCCCGACGCCCGACGGCCGCGTGCTCCTCTCGCATCAAATGGCGCGCTCTGCGGCGATCGATCTGGGCACCCCAGACGACGAGGGAGGCGGCGAGGCGTCCTACGCCTCTCAGGATTGCGCCGACTCGCTCGAGCAGAGCGCGTTGACGGTCGTCGGTTCGAGCGGCGCAGAGACCTTCGGCTCCGGCGGCGTGGCGTTCGGCTCACTCCCGGTCGACGTCGCGTTCTCGAGCAACGGAGAGCGCATCGCGAGGCTGGACGCCGGCACCGGCGCCGTCGTCGAGCTCCGCATGGCCAACCTCGAGGAGGCGATGCCGTGCGCAGACTCGTCCGACGAGATCATCTCGCTGACGACCAGCACCGATCAACCCGTCGCGCTCGCGTACGGCAAGCTCCACGATCTCTGGGTTCAGACCCGCGAGCCCGCGCTGCTGAAGCGCTTCCGCGACGGAGCCCTCATCGACTCGATCGCGCTCGGCGGGGCATCCCGCGCAGACTCCGGCTACGATCTTTTTCACCTCGTACAGGCCGACACGATGAGCGGTCTGTCGTGCGCCTCCTGTCACCCGGAGGGTCGTGACGACGGTCACACCTGGTTCTTCACGAACGTCGGGGCGCGACGGACGCAGTCGCTCGCCGGGACGGTCGCAGACACCGCGCCGTATCACTGGGCCGGGGACCTCACGACGTTCGACGCCCTCATGCGAGAGGTCTTCGAGCGGAGAATGGGCGGCCGGCCGCAGTCGTCCGATCGCGTGGCCGCGCTGTCGACTTGGGTTCAGAGCGTCGCGCGGGTTCCCTTCGCTTCGGACGCCGCGAGCCCCGACGCCGTCTCGAGGGGCGATGCCCTCTTCCACTCGCCCCTGGTCGGCTGCGCGACCTGCCACTCCGGCGCTACGCTCACGAACGACCTCACGTTGAACGTGGGGACCGGAGGGGCCTTCCAGGTCCCGAGCTTGGTCGGCGTCGGAATGCGCGGTCCGTGGATGCACGACGGCTGCGCGACCACGCTCCACGATCGCTTCGCTCCGAGCTGCGGGGGCGAGGCCCACGGTCAAACCGCCCAGCTCTCTTCGGGTCAGGTCGACGATCTCGTCGCCTTCATGAACACGCTCTGAGACCTGCGCCGCGCGCTGCCCCGTAGGAGCGCCGCGCGGCGTTCACGGCACGTAGCTCGGCAGCTCGACCACGTAGGTGTCGACGGTCGGGCCGTTTCCCCAATCGCTGGCGAAGACGGCGCGCGTGCCGCTCGGGCTCGGGACAGTGTGCGGCTCTGCCCAATAGGGCTCGCCTAGATGGGTGTTCTCCTTGCCGAAGCTTCGGTGACGACCGACCCGGCAGAACGCGCCCGTGTTCGTGTCCGCGATCACGTTCTCGAGATCGAGCAGACCCGCGCCCGAGGTATCCCCGATCGTCGAGACGAACGCCCAGCCCGGCTGGCGGAGCGCCATCATGGATATGTGCGTCGTGGGGGGATAAGGGAACCCCGTGTCGGGGCCGATTACCACCTTCGACGAGCCATCGGTCAGATCGAACGTCACGAGAGAGCCGAGGTCCGAGTTGCCCGCGGGCCCGGGGTCGTAGACCACGCCGTTCCACGTGTCGTGTCCGTTCGCCAAGCGACCGAGATCGGCGTGGCCATACGGCTCGAGGAGGTCCAGTGTCCGCTTCGTCGCGAGGTTCGCGTCCGTCACGTCGCCGGAGTCGCTCAGATACGCGAGCATCCCGCTCGGCGCGACCTGGGCCGGATTCGCGTCGCTCACGACGTCGCCGAGGATTTGGTTTTCGCCGATGTCGTAGATGAAGACATGGCCATTGCAACGGAGCCCGATGCGCTTCGAGTCCCAAGACGTGAACATGGGGTCGTCGCCGTTCGAGACGTCGCCGTCACAGAAGTCGAACGTCGTCAGCACCTCTTTTTGAGCGGCGCCCACGTGGTAGCGGACGAAGTCGTTTCCGTCGGTGTAGAAGAGGATATCCGGGTCGGTCGTGTGCCAATAGACCTGCTCCACGTCCGCTGGTGAAATGTCGAGCGCTCGCAGGAACGCGTACGTCCGACCGTCGTAGAGCTGATGCCCCTGCTCCACGGAGTACAGGATCAAGTAGGACTCATCGGCGTTCCACGCCGGCATCGTCGTGTACATCGGGACGATCGCGGGGTTCGATCCGCTCGAAGGCACCGTGGTCACGCGACGGATCGTCGTTCCAAATTCGGGATCCGTCACCGCCTCACCGACGGCAGGCTTCGCGAGGGCGGACATCGGTCGCGCGTCCTTGTCGGCGACGAGACCCGCGCACAGATCGATCGGCGTGCCGCCGCCGGGGCCGCTCGTCGTCGAGGCGCCGCCCGTGTCGCCGCCGGTCGTCACCCCCGCGCCTGCACCTGACGTCGCTCCTCCGCCTCCGGGTCCTTCGGTGCTCGACGTCGCGTCGTCCGAGCACGCACAGCAAAGCGCGGACGCGCAAACCAGGGTCCACGTCGCCGCGCCGGGGAGCGTTCTCATCCCTCGACGATAGCCGAGCTTCGCCTTTCGTTCGTCGGCGGGTGAATCGCGCGCCGGAAGATCGTCGATCCTGGGCAACTCGAGGTCGTTGCATGCCGCGTTCTCGAGCGTCGGTGGTCATGTAGCATCGCGCGATCATGCCTATGAAGCGCTCGACTCTGGCTCTCGCGCTGTCGATGGGGGTCCTGATGAGTGCGGCCTGCAGTAGCCCCACAGAGTCCGCGCCCGCGAGCGCATCGGTGACGGCGTCGCCGCTCCCGCCCGGACCCGATCCGACGAAGCCGCACGATCCCATCGCCGCCCCAGAGCGCTCCGGCGGCGCGTTGATGCGTTCCGCCGATGGCGGACGCCTGTACGTCGCGGACGAAGATCACAAGTCCGTCCGAGTTCTGTCGCGAGCGCTCGTCGACAACCTCGCCGCCGCGGGTCCGCCCGTCGATGCCGCCGAGGCTCCGCCTAGCGCGAGCGACGCGCCTTCGGGCCACGGAAGCGCGAATGCGCGGCCATCAGCGAAGCCCGCGCCGCCCCCGCCGAAGCCCGGGACGATTCCTCCTGTCGTGCCGCCGCCCTCGATCGCGAGTGAAGAGGTCACGATGCCCGGCGCGCCGGCAGAGGTCCTTCCGCTCGATGGCCACGTGCTCGTGACTGTGCGCGACCCCGGAATGCTCGTCGTCATGAAAGAAGAGGCGGCGGACAAGCTCTCCGAAGAGCGACGCATCCCGCTCCCCGCTGACGCGTGGGGCGTCGCGGTGACGAAGGACGAGAAGGTCGCCGTCGTCACCTCCGCGTGGACGCACCAGGTCTCCGGCATCGATTGGCAATCAGGCAAGGTGCTCTGGACCGTGGACGTGGGCCGCGAGCCGCGCGCCGTGGTCGTTCATCCCGATGGGAAGACGGCCTACGTCAGCCACGTCACCTCTGCGAATCTGACACGCATCGACGATCTCTCCGGGAGCGCCCCGAAGGTCTCGACCATCGCGTTCCCCGCCGCGCCGGCGCGCACTCCGCAGGCGATGCCCGTCGACGGCGCGCTCGGCTACGGCCTCGTCCTCGACGACGATGGTCATCGCCTCCTCGCCGCGCGGCACGCGCTCGGCGGACTGGCCGCCGACGCTTGGTACGGTATCGCGACGATCGACGTGCTCCAGACATCGAACGACACGCCGCTGCTCGCGCCCCGCGCCCCCGACTATCGAGTCAAGTCGACCCCCGCGTTCGATCTGTCCCGTCAGTTCAATCTGAACCTCACGAAAGACGACCCGGACGATTACCGAGCCCGGATGTACACCGGCCCCAGTCTGCCCATCCCACGAATCGTGCAACCGCGCGCGATGATCGTGTCGCACAAGGCCAAGACGGTCTGGGTCGCGTCAGAGGGCCAGGACTTGGTCGCAGAGTTTCCGCTCTATTCGGCCGCGCCGGCCGAGCGAGAGCTCCGAAGCATTCAGGTCGGAGACAAGTACAAGGACCCGCGCATCCTGGGAGAGGGCATCGCCGGACACTGCGGCGCGCCCACGGGCTTGGCACTCAACGCAGACGAGACCCAGCTCTATGTGTTTTGCCGGTCGACCTACGACATCGCCACGGTTCGCATCGAGGGCAAGCAAGCCCACGTCTCGATCGCGCGACTCGCGAACGACCCGCTCGACGAGGTCGGCTCACGGGGAAGACGCCTGTTCTACAGCGCGCGCGACAGCTTCTCGAGTGGTGGAATGGGCTGCGCCGGCTGTCATCCGGATGGTCGAGACGACGGGCACGTCTGGCACGAGGTGCTCTTGCCCCGCAACGGCAAGCGTCGAACATTCCTGGCCACGAAGAACCTCGCCGCGAAGACGAACGAGGGAAAGCTCGGCTGGGCCCGACAGACTCCCATGCTCGCGGGACGCGTCGACGCGACAGGCCCTTATGGTTGGCACGCAGAGGCACCGACGCTCCGTGAGCGCCTGGCGGAAGGCTTCGCGCTGCATCGATGGTGGGCCGACGACGTCGACTCCAAAGGCTGGATGGTCGGGGAACGCTTCAATGGACTGTCGGAGTTCATGAAGCACGGGCTCGCGACGCCGCCACCGATCGGGCGCGAGCTGACCGCGGTCGAAAAGCGAGGCAAAGAGGTCTTCGAGAGCGAAGGCACGCAGTGTGCGCAATGCCATGTTCCCGCGACCGGCTTCACGAATCGTGCGGCGCCGCCGCTGCCGCAGCTGCCGCTGGCAGCGACCTTCGAGGAAGACCCGGACGACAAGTTCAAGACGCCGTCCCTGCTCTTCGTGGGCGGGACGCCGCCCTATTACCATGACGGCAGCATTCAGACGCTCCCCCAGCTCATAGAGAGAAACCACGACCGCATGGGGAAGACGTCTCAGCTCTCTACGGACGACAAGGCTGCCCTCGCCGCCTATCTGGAGACCCTATGAGCCTGCAAAAGCAACTCGGGTACGCGACATTCGGGCTCGCCTCCATTTCCCTGCTCGGTTGGCTCGTCGCCGCGGCACCGATGCACACCGCGGCTGCGGCGCCGGCCGAGAGCGCTTCGGCGCCGACCGCTTCGGCCGTCGCCTCTTCCTCCGCAGCCGCGCCCCCCGCCCCGGACAAGGCGAGTCCGACGTTCGACGGCTACGCCTGGCCGACCGAAACTTCCCCCGAACCGACGGACGACGACTGGGAACACCCCACGGCGACCGAAATCACGAACCCCGGGATCCGCACGAGCATCTGGGGTGACTGGACGAAGCAGCTGCGTTGCACGACGAGCGTCATCCGTGCATGGGCTCGAATCCGATGCGAACCCGTCGGCGAAGAGCCGACGCTCGGCGTGATCTGGGGCATGGCCGGCGATCTGTCCGCGGTGAAGGGCACCTTCGGGTTGGTGAACGGCGAAGAGCGCTTCAAGAACGTCCCCGCGACGAATGAGATCGACGTCATGACGCGTCGTATGGGCGCGCACGCGACGATCACGTTCCAAGTGCAGCCCGGCTCGGCGGTCCTGCTCTCGCTCGACCAGATCGGGTGGGAGTTCAACTACGACGGAGGCGGCTTCGTCTTCTCCGGGCCGGGAACACTCCTCGAGGCGTCTTGGGCGTTCGGCGAGAAGAGTCCGACTTTCGTGTTTCGCTGACGGCGCGAATCGAATGATCCTCTTTCAGAAGCGCTTCCACGAAGGGATCTTGAGCGGCGCGGTCACGTTGACCTTTCGCGCGTGGCCCTCTGCCCGCGTGAAGCCGGGGGGACGGTACCGCTGTCATCCCATCGGTGTGCTCGAGGTCGAGGCGATCGACAAAGTCCGCCTGGGCGACATCTCGGATGTAGAGGCTCGGTCGAGCGGGTTCGAGGACCGAGCGACGCTTCTCGCTTACATCGGCGAGCAGGGCTCCACGGACGCGGCGCGTGAGCTCTTCCGAATTCGCTTCCACCACGGGGGCGACGGCGACCGAGTCCCGCTCGCGCTGATGGATGTGCTCGGACCCGAAGAGGTGGGCGTCCTCTGCGACAAGCTCGCGAGGATGGACGCGCAGAGCGCGGTCGGTCCCTGGACGCGAAAGACGCTCGCGCTGATTGGCAAACATCCGCGCGTCGCGGCCTCGGTCCTCGCGGTGAAGCTGCGACGCGACAAGATGGAGCTGAAGGCAGACATCGTGAAGCTGAAGAAGCTCGGCCTGACCCAGAGCTTCGAGGTGGGCTACGAGGTCTCGCCGCGCGGGCGAGCCTTCCTGGCGGCGAAGGCGCCGCGGCGAAAACCGAAGGTGTAGCCCACTCGAACCGGACGCCCCGTCAGCTCGCGGGGGTGAGCGGCCACGGCGTATCGCGCGGACCTGCCATCCAGTTGTCGTGACGCCCATCCCAGTAGAGGAGCTTCAGCGTCCCGACGTCGACGTCGTCCAGCGTGTTGACGCAGATGGATACGAAGTCGCCGCCGAGCGCGTCCAGGTGTCCGGCGCCGTAGCAGTGCACCCCGCAGTGCTTGCAGAAGTATCGCTTCGCCTGTCGAGTCCTCCACTCGTACGACGACAAACTGTCCTCTCCCGCGAGAAGCTCGAACGCTTCCGGCTTCGTGAGGCCACCGGTCTGGGCAACCTTCGTGCAGATCGTGCAGTTGCAACGTGTGACTGGCTTGGTGAGATCGAGCGTGACCGCGAAGCGAACCGCCCCGCAGTGACACCCTCCCTCGTAGCGCTTGCCAGCCGAGACCTTCTCCGACGTCTTGTTCGCTGCGACCGTTTCCATGAGCGTCCTTTGTTCTTTCTTTCGCCTGTGATGAGCGAAGAAGAACCTACCGGATGCAAATGACAGCTTTATGTCAGGTTTGATTCGCGGGCCGCGCGGCGGTGCGGTGGCCGAAGATGGCCGCGATCGCGCCGGCCAGGATCACGACGCTTCCGAGCGCTTCGATGAGAGACGGCGCGGCGCCGAGCATGGCCGCGCCGATGACGATCGAGCCGACCGTCTCGCCGGGCGACGAGAGCGCGACCAGCGAGGGTGCGTGGTTTCGCGCCGCCGTCTGAATCGCCGTGTGCCCGATGCCCGTCGGGATCGCGGCGATCAGCGCGATGAAGGCCCAGGTCGCGAGCGGTGGATGCAGCGTCGAAGCGTCCGACGTCGGCAGGAACGGCAGCGAAATGGCGAGCGAGACAGCCGCCACGGCATACACCAGCGGCGCGTAGTGGCGCGCGGGCAAGGCCTCGCGGAGGCTGCGGGCCGACGCGACATAGAAGCCGAACAAGACGACGGCCGCGAGCACGAGGACGTCGCCTTCGAGTCGATGCTCGCCGTGGCCCGCGCCGCGTCCCACGATCACGGCGCCGATCGTGGCGAGGAAGACGCCGAGATGCTCGAGGCGCGTCGGGCGAATGCGAAAGAGCGCCCACGCCGTGAGCACCACCGCGAGCGGCTCGAGCGAGACGAGAGACACTGCCGCGGGCAAGCTCGTGAGGTCGAGGCCCCACTGGTAGCAAGCGAAGTGCGCGCCGAGGAGCATGCCCGCGAGCGCGACGCGCAGGCGTTGCCCGTTCGTGAGGGCGCGGACGCTGGCGAAGAGACCCGCGTGACCGATCGCACCAAGCAGGAGCGCCGCGAGCGCGACACGTCCGCACGCGATGAGCATCGGGTGCGCTGGACGCGCAAGCCGAGCGAGCGGCGAGCTGGTCGAGAACGCCAAGCTCGCGATCCCGACCAGCAGTGCGCCGCGCACGGGAGAGTGGTTCTCGGTCGTCATCGCGGCTCGCGCCTCTCGAAGTCGTTCGGACGGCGCGCCGCGCGGGCTCAAGCGGAGAGCGTCACTTCGCCGGCGATCGAGCTCGCGAACGCGTCGCGCGCGCGCGAGACGCGGCCCTCGCCGGTCGTCGTGTCCGTGCGACCGAGCGTGATCATGAGCTTCGTCAGCGCAGCCTCGACGGTCATGTCGCCCGCGCCTATCGCCCCCGCGGACGCCGCGGCGACGCCGCCTTCGTAGGTCGCCAGGTCGACCGCGCCGCGCGGACATTGGCTCGCGACGACGACGGGGATGTCGAGGGCGCGCGCCGCCTCGATGACCGGGATGAGCGACCGCTCGAGGTGCGGCAGGTTTCCGGCACCATACGCCTCGAACACGATGCCGGAGACGCCAGCGCCCAGCGCTCCGTGAAGCAACTTCGGGTCGAGGCCCGGGAAGGTGCGCACGGCGAGGACGCGTGGGTCGATGCGTGGATCGAAGGGCGCACGCTCGCGGCTCGGAAGGACGTGGGGCGCGACCGACACGCCGAGCCCGAGCTCTGCCAGCGGCGGCAGACATGGCGAGGCGAACGCGTCCATACCCCACGCGTCGAGCTTCGTGGCGCGACACCCACGAAAAAGGCTGGAGTGAAACGCGATGCCGACCTCTGGGATGCGCATGGTCGCGACCTGACACGCATCGACGAGGTTCGCGCGCGCGTCGGTGCGGACGGCGCCGAGCGGTCGCTGCGCGCCGGTCAGCACGACGCTCCGATCGAGACCGGGGAGCAGAAACGCGAGCGCGCTCGCGGTGTAGGCCATCGTGTCCGTCCCGTGGACCACGACGATGCCGTCGTAGCTCGGGAGGGCCTCGTGGATGACCTGGGCGAGCTCGACCCAGTGCTCGGGCTGCATGTCCGCGGAGTCGAGGCGCCAGAGGAGTCGGGATTCGATCTCCGCGATCTGACGGAGCACCGGGAGCTCTGTCAGGAGATCTTGCGTCACGCGATCGGCCGACAGCGCGCCGCCGTCGGGGCTCGGCGCCATCATCAGCGTGCCGCCGGTGTGGATCATCAAGAGGCGCATCGCGGGCGGCGAATCTAGCAGCTACGCGGGTTCGCGCCGAGACCGAGAGAAGCGCGCGACGCGAGCCCGCACCCAGTCGATGAAGCGCTCCGCGCGAAAGAAGGGGGCGAACGCGATGAACGAGAGCGGATACGGAAACAGGATCCACATGAGGGCGAGCACACCCAGGTGGAACGCCCACGCACCGAAGCTCCAGAGCCGACCGATGCGCTTGCCGAGCAGCGCGAACGGCGCGCCGAGCTCGAGGACCATGCTGCCGACCGCGAACGGGGGAAAGAGCCACGGATGGCGCACGAGCCAAGCGCCGAGCACCGAGTGGCTGTCGCCGAGCAACGCCTTGCGGGCGTTGTCATGGGCGATGTGATTGCGAAGGACGTCGCCGGTGACCCAGTGGATGCCCGATACGCGGAGCTTCGCGATGCCGGCGAGGACGTAGGTGAGCGTCGTTATCGCAGCGAGAAGAAATAGCGCGTAACCGAACCGCTGCGCGTCGTCCGGCGGAGCCTCGCCGCGAGCATTCGCGCGCCGCGCATCGAGGCTGTACGCGGCGGCCGAGTCGGTGAGCGCGAGCAGCGTCACGTGCACCACGACGAGGTTCTCGGTGTGGAAGATCATGCCGAACGAGTTGCGGTAACTGGTCAGCCAGAGCAGCGACGCCGCGAAGATGGGCGCCACGATGCGAAATCGAAATCCGACCAGGAACGCGAGGGCGCTCGGGATGGCGACGGCGAGCACCGCCCACGCGACCCACGCCGGCGCAGGCGCGGTGAGGAGATGCACGGGGCCAACTGGACGAAACGGCGCGCCGGTCGCGACTGGCGCGACCCACGCCGGCGCGCGCGCGAGCAGGTAGATCGTCGCGAAGGTACCGACGAGGAGACGCACCGCCGCGAGGCGCCTCGCAGGTGCGATCGGGCGAACGAAGGCGTCGATGCGTGCGAGCATCGTCATGGCACGCCCACCGCACATCGCGCTCGCAGAACGCGCTTCTTCGGCGGCGCGGTCGGATCGCGAAGATATTCGGCCGAGTCGTACGTGACCGTGCGGATCTCGACCGCCGTCGGCCGTGGTCCGTCGGGCGGCGTCGTCGCGATGCGCTCCGCGATCAGCTCGCAGAGCTTCGTGCTGGCCTTCTTCCCACCGCGCACCGCCCGGGTGAGGATGGTCTCGGCCTGCAGGACCTCGTCGGTGCCGAGCTGTCTTGGTTCGACGACGCGCTCCGAGCCGTCCACGAAGACGAGGACGGCATGGTCGACGACGGCCGTTGCGTCCTTCGGGTTCGAGAACATCGGATAGCTCGAGAGTGGAAAATCGTCTTTTCCACCGCGAGCGAGCGGCGACAGCGTCAGCGCGACGGCCGCGAAGAGCAGCGCGTAGGCGACGGCGGGTCGCTCGGTGAGGTGAGCCCTCGCTGGATGCGCGGCGCGCATCGCGTCTCTATAGCGCGCGCCGAGGCGCGAGCGTCAGTCCGAACGGACCTTCTGAATGCGGAGCAAGCGGATCCGCGCGAGCGTCTCTCGGGTGCGGCTGATCCCGGTCACGGCCGCTTCGTAGTTGGCAGGAGGCGGCAGCGTCTTCAGGCTGTCGCGGCGTCCGCCTTGTGTGCTGCCCGTCTCCATCAAGGTGAGCGATTTGGCGATGAGGTGCTCGGTCTCTTCCAAGAGATCGCCGCGATCACGATCGGATACGCCCGCGATGCACGCGAGGCGGAGCGACCTTGCGAGCGCGCGAAGCATGCCCGCGAGCGCGTATCCGTCGTCGCGCGCGGGCGCGGACTCGGGCGTCTCGACCCATGCATCGAGCTCGTCCGCCGTCTCTTCGGCCTCTTCGCAACGCCCTTCGGCGGCCCCGACGTCTGTGAGTGCCATGCGCAACTCGTCACTTTGTCATGCCGCTGGTTCCTTCGGAAACATCTCGGCAGTGAAAGCCACGGGTTTCGCTTTCCGAGGGGCCCCGACGTGACATGGTGTGGCGAGATGGATCGACGCATCTTCCTGGGAGTCGGAGCTCTCGGACTGGGGGTCGCCGGGACCGCATATTTTCTTATTTCGTCGGACGAAGACGAGATCCGAGCGCTGCTGACGAGAGCCGCGAGGGCGGTGAGCCTGCCCGCGGAGCGAGGCAACCCTGCATTCTTTGCCCTTGGCATGAAGGGCGAGCTGAAGGAGATCCTCGCACCCGGAGCGCGCGTCACCGCGCCCGAGCTCGGCGAGAGAGGGGCCTCGGTCGACGATCTCGTCGGCGCCGCGATGCAGTACGGAGAGGCCTATCGATCGACGAGCGTCGGCTTCGCGAGCGTCTCGTTCACGCGGCTCGAGAAGCAATCGGCGACGATCGACGCCGAGGTGACGCTCGAGGCCGTCGGTGGTGCAGGGGACGTCCGACGCGATCGGCGGCACGCGACAATCGAAGTGACGAAGGCGGACGGTGATTGGAAGATCGCGTCGGTCCTCGTCGGTCCGCGCCTCGACTGAGCCCGGCGTTCGAGGCAGGCATTTCGAGATGGTCGCGAAAGAGAGTGCGGTCGGCGTCAGAGATCCACGTGGCTCTCGTCCGATGCGTCACTTTTTCCGACACGGAGGCGATCATGAGCACCGAACACCGACATCTGACGATCGAAACTGACGGCGCGCCCGTGAAGGCATGGGTCCAGGGCGTCCCATTCGATCCACAGGCTCGAGATCAGGTGCGACGCATGGCCGAGCTGCCGTTCGTCCACGGCTGGGTCGCGGTCATGCCGGACGTCCACGTCGGCAAGGGCGCGACGATCGGCAGCGTCATCCCGACCAAGGGCGCCATCGTCCCGGCTGCCGTCGGAGTCGATCTCGGCTGCGGCATGATGGCCGTCGAGACGGGCGCGACCGCGAGTCGTTTGCCGGACTCACTCGGCAAGCTGCGCTCCGCGATCGAGAAGGCCGTACCGCACGGCCGTACCGCGAACGGTGGACGCCACGACCGTGGCGCTTGGAACGATCTGCCCGACGCGCCCGCCGCGGCGTGGCGCTCGCTCGAAGACGGGTTCGCTCGAATCGTCGGGAAGCACAAGTCGATCGCCGGTGGCAACTCGGCGAACCACTTGGGAACGCTCGGGACCGGCAACCACTTCATCGAGGTCTGTCTCGACGAGCGCGATCAAGTCTGGATCATGCTGCACTCCGGCTCGCGCGGCGTCGGCAACCGCATCGGGAGCTACTTCATCGACAAGGCGAAGGACAAGCTCTTGAAGCGGGGTGTGCACCTGGTCGATCGCGATCTCGCGTGGCTCGAAGAGGGCGACCCTCTCTTCCACGACTACGTCGAGTCGGTCGGCTGGGCGCAAGAGTTCGCGCGAGTGAACCGCGAGCTCATGATGGCGGCCACGCTCAAGGCGTTCTCCAAGGAGCTCGGGGTCGCGATCCCGACCATGAGCCGGGCCGTCAACTGTCATCACAACTACGTCGCACGCGAGACGCATGCGGGCGAAGAGGTTTGGGTGACGCGCAAGGGCGCCGTGCGCGCGGGCGAGGGAGACCTCGGCATCATCCCGGGCAGCATGGGCGCGAAGAGCTTCATCGTGCGCGGCAAGGGCAACCCCGACTCGCTGTGCTCGTGTAGCCACGGAGCGGGACGCGCGATGAGCCGCACCGCTGCGAAGAAGGCCTTCAACGTCGCGGACCACGTGCGAGCGACCGAAGGCATCGAGTGCCGCAAGGACAAGGACGTCATCGACGAAACGCCCATGGCGTACAAGTCGATCGACCAGGTCATGGCGGCGCAGAGTGATCTCGTCGACATCGTGCACACGTTGCGACAGGTCGTTTGCGTGAAGGGATGACTCCGTGATCCACATCGATGGCTCGAAGGGCGAGGGCGGCGGTCAGGTGCTTCGCACCGCGCTGTCGCTCTCGCTCGTCACGGGGTCTCCTTTCACGATTCGCCGCATCCGCGCCGGTCGTTCGAAGCCGGGGATCCTGAAGCAACACCTGACCGCGATCCGCGCCGCGGCGACCGTGGGCCAAGCGAAGACGACCGGAGACGCGCTCGGCTCGACTGAGCTCACGTTTTTTCCGGGCGCGCTTCGCGGCGGCCATTTCAAGTTCGCGGTCGGCACCGCGGGCAGCGCGACGCTCGTATTTCAGACGGTGCTCCCTGCGTTGCTGGCGGCGCCGGACGCATCGACGGCGACGTTCGAGGGTGGGACGCACAACCCGGCGGCGCCGCCGTGGGAGGCTTTGTCCGACGCGTTCTTGCCGGTCTTGCGCAAGATGGGCGCCGATGTCGACGCGTCGATCGAGGCGCGCGGCTTCTATCCCGCGGGGGGTGGTCGGTTCGACGTGCGTGTCGCGCCGTCGGCGCTCGGCGCGCTCGAGCTCATCCAGCGAGGCGAGCTTCGCAGCCGTCGCATCGCCGCGATCGTCTCGCGCATCCCCGAGCACGTCGCGACGCGCGAGATCGATGCCGTGCGCCGCGCTCTCGATTGGGACCTGCGCGTCGAGGGCGTGATTTCGACCGAGCCCGCGTCTCCCGGAAGCGGCAACGCGCTCATCGTGACGCTCGAGCACGCGAACGTCACAGAGGTGTTCACGGCTTTCGGCGAGCGTGGCAAGCGCGCCGAGGCGGTGGCTCGCGATGTCGCAGACGAAGCTCGCAGCTATCTCGACGCGGGCGCGCCGGTCGGGCCGCATCTGGCCGATCAGCTGATCGTGCCGATGTTGATCGGCAAAGGCGGCAGGTTCACCACGAGCCAGCCGAGTGGACACCTCCAGACGCAGCTCGAGACCGTGCGCGCGTTCGTCGGTGATCGCGTGGCGCTCGAGCGTCGCGGCGATGGTCCCGGGTGCGACGTCGTGGTCGACGGCCTGGCGATTCGCTGAGTCTCTCGCCCGGCGCCGCGACCGCGTCACGCAAAGCCGTGCCGCTGCACACACGGACCCGTTCGACCGCTCACACGAACAGCAACGCGCCGCGCGCGGGCTGCCCGGTCGCAGCGTGGATCGCGCGAACGTAGAGGCTCACCTGCGCCTGGTAGGCGCCGAGAGACTCGGACGCGAGCAGACTCGGATCGTCGGTCTTGTAGTCGACGACCTGCCAGGCCTCGCCGTCGAAAAATGCGAGATCGACGACGCCATCGATGATGCGACCTTCGTCGATCTCCCAAGCGATCGGGACCTCGCGGCGAAGCCTTCCCGCCTGGCCCGCTCGCTGTGCCTCGACCATCAACGGCGCCGCGAGCGCCGCGAGCGCGGCGCGGGCAGCGGCGTCGATCTCGCTGTCCGTAGCGCCATGAAGCCGACCGAAGGAGCGCGAGGCGTGCTCGAGCTCGGACGCCGAGGCGTCGAGGTTCGCGGCGGCGAGCACGGCGTGCACGAGGATCCCGAATCGCTTGCCCCCGGGGCGACCCGTCTCGCGCGGGACGCGGTGGAGCGCGACGTCCGTCGTCGGGGTTGCGCCTTCGAGATGCGAATGCGCGGTCGCCGTGATCACCTCGAGGCTCGGGACGGAGCCCGCGGCGATCGTCAATTGTCGCGCTGTCGAGACGCGATCGTGCGCCTCTGCTTCTTCGCGACTCCCTTCCTCGGAGACGTCCTTGGCGACGAGCTCGAGCTTGCCGACCGCGACCTTCCGCGGCGCCTCGAGCACCTTCGGATCGAAGAACGCGACCGGTCCGCCCTTCGTCATGTAGAGCCCCGGCGCGAGCTTGCTCCTGGCGGGCTCGGGTCGGTCGAGCACCGTGTCTGCGCCCATGATCGGACAGAGCGGCGCCTGCTCGCTCCTCGACGGTGTGGTCGGGACCATCGCGCGTTGCAGCGGCGCGAGCCACCCGTCCTCTGGGAACGTCGGCTCATCTCCGACGATTGGGATGACCAAGAGATCGCGCGCGCGCGTCGCCGCGACATAGGCGAGCCGCACGCTCTCGGCGGCGATCGCCGCCTGCTCGGCGGGCGCCCGCTCGAGTAGCTCGCGTGGTGAGAGCCCTGCGAGCCGCAGCGCGGCGAGCCCGCTCTTCACGTCCACGACGCGATCGACCTCGGCCCTCGGCTTCGAGGTCGGATCCGCCAGGATGACGACGGGAAACTCGAGGCCCTTCGCGGCGTGCACCGTCAGGATGCGGACGCCCATCGCCTCGTCGTCGGTCAGCTCTCGACCGCGATCCTCTTCTTCGAGCGCCGTGATGAACGAGCGAAACGACAAGCCGCCGCGGTGATCGTGCGCGGCGGCGCGGCGCTCGAGTGAAGCCAAGACGAGCAGCGCCTGCTCCGAGGTCGGCGAGAGCGCGAACGCGACGTGAGCTCGCGTCGCCGCGCAGAGCTCGTGCAACGTCTCGGCAGTGGGACGACGATTCCGGAGACGGTGCAGGCGCCCGAGCAGCGCGAGCGCGTCGGCGACGTCGCGCAGGTCTTCGGGCGTCTCTTCCGGCTTCGCGCGGAGCGGGTCGAGACGACCGACCTTGCCTTCATGTCCGACGAACGTGGCGTAGTCGAAGAGCGTCGCGTCATCGAAGCCGAAGAGCGCGCCGTGGAGCGTCGCGTACACCGCGAGCGTGTCGTCGGTCCTCTCGATCGCAGAGAGCGCGTTCGAGAGGGCCCGCCCCTCTTCCGTCTCCGATAGTCCGACCGATCCGAGCGCGACATGGGGAACGCCGCGCTCCGTGAGCCCCTTCGCGATGGGCGCGACCAGGCTCGATTGGTAGGCCTTCGTCTTGCTGAACAAGATGGCGACGTGTCGCGCCGCGAGCGGCACGTCCTGCTCCGTCCTGGGATCGAAGACCGTGAAGCCGCTCTCGAACACGAGCCACGCGACGAACGCGGCGATCGCGTCGGGTAGCGAGACTTGGATCGCGCTCCGCGCCAGACGGCGGCGACCATACGGACGCGGCACCGGCAGCGCGATCACCGCCGGCTGTCGCTCGGATGCCTTGCGCGCTTCGGTGAGCGGGACGTAGCGCGCCTGGACGCCGTCTCCGTCGCCACGCATCGCCTCTGCGAACGCCACGTTCACGAGATGCTGAATCGGCGGAGTCGCGCGAAACGACGTGGTCAACGTGACGATTTCACCGCCAGAGTCGACGATCGTGCGCCCGACGGCCTCGTAGATGGCGAGATCTGCCTGCCGGAAGCGGTAGATCGACTGCTTCGGATCGCCCACGATGAAGAGCTTCCCGCGCGCGACCTTCGCCGCGAAGACGTCCTTCGGCGGCGGGCCCTCCGACGCGAGCATCATCAAGATGGCGACCTGGACCGCGTCCGTGTCCTGAAACTCGTCGACGAACATCCTTCTGTAACGCGCGGCGAGCTCGGCCCGAAGGCCCTCGTCTGAACGCAACAGGGCGTGGGTGCGGACGATGAGATCTTGCATGTCGACCCACCCGCGACGCGCCTTCTCCTCTTCGTAGCTCGAGACGACGACGAGCAGCTCTTCCCGCAGCTCGAACGCGAGATCGGCGGCGGCGACGCGATCGAACGCCGCGATTTCATCCATGAGATCGGTGAGGACCTTCTTCGCGTGCGGCGCGCCGCGACCCTTGTCGAGCGCCTTGACCAAGCGCGCGCTCTTCGTGAGCTCGAGCGCGATGCCTTCGCGCTCTTCGTCGGTCGCCCGCTCCATGCGCTTCGCGGTCAAGCGCACGGCGTCGAAGCCCTCGGCGATCACGTCACGCTTTCCGAGGACGCTCGTGTCGGTCTCGCCAGCCTTCGCCACCGACTCGCGAAGCGCTCGCACGGCCGCCGCACGATCCCACGGGTGCCTCGTCCACGGGGCGTCGAGCATTCGATGCTCCGACAAATCTCTCGCCGCGAACGCGAGCTCGCGCGCGCCGAGGTTCGGCCGCGCGAGCGCGCGACGAAGCGCGACCGAAGGCTTCGCGAGCGCGCGTTCGAGCCAGCGCGCGACGACCTCGTCGAACAGCGCGCGCGCTTCACCGTCCGAACACGGCGAGAACCTCGGGTCGACGCCCGCCTCGATCGGACGCTCGCGAAGCAGCTCTTGCGCGAACGTGTGAAGCGTCGACACGTGCGCCTCTTCGAGTCGAGAGAGTGCGCTCTCGAGATGCCGGCGGCGCGGATCTCTTGCGTGACGCCGCGCCTCTTCGAGCCCGGCGCGAAGACGGAGCTTCAGCTCGCCTGCGGCCTTGTCGGTGAACGTCACGGCCGCGATGCTCGCGACGTCCTCGCCTGCCGCGAGCGTCTCGACGATGCGCTGCACGAGCACGGTGGTCTTGCCGGTGCCCGCTGCCGCCTCGACGAGGAACGTCGTGTCGAGAGCCGTGGCGATCCGCTCGCGCGTCGCCCGATCGGCGATCAAGGCATCCTCCGGAGCGACGCGAGCGACGCGATCACGTCCTCTTCCACGCGACCTTTCTTGGTCACGAACTTCTTCGAACGGCGCTCCTCGCCGTCGCCACAGACGGCGCGGTAGTCGCAGCGATCACAGGCCTTCTCACGCGGAATCGGCAGCAGCACGGCGGCGCGCAGACCGCGGTCGATCGCCTCGAGCGCCTCGCGGCCGCGTTCGAGCTTCTCGTCGTCGAGCGCGATCTCACGCGCCTCGTAACCTCCCCGCTCCGTCGCGAAGTACAGGCGCGTCGACTTCGCGAGCGTATCGGATGGCAGCGACGTCCCGATGAGCGCCTCGACCGCGAGCGCATAAAGGATCGGTTGGAGCACTTCGCCGCCCTTCACGACGAAGAACGGGCCGAGATCCTCCGGTACTCGCCCCGTCTTGTAGTCCGTGATGCGCAGGTGCCGCTCTCGATCGATCTCGACCGCGTCGATCGCCCCGCGCAACCGGTAGCCCCCTCGAACGACGAACGACGGCGCTTCGCCGAAGCGCAGCTCTTGGGCGAGCGGCGCAAACGGGTCGCGCGAGCGCTCGGATTCGTCGACCGAGCCGAGCAGATCACGCAAGAGCGCGCCCACGTCTGCGTCGAACACCTGCGCGATGAGGGGCTCGAGGCGCTCGCGAGCGCTCTCGGCCACCTCGTGGACGACGTCGTCGAACAGGGCGCGCGCGCGCTCCGGGCTTCCGCTCGCGCTCGTCCCCTCTGCGCTCAGACGCTTCGCGACCTCGGCTTGGCACAGGTGATAAAGGCCGCCGCGCGTCATGGGCTCGAGGCGCTCGACCGGCGTCACCTCTTCACGCGCATCGAGTCGCATGATCGACCGCAGGTAGAACCGATACGGGCACGTCGCGTACGCCTCGAGGCTCGACGGACCATGCGCGCGCTCGCGGAGCCCGTGCTTCGCGAACCGTTCACGCATCGCCGGGCTCGGCGCGACGAGGCCGTCCGCCGCGAAGACGCCCTCTCGATGACGCCAGAACCGAAATCGAAGCGCGCGATCCAGCGTCTTGTGCCGCCCGAGCAGGAAGCGCAATCGACCGCGCGCCTCTCCTTCCGGACGACGCTCGACGTCCTTTGCGAGCGCCAGCTCGTACTCGAGATCGTCGAGCGCGCGCCGCGGATCCGTCGGCGCAGGCCAAGCGAGGCGCGCACCCGACGCGGTCTTCGTCTGCTCCTCGAGCCTCGCGAGATCGGGGACCTCTCCCATGATCACTCTCGCGATCTCGAGCGCATAGAGCGACGCGACCCGAGACCTACCGAGCGCCGCGTCTCCGCGAGGAAACGACGCGAAGAACCGCTCCTCGGCCGCGCCCACCGCGATCGCGAGCGAGCCGCGCTGCTCGAGCGACCGAGCGTGCCTCGTCGCGAGGACGTCGCCGTGCTTTTGGCGAGCGCGGTCGAGCAAGATCGGATCTTCGCGAACGCGCTCTGGGAAAATTCGCTCACCGACGCCGCAGAGGAGGACGACCTTCCTCGCGCGACCGCGCATCGCCGCGGGACGCGTGACGAGCACCCGACCATACCCACGTCGAAGTGGCGCCCGCTCCATGCTCGCGAGGCGCGGCTCCAAGACCGCCAAGACCTCGCTCAGATCGACGGGATCGTCGTCGCCGGCCAGGACAGCGAGCTCTTCGAGGATCGCGAGCGCCAGCTCTGGCCGTCGGATCGCCTGCGGCGCGAGCCGCGCGATCGCCTCGAGATGTTCGCCCCACGGCGCGCGCGACGGCACCGCGTCGAGCAGCCCGAGCAGCGGAACGAGGCGCCTCTCTAGATCCTCGAGCGATGCGAGCTCTCTTTCGATCTGGCTCAGCCTCGGCGCCGCCACGTCGACCGCCCCGACGCGCTCCTTCGGTGCAACTTCGTCGATTGCGTCGCCGTCCTCTCGAGCGGCCAGCTCGGGCCGCGCGAGGAGCTCGCGACGCGTGACGCCGATGCGCTTCTTCACGTAGTCGGCCAGCGACGCGTCGACCCCGGCGCTGCCGACACCTAGCTCGCCGAGCATGCGCTCCCACCGTCGAAACGGGATGCGTAGCTCGGCCTCGGGTTCGTCGCTCGGGTTCGTCTCGGCAACCTGGGCCGCATCGACCACGCCATCGAGCTCGGGACCGAGCACCGCGCCTTCTGCTTCCGCCACCACCGGCGTGCTCGGCATCTGCGCGGTCGCCAGATACTCCCCGAGGCGTCGGCCCGAGCCACGCTCGACCTTCGCGCGCAAGAGGAGCGACAGCGCGCGGCCTCCTGGGTGCGGCCGACGCACGCCGACCTCGAAGTAGGCGGGGATCTTCGCGCGATCGAACGCCGCCTCGAGATGCGCGGCGTAGGCGCCGTGGGGCGGCACGAGCACCGCCATCTCGTCGAAACGCACGCCGCGCTGCGCCTCTTCTGCGCATCTTCGAGCGATTTCCATCGCCTCGAGCAGCTCGTCGGCGGCCGACGTCAGCGCGACGCCGCGAGCATCCTCGAGCGGCGTCTCGTCGCTCTCGAAGAGCCGCGCGCGGAACGACGCCACCGATCGTTCCTCTTCGCGGAGCGGCGATGGGGGCAGAGCTTGCACCGCGAGCTCGATCGCCTCGAGGGCCCGCTTCGTGCCAGCGTCGTCTTGTGGACAGGTCACGACGACGTCACGCGCCGAGCCGAGCAGCGCACGACAAAGCTCGCGCTCGGCGACCGAGCGGAGCGACACGTCGAGCATGACGAGCGGCAACCCGGCGTAGGCCGATCCCGCCACCTCCCTGGCCGCGCGATCGTAGATCGCTCTTCGATCGGCGAGCTTCGCCCGCTCGAGCTCGGCCGCGAGCTCCTCGTAGAGATAGGCAACCTCGCCTTCCGCGCCCGCTCGATCGAGCGCCGCGGGAGAGATCTGGCCGAGCCGCAGCTCCTCGAGCGTCGCTCGAAGGGCGAGCGGGAAGTTCGGCGTCGCCGCGATCGGCAGCGCCCCTTCGCGAGAGGCTCGCGCGAGCGTCGAGAGCTTTCCCGACGCGAGCGCTCTCCTCGTCACGCGGCGGACGACCGCCTCGACCGACAGGGGCGGCGCGAGCGCGATGCCCTCTGCCGCGAGGCTCGGCCCGGCGAGCTCGACCGCCAAACCGAAGAGCGTCTTTCGATGTACGCCGAACGAAGCGCCGCCCTTCGACAGTGCGCCGAACACGAGCTCGTCCACGGCCACGCGACTCGGTCCGATGACCAAGACCTCGTCGCCCGGCGCGCTCTCTCGAAGGCGCGCCGCGCATGCGTCGATCCGAGGGCGCGCCGCGCGGGCGGCGTAAGCCCGCTTCGTCATCCGCGGAGCGCCTCGACGACGCGAAGGAAGTTCTGTCCGAGCACCTTGCGCACGCGGTCTTCCTTCCAGCCTCGCTTCAACATGATCTCGACGAGCACCGGCAGCTCGAGGCAGGTCTTCATGTCGCGCGGCGTCGCGATCGCGCCGTCCCAGTCGCTCCCGAGCGAGGCATAGTCGTCGCCCGCGACCTTTGCGATGTGCTCGAGGTGACGAACGATGGTCTCTGCCTTGCCGGAGAACTTCGAATCTCCCAGGAACGTCGGCTCATACATCACGCCGATCGTGCCGCCCGTCTTCGCCACGGCGCGGATCTGATCGTCGTCGAGGTTTCGCCAATGATCGTTTACGCCGCGAACGCCGGTGTGCGTGACGAGGATCGGCGAGGTCTTGTCCGACGCGTCGATCGCGTCCCAAAAGCCCTGCGTCGAGACGTGCGCGAGATCCAGAAACACCTTGAGCGATTGGAGCCTGCGCACGTAGTCGCGACCCTGCGGCGAGAGCCCCGGATCGCGCTTGCCTCGGAGCGGCGAGCTGGTCGCGCCGAGACCCGAGCTGGTGAGATGGACGAGCGTCACGCGGAGCACTGTCTGGTCCGCCAAGATCTCGAGCGCGTCGTCGGACGCGTCGAGCGCGTTGCCGCCCTGAATGCCCACGAACGCTCCGTGCTTTCCGGCGGCGCGCGCCGCGCGATACTCGGCGGCGTTTTTCACCAGCGCGAAGTCGTCCTCGACCGACGCGAAGATGGATTTCAGCGACTCGAGGTTCGCGCGAAACGCCGCAGCGCGCTCGCTCGCAACCTTCAGCGGGTTCGTGGTGATGACCCACGTCGCTCCGGTCACGCCCGCCTCGAGGATCCGCGGGAAGTCGACCTGCGAGTAGAACGTTGCGCCGAGCAAACCGTGATCGTGTCGCTCGCGAAGGTCGTAGCCGAAGACGCGCGTCCAGATGAACGAGTCGATGTGGAGATCGATCACGTCGGTCGACAGATAGAGCTCGACGGCCTCTCGGGAGACGTCGAGCTCACGAGCCCACGCAGCCGGATCTTCACGATGATCGGTTCGCTCGAGGCGCATCGCGGGCGAGCATCGCCAAGGCGACGCGCGAGCGCAACTCTCGCTTCAAGGGACCGCGTCGACGTCGCCCAAACACTCGTCGCCGAACAAGATCGAGCTCTGACTCTGGAGCATTTGCTGCACGAACTGAATGGCGCCCGATTTGCTTTCGATTTGGTAATACATGACGCAATCGGGGTTCGAGCAGTGCGCGCCGTGGGCGTCGTCCTTGTGCATCGTCGTCATGGAGACGCCGTTGTCGACGAGCCCGACCGCATGCCCGAGCTCGTGAACGAGCGACGCCTGCTCGACGTACTTCTCGACGCCGAGGCCCGGCGTTCCGGCGCCCGTGCTCTCGATGACCGGCTTGAACATCGCGATGACGCCGGTGTCTCCGAAGCTCACGCCGAGCACGTCGTCGCGTGCGCCGGTACCGTCGTCGAACAGCCCGTCCAGCCAGAGCACGTAGAACGTCGCGGTCGACGTCGTGGACGCCTGATCCCGGTGTTCGTTCGCGATGGCGAAGATCGCGTCCTGGTCGAACGAGTCACCCGTGACGTCGGTGAGCTCCTCCATCTCGTCGAGCTGCGTCGGGACGGTGATGGTCTTGCCGCGCCCCTGATAGAGGCGCGCAGCGTTGGTCTCGAACAGGGACCACACGTCACCAAAGCCTGCGATGTCGCCGGTGTACGGCTCGGCGCCGGTCGCGTAGTCGATCTCGAACGCGATGGTCGAGTACTGGCTTCCGAAGACGTCGAGCTTTGCGGGTTGATGGGCGGCGGCGCCGCCACCACTTCCATCGTCATTCGAAGCACTCGAAGAGTCGCCACACGCAAACAATGAGAGCGAGCCAGCCAAGGCCCAACCGAGAAGCAAGCGCATCCGTCATCTTAGCGCGAGCGACTCGACGCACCGCGATCCTGCCGATCGTCGTCAGGCGACGATCGCGCGGCGACGAAGCATCCGCATCACGGCGCGGAAGCCCTCGCGTCGACCGAGCTGCAGCAGATGTCCACCCGGGAACACGACGAGCTCGCTGTCGAAGTGTCGGGCGAGCTTCTCTGCGTGGGCCTTCGGCGTGATGCGATCGCCCTCGCCTGCGATGACGACGATGGCGTCGCGATCGACGCGGCTCTTCCGCGCGAGCGGGCTCACGACGCGTTGTGCGCGTTCGAGCGCGTCGTGTTGCGCGAGCTGTTCCTCGCGACTACCGACGAGGCGCCCGCTTGCGAGCGCCATGTCTCCGAAGGACGCGAGAGGGATCATCGGGCAGATGAAGTCGAGCGCTTCGACCGTCGCGAGCAGGCTCACGGTGTAGCCGCCCAGGCTCATCCCCATCGCGCCCACCTGCGGCGCGCCGCGCTCCCGGAGGTAGCCGACCAGCCCACGGAGATCGTCCATCGCCTGTCGAAAGCCCTCGATCGTGACGCGAGGATCGCTCGACGGAAAGCGTGGCGGCCCCGCCTTTGCGCGCGCGCCGTGGAACGGCAAGACGAAGATCACGACGTCGAGGCCCTGGTGGAGCAGCCAATCGAGGGGCCACATGCGCTCCTCGATCGCGATCTGACCGGCACGATAGCCGTGCACCAAGATGACCGCGGGCCGCGCCGGCCCCGGCGCGAAATAGAAGCGTGCGTGCGCTTCGGGAGCCAGCGTCGACGCCTGAAATCGGTCGCGCACGTCGACCAGGTACGTCTCGGTGCGCGAAGGCCAGCGCGCGTCGAACACGTCGATCGTCGCGCCGCGCACGGCGCGCGTGCCTGCGCGAACGAGCTTCGGCGCCGCCACGCGCGGCGTCCCGAAGAAGCGGTCCACGTCTTCGAGGGGCTCTGCCGAGGCGTAGGCCCGTTCGATGTCCGCGAGCGCCGCGATTCGGTCGGTCGGGCCGAGCGACTCGGACTCGGACCGTCGTCGCGCCGAGGACGTCCGTCCCGTCAGAGCGACCGCGACCGCCCTGTCGAGCGTCGAGGCGAGCGGCGCGAGCGCCCGAAACAGCATTCGCTGCAAGCTAGTCCGTCCGAACGGGCGGACCAGCAAAATCCAGCGTCGTCTCGACGACTCTCAGAACCCGATGAAGACGCCGCCATCGACGTCCGGCGCCGCGCAAGACAAGCTGAGCTTCGGCTCGGCGTCGCGGACCACGTGGGTCGCCTCGATCTGGATCCGTCGGTGTGACTCGTACTCCGCCAGCAGACCCTTTCGCGGAATGATCGGCCGCGCATCGTCCACGAGGCGCCCCGAGTGCCCCGCTTCGAGACTGATGGATCGCTGCCGAAGCCGGTCCTGCTCGCGCGTGACGAGGAATAAGCGATCGCGCATGCCCTCTTTGCAGGTCGCGCACGTCGTTCGCAGCACGAGGCCGTGTTCGTCGCACACGGCGCGCGTCGGCCCATCGACGCGCGCGAGGAGGCGCGCCGTTCCTTCTTGGCGATCGGCTACTCCGACGGCCGCGCGGAACCGCAGCCCACCATCTGGCGCGTGGTCCAGACGCGCCCAATCGATGCTGTGATAGCGGAGGCCCCAACGGAGATCGCGCCAATCGAGGAGATCGTCGCGGTCGTCGGAGCCATAGACGTCCACAGGGTCGAACCGGAGGATTCCTTTGTCCGCCATCCTCGCGCCGTCGCGCGTCGGATCGAGCGGCTCGCCGAGCTGTGCGAAGTGCTCGGGCGTCATCGCGAAGAGATCGTCCCAGAAGAAGGTCTCGTCGGTCTCGAGGATCGAGGTGTCGGCGACCGGAATGGTCGAAAGATCCACGACCTCGACCTCTCGCTCGTGACGCTCGGCTCGCGTCAGCGCCTTCGCCCGAAAATCGCTCGGGTAGGCGGGGACGAACTCGTGCGCGTCGCCGCCCCGAGTCAGCGCGCCGTGAGCCGCCGGCCGCTCTGCTTCGGCGCCGAGTGACGCGAGGTAGCGAGACACCGACCGACGCTCGTCTTCGGTCGAGTGCGGCATCGCCATCGGACCCTTTTCGGAGAGAAACATCGCGTCGAGCGTCGCGAAGCGACCGTCGTGGAAGTACGGCGCGCTCGCCGTGATCAGGCGGAGGCTCGGCGTATCGAACGAGACGCTCGCCTCTTCGATGTTGCCGCTGTGAACGTCGTGCGCGCGATCGTCGGTCGCGCCGCCTCGATGGCAATCACCACATCCGCGAGCAAGGAAGACACGCTCGCCTTCCTTCGCCTCTGGATCGTCTCTCTCGACGACGGGGCTCGGCGCGGGCATCGCATGGATCCAGGCCTCGAGGGCGACCAGATCGTCGCGATCCTCGGGACCTTCGAAGCCGACGCCGTGGAGTCGCTTGGCCGTGTGACGCACGTGCAGCGCGATCGTGGAGTTGTTGCCGAACCATCCGAAGTGACCGGCTCCCGAGATCCGCCCCGCGAGCGAGATCGTCTGTCTCGGACCATTCGGCGTCGACCAAGTCATGCCGTCGTCGCGACCGTCGGGGTGGCAGCTCTCGCAGGCGCGGTTATCCATCGAGACCCGCGCGTCGCGCGTCGTCGTGAAGAGATGTCGACCGCGTCTCTCGATCGCGGACAGCGTCGCGTCGGCACGCATCGGGAGCGGAAGCTCCGTCGTCCGGCCCGTACCGAGGTCGACGAAGCCGACAGCGCCAGCGATCGACGAGTAGGTCACGAGCTGGTGTCGCGCGTCGTCGAGCGCGACCCCAGTCGGACCTTCCGGGACGTCGAAGCGTCGCTCCGGGCTCGTGCTCGGGTCGACGGCGCGCGCGTCGAGCTCGAGCACCTGGTCGATCCCGAGGCACGCGACGTAGAGGTGGTCGCGTGCGTCGACGACCGCCGCGCGCGGCAACGTGCACTCGTTTCCGACGATCTCGAAAGGCGCGTTGAATACGCGTGACACAGGCGTCAGCGCCGCCAGGTCGAGCGAGCGCACGGTCGACCCGACGGGCACGCTCTCGCCATAGCCTCCGGTGAATTTCTCGGAGCCTGGATTCTTGAATGCACCCGGCAAGTAGAGGCGACCGCCTCGTTCGGCCATCGCGAAGCCTTGGTCCATGAAGAACCTGGTCGTCACGCGCCCCGGACCGATCAAGAACTGCACGTCGTCGACGTCGAGGCTCGCTTCCTGGACGCGCGGTGTCCCGCCGTATTCGACGTCGATCGACGTCACGGACGACGCGCTCGCGTGGCTTGCGTAGACGCGTTTGCCGTCAGGAGAGACCATCACCGCGCGCGGCTCACGCGCCACTGCGACGCGAAAGCGCTGCGTCAGCGTGGCGGCATCGAGCGCGACGACGACGCCCTCGAAGCCGCACGTCACATAGAGCGTCGCGCCATCCGGAGACGCTGCCACGGCCACCGGATCCGAGCCGACGTGCGTCCGCGCGCTGAGGGCGAGATGCCCGTGCTCGTCGGGGCTCAGAATTACGAGGTCGCCGCGTTGGCGCAACGTGAGCGCGACGCGTCCCCCCGCAAGCACCAACAGCTGCTCTGGACGACCAGCGATCTCGAACGTGTCGATGACTCGACGCGCATCGAGATCGATCGTCACGACAGCATCTTCGGTCCCGTGCGCGACCAGCGCGAGCGGCGACTTGCCCCGGCTCGCGAGCGCGACCGCGCTCGAGCCTTCGCGAGCCGGGCGCGACGGCGTCAGCGCGAGCACAGGCGTCGCGGTCGGGCTTCGCTCGAAGAGCGCGTCTGCGTTCGTGGGCAACGTAGACGGCGCATTCGCTGTGGCCTCGAGCGCCGGTCCAGCCCCGCAAGCTCCTGCCATCGCGAGACCCATCGCGAGCCCCACCCAAGACCAGCTTCGTATCGTCACCCGCCTCCTACGCCAAACCGTGACGTCAGGCGGGGCGCGCTTTGGGGCTTTACTCCTGCGGATGCGGCGCGCGTGGCGGCGAAAGGCCCCAGGAATAGGCGGCTGATCTCGCGAACTCCGCGCAGTTCTTCATACGTCGCGCTTGGCACATCGCCTGCTGAGCGCGGCGAGAGGACTTCGCCTCTCGAGCTCGCGAGCGTCGCCAAGCAAGAAGCCCACTTCCACGAAAGAGCAACCCCGCGCCGAGCGCCCCCGTCACAACCGGCGCCGATTGAGAGACTTGCCGGGTCTTCGCGCGACCGATCTCGCACTCCCTCCCCAACACCTCCCCGTGAGGGTCGTGCGCGGGAAGACCCGGCCTTTTTTCTCTCGAGCTACTTCTTCTCGACGGCCTTCGTCGGCGGAAGTCGATCCCAGCGGAGCGAATCACCGAGCAGCGTCGAGATGCGCTTCGGGCGACCGCCGTCGAGACGCATGATGTAGATGCCGGGTCCCTCGCCGCTCTTTCGCGTCGTGAAGAACGCGACCAGTCGACCATCAGGGCTACACGCCGGATACGAGTTCGAGCCGGCGCCTTGGGTCAGGCGCACCAGCTGACCGCCGGTCTCGCCCGTTGCGACGAGATCCGTCGCCTTGCCTGCGCCGACAGCGAACACCGTGCGGATGCCGTCGGGGTGACGACAGAACGTCGGGGACGACGCGAAGAGCCCGTCTGGAGAGATCGGCTTTCCGTCGACGTAGACACGCTGCCCGTATTTCCCCTCGCCGGCGAACGCGAGCTTTCCCGTCGGAGTGAACCCGGGGCGAAGCGCCATGCCGACGGTGGACGCTTCCTTCAGCTGATCGAAGCTCGGTCCAGTGTAGACATGGATGGTCGAGCCCGTCGCGATTCCGGCGGCGACCTCGGAGAAGTCCTTGTTGAACGCGATGCCGTAGACGCTGCCCCTGACGTTCGTCTTCACGGCGTGCGTCGGATCGGTCGCGCGGAAGATCTTGTACTCGTCCTGGTTGACGCTGGCCGACCAGAACAGCTCGCCGTCGGCGCCGTACGCGGGCGCGATCGCCACGTGATCGGAGGGCGAGATCGGCTTCGCGTCGAAGCCATCGGAGTCGATGCTGTAGACCCGGCGCAGCGAGCCCGAGCCGCTGACGAACGTGAGGTGACTGAAGAAGCCCCCCTGCGATCCGGTGAGCGCGCCGATCAGCTGATCGGCCACATAGTGCGACTCGGAGCGGACCCGATCGAGGGGGACCTCGAAGCGCTTGTCGAACGCCGGATCCGCGCCGACGTTCAATAGAAACGCCTGCGCGCGAAGCTCGACCTTGTCGCTCGAGCTCTTCCGTCCAATCACGCGCACGAGCGCCTCGACGCCCTTCGCCTGCCACGCCTTCACGTCGATCGGCGAGTCTGACATGTAGACGCCATCTGGCGCCTCGCTGTCCGGGATGACGTCGAACTCGCCCGAGAGCTCGAGATCGCGGCGGACGACGCTGCGGAGCGTGACGTCCTCCATGTCGGGAGCGAGGGACGGCAGCACGGCGATCTTCGGCAGTGGCCGCGTCGACTGCTCGGGCGTGACGACGAAGTTCGCCAGCGGATCGCCACCTGCGGCGGCGTCGTCCGCGTGCGCGAGGGGTCCGGGTCCGGCGATGGACGCGACCAGTGCGATCGCACCGAGGACGGCACCTCGAACGAGATGGGCAGCGCGGAGAGCTCGGGGTCGGTGAGGTTGTTTCATCGTGGTCTCGCTTGCGTCGTCAGTTGCACGCAGAGCTACAGGTCATGGTGAACGAAAGACTCGGGCGCTGCAGGTCGGGTCGATCTTCCGGTGGTGGTGGCACCTGTTGGCCGACCTTGCCCTGCATCGCACCGCGGGCAGCGGCGTCGAAGGCCGCGTTCCCGCTAGAGGTCATGGAGAAGCTCGAGACGGTGATACCGTCCAGTTGGACGGAGACGCTCACCGAAAGCTTCTGAATCTCTTCGGGCGGCAAGCCGAGGCCGTGAACCACGAAGCCTCGCTTGAAGAACCCGATGAGTCGGCCGACGTATTGCGCCTCTTGGAATTTGTCGAGACCGCCGTCCGGCGTACATCCCGGACCCTGGCAACCCTCTGTGGCCGCGTTGTTCGAGCCGCCGTCGACATCGAGCGTCGGTGCCCCAGAGTCTTCGGTCGCGTTCTCGAGCCCGGCGTCGCTGCCCTCTTCCGGCGGCGGGCCTGAATCCTCGTCGGTCTTACCCCAGTCGCGGCCGGCATCGACCGAAGAGACCTTCTTGTCCTTGTCGGGGATGGCGTCGGGGGTCAGCTCTGCGTCGGGGCTCGGCGCCGCGATCTCGGGCGGAGGCGGCTTCTCTTGGACGGCCTTCTTCACGCTGGCCGGCGCGCGCTGCCACATGTCCGGCAGGACAGACTTCTTGCCGCCGGCCTTGGCCGTGATCATGTCGGTGTCGATGACAGGCAAGACCTTGACCGGCACCTCCATGCCCTTGTCGATCTCGGGCAAGAGGGCAGGCTTGTCGCTGGCGATGTAAAACATCACGCCTGCTGCGGCCTGCACCGCCGTCGACACCACGACGGCGACGCCGATCTCGAACGGATGGAACGCGCGCGGCTTCGGATAGCTCACGGCGTCGACCTCACTTCGGCGTGGCGGTGGCGGCGCCGGACGGACTACCCGCCTTTGCCGCTTCTTCCTCGATCTCGGGCTGAACCAAGAGGTTCAACCCCTCGACGCCTGCGCGACGCGCCGCGGCGACGACGCGCGCGACCGAGCCGTAGCGCGCGTTCTTGTCGGCGCGGATGTAGAGCTCCTTTTCGATCTGAATGCGATCGTTGCGGATGAGCTCTTCCTCGATGTTCGCGGTGACGTCGCGGTCTTTTCCGTCCGCCGTCTTCCCGAAGAGGATCTTCTCGTCCTTCGTGATGGTGACGACGAGCTTCGTGTCCTTGAGCGGCGTCTCGGTCGCCTTCACCTCGGGGAGCTCGACTCGAAGACCCGTCGCGAGGAGCGGCGCCGTGATCATGAAGACCACGAGCAGTACGAGCATGACGTCGACGAGCGGCGTGACGTTGATGTCCGCGAAGCCCCCGCCTTTGCGGCGATTGCCGACGCTTCCCCCCACGCGTCAGGCCCCCGCGTATCCAGGCATCTGGGGCGGGCGCGCCGAGCCGCCGCGGCGAACCTCCGGGATGGTCTTGTCCTGGTTGCCGAGATCGCTCTCCGCCACGAGCGCGACCCACGCGTCACTGGCGGACTCGAGCTCATCGTGCAGATCGTCGAGACGGCGATTCAACAAGTTGTAAAAGATGAGCGCGGGGATCGCAGCGAAGAGCCCGACCGCCGTGGTGATGAGCGCCTCGCCGATGGCGGGCGCGACGACGGGGAGCGACGCGCTCTTCTCGCGACCGATGCGAAGAAACGCGTCGAGGATGCCCCACACCGTCCCGAAGAGGCCGATGAACGGAGCGCTCGAGGCGATCGACCCGAGGAGCGTCATCATCTTTCCGGCGCGCTGCTGCTCGTCGACGATCGCGCGACGCGCGACGGACTCGAGCACCTTCGCGGAGCCGCCGCGACGCGAGAGCGCGAGCACGACGTTCGCCCCGGGCGAGCCCGGATGACGAGACGCGACCTCGAAGAGATCGCGCGCCTCTACCAGGTTGAAGACGTCTCGCTCGAAGCCGCGGAGGGCCGAACGGAGCCGCATCAACTGAAACGCCTTCATGATCGCTATCGCCCAGACGGCCGTAGCCATGGCGACCAACAGCCAGAAGACGACGAAAACCGGCCCCGTCGAATGGAGCACCATGTCGACGGGGTTCAGGTTCACGGTCGTGGCAGCGCCGCCCCCATCCGAGGCGGCGTTGACGGCGATCGCGTCGAGGAAGAGTGGGCGCATTCGTTACTCGGCGAGCAGGATCTCGACCTTGCGATCCTTGGCCCAACCATCTTCGTCCGTCCCGGTCGCTTCGAACTCGCCCTTGGAGCTCGTCGCCATTCGGTTCGTCTCGAGGCCCTTCTTCGCGAGAAACTCGCTGATCGAGCCGGCGCGCTTCTGACCGAGGCCGAGGTTGTATTCCGTCTCGCCACGAGGATCGGCGTGACCGACGAGCTTCATGCCCTTGCCCTTCAAGGGGCCGGAGATGAAGCAGCGCGCGAGCGCGTCGAGGACGTTGGACGCCTCTGGCGTCACCTCTGCCGAGTCGAATGAGAAGCGTGCCGTCGGGAGATCCCCGCAGGCTTTCAAGATCTTGTCGTCGATCTGTACGCCGCTCGCGGTGTCGCTCTTGGCGGCGCCGCTGTTGCCGCTCGATGCGGTGCTCGGGCCGACGTTGTCTGCGGTCTGCGGCGGCGGGTCGTCACCGCAACCGACTGCGAAGAGAGAGAGCGCCCCGATCGCTGCTGCGGCACCCAAGAGCGTCGAAGTGCGGCTCGAGAGCACGGACCTGGTGGCTCGCTGGGGAGTGGGCTTTTGGCTAGGCATGCGTTCCTCCTTCTGCCGCGTCGCGTAGACGGGCCCTACGGCCCTACCACGGCCAAGGGCTACCGCAAAACCCTATGGCCTTGACTTCCGATAATTGCTTTCCACCATCGCGGCTCGTGCTAGTGGCCCACCCAGTCGGAGGAGTGATGAGCCTTTCGGAAGCGTTGAAGGACGAGTCGAAGCAGGGTGCGATCGTGGGCGACGCGGTGAAGCTCGTCGACGAAGAGGTCGCGGCGAAGGGCGGCATCAGCGGCTTCGCCGTGAGGAAGGGCTACGACGCGGTGAAGAGCATCAAGCCCGGCTTCGTTCAAGAGGTCGTGAAGAAGCTCTTGCCGGAGTTCGCGGGCAAGCTCGAGCCCCTCTGGGAAGAGGGAAAGAAGGGCGGCGCCCCCGGCCGATTCATGCAGGACAACAAGAGCCGCGTCGCCGACGCGCTCCTCAGCGTCACCGACGCGAAGATCGACTCGGCGAAGAGCGCCGTCGTGCGCTCGACGTACTCGATGCTCCGCGGCTCGGCGAAGAAGAACGTCGAAGAGGCCGTCCCGCGCCTCTCGAAGCTGGTCGAGAAATACGACGTGTGACCGGCGTCGCGGCCGCTCGACCCGCCATTGGGACGAGCGGCGAGCAACGCTCATTCGCAGACGTAGGTCGAGCTCATGAGTGACTCCTGGCACTCCTCCGTGGAGTTGCAGCCGAGATACGTGCAGCGGCCGCCCTCGCAGGACCAGTTGTCTGCGTCGTACGCAGGGCTCGGCGCGGCGCAATCCGCCGGAGCGGAGCAGGTCGGCAAGCAGGTCGCCACCGTCGCGCCAACCGTAGCCAAGCCGCAGTCGTAATTCGAATTCTGAAACGTCTCCTGGCACTCGGTAGCGTCGTTGCAGCCTTGATAGACGCACTCACCGTCCGTGCAAACGTAGTGGCTCGCGTCGAACGCCGGGCTCGGTTGACCGCAATCGGCGGCGACGTTGCACGCGAGGTGGCAGGTCGGGACCGATGTGCCGGCGACGGTGCCGCAAGCGTACGCCCCGCTTTGGAAAGTCTCTTGGCACTCTTCGGTCGTGTTGCAGCCGAGGTACTCGCACTCGCCTTGGACGCAGTCCCAGTGGCTGCCGTCGAAGGCCGGGCTCGGTTGCCCACAGTCCGCAGGCGCCGAGCAGGTCGGGCGGCAGGTCGGGACCGTCGGGGCGCTGCCACCCGTGCCTGCGTCGCCGCCTTGGTTGCTCCCGGTGCTGGTCGTCCCGGAGCCCCCGCCAGACGTCGCGCCATCGTCGGAGCTCCCCGCGTCACCACAGGCGACGAGGACGAGAGCGGAGAGCGAGAAGAGGACGGTCGACGTTCGCACGGGCGCTTCTACGAACCGAGTCAGGGCGCTCTTCCCCGGCGATTTCGGATGCGCGCTCGCCCGGCGACGTTTCAGGGCGAGTGGCGGTCCTTCGTGCGTGGTGCGTGAAACTCGGCGTGGAGCTTCCGCGTCGGCTCGTTCAAACGAGGTCGCATCGTCAGATCGATGGAGCCCGAGATCTGTGCGCCGACCGCGCCGAGCTCGGTCACGTCGATCTTCGCCTGGGCCGCCTCCCACTCTTCTCCTGTCTTGATGTCCGAGAAGCGCGCTGCCTGCACGGGCGGTGACCCGGGAAGGACCGTCGGGCTCGAGACGATCGAGAAGCGGCTCCCGCCGCAGTCCGCCCACACGATGAGACGCGGCGACGAGCTGCGGGCGTCGATGAGCTCGCTCGAGACGTTCGTGCAGGCTTCGTGAGAGTCGCCCTCGACGAGCTCGAATTGAGGGGCTGCAGGGGGCGTGCTCGGTGACGCGCTCGCGACTTCGCCTCCTGTCGTTCCCATTCCCGCTGCCGACAGAAAGGTGAGCCCGAGGACGGTGAAGAGTCTCCGACCGAAGGTCGGACGGGAAAAATGCGTTTTCATGGTCCGCGAGTACGGACGAAAATCACGTTCGGTCTCGAAGTTTGGGAGCGCCTGCGCGACCGACTCTTGCTCCCGACGACGACCCGAGGAGGCCGAGAAACGCGGCCCGCGCGTCTCCCGGGGAAATCAGTGGCGCGAGCACCACCGAACGAGTAAACAGCCGCGCAAACCGGGCCGCTTCGAAAGTGACGGCGGTCCCAGACCCCTCACAGAGTAGAAGCCCGCCATGAGTGACCTCGCCAAGATCCGCAATATCGGGATCAGCGCCCACATCGACTCCGGAAAGACGACGCTCACCGAGCGCATCCTGTTCTACACGAAGCGGATCCACGCGATCCACGACGTGAAGGGCAAGGACGGTGTCGGCGCAAAGATGGACTCGATGGATCTCGAGCGCGAGCGCGGCATCACCATCCAGTCGGCGGCGACGCACTGCTTCTGGAAGGGCAACCACATCAACATCATCGACACGCCCGGCCACGTCGATTTCACGATCGAGGTCGAGCGTGCGCTCCGCGTGCTCGACGGTGCGATCCTCGTGCTCTGCGGCGTCGCTGGTGTGCAATCGCAGTCGCTCACGGTCGACCGCCAGATGCGCCGCTACAACGTCCCGCGCATCGCGTTCGTCAACAAGCTCGACCGCGCCGGCGCGAACCCGCTGCGCGTCAAGGATCAGCTCCGCGAGAAGCTGAAGCTGAACCCCGTACTTCTCCAGCTGCCGATCGGCCTCGAGGACAAGTTCGAGGGCGTCGTCGATCTCATCGAGAAGAAGTCCTACAAATTCTCGGGCCCGAACGGCGAAGAGATCACGGTGGGCGACGTGCCGGCCGACATGGTCGACGACGTCGAGAAGTACCACGCAGAAATGCTCGACCAGCTCTCGCTCCACGACGACGCGCTCGCAGAGGCGATCCTCGAGGAGAAGGTCACGAAGGAAGCGATCGTGGCGGCGATTCGCAATGCGACCATCGCGCTCAAGATCGCGCCCGTGATGATGGGCTCGGCCTACAAGAACAAGGCCGTCCAGCTGCTCCTCGACGGCGTCATCTCGTACCTCCCCAACCCGAGCGAGTGCGAGAACGCCGCCGTCGATCTCGACAAGGCCGAAGAGAGGGTGATCCTGACGTCGGATGCTTCGGCGCCCCTCATCTCGCTCGCGTTCAAGCTCGAGGACGGCCGCTTCGGCCAGCTCTCGTACGTCCGGATCTACCAGGGCCAACTGTCGAAGGGCATGGAGGTCACGAACACCCGCACCGGCAAGCGCCACAAGGTCGGCCGCCTCGTTCGAATGCACTCGGACGACATGGAAGAGATCGAGACGAGCGATCCGGGCGACATCGTCGCGATGTTCGGCATCGAGTGTAACTCGGGCGACACGTTCACCGACGGCAAGCTCAACTACGCGATGACGAGCATGTTCGTCCCCGACGCGGTCATCTCGCTCACCGTCACGCCCAAGGACTCCAAGGGCCAGACGAACATGAGCAAGGCGCTGCGTCGCTTCACGAAAGAAGACCCGACGTTCCGCGTCAGCGCAGATCCGGAGACGGGCGAAACGATCATCGCCGGCATGGGCGAGCTTCATCTCGACGTGTACGTCGAGCGCATGAAGCGCGAGTACCAGGCCGAGGTCGTCACGAGCCCGCCGCGCGTCGCCTACCGCGAGACGATCACGCGCCAGACCGACTACGCCTACACGCACAAGAAGCAGACCGGCGGCTCGGGCCAGTTCGGCAAGATCGCCGGCTTCATGGAGCCGTACGCGGACGGGCCCTTCAACTTCGTCGACGACATCACCGGCGGCGTCGTCCCGAAGGAGTACATCTCCTCGGTCGAGAAGGGCTTCAAGTCCATGCTCGCGAAGGGTCAGCTCATCGGCGCGCCCGTCACCAACGTGCAGGTCACGCTGAACGACGGCGGCTTCCACGCCGTCGACTCGAGCGACGCGGCCTTCCAAGAAGCGGCGCGCGGCGCTTGGCGCGAGTTCTACTCGAAGGCGGGCCCGCAGATCCTCGAGCCGATCATGAAGGTCGCGGTCGAAGGTCCGAGCGAGTTCCAGGGCGGCATGACCGGCCTGCTCTTGCAGCGTCGCGGCATCATCCTCTCGAGCGGCGAGGACGACAGCGGCTTCTCGAACGTCGAGGCCGAGGTCCCGCTGGCCGAGATGTTCGGCTTCTCGACCGCGCTCCGCTCGGCGACGCAGGGCAAGGCGGAGTTCACGATGGAATTCGCGAAGTACGCCCCGACGCCGAACAGCGTCAGCGAAGAGCTGATGAAGAAGCACCGCGAAGAAGAAGCGAAGAAGAAGAAGTGATCGCGACTGTCGCGAGCCTCAAGGCCTCGCGACAATCTTTCGAGCCCCTTCCGCAAAGGCGGAGGGGGCTCGCGCGTTTTGTAGCCCTCGCGCTGCGGAAGAATCTCGAGGGCGTCGCGTAGCAGGGGGGCCGCCAAGACAGGCAAGAGGAGACCTCATGACTCAGCAAGGCTTTAGCCCCGGCCCCGATCCGAACGCACCGCCGCAGCAGATGAACCCGTACGCGCCGCCCGTGAACGCCGGGTACGCGCCGATGGGTTTCGTTCCCACGATCGAGACTCCAGGCAGCTTCCCGCTCGGCTTCCTCGCAGGCTTCTTCGGTGGCTGCATCGGCTTCCTCTTGGTTCGCATGCTCGCGAAGGGTGCCCAGACGAAGAAGGGCGCCGGCGTCGGCTGGGCCGTCGGCATGGGTGTGGGTCTACTGCTCCGACTCATCGCGAGCTGAGCTGACATCGCCGGGAGCCTTGGTAGGCTCGCGACCGGGAGGAACCATCGATGAGCCAACAGGGATGGGGGCCGCCGCCAGGCGGTGAGCCACAGGGCGTGAATCCGTATGCGCCGCCGACGAATCCGTACGGACCGCCGGGAGGTTGGGACGAGCCGCCTCCGAACTTCGCGCCAGAGGGAAACCTAGCGGCGGGGTTGGCCGCGGGTTTCTTCTGCGGATGCATCGGGCTGATCCTGGTCCTCGTCATCGCGAAGGGGCCGGCGACGAAGAAGGGTGCGTGGATCGGCTTTGTGATCCAGGCCGTCATCGGCGTCGCGATGCAGCTGATTCAGGCGTCGAGCCACTGACTGATCGCGCCCGCGCGAGGACCGCTCTTCGGTCCTCGCGTGCGTGCGTGCGTGCGACATGCCTATTTTCGCTGGATGAGCTCGATCTTGTAGCCGTCCGGATCGACGACGAACGCGATGATGGTGGTGCCGTGCTTCATCGGCCCGGCCTCTCTCGAGATGGTCACGCCCTTCGCGCGGAGCTGGTCGCAGGTCGCCGCGGCGTCGTCGACGGCGATCGCCAGGTGGCCGAACGCATCACCGAGGACGTAGTCGTCCTTGCCCCAGTTGTGAGTGAGCTCGAGGACGGTCGAGTCGACTTCGTCGCCGTAACCGACGAACGCGAGGGTGAACTCTCCACCCGGGTAGTCGGTCTTGCGAATCAAGCGCATGCCGAGCGCGCCCGTGTAGAACGCCAGCGATTTGTCGAGGTCGCGCACGCGGAGCATCGTGTGGAGGAGGCGCATGCGCAGAGGGTCGCAAGGCAGGCGAGGGACGTCTAGGGGGGCGTCCCGGTTCGGCTCGGGAGTCGCCGTCCCCCGAGCGGACCGAGGCCTCAATTGCAGGTGACCGTCACCGTCTGATCGTTCGGCACCGGGTAGAACGAGCCGACGAAAATGCACATCTCGTTCGTCTCGGCCGACTCGCCGAACGTGAGCGTGGTGTCGCCGTCGTTCTGGAACGCGCACTCGAAGTGCAGTGGTGCGCCGCCTTGGACGGCGCGTGCGGGCTCGAAGAGGGTCGGCGCCGGATCACTCCACTCCGTCGTCTCGAACACCGAGTCGCCGCCGATCGTCGCGACGAAGTTCTTTCCGTGCTTGTGCATGTGGCTCGACACCTTGAGGAGGTTCATGTCGAACGGGAGCTGACAGTCGTGGTTGACCGTCTCGGTCGAGTGCGGCTGCACGGAGATGCCTGTCTCGACGACGAACAGCACGCCTGCGTGCTCCGTGACCTCGCCAGGCTTCGCGACGTGGAACTTCATTTCGACGTGCGCGGTGATCGTTTTTCCGGTGGTGTTGAGATAGTGCGATTGAAGGCGCAGACCCTTCGATTGGGTAATCAGCGCGCCCACCCCGTCCGGGAAGACGATCGAGTCGTCGGGCAGCTGCGTCGAATAGGGCGTCGCCGCGAACTCGAGCCCCGAACAGTCTTGGAGCGCAGAGTCCGTCGCGCCGTCCTTGTAAAACAGGAGCAGGTGATGCGAGCCCGCGGTCATGTGCGACTCGAACGCGCGAACGTCGACGTCGCCGCCGAACGGGTTCGCGAAGTTCTGGCACTTGTAGACCTCTTCGCCCGGCGGGACCTCGA
>Ga0164241_10000922_pt1 | contig 42260 bp, 33 predicted proteins | sample OricomyardsoilBY_FD_108780 | JGI IMG/M metagenome (GOLD analysis project Ga0164241, IMG submission 108780) | Backyard soil microbial communities from Emeryville, California, USA - Original compost - Back yard soil (BY) | ecosystem: Environmental > Terrestrial > Soil > Unclassified | place: USA... | reverse complement strand
TCTGCGCTTCGACTGAACGAGCAACATCGCGGCGGCGTCACCCAACGGCGCCGCCGCGATGCGCATCGCGCGATGGCTCGGCCCATGCGCTCCGCGCGAGGGCCATCAAGCGGTGCGCCCCTCCCAAGCCGTTACGATTGCCATCAGCCTGTTGGCGCCCAATCCCATCATCCAAGCGGCGCGCGCACAACCGCCGCTGAGCGCAATATTCTAGGTGGCGCCGCTTGATCCCTTACGTTTGTCAGCACGCAAATGTTCGGGGCGTATTCCGCGCAATCATTGTGAAATAATGGTTACGCACGTAAGTCTGATTTGAAACGGGGAAGGGTCTTAGGGCCGAGATCGCCGCCAGCGCTTTGCCGCGGCGAGCCAGCGGTGCTCCGGCAACCGCGGCAGCGTCAAATGACGAACGGCGCCCGTGACGGCGCCGTTCGTTGTTTGAGATTTCGAGACGTCAGGCGGCGGAGGCTTTAGCGACCTCGGCTTGCAGGTACTTCTCGAGCTTGCGACCATCGACGTTGAAGGCGCGGATGCCTTCACTCAGCTTCTCGACCGCCATCTGATCTTGATTGTGCTCGAAGCGGAACGTCTTCTCGTCGAGCGTGACGCGCGGGATGTCTTTGGCCTTGGCCGCCTCGACGCTCAGCTTGCGCTGGAGAGTGCCTTCGCGCTTCTGCAGCTGGGCCAGCAGATCGGGGCTGATCGTCAGCAAGTCGCAGCCGGCAAGCTCGGTGATCTGCTCGACCTTGCGGAAGCTCGCGCCCATCACCTGCGTCTTATAGTCGTACTTCTTGTAGTACTCGTAGATGCGCCGCACGCTCGCGACGCCCGGATCCGCTTCTACCGTCGGCTCGGTGCCGGTCGACTTCTTGTACCAGTCGTAGATGCGACCGACGAACGGCGAGATCAACGTGACCTTGGCTTCGGCGCAGGCGACGGCCTGGGCGAAGCTGAACAGCAGCGTCATGTTGCAGTGAATGCCCTCTTTTTCGAGCTGCTCGGCGGCCTTGATGCCTTCCCAGGTCGTGCCGAGCTTGATCAAGATGCGCTCGCGAGGGACGCCCGCGTCTTCGTAGAGCTTGATCAGCTGGCGAGCCTTCTGGATGCTGCCCTGCGTGTCGAACGAGAACGTAGCATCGACCTCGGTCGAGACGCGGCCGGGGATGATCTTCAAGATCTCGCAGCCGAAGTTGACGGCCAGCTTGTCCATGAACAGCGCCGTTTGCTCGCTGCCCGCGCTCGCCTTCTTAGAGGCGTAGCTGAGCGCCTCGTCGACGAGGGGCTTGTAGTCTTTTTGCTGGGCGGCCTTGAAGAGCAAGGACGGGTTGGTCGTCGCGTCTTGCGGCTTGTATTGAGCAATCGCACCGATGTCGCCGGTATCGGACACGACGGTGGTGTACTGCCTCAGGGATTCGAGCTCTGACATCGCGTTTCCTCGTTGGTTGGGCAGGAATCTTCCCCCCGGGTGCGGCTTCGCGCAACGGAAACACCGCGCGCGGATCGATTTTGCGGGAGCCGCCGCGAAATGGCAGCTCCCGCCAAAACACGCCGCGGCGCCGCCGCCCATTTCGCGCGACGGCGTGACGTTCTTCGTCCCATGCGGGACGCTCGTGACGAGCGCGCAGCTCAGCGCACGGAGTTGGGCGGCACCACGCTCGTGCGCGGGCCCCCAATCGGCGGCACGTACACGCCCCAGATGTCGCGCGCGTAGCCGAGGATCGTGCGATCGCTCGAGAAGCGACCCATGTGGGCCACGTTCAAGATCGCCTTACGGGTCCACGCCGCTTGATCGTGATAGGCGGCCTCGACGCTGCGCTCGCAGTGCAGGTAGCTCAAGAAATCGGCCAGCACCATGTAGGTGTCTCCGCCGTGGAGCAACGAGTCGACGATCGGCTTGAAGCGATTGGGGTCGTCGGGCGAGAACATGCCGGAGCTGACCGCGTCCAGCGCGGCGCGCAGCACCGGCTCGGCGTAATACAGCTGCTTCGGGTCGTAGCCGGCTGCGCGGGCTTGCGCCACCTGCTCGGTGCGTAGGCCGAACAAGAAGAAGTTGGCTTCGCCGACCGCCTCGCGAATCTCGACGTTGGCGCCGTCGAGCGTGCCGATCGTGAGCGCGCCGTTCATCGAGAACTTCATGTTGCCGGTGCCGGAGGCCTCCGTGCCGGCAGTCGAGATCTGCTCCGAGACGTCGGTCGCGGGGACGATCAGCTCCGCCATCGACACGCTGTAGTTGGGCACGAAAACGACGCGCAAGAACTGGCGCGCGCTGACGTCGTTGTTGATGGTCTGACCGACGGCGTTGATCAGGGCGATGATGCGCTTGGCCATGTCGTAGCCGGGGGCGGCCTTGCCCGCGAACAAGAACGTCCGCGGCGTCACGTCGAACGGCGGCGCCTGCCGGTACGTGAGGTACAGCGAGACGACGTGCAAGATGTTGAGCAGTTGCCGCTTGTACTCGTGGATGCGCTTGACCTGCGATTGGATCAGATGAGTGGCGTCGAGCTCGATGCGTAGGTCGCGGCGGAGGGCGGAGGCGAGCCGCTCTTTGTTGCTCTGTTTGACGGCGCGCCACTCGGCTTGAAATTCCGGATCGTTCGCGAACGGCACGAGCCGCTCGAGCTGATCGAGATCGATCTCCCAACCGGGACCGATGCGGTTGGTGATGAGGGCGGCAAGCTTCGGGTTGCACTTCAGCATCCACCGCCGCGGCGTGACGCCGTTGGTCTGGTTGATGAACTTGCTCGGCTCGAGATCGACGAAGTCGGAGAACAACGTCTGCTTCAGCAGCAGCGAGTGCAGCGCCGACACGCCGTTGACCTTGGAGCCGCCGACGATGGCGAGGTTTGCCATGTTGAGGCGCTTCTCGTTACCCTCTTCGACCAACGACATGCGACGCAAGCGGTCGCTGTCGCCCGGGAAAGCCTTCTTCACCTCCTCCAAAAACTGGGCGTTGATGTCGTAGATGATCTGCAGGTGGCGGGGCAGGACCCGCTCCATCAACCACACCGGCCAGCGCTCGAGCGCCTCGGGCAAGATCGTGTGGTTGGTGTAGGCGCAGCAACGCTTGGTGAGCGAGAAGGCGTGATCCCACGGCATCGCGTGGACGTCGACGAGGATGCGCATCAGCTCGGCCACCGCCAGCGCCGGATGCGTGTCGTTCATCTGGAAAATGGCCTGCTCGTGGAAGTTGTAGAGGTCCGAGTGGTAGCGCAGGTGACGTGAAATCACGTCCTGGAGCGTGGCCGAGACGAGGAAGTATTCTTGCTTGAGGCGCAGCTCTTTGCCGGCCGGTTGCTGGTCGTTCGGGTAGAGCACGCGCGTGATGTTCTCGGTCGAGCTCTTCTCCTGAACCGCCTTCAGGTAGTCGCCGCGGTTGAAGTAGGCGATGTCGAAATCGTTGGTGGCCTTGGCCGACCACAGCCGCAGCGTGTTGACGACGTTGTTTTTGTAGCCCGGGATCGGGATGTCGTACGCCATCGCGTTCACGCTGTCGGTGTCGACCCACTCGTGCACGAGGCGGCCGGTGCTGCCGGTGTACTCGATGACGCGGCCGCCGAAGCGCACGACATAGGTGCGCTCCGGGCGGGCGATCTCCCACGGGTTGCCGTAGCGCAGCCACTGGTCGGGCGACTCTTGCTGGTGGCCGCCGATGATGTCCTGCCGAAAAATGCCGTAGTCGTAGCGAAGGCCGTAGCCCATGCCGGCGATGCCGAGCGTCGCCATCGAGTCGAGGAAGCAGGCGGCGAGGCGCCCCAGGCCGCCGTTGCCGAGGCCAGCGTCTGGCTCCTGCTCCAGTACCTGGTTCAGGTCGATGCCGAGCGAGGCCATCCCGGCCCGGAACTCTTCGAGCACGCCGAGGTTGACGAGGCCGTCCTCGAGCAGGCGGCCGATCAAGAACTCCATCGACAGGTAGTTGACGATTTTGGGCTGCTGCCGCTCGCGCCGCGACCAGGTGCGGGTCCACCGGTCGAACATGCGGTCGCGCGCGGTGCGGGCGGCGCTGATGAAATGATCGAGGCGCGTCGCCGCGCTCGGGTGCTTGCCCTGCGTGTGCTGCACGTGGTTGACGAAGGCTTCTTTCAAGGCCTCGGAGTCGAGCAGCAACTCGTCGACGGGAATGTTGTATTTCGCAGAGTTCGACACGCTAGGACTTCTAACGAAGGGCGTCTCGGGTTGCAACGGCTGCCTCCTTGTTCGACCCCCACTGCAGCCTGGCGCGCATTTCGCGAGGGTTTCCGGTGTGGGCGCGGCGCGTGCGATTGCGCTTTACAGCGGCTCAAAAGCTCGCCAATAGCGCACGACCTTGTCACTGTTCAGCCAGCTGAAGCTGCCGCAAGGGCGCATTTCCGGGCGCGCGCTCGGAGCGCTCGTCTCCGCCGTGCGACACACCCCGGCGCGCGGGCCGCTCACGCAGCTGCTGCGCGCGGATCTGGGCATCGATCGCGCGCGCGCCTTGCCGGCGGGAGCGCGCGGAGCCTTGCCGCTCACCACGGCTCCGCTGCGAGCGCGCCTCGAGCATGCGCGCTCTAGCGAGCAGCTCGGGTTGCCGCAACACCTGGGCCTGCCGCGCTCGGCGGCGGCGCTCCACGCCGCATTTCGACGCGGCTCGCACGATCCGGTGACGGCGGCGGAGCGCGCGCTCGCGGGCGCCCGCGCCCTCGCCAATCAATCGCCGACGCTCGTTCCATTGACGGCGTACGACGACGAGAGCGCCCACCGGGCCGCGCTCGAGAGCCGCGAGCGCTTCCGCGCCGGCGCGCCGCTCGGTCTGCTCGACGGCGTGCCGATCGCGATCAAGGAAGAAGTCGACCAGCGCGGACTGCGCGCCCGCCTCGGCACCAGCTTCTTGACCCACGACCCGAGCAGCGTGGACGCGCCGGCGGTGGCGCGGCTGCGCGCGGCCGGCGCCGTGATCATCGGTCAGACGCCGATGACCGAGTTCGGGTTGTCACCGCTCGGCGTGAACCCGCACCGGCGCATGCCTCGCAACCCGCACGATCGCACGCGCCTCGCCGGCGGTAGCTCGACGGGCAGCGCCGTCGCGGTGTCGACCGGCATCACCCCCGTCTCGCTCGGCTGCGACGGCGGCGGCTCGATCCGCATCCCCGCCGCGCTGTGCGGCGTGTTCGGGCTCAAGCCGACGTTCGGCCGCATTCCCGCGGTCGGGCTCGGTTTCGGCGCCACCAGCGTCGTCCACTTGGGGCCGCTCGCGGTCAGCACGGCGGAGCTCGCGAGCTTCGTCGAGATCTGTAGCGGCCCTCACCCCGAAGATCCGATCTCCGAGCTGACGCCGGCGCTGCGGCACGGCGAGCTCGCCGAGGCGCTCGAGCGCGGCGTGCGCGGCTTGCGCATCGGCATCGACGAAGCAGAGTGGGCGGCCGCCGACTCGAGCCTGACTCGACCATGCCGCGACGCGCTCGTGGAGCTCGAAAAGGCAGGCGCAGAGCTCGTGCCGATCCGCATCGCGAGCGCGCCGCACGCCAGCGCGATCGGCTACCTCACGCTCGGCATCGAAGCGTTCGCGGCGATGAAGGAGCTGCGCCGGCGTCACCTCGACGCGATGGGCCCCGACGTGCAGCTCGTGCTGTCGGGCATCGAAACCTTCAAGCCGGACGACTACCTCGACGGCCAGCTGCTGCGTCAGGGTTTGGCGCGACGTCGCGGCGGTGCTGCGCGATGTCGACTTGATCGCGCTGCCCAGCACCGCGCGCCCCGCTCCGCAAGTCACCGAAGACGAGGCGCGGGGCGGCTTCTTGGATCCGCCGCTGCTCGACGGCATGTGCCGCTACGCGTTCTTGGCCAACTTGACCGGCCTCCCCGCCGTCAGCGTGCCGGTCGGCGGCGACCGCGACGGCATGCCCGTCGGTCTACAGCTGCTCGGCGACGCCTGGGACGAAGCCTGCGTGCTGCAAGCAGCGGCGATGCTCGAGCGACTCGGCGTGGGGCGGGCCATGAGCAGCGAAGCGACGATTGATCTGCTCGGTTGAGTCGCTCAGCCGTTGGCTTTTTCTTTTTCGAGCCAGCTCTTGATCTCGCCTTCGATCACCGAGATGGCTTGGCCCTGAAACGGCCGCAGCAAGAACGGCACGTCTAGATCCAGATCGATCGACTTGTCTTTGACCTCGACCGAGCCCGACAGGCTCATGCCTTTGACGCTGAAGGCGATCTGCGCGCGATTGGGGCTCGTCCAAGTCGTCTTGGGGCTGTACTTGGCGAATTTCTCCGAGTACGTGGCCAGCGCGGATTCGGTGACCTTCTTGGCGCGCTCTTGCCCGAGATCGTGGGAGACCGTGTGCTTCATCTTGATCGGCCCTTAACGCGAAACGCCGCTTGACGCCAGACTTGGCGGCGGCAGAACGCGAACGACGCGGTTTGCCGGCGTCGTCAGCTGACGCGCAGCACGAGCTTTCCCGCGTTCAGGTTCTGCTCCATACGGCGGTGGGCCGACGCCACGTCGGCGAGTGAGAAGGTTTGGTCGAGGCGGGGCGAAAGTGCCCCGGCTTCGAGCGCCGGCCACAGCTCGCGCTCGAAGCGCTCGACCAGCTCGATCTTCTCGGCGACGCTGCGCGTGCGCATCACCAAGCCGCAGATGCGTTGCCGGTTCCTCAGCAGCCGGCCCAAATCGAGCGACGCCGATGCGCCGCCGAGCAGCCCGATCGCGATCAGCCGGCCGTGAGCGGCCAAGCAGCTTTGATGCCGTGACAGGGCGCTGCCGCCGACGAAGTCGACGATGGCATCGACGCCGTGACCTTGGGTAGCAGCGCGAACGGCGTCGACGTAGTCGGCTCGCTCGCGCTCGAGCGCCAGATCCGCGCCCAGCTCGCTCACGATCGTCAGCTTTTCGGCGCTGGCGCTGCCGATCACGAACGCGCCGCGGAGCTTGCCGATCTGTACCGCCGCGCTGCCGACGCCGCTGGCGGCGGCGGTGACGAGCAGCCGCTGTCCAGCGCGCAGCTCGGCCTCGACCAACAGCGCCTCGCTCGCGGTGAGAAACGCCTCCGGCACCGCCGCCGCTTCTTCGAACGACAGCCGCTCCGGGATCGGCATGAGCACGTCTTCGTGTACGACGACGCGCTCGGCGTAGCCGCCCCCGCCGAGCAGCGCCATCACGCGCGCGCCGGGCGCGAAGCGCCGCGCCCCCGGACCCAGGTCGGTCACGACGCCGCTGCACTCCAGCCCCAAGATCTCACTTTCGCCGGGCGGTGGCGGATACAGCCCGCGTCGCTGCAGCAGATCGGCGCGGTTGACGGCGGTGGCGCGCACCGCGATCGCGACCTCACGCTCGCCCGGCGTCGGCTCGGGAACGTCGGCGAGCGAGAGCACCTCGGGACCGCCGCTGTGGCTGAAAACGACGGCTTTCAAGCGTTCATCCTCTTTACAACGTGGTCAGATGAGCGGCCCCGATCACGCCCGCGCGCTCGCCCAGCTCGCTGACGAGCAGCGGCACCTCCGCCGCCGGTTTACCGAAGACGTTCTCGCGCAGACCGGCGCGGATGTGCTCTTCGATCAGGTCGAACGAGGCCGACACGCCGCCGGAAAAGACGATCGCGTTCAGGTCGAGCACGTTTTGAATCGTGGCCAGACCCTTGCCCAGCGCGCGACCCATCATCTCGAACGTCTTGCGCGCCGCTTCTCCGCCGCGGCGAGCGCTGACCGAGATCGGTAACACCTCGGTCACGCTCGGGCCGCCGAGCTCCGCGAAGCGGCGCAGCAGCGCGCGCGTGCCCGCGAAGGCTTCGATGCAGCCGCGCTGGCCGCAACCGCACAGCGGCGCCTCCGGCGACGAGTCGACGTTGTTGTGACCGATCTCGGCCGCGAAGCCGTTGGAGCCGGGATAGAGCTGTTGTCCGATCACCAGCCCTCCGCCGATGCCGGTGCCGAGCGTCACCATCAGAAAGCTCGGGTTCTCACGGCCGTGGCCGTAGAGCTGCTCGCCGAGCGCGGCCGTGGTCGCGTCGTTCTCCACCGCGATCGGGCAACCGAGGCGTTTCGCCAGCTCTTCACCGATCGGGATGCCTTCGAAGCCGGGCACGTTGGCGAGCCGCCAGCAGCGGCCTTCGGCGTTGACCTCTCCTGGAATCGCCACCCCGACAGCTTCCGGCTTCGGCGTGAGCGAGAGCACCGTCCTGGCGATCGCGTCCAAGATCTCCGGCGCGCTCGTGTCGGCCCGCGTCGCGGTCGACGTCGACCTAACGACCTCTCCTCCGTCCACCATCCCGGCTTTGACGGCGGTGCCTCCGAAATCGACTCCAATCAGCATGCGGCGGCGGAGACTAGACGAGCCGCCCACAATTTCAAGGCTCGAAGGCCGGGCAACCGCGGCAAGGACGGGGGACGGGGGACGGGGGCAGAGGCGGGGACGGGAGCAGAGGCGGGGGACGGGACCAGAGGCGGGGGACGGGGAGAAGCTCAAGGCTAACGGCCGCTGTGGTAGACTTTGCGATCCTGGAGACGACGAGATTGGAAAAGCTGCGCGTCGCGACCCTCAATATCTGGAACAAATCAGGACCTTGGACGGAGCGGCTCGCGTCGATCCGCTCGCAGCTCACGGCGCTTTCGCCCGACTTGCTCGGGCTACAAGAGGTGCTGCGGTTCGTTCCGGACGAGCAGAATCCGCCCGTGCCTGCGCCCGACAACGATCAAGCGAGCGAGATCGCGCAAGGTTTCGGATACAACGTCGCGTACGGCGTCGCCGCCGACTACTCGGGCGGCTTGAAGTTCGGCAACGCGCTGCTCACCCGCTACAAGATCCTCGACAGCCGCACGTTCCGCTTGCCCGGCGCCGACAGCGGAGAGACGCGCTCGCTGCTGTACGCGCTCCTCGAAACGCCTTGGGGCCGCCTGCCCGTGTTCGTCACCCACCTGAACTGGAAGCTGCATCACGGCGTGGTGCGCACCAAGCAAGCTGTGTACGCCGCCGAGCGCATCTTCGTGCTCGCGCCCGTCGGGGCCGATTTTTTGCCGCCGATCTTGATGGGCGATTTCAACGCCGGCCCGCAAGCGGACGAGATTCGTTACCTCAAGGGTGAGCACGTGATCGACGGCCGCAGCGTCTACTTCGCCGATGTTTGGGACTACGCCGAGGGCCAAGGTCCCGGCCACACCTACGCGCGCGACAATGCCTATGCGCTCGAGAACGGCGAGCCGAACCGCCGCATCGACTACATCTTCGTGCGCGGTCCCGATCGGGAGATGCGCGGCCAGCCGTCGAACGTGCGGCTCGCGTTCGAGCAGAGCGTGCCTGGCGCGGACGGCACGGTTTGGGCCTCCGATCACTACGGCGTCGTCTGCGACCTGAGCATGACGGTCAAAGAATAGCGCGGTTGGGCTGCCGCGCTGCAGCCTGCCTCGCAGAAGCTTCCGTCGCGGAGCCAGGCCGCCTCGAGCGAGCGTGTCGCGAGCTAGGTGGCGAGGACGCTGCGCAGGCGCACGACGCCTTCCACGTCGGGGCGGACGCGGGCCTGGCACGCCAGACGGCCTTTGCCGCCGAGCAGCGGTAGCAGGTCGCGCTCGGCGTCGTTCGGTGGCTCGAGCAGCTCCTCGCCCTCGAGCACCTCGACCTGGCACGTGCCGCAGCTGGCGGAGCGGCACGAGAAAGGAATCGGTGCGAAGTGATGATCGCAGATGTCGACGATCTCACCACCTTCGGGGGCCTCGATCCGCTTCTCCGCACCGAAGCGGTTGGCGGCGAACACGAGCGTTGCCATGGCGCGACGGCACCATAGCCCCGAACCGAGCCGTGCGCAGTCGCTTTGCCTCGGGGCGCGGTGACGTTTACGGGGGTCGCCGCTCGGGGCTTCGCCCCGGCCGCGCAATGTGTTTTGCTGGATCGAGAGCATGAGCACCCCCCAAGAAGACGACCCTTTCGGGTGGGTCGGCGCCACCGTCGACGGAAAGTACCGCGTCGACGAGGTCGTGGGACACGGCGGTTTCGGCATCGTGTACCGGGCGCATCATCTGGGCTTCGAGGAGAAGGTGGCGCTCAAGTGCCTCAAGCTGCCCAAGGAGCTGCAGGGCGGCGATCGCGATCGCTTTCGGGACAGCCTGGTGGCGGAGGGCAGGCTCTTGCTCCAGTTGTCGCGGGCTACGACCGGGGTGGTGCAGGCGCTCGACGTCGGGGCCGTGGTTTCGCCGAGCAAGATCTGGACGCCCTACCTCGTGCTCGAGTGGCTGGAGGGGACGCCGCTCGATCGCGACTTGCTGCAGCGCCGCCAAAAAGAGGAAGGGGGACGCAGCATGGCGGAGGCGATCGAGCTGCTCGACGGCGCGATGCGCGCGCTGGCGGTCGCCCACGGCATGGGCATCGCCCACCGCGACATCAAGCCGGCGAACCTGTTTTTGGTGGAGGTCGTCGGCAAGCGCACGATCAAAGTGCTCGATTTCGGCATCGCCAAGGTGCTGGCGGAGTCCGACAGCGTCACGCGCGCCTTCGAAGAGACGGCCGGTCACGTGCAGGCGTTCACCGCTCGCTACGGAGCCCCCGAGCAGTTCAGTCGCCGCTTCGGCGCCACCGGTCCGTGGACAGACGTGTTCGCGCTGGCGCTGGTGTTCGTCGAGATCGTGCTCGGCGCGCCCGCGCTCGACGGCACCGACGCCGCTCAGCTGTTCGTGGCCGCGTCCGACAAGCTGCTGAGGCCGACGCTGCGCGGTCGCGGTTTCGATCCGGGCGACGCCGTCGAGGCGGTGCTGGCCACCGCCCTTTCCGTCGATCCACGCGAGCGCTACCCGAACGCGGCCGCGTTCTGGGACGCGCTGCAGGGCGCGGCGCGGCTCGAGCCAGAGCGGCTCGGCACTCGCCCGCCCAAAGTGGACGACTCACGCCCGACGCGCGAGATCAGCGGCGGCTCCGGCCCCGCGTCGTTCTCGATGAGCGGCGGCTATCCGGCGTCGAGCCCCGAGCCACGCGCGCCGCTCGGCTCCCAGCCCACGTCCCAACCGCTCGCGCCGCCGGTTGCTCCGTCGAGCCGCGACCTGGGAAGCCAGCCCACCGAGCTCAGCTCGAGCCAGGTGGTTCGCTCGACCGACCCCCAGGCTTCCACACGGGCGCCGCCGCGCAGCCCGTTCGTGGGCTTGATCGCCGTCGCGCTGCTCGCGGCCGGGTTGGCGGTGGGCGCGGTGATGTTTCTGAACCAGAAGCGGGCCGCGACCGTCGCCCTCGAAAGCCCGAGCGCGCCCGAGCCGCCGCTGGCGACGAGCGTCACGCCGCCGGCGCCCCCCGCGCCGCCCGTCACTGCGATCGAAGAGAGCGCACGACCGGGGCGTGAGGAGCCGGCGCCCCCGCTGAGCGCCGCCGCCGTCGTCGTACCACCGCCGGCGCCCGACGCGGTCAGCATCGGCACGGCGTGGCCAGGCACACAATTTCGACAAGTCTCGGCCGGCACGCTCGAGGGTGGGCCGTGGCTCGACGGCTTTCGGGTCGTGCGCCGCCCGGAGGCCGCTGTCAGCCTCGACCACGCGTTCCGCGCCTGCGCCGAGATCGGCCTCGGCTTGTGCACCGAATCCCAGTGGCAGCTGGCGTGCGGGGCGTTCGCGGAGGTCGGCCAAGATCGCTCCCTCACCGACAGCCTCGAGCCGGGCGGCGTCGTCGAGCGCGGCGGGGGCGCGTGCGCGGCGCGCACCGTGGTTCCGATCGGCAGCGAGGCGCGCGACGCGCTCGGGCTGTGCTGCGAGCGCAGCATCGGCATGACGAGCAAAAATCTGCAGCAGAAGTTCCTGTCGTCGACCGCCGCCATCGTCAAAAAGCTGGAGAGCGCGCTCAATCAGCACGACGTGGCGGCGCTGTCCGACTTGCTCGACGACAAGGTGAAGCTCGACGGTGTCGAGCGCAGCAAGGCCTCCGTCGCGGCGCTACTCGCCCAAACCTTCAAGGCGGCGCCCGACCTGATCTTGACCCACGAGAGCTGCGAAGTTTCGGTGCAGAGCAACAAGATCGTCAAGCGCTCCAAGCGCGGCCGCAAGGTCAGCAACGTCACCAGCTACGAGACGACCTCGTGGACGGCCTCGTGCAAGCAGATTCGTCATCAGCGCGGCGAGGCGACGCTCACCAGCGCCGAGTACGTGTTCAGCCCCGCCAGCAAGCTGCGCGGGATCTCGGCCAAGAACCAGGCGAGCGACTGATGCGCGCGGTGGTGCAGCGCGTGACCGAGGCCCAAGTCACGGTCGACGCCGAGCTCACGGGGAAGATCGACGCCGGCCTCTGCGTGCTCGTCGGCGTCGGCAAGGGCGACACCGAAGCCGACGCCGCGACGCTGGCCGACAAGATCGCCAAGCTGCGCATCTTCGAGGACGAAGCCGGCAAGATGAACCTGAGCCTACTCGACGTCGGCGGCGCGCTGCTCGCTGTCTCCCAGTTCACGCTCTACGCCGACACGAGCCGCGGCCGCCGTCCCAGCTTCGTGAACGCGATGGAGCCTGCTACCGCCGAGGCGTTGTTCGAGAGCTTTTGCGGGGCGTGCCGCGCTCTCGGGGTGACGGTCGCCACCGGCCGCTTCCGTACCCACATGTCGGTGTCGCTCGTCAACGACGGGCCCGTCACGGTGCTGCTCGAAACCGGCGAGTCGTCCCGATCGTGAAGGACAGCAAGAACCTCGACTTGGCCTCGCCCGCGCATGCGCCCACGGGCGTGGAGGTGCCGGCGTGGGCGCGTCGGCTCAGCGTGCTGCTCGACGGCGCGCTCCGAATTCCGGGCACCGAGCTGCGCATCGGGCTCGATCCGATCCTGGGCGCGCTCTTGCCCGAGCTGGGAGACGCGCTCACGGCCGTGCTGTCGCTCGCGCTACTGGGGGTCGCGTACCGCGAACGCGTCCCGAAGCTGGTGATGGCGCGGATGTTGATGAACATCGGCCTGGACGCGGTTCTGGGCGCAATTCCCGTGCTCGGTGACGTGTTCGACTTCGCCTTCAAAGCGAACCAGAAAAACCTCGAGCTGATCGAGCGCCACCGCCGTGACCCCACGCGTCCCGCGACGCTCGGCGATCGGTTGATGGTGGTGAGCGTGGCGATCGCCGGGCTCGCGCTCGTGGCGCTCCCGATCGTGCTGCTCAGCGTGTTGATGAGGCTTTTGTGGGCGTCGCCTCGCTGAGCGAATCGGGCCCGGCGCGTCCACCAGCGTCTCGGGTGACGGGCGAGTCGAGCCGTGTCCATCGCGGCTTGCAGGAGCCGGTTTCGCTGCGACCGCCGGCCGCCTTGTCGAGGTCGACCCGCAGGCTGCGCACCTCGCCGGGCTCCAGCGTCACGACCAAGCTGCGGGTCTCGTAGCCGGGCTTGGCGAAGCTCAAACGGCGCTCCCCAGCGTCGAGCAGCAGGCCGACGACGAAGCCGTTGCTGCTCGCCACGCCGCGCTCGGGCTCGAGCTCGACGAGCGCACCGAGCACGTTGGTCTGCACGTTCAGCCGCGCCGTCCGCGCCGCCGCCTCTTGCAACTGCCGCACTGCAAACTGCAGCCGCGACGCCGGCACACGCTCGGGGCCGCGCGCGAGAAACTCCTCGAATGCGTGGGCCCCGCGCGCGTCATTGCCGAGGTCGCGCTCGAGCCGACCGATCTCGAGCAGGAGGGTGGGGTCGGCGCTCAGCTCGTAAGCGCGTCGCCAGGACGCTAGCGCCGCCGCCGGCTGGCGCGACTCCGCCAGCAGTTGTGCGCGTTGCAGGGACGCCCACGCGTCGGTCATGGCCGCCGCGGAGGTGACCGGGCGCGCTCGCTGCTCGGGCGCGCTGTGGCCGATTAAAAAACTGAGCCCACCCATCAGCCCCAGGGTCAGGAGCCGAGCCAGTCGTTGGAGGCGCGGAAACGACCTCACCGGGATCCCTACGGCCGGCCGAGAAAAATGTTTCGGAAGCGCACCGTCGCCTACATCTAGCGGCGCATCCGAGGGAGCGCGACGTGGGCTCGACGCGACGAACGGTCCATCGGGTCAACTACCATGGCCGCTCAGGGCTTTCGGACGACCACGACGCGAGCGCCCGACCTCGGACCCCGGCCGTGGCACACATGGCCCACCCGACCGGCGATCTTCCGACAAATCGGCCCCTACGTCGTTGGCCCGCCGCTTGCTCTACATTGGGGTTGGAATGGGCGAAACGGTCGCAAGGTAGAGGGAGAGAGCGTGAAGTGGGGTCTTGGATCGGGGTCGACCGTTTCGCCCATTGCCAGCTTCGCCACGCCGCTCAAGCCCAGAAGGTGACCTCGCGCTCGACGACGTGCTCGCCCGCGGACCCGGACTCTGCCTGCTTGAGCAGCCGCCAGATCTGCGGCCCCATGAAATCGAGCTCCGACGACTGAAAGCGCTCGCCGCCGAAGCGCCGCACGTTGTCAGACTGGGCTTTGAGCATCTCCGCGTCTTGCCCGAAGATCTTGAGCGCGATCGGCTCGAGCACGGCGCGCACCGCCTTTTTGGGGAACGGCGTCTTGAAGCTCGCGACGCCGAAGAGCCGGGTATGAAAATCCGAGACCGGCGTGCACAGCGCCGTGACGAGAAAATGCGTGTTTTGGCCGAGCTTGTATTCGACCTGCGCGACCGACGGCAAAATGAAGCGATCGTAGTGCTCGATGGTGCCGCTCTGCGGCGACAAGATCCGGCCCGCGATGCCGCTCGGGCGCGGCTCCCCGAGGTATTCGGTCTCCACGCGATCGGGGGAGCGCCGCACGATGGCGCGGATCTGATTCTTCTTACCGCCGCGAAATAGTCCCCGATGCAAGAACGCGGTGTGGGGCACGTCGAGCGCGTTCTCGAGCGTGGCGTGGAGCGTGCCCTCGGCCTCGACCACGCGCACGATGCCGGCGTAGTCGTCGTCGAAGCTCGGGGGGCGGAACGGCGGCGTCTCGGGGGTGACGCCGGGCTCCGGACACACCCACACCAGCCCGTCTTGCTCGCGCACCGCGCACGACTCGGCGCGGCGCTCACGAGCGCTCGTCTCGTTGGCGAGCCCCGGAATCTTCTGGCAGACGCCGTCGCAGTCGAATTGCCAACCGTGGTACGCGCATTCGAGCCGGCCATCGGCGAGCACGCGCCCGAGCGACAACGGCACGTTACGGTGGGGACAGCGGTCGACGAGCGCAGCGGCGCGGCCGCTCGACCGAAACAGCACCAGCGGCACACCCGCGATCACCCGCGCCAGCGGGCGCGAGTGGGCCGGCAGCTCGCTCGACAGACAAGCCACGTAGAAAAAGCGCGTGAGCTTGGCCACCGAGAGGTGAGGCTTGGTGTGCGGCGGCGCGAGGATCGGAGGAGCAGTCATTGGGAAGCTTGCGGCGGCCGTGCGCGCCTCGCATAGTGTACATAGGTCGAGCCACGCCTAGGAGGCAGTCTTGGAGAAGAAATCCGTGAGCTTCATGCGCTCGCTCTGCATGGGTCAAATCGAGGAGGACGTGATTCTCCCCTTCCCCAGCCTGTCGGACTCCGAACGGGAAACGCTGCAGACGGTCGTGACCTCGGTCAGCCAGCTCATGGGCTCCCACGAGCAAGACTTTCGCAGTTGGGACGAGAAGGCGGAGCTGCCCGCCGAGTTCATCGAAGAGCTGAAGGCGTTCGGGTTGTTCGGTCTGGTGATTCCCGAGGCCGACGGCGGGCTCGGCTTCGGCGCCGGCGCCTACTCCCGCGCCCTGCAAGAGATCGCCAAGTACGACGCGTCGGTCGCGGTCACCATCGGTGCCCACAGCTCGATCGGCATGCGCGGTCTGTTGCTGTTCGGTACCGAAGAGCAGCGCGCTCGCTTCTACCCCAAGCTCAGCACCGGGGAGATGATCGCTGCGTTCTGTCTGACCGAGCCAGGCTCCGGCTCCGACGCCGCTTCGATCAAGACCAACGCCGTCAAAGACGGCGACGACTACATCCTCAACGGCAGCAAAATCTGGATCACCAACGGCGGCATCGCCGATTTCTTCACCGTGTTCGCCAAGACTGGCGGCGTCGACGAGCGCGGCAAGCTGAGCGCGTTCATCGTCACGCGGGACATGCCGGGGGTGACGACCGGTCCCCACGAGATGAAGATGGGCATCCGCGCCAGCTCGACCACCACCGTCACCCTCGACAACGTGCGCGTGCCGGCGAGCAACTTGCTGGGCGAAGAAGGCAAGGGCTTCAAGGTGGCGATGAACATCTTGAACTCCGGTCGGACCGGCCTCGGCGGAGGCAGCGTCGGCGGGATGAAGCGCGTGATCGCGCTGGCCTCCCAGCAGGCCAAGGGCCGCGTCCAATTCGGCAAACCGATCAGCGAATTTGGGCTGATCAAGCAGAAAATCGGCCAAATGGTCGTCGACTGCTACGCCACGGAGGCGGTCGTGACGATGGTGGCGAGCCTGACCGATCGCGGCTTCGGCGAGTACCAGGTCGAGGCCGCCATCAGCAAGGTGTTCGCCAGTGAGTGCCTGTGGCGCACCGTCGACGAAGGGCTGCAGATCGCGGCCGGCAACGGCTACATGTGCGAGTACCCGTACGAGCGGGCGATGCGCGACAGCCGCATCAACCGCATCTTCGAGGGCACCAACGACGTGCTGCGGCTATTCATCGCCCTCACCGGCATGAACGACGTGGGCCAGGAGCTGCGCGAGCTCGCGGGCAGCTTGAAGGGCGTCTTCAACGATCCGATCAAGGGCTTCGGCGTGATCTCCGAGGCGGCGCTGCGCCGCGCGGCGCTCGCTACCGGCATCAAGCGCGAAGGAACCGCGTTCACCAAGCTGCACGTCTCGCTCACGCCGTTCGCGGCCCAGTTCGAAGATCACGTACGCGACCTGGCCACCGCGAGCGATCGCATCTTGCGCAAGCACGGCCGCAAGATCATCGAACGGCAGCTGGCGACGCGGCGCCTGGCCGACATCATGATCGACCTGTTCGTGCTCGGCTGCGTGCTGTCCCGCGTCGATGCCGCGACCCGTGCCAAGGGTGAAGACGGCGCCAAAGCCGAGCGCCACATCTTGACCACGTTCGCCGGCCAGGCCCGTCGCCGGATCAAGACCACCATGGCCGAGATCGACGACAACGAGGACGAGGCGATCAAGGCGCTCGCCGATCACACCTTCGACCTCGAAAAGTTCGGCTGGGACACTCTCTGAGCCTCACCGTCCCGGGGGCCGGCCCGAAATTCACGCCCCTTTGGGCCGGGTTCTCCGTTCTCGAGCGATATATCCTCGGCCGATCGCCGACAGGGGCTTGTCGCCGGCGACGTTCCGGCATGTATCATCGCGACCTGACGTGAAGGCGCAACTCCCCCGCTCGGAAGCCCGCAGCCCCAAGAAAGCGAAGGCAGCGGTGCGACCTTCGAGCGTCGCGCTCAAGACGCCGAAGGCGAGCGCCGTGACCGCCGCGCCGGCCAAGGCGAGCGCCAAGCCCGCTGGCGGCAACGGTGCCGGCAGCTCGAAGGTAGCGGCCGTCGCTCCGACGTCGTCCAAACCTGCTGTGAGCAAGGGTGCGGCAACCTCGAAGGCAGCCGCGCCCGCCGCCGCTCGCAAGGCGCGCGCGTCGCTCGGGCTCACGGCGCCGGCGGCCAAGGTTGCGGCGCCGTCGCCGTCGAAGCTGGTCAAACCGGCGCCGCTCAGCAAGCCGGCCGCCGCCGGCAAAGCAGCGGCAACGAAGGCCGCCCGCGCCGAGCCAACGCCGGCCGCGCCCGTCAAGAAGCCGGCGCGTAAGAGCATCAAAGAGGCAGCCGGCGTCAGCACTGATGCTGTCGCCCGTCGCACCGGCAAGACCTGGGACGACTGGTTCGAGGTGCTCGATTCAGCCGGCGCCGCTACCCTCGACCAGCGCGGTATCATCGCGATCTTGGCGCAAAAACACGGGATCGGTCCGTGGTGGCAGCAAATGATCGCGGTCGGCTACGAGAGCTTACGCGGCAAGAGCGACAAGCCGCCGGCCGTCGACGGCTTCCAGATCAACAGCAGCTGCCTGCTCGACGCCCCCATCACGCGCGTCTTCCGCCTATGGAACGACGCGGGCGAGCGGGCGCGCTGGCTGGCGGACGACCGCTTCATCGTTCGCGGCGCGACCGCCGACAAAGTGATCCGCGCCCGCTGGGGCAAGGGCAACAGCCACGTCGCCGTCTCTTTCAACGAAAAGTCGGGCCGCACCGAGGTCAGCGTCGAGCACCTGCAGATCGAGTCGCGTGGCGCGGCCGAGCAGATGAAGGCTTACTGGGCGAAAAAGCTCGGACTTCTCGACGAAGTGTTGGCGCCGAGTCGCTAGCTTCGGTCGCCCGCTCCGGGCGCGCGCTCGTAGCGCTGGTCATTCACCGCCCGGGGTTGTACCCGCGAGGCCGGCGCCGAGGCCGAGCATCGTGGCCAATTCGCTGATTTATCGCGTGTGGAACCGGTTGCAGGTCTGGTGGGGCTGCGCTATCTGAAGGTTGGAAACGAGACATCGATGTCAGACGGCCGCTCGCTCATCTCCAAGCTCAAATGGTTCCACGTCCTTCTCGTCGTGGGGCTCCCGGCCGCGTGCGCGACTGGCACCGAGCCGGATCTGGCCAGCGGTGACGGGCGCGGCATGGCCGGCACGACCGCCGAAGCGGGCACTGACAGCGGTGGTTCTCCCGCGAGCACGGCCGGAAATACGTCGAGCGCCGGCACGACCGTCAATGAAGCGGGCAAAGGGTCGACGACCTCTGGCGGTAGCGGCGGCGGCACGAGCGAAGGCGGCAAATCGAGCGGCGGCAGCGCAACCGGCGGCAAGGGCGGCGCCGGCAGCACCAGCGGCGCCGGTGGCAAGGCAGACGCGGGCAGCACCAGCGGCGGCGCTGGCAGGGGCGGCGGCGCTGGCAGCGGTGGCACTGCCTCGGGCGGCTCGGGCGGCTCGGGCGGCTCGGGCGGCTCGGGCGGCTCGGGCGGAGCGACCGGCCCCTGCGCCTGCACCGAGAAGACGCACACCTGGGCTGACAACATGAACCTGGCGGGCGCCCTCGCCAACGGCGACTGCTTCGACGTCGACGGAGATACGTTCGTCTACACCGGCGCCCCCAGCGCGAATTTCTATCAGAACAAAGACTGTAAACCCGGCGACCAGCTGTCGTGGTGCCCCGGCGGCGGTTACCAGTTCATGGCCTGTCCGTGACGAACCGCGGCGCAGCAAGACGCCGAGCCTCCGAGCGCTGAGCTGCCGTTCGTTCCGCGATCGGATCTTCCGATCGCCAGCGAGCTTGCGTGACATCGGGATGGGAGGCGGTAACTTTAACGCCGTTCCCCCATGCCAAAGTGGGCGTATTCCCGCATTGTGCTTTTTATCCGACCGGTCGCACGTTACGGTCGCTCGCCGTTTGCGTGTCGAGCCAAGCCGCGATGACGATGCGACGACTGTGGAAGAGGCTGGCGGCCTTCGCGCTCCTGCCCGCATTGCTCGGCGCAAGCGCGTGCCGACGCTCCTCCAATCCGGACAGCGGGGGCCTGCCCCGAGCCCAAACCCTGTACGTGGCGGGCCGCCAGTGGGGTGAGCCGACCTCGTTCAATCCCCTGCACAGCAACCCGGCGTGGCCGGTGACGCAAAGCAACTTGATGTACGAGACCTTGCTGGTCTGGGATCCGATGAACGGCAAGCTCGTACCCTTGCTGGCAGAATCGTTCGTAGAGCACGACGACAGCATCGAGGTCACGCTCAACGCCCAGGCGCGGTGGAGTGACGGAAGACCGGTGACGGGCTGGGACGTGAAGTACTCGTTCGACGTCGGCGAGCACCACAAGAGCCTGCCGATGGCTCCAGTTTGGAAGCACATCAGCGCGGTGCGCTTGCTCGACGCCGCCGGCAAGCCGGTGGCAGATGCGCCGACCGACGACCCCGACTACCCGCGCCGCGTCGTGTTCCAGCTCGACGCCACCAAAAAGCTGAATCCGCTCGGCGTGCTCGACGCGTTGGTCGAGGTGCGGATCGTTCCGCGCCACGTGTTCGAGCCGCTGGCGGCCAAGCTCGGAGGCCCCGACGAGGTGGTGAAGCTCAAATGCGATCAGAGCCCGGTGATCAGCGGGCCCTATCAGCTCCTGCGCTACGGCAGCGAGAAGATCGTGACCGAGCGGCGCCCGGACTATTGGGGCAATCGCGCCCTGTTCGGCGGCAAACAGCCGGTGCCTCGGTACGTCGTGCACCCCATCTACAAGGGTAACGATCACTTCAGCATCGCGCTCCAGCAGGGCCGGCTCGACATGTCCTCGACGTTCGTGCCGCGGATCTGGCGCAAGGCCAGCAAGGGCGTCGGCGCCTGGTTCGATCACGCTCCGTACTTCGCGCCGACATCGCTGCCGATGTTGATCGTCAACGTCAAGCGCGGCCCCCTCGGTGACGTCACGTTCCGGCGCGCGATGGCGGCTGCCATCAACTACACCGACATTCGCGAGCTCGCCGCCTCCGGCTACAGTGACCCGCTGCAGCCAGGCCTGATCTTGCCGTTCGGCCGAGAGAGCAAGTTCTTCTCCGCGGAAGATACGAAGCGCTACGGGGTGACGTACGATCCCGCGCGGGCGAAGCAGCTGCTGGCGGAAGCGGGCTACAGCGCGATCTACGGCGACAACCACGAGCTACTGGAGACGCGCGACAAGCGCGGAAAGCGCGTGCCGACGCTGTTCATCAAGTCGCCGACGGGGTGGAGCGACTGGGAGTCGATCGTGAAGATCGCCGTGCGCGGGCTGCGCGAGGCGGGTATCGACGTGCGTGAGCGCTTCGTCGACGCCAACATCTTCTGGACCGCCGGCTTCACCGGCGACTTCGACCTGATCATGAACACGCCCGCGACGTATCCGACCCCTTCCCGACCGTGGTCGCGCTTCGAGACCGTGCTCACGACGCGCGACTTCGCCCCGATCGGTCAAAAAATTTACAAGAACGTCGGCCGCTTCAACGACCCGAGCGCGCCCGGCTACGTGCCCCGGATCGACGAGCTGCTCGGCGCCATCCCCACCATCAAAGACGAGGCAGAGCTGGTGACGGCTTACCGCGAGCTGAACGTTTTGTTCATGCAGCAGCAGCCGACCATCCCCCTGATGTACCGGCCCGACGTCTACTACGAATACTCGACCCGGCATTGGACGAACTTCCCGACCGCGAAAAACCCTTACAACCCGCAGCAGATGCCGGGTGAAAAGCTCGGCACCCGGATGCTCTGGCACCTCGAGCCCGTGCCCCAAGACTGAGCCGATCGTCGATGTTGAGAAATCACCCTGCCCTCCGTCACATCCTCGGTCGCGCCGGCTGGTACCTCGTCACGTTCCTGGTCGCGGTCACGATCAACTTCTTGCTACCACGCCTGGGCAAGGCCAACCCCGTCGACACGATCATGGCGCAGGTCGCGGCCGGGCTCGACACCAACACCGCTCGCGCGAAAGAAGAGCAGTACCTCAAAGATTTCGGGCTCGTGCGGGTGGACGCGCAGGGCAAGGTCATGCGCGGACCCGACGGCAAGCCGCTCGAGACCGCGCTCATCACCCAGTTTGCCAACTACGTCTCGATGAGCCTGCGCGGCGATCTCGGCAGCTCGATCGTCCAGCACCCCAAGCGCGTGAGCGAGATCATCAAGACGGCGATTCCGTGGACGCTCGCGCTGCAGTTGCCCACGATCGTGCTCGGCTGGCTGATCGGGAACCTGCTCGGCGCGCTGGCGGCGTACAGGCGCGGGGTCTTCGACCGCTTCTTCTATCCCGGGGCGCTGCTCATGAGCTCGATTCCCGCGTTTTGCTTCGGGCTTTTGTTGAAATATTGGCTCGGAATCAAGCTCGAGTGGCTCCCCGCCCAGGGCGGCTACGACGAGGGGCTCTCACCGAATCTGAGCTTGGCCTTCTTGTCGAGCGCCAGCTACTACTACTTGCTGCCTTTCCTGTCGGTGTTCCTACTCGTCGTGGGCGGCCAGGCCATCGGCATGCGGTCGATGTGCATTTACGAGCTCGGAACCGACTACGTGAAGTACGCCAAGCTGCTCGGCGTCAAGGAGAGCAAGATTCTCCTCTACATGTTCCGCAACGCGATGCTGCCGCAGCTCACGGGCCTGGCCGTGTCACTCGGCACCATGGTGGGCGGGGCATTGATCGCCGAGATCATCTTCAGCTACCCCGGGCTCGGGCTCACGATCTTGACCGCCATTCAGAGCAACGATTACCCGGTCATCACCGGTTGCTGCCTACTCGTGACCACCACCGTGCTGATCGCCAACTTTAGCGCCGATGTCCTGATCGGCTTGTTGGATCCGCGGATCCGGGCCGTGCAGGGGAGCGAGTGACTTGAAGCTGCTGCGGAACCTGCTGAAGCAGCCGTCGTTCGTGCTCGGTATTTCGCTGCTGCTGCTGACGCTGTCGCTCGCCTTGCTGGGACCCGTGATTTTTCACGTCGACACCAAGACGCGCGTGGGGCTGGCGTTCATGGAGCCGTCGTCGAAGGCCTGGCTCGGGACCGATCACCTCGGCCTCGACATGTTCTCGCTGCTCGTAGAAGGCCTGCGCAGCTCGCTCTACGTGGGGCTGGTGGCGGGCACGCTCGCTACGACGGTGGGCACCGTCGTCGGCGTCTACGGCGGCTACAAGGGCGGGCTGATCGACGACGTGCTCACGGTGACGACCAACCTGTTTCTGGTGATCCCGAGCCTGATCGTACTGATCTTGATCAGCGCCAGCCTCGACGAGGGTCGCAGCCTGACCTTGATCGCGCTCCTGATCGGCGGCACGACGTGGACCTGGAGCGCTCGCGCCGTGCGCGCTCAAGCTTCCAGCATCCGAGCGCGCGATCACGTCGCGTTGGCGCGCATCAACGGCTACGGCACCGCTGGCATCGTCCTATTGCACATCTTGCCGTATCTGCTGAGCTACATCTTCATGGTCTTCATCATTCAGACCGCGAGCGGAATCCTGGCCGAGGCGAGCATCAGCCTGCTCGGCCTCGGTCCTTACGATTCCATCTCGCTCGGCAAGATCTTGAATGACGCCAAGAACAACGAGGCGCTGACCGACGGGGCGTGGTGGGCGTTCATGCCCGCCATGGTGCTGATCACGGCCGTGGTGCTGGGGCTGTACGTGCTCAATACGTCGCTCGAAGGGGTCTTCAATCCGCGGCTGCGGAAGTGACGATGACGACCGCTCCCATCTTCCAGGTCGAGAGCCTGCGCGCGCACTACCTGACCCGCTTCGGCCAGAAGATCCAGGCCGTCGACGGCGTCTCGTTCGCGCTGAAAGAGGGCGAAATCTTGGGCATCGCCGGCGAGTCCGGCTGCGGCAAGACAACGCTCGTCAGCGCGTGCATGGGTCTCTACATCCCGCCCCTCCACCTCACCTCCGGCAACGTGAAGGTGGACGGCAAGAGCATCATCGGAATGAACGTCGAGCAGAACCGGAAGGACGTGCTCGGGCGCCAGGTGTCGATGATCCCGCAAGGCGCGCTCAACTCGCTGAACCCGACGCGCAAGGTGAAGGATCTGGCGGCGGACATGATCTTGAGCCACGACGAAGGCGCGGACAAGAAGGCGATCCACGGCCGGCTGCGCCAGCGCTTCGAACAGATCGGCCTCGACGCCGACACCGTGCTCGACTCGTACCCGATTCAGCTGCCCGCAGGCACGAAGCAACGCGTGGTGATCGGCATCTCCACGCTGCTCGACCCACGCGTCGTGATCGCCGACGAGCCGACCTCGGCCCTCGACGTGACCACGCAGAAATCGGTCATCAGGCTGCTGTTCGACCTGATGGACCGCCAGATCATCGGCAGCATGCTGTTCATTACCCACGAGCTACCGCTGCTCCGCCACGTCGCCAGCCGCATCGCCGTCATGTACGCCGGTCAGCTGGTAGAGCTGGGCACGACCGAGCAGGTCATCTTCGACTCCCGCATGCCGTACACCAAGGCGCTGATGGGCTCGATGCTCAGCGCCGAGCCGGGGCAGAAGACGAAGAAGCCGGTCGCGATCGAGGGCGCGCCGCCCAATCTCGCCCACGCGATCCACGGCTGTCGGTTCTGCGAGCGCTGCCCGGAGCGGCGCCCCGACTGCGCCGAAAACGAGCAGGTGATCCGGCTCGTGGCCGGGCGCGAAGTGAGGTGTCAGTATGCCGAGTGAGCGTGTCAAGTTCGAGGCGCGCGGGCTGACGCGCGCGTACGGCCACGGCAAGAAGCTGAAGCTGGCGGTACGCGACGTCTCATTTCGAGTTCACGAAGAAGAGATCGTCTCGATCGTGGGAGAGTCTGGCTGCGGTAAGACGGTGCTTGCCAAGCTGCTGCTGCGCCTCGAGCGACCTACCAGCGGCGCGCTGCTCTACGACGGCAAGCCGATCGACGCCGCTCCCGATCCGCGCCAGCACTGGCGACACGTGCAGGCCGTGTTCCAAGATCCGTTCTCGGCCTTCAACCAATTTTTCACGATCCGGGCCCAGCTCAAGAGCTCGTTTCGCTTGTTCGAGCAAAAGCCGAGCGACGCGGAGATGGAAGCGCGCGTCGACGAAGCGCTGCTCAACGTCAACATCAAGCCACGCGAGGTCGACGGCAAGTATCCGTTCGAGCTGTCGGGCGGCCAGATGCAGCGCATGCTGCTGGCGCGCATCTTCATCTTGCGGCCCCAGGTGCTCGTCGCAGACGAGCCGACGAGCATGGTCGATGCGTGTAGCCGCGCCAGCATCCTCGACTACCTGATGAGGCTGAAAGAAACGCTGAACATGACGATCGTGTTCATCACCCACGACATCGGGCTGGCGTACTACGTCTCGAACCGCATCTTCATCATGCACCAGGGCCAGATCGTCGAGCAGGGCGCGCCCGACGACGTGACGCAGCGGCCGCAAAGCCCCGCCACCAAGCAACTTTTGGAAGACATCCCCGACGTCCACAAGCGCTGGATCGACCGCCCAGCCTTGTCACGCTAGCGCGCGTGGTTGGACCGAGCCGCGATAAAGTCGCGGGCGGCTTGGGCCAGGGCCGGGCCCTTGGCGCTCATGTCGAGCGGCATGGCCGCTCCGAAGCGTCGCTCCAGCGCGTGGCGGGCGAAGTAGCGCACGAGCGGGTACGGATTGGCGAGCAGCGCACAGATGGCGTCCGTAGTTTCGGGCAGCTCGTGACGCACCGCCACGTCGGCGGCGAGGGCTTGCTCGTGAGGCTTGCCGCCGACCAGCGTGACCCGCACGGGATTGGCGCGTAGATCGGAGCCATAGAGCCGGGTGAGCCGGGCGCGGTCGTAGCGCTTGTCCCACCACTTTTCCATCGTCGTCACGATCTGGTCGACGCTGCGATCGGCGTGACAAATCGCGCAATCGAGCGGCCGATCTCCGAGCACGCGCGCCTCGTCGGTGGGCGAGCCAATGCGGTGGTAGCGCGTGAAGTCGTACGCCAAGCCCATGTTCTTCTTGGGCATGTGGCAGTTGAGGCACGCGCTGCCTTCGCTCTCGGGTGCATGGTGCGAATGCCGCCGCCGCGCCGCGGGCTCCGCGTAGGCGCGGTGGCAGCCCGTGCACACCGGGTTGCCTCGTACGGTGCCGAGCTCGTCGAGCTTGGCTCTCGAGTCTTCACCATGGGGGTCGTGGCAGCTCGTGCAATCCATGGCGCTGGCGCAGCCGCCGAGCAGGAAATCGCGCGCCTCGCCGGAGTTGGTGGTGCTGCCGCCGGGGTGCAGGCGGCGCTCGCCCCCTTCCCACGTGAACGGATACTGCGAGAACAACACGGTGTGGCACTTCGCGCACGAGCGGTTGATGTCTTGTGCGCGGGTAGGTCGCGCGCCAGCAGCCGTCTCGACGTGCACGAAGCGGCTCTGCACCGCAAAGCTGATGTTGCCGCGCTGCGGCGCGGCGGAGTGGCTGCGCCCACCGCCGTGGCAGCTCTCACAACCCACTCCCAGCTCCACCAGCGCCGACTCGGCGAAGCGCTCGCGCGTGCTCGAGATCGCGACGTCGAGCGCGTGCCGAGGATCTGCGGGCAAGCCGCCGGTGGCGCCCAGCAAGCGCAGCTCGTCACCGAGCGCGCGCCGGAGCTCGTCGCCGTCGTCGATCACGTATTTGAACGCCTTTTCTGGCGGGAGCTCATTGCTCGCGGAGCCCTGGTAGGCGGGTGCGCCCTGCCCGCGCAGCTCGTCGTACAGCGCGACGAAGCCGGGGGCGGTGTTGTGACACAGCACGCAGGCGCGCTGCCAAATCAATCCCGCCTCCAGCCCCTCGCGCTCCCGGATCATCACCGAATAGCCCTTGTAGCGCAGCGTGCCGTCGAACTTCAGAAACGACAGCGGTAGCACGCGCTCGGCGTCGAGAGCGTCGCCTGCCGGGCGTCGCGGGTCGATTTGCTCGCCCACGAAATCCTCGCGGTAGCGTCCGCCGATCACCTTCGTCACGCGAAACAAAGACTGCTCGCCGGCGTGTTGCAAGCCGAGGAAGCGCTGTCCCTCACGGAGCTCGAGCGTGGCGACGTCGTCCCCCAGCTTCAGGCTGCGACCGTCGAACGGCGCCGAGATCTCCGTGCGGCGCAGGTCGCGCGTCATGCGATGCATCGGCGAGCTGCGCCAGGCGTCGTAGATCTCCGCATGGCAACCGGCACACGCTTGGGAGCCGACGTAGTCAGCGCGCACTAAATTGCCGAAGCTGGCGGCGATTCGCTTTCCAGGCGCCTTGATTCCAGGAGCGGACCTCGACTCCGCGCACGCCCACGCCACGCCCACGCACATCGCCAACAAGAGCACGTTACGCGGCCGCACCGGCGCAGCTTACATGGCGGGCGCAGCGCGGCCAGCGCGCGAGCGCTCAGGGCTCGAAGGCAGCGGCGATTTTTTGCACGGTGTTCCAGTTACGGGCGGTGCCGACCACGCCCAGCTTCTTTTCGATCAGCGAGCTTGTCAGCTTCGATCGGCCGATGCCGTCTGGATAGAACAAGTACACATGCTGACCGGCCAGCTTGACCCGCTCGCGACCGACGATCGCTGCCGTCAACGCGGCGACCGCCGCCGCCGCGATCTCGGCTTTGGCCGGCATCAGCACCAGGTGGCTCGGGTCGGTCTTGGCTTCTTTAGGAAAAGGATTGGCGTCGATCGCCTCGTGCCACTCACGAGCGGACCGCACTACCACCGGCGTCTTCAGCTGCAGGTCTTTGGCGAGCGTCGCCTCCAGCACTTTCTCGAGCCCGGCCGAGCTCTTGGCCTTGGCGTCGAACAGCAAGTTTCCGCTCTGTAGCAAGGTGCGCGCTCGCGTGAGCCCACAACCCTCGGCGACGCGTCTCAGATCGGCCATCGCGATCTGGTTGTGAGGGCCGAGGTTGACAGCGCGGAGCAACGCGACGAACGCGGGCATGGCCGCGCACGTTAGGATAAAGCGCGACGCGCGAAAACCACCCCAGTGCGCGAGGGACCCGCAGTATCGGACATGTCGCACGTCGGCGTACAAAACGGCGGCCTCGCACGTGGGACGAATGGCGACGCTGCTATGCTGAAGTGTTGTGAACGGTGCACTAACGCCGCGACCCTATCGCAACGTGGGGCGGTACCGCGTGTACGCGGAGCTGGCCTCGGGCGGGATGGCGACCGTCCATCTAGGTTGCCTGCTCGGTCCGGCGGGATTTTCCAAGCTCGTCGCCATCAAGCGCCTCCATGAAGAGCTCGCGCGCGAGCACGAGTTCGTGTCCATGCTCCTCAACGAGGCGCGGCTAGCCTCGGCCATCCACCACCCGAACGTCGTCGGTATGTTGGACGTCGTGACGGAAGACAACGAGCTGCTCGTCGTCATGGAGTACGTGCACGGCGAGACGCTGGCGGCGCTCCTGCGCTCTTCGCGCCAGAGCGGCGATCATCCCCCCGTCAAGGTCGTCGTCCGCATCCTTTGCGACGCGCTAGAAGGCCTGCACGCCGCTCACGTCGCGAGCCTCGCTGGCCGGCCGCTGCACATCGTTCACCGCGATGTTTCGCCGCAAAACATCATGGCCGGTGCCGACGGCAATACGCGCGTCTTGGACTTCGGGATCGCCCAGGCCGCGCTCAGCTCGCGGCTGACGGCCGCCGGTGTGGTGAAGGGCAAAATCGCCTACATGTCACCCGAGCAAGTGCAGGGGCGCGCCATGGACGCTCGGACTGACATGTTTGCGGCCGGCATCGTGTTGTGGGAAGCATTGACCGGTCGCCGCTTGTTCCTCGCTGCCGATGCCGAGGCCACCACCAGCGCCCTGCTCAAATCTCGTATCGTTCCGCCCAGCGAGGTCGTACCGAACCTGCCGCGCGGCTTGGATCAAGTCGTCCTGAGGGCGCTCGACCGCCGCCCGGAGCGTCGTTTCCAGACGGGTCGAGATTTCGCGGAGGCGCTGCGACGCGCTGCCGAGGAGGGCTCGCGCCGAGAGGTGGCTGATTGGGTCGGCAGGGTGGCAAGCGATGGTCTTGCCCAGCGGCTGGAGCTGATCGAAGCCCTCGAGGCGAGCGCCCTGCATACGCCAGCGGGAGTCGAGCGCGACTCCACCGCGCGCCGAGCGCCCGTCGCGCGCGCGGCCCCGATGCGCGACAGCACGCCGACGCGAGTCACGAGCATCACCTCCGTCGTGCCCGAGCCCAAGCGAAAGCAGCGCTGGCCCGCAGCCTCGTGGTGGGTAGCGGCGGGCGCTCTGCTCAGCGTGACTGCGGCGGGGGCAGCCCACCTGCAGGGCACCGAAGCGTCACACTTTGCCGTGCCGCTCGTGCGCGGTCTCGCCGTGACCGCCACCTCGACGGCAAGACCGTCGGAGAGCCCTCCCCCGCCGTTGGTCGCCGACCCGCCGCCACCATCCGCTTCCGCGTCCACAGCCGCAGCCGCGGCTGCACCCGCACCACTCTTGATCGAATCCTTGCCGCTCGTGCCGGACGCGACGGTTCCCCTCGCCGGCCGCGTCAAACGAAAACGGCGCGCCGCTCGTCCGAGCGCCGTCGGTGCTCCGTCGGCGCCCGCCCCGCCTGGCTCGGTCGCGGCGACCACGAACGCGTGCGCCTCCCCCTATCAAATCGATGAGACGGGCGCTCGTCGGATCAAGCCGGAGTGTCGGTGAAGCTCGGCGGTCGTGAGTCCTGGCTCTCGCGCTACCGGCTGAAGCTCGGCACCCATGAGCCGAAGATCTTGTCGAGCGTGTAGCTCGCGGCCTGCTGGTCGGTAAGTTGCTTCGATTGAGCCGCGCGTGAGCCGGGCTTGGCGCCGGGGCCGCTGGTTTTGTATTCGGCGAAGCGCGCCGTATCGAGCATGTTGGTGCCCATCGGCACCCAGCCCACCGCTGAGATGTGCGGGCCGAGCGTCGTGTTCAAGAACGTGGCCGAGCCGTAAGCTCCCCAGTTGCGCCCGAGGGCCATCGAGCCGGCCTTGATCGACGAGACCGCCGTCAGCTCACCGCCCAAGAATACCAGGCCGTAGGCCACGGATTGCTCGGTGTTGGGGGCGGTGACGGCCGTCCCGCCGCTCACGTTGTGCACCGTGCATTCGTCGAACACGGCGGTGGCGTCGCCGAAGATGAAATCGACGGTGCCCTCGACATAGCAATCACGGAAATATTGCTTGGCCTTGCGCACGTACAGCGTGTCTTGGAAGCTCACGAACCGGCAATTTCTGAACTGCACGCGGTTGCCGTTCACCAGCAGCGCGACCGCCTGGGAGCCGCCGAGCGGCGTGCTGTTGGCAAACGTGACGTTCTCGACCGAGACGTCGTCGCTGGAAAGCGTCGTACTCGCGCCGCCGGTGGTGCCGAGCGTGCCGCCGCTGCCGTTCGGGGTATTGGCGTTGTCGCTATAAGTCAGGATCGTGGAGCTTGCCTTGCCGATCTGCCCGCACAGGGTGATGTTCGGAATTTGGATGCTCAGCTTTTCTTCGTACGTGCCGGGGGCGATGCGAATCTGGGTGGGGATCGTATTGGTCTTCGACAGACTATTCAACGCGGCCTGCACCGTCTCGTAGTCGGCACCGCTGGGCGCCACCGTGAGCACTTTCTGATCGGTCACGCTGTTGCAATCGGCGCCGTTCGACGTGCCCGCACTACCGGCGGCGCCGCTCGTGCCGGCCGCGCCGGCGGTGCTCGTCGTGCCGGCGCCGCCGACGTCGCCGGTGCCCGTGCTGCCGGTGCCCGCGCTGCCGCTGCCCGCGCTGCCGCTGCCAGCACCGCCAGCTGTCGAGCTCATGCCGCCCGTTGCCGTCGCCGGCGATCCGCCGCTGCTGCTCCCGCCTGCTGCAGGCGACGAGCCCGCCGCGCTCACGGCGCCGGCTCCGCTACCACTACCACTGGCGGAGCTCGCGCCGCCGACAGCGCCCGCCTTCGTACCGGCAACTCCGCTCGGCGCGCCCGCCGTACCTTCGATATCGGCTGGCGCATCGTCGGAACAACTGGGCAGTAACGGCGCCGCGAGCATGAGCAGCGCCAGAGCCGGTGTGGGAAAACGGGTGGAGGCAAAGGACGAACGCATCACGACTCAGATTGCGCGAACCGGGCGCGACGTTGCCAAGAAGCGCCGCTGAATCCTACGCTGATTTGCGGCGTTAGGGTCACGGGATCGGCCCTTCCAGACAGTGACGGCGAATGTAGCGCCGCAGCCCAGAGTCGAGCTCCTCGTCGTAGTATCGCTGGGCGGCGGCGCGGGTTTCTGGCGTCACGCTCTCGAGGCAGCTGGCGATCATCGCGTAGCCGTCTTGCAGCACGTGCGCGTCTTCCGGGTACTCGTCGCGGTATTGCTGCAGCAGCCGGCGCAGGCCGGGCGCGTCCTTCACGTCCATCGCTCCGTTCAGGTCGCCGATCAGGTTGTTCTCGCGGAAAATGCGCTGGTGCTGGGGCGTGATCGGGTGCGGCACCATGCCAGCGCTGTCCATGTCGACCGAGCCGGCAGGCCTGATCGGCAGGCCCTCGGGCGTGAAATTCACCGGCGCCGCGGCGGCTCGCAGCGCGGGCACGCGCTCTGCACCGCGCCCTGCCAGGACCGGTCCGGGACGCGGCGCAGGCGCAGGCGCAGGCGCAGGGCGCCGCGCCCACCACGCGAGCGCGGCCAAGGCCAACAGGCCCACCAGACCGATGGCCCAGCGTGAAAGACGATCGGTAGTGGTCAATCAGGGTTTGGTGATGGTCCAGGTGACGGTCTGGATCGAGTTCTTCCAGGCGGTGGCGTGGCAGTAGTTGCCGCGTACCGCCGCCGGACAGACGCTGGTGCGCAGCTTGACCAGATCGGTCGAGGCGTTGTCGTAAGCCTTGGCGGAAACCACGTGAGTGCCGGCAGCGAGAGCCGCCGTCGAGAAGCTCGTACCGCCGTTGACGGTCGTCACGCCGTCGATCGTCCAGTCTACGTTGATCACAGCCGGGTCGACGACGTTCACCACCAGCGCCGCCGGGTCGTTCGCGTCGCCCTCGGGCGGCTCGACGGAGTCGATCGGCTTGACGGCGCGCCAGATGCTGAAAATCATCTGCTCGCGCGAGACCGAGTTGAAGCTCGTGTCGAGCGGGATCTTCGTGAGGTCGGCGCCACCGAACAAACTGTTCATCATCGAGTTGCACGACGGCCGGTACTGACCGGTGCCGACGTAGCGGCTGCCCTCCCAGGTGCCTTGCATCCCGGTCGCGCCCATGTCCGGCACTTTCAGCCCTTTTTGGGTGGTGCCGAGCCAGAGATCCCATTTGCCGTCGGTGGTGGTGCAGTTGCCGGCAGAGTTCACCTCCGCCTCGGCGTTGCCGCTCGCGCCACAGCTCGCGGCTTGGTTCTGACAGCCGGTCTGACTGCCGTATTCGTCAGCGAGCTGGTGGAAGCCGTGACCGCCTTCGTGCAAGGCGGCGCCGGCTGCGTCGTCACCAGCGCCGGACCACAGCATCAGGTAGCTGCCGGTGTTCTCCCACTTGTTCTGGTTTAGCACGACGGCTTTCCAGTCCACCTCGAAGGTCGCCGGCACGTTGGCTTTGATGTAGGCGTTGACCTTGGTTTCGTTGACCGCCGCCAACCGATCGCCACCGTTGCCACCGTCGAACGCCGTCGGTCCTTTACCGATGCCGTCGGTCTGGCTGATCGCCTTCATGACGCAGATGTTCACGAAGTTGCGGTAGCGACCGTACGGCTCGCCGCTTTCGTGCTCGAAGCGGCGCTTGAACGCCGCTTCGATGTGGGCTTTGAGCGTCGTCTCGACCGTCTCCGCGGTGTAACCGTCGGCGAGGATCAGGTAGTTGACGCGGTTCTTCGGATCGCCGTGGTTCTCGACGGCCCAGCCGTCTTTGCCGCAGTCGAGCGGGGGCACGGGCGCTGTGCCGCCGGCGCCGCCGCCGGGAACGAACGTGCCACCACTGTCGCCGTAGGCAGTCCCGGCCGTCCCCGGGACGCCGCCGATCGCGGCTCCCCCCGCCGCGCCGCTGCCAGTGCCGCCGATGCCGCTTTCGCCGGCGACGGGCGAGCCGCCGCCACGGCCGGAGCTACCCGCACCAGGCATGGACGTCGAGCTGCCCGCCTGGGCGGCCAGCTGCCCTCCGGCAGCACCGGTCCCGGCCGTACCGCCGCCGGAGACGCCATCCTCCGAGCCACAGGCCCAGCAAAAGATCACGACGAGTGGCAGCGTTAGCTCAAAAGACATGCTTTTACCTCGATGCGCAGCCGCGGCCGGCTTCGCACGCGCTGGCTCGCAATTGCGGTGAGCCTCGAAGGCTTTGGGTCAGCGACGTGATCCGTATCAACAAGGAGGCGGCTCACCCCGTCTGGAGGATCAGAAAATTGATCGCGGATTGACGCGGCCGCCACCACCTGGCGCTTTCGAATTGGACGGGCAAGTTCCGGCGATAGCGGTCCGCGCGATCCGGGGCCGTCGGCCGTCGAGCTCGGCCTCGAGCTGACACCTCGCAAGGCTCGCCAGCTACTCGGTCTCCCGCACCGCGCCGCGGCTCGCGTGACCTTTCGCCGCTCTTGGTTGTGCCAGTGTGCCGACCCGGCGCGCGAGCCTGCTGTCAGTCGCCCACTTTCCTGCGGCTTTTGCTGGCTTGCCGGTTGGCGCGCAAGTTGCCCATGCGGCGGCGCTGGGTTGGAACCGGCACAAGGAGGATGTGATGCAACGACGATTGTGTATCGGGATGTTGATGGGGTTGGGACTCGCGTCAGCAGGCGCCATGACGACGGCCTGCAGCAGCGGTGGCGCCGACCCAAGTAGCGACGAGACAGGCATTCTCAGCGTGCCGCTCTCGACGCACGGTCCCTCAGGCGCCGAATACCGCCTGCGCGATGCAGTTTTCGAGATCAGGAGCGAATACGACTACTACGACGACTACGCCGTCGGCGGCCTCGGTCCGAGCGGCAACACATACACGCTGAGCAGCGAAGACGATCCGAGCGCGAGCTCCCTCAGCATCTCGGTCGAGCGCGGCTACTACTACGTGCGCCTGTTGCCGGGCTGGCACATGGAAAAGATCGAAAGCGGCGCCGCCACCGCTGTCGAAGCCAACCTACTGAGCCCCGCGACGCAGTGGCTCTACGTCAACGCGCGCTCCACGAGCTGGATCGAGTATCAGTTCGGTATCGGCGATCGCGCGCTGTGGTTCAACGGCAACCTGAACATCGATGTGCAGGTCTACGAAGATCCGGGGCAGTACTACGGTAACGATGACGGCGCAGGTGGAGACTCCGGCCTCGGCGGCAATGGCGGCTTCGCCGGCGCTCCCCAGGGCGCAGGCGGCGCTTGATACACGGAGCCGTCACCTCACGCCGAGCTGACGGCTCTTATGCCGGCGCGTCATGGCTCTTCACGTGACGCGCCGGCATCGCCCTGACGTTCAGTCCAAACCGGCGCTCGCGTGAAGTCGCGGCGGGCGGGCCGGGGGAGCGCCGCCAGGTAAATCGAGCTTCCGTTGTCGCGATCGCGGCAGGGCGACGCGCCTTCGCAGATTGTTGATGGACGGCGCGGTCCCGCGTGGTAGTGAAGGCGCGACATGGGAATGACGGTGGGTGCGCGAGGGCGAGGCTTTCGGCGTGCTGTGATCGGGTGGCTGGTGATGATGAGCAGCCTGGTCGCGTGCACAGCGCCGAGCCGGCCCATTTCCGACGGCGAGGCCGGCGAAAACGCGATGGATCGGGGCGGCGCCGGAGCGGGCGGCAAGGCGGGGGCCGGTGCGACCAGCGGCGGCGGCTCGCGCAATGAAGGCGGCAAGCCGGCGGACGCAGGCTCGCCCGCCATCACGGCAGGGTCCGCGGCCGACGGCGGCACGTCGATGGAGCCTACTTGCGATGCCGATACGAGCACGGATCACGACAATTGCGGGGAGTGCGACCACGCCTGCTCCGACGACCAGCGCTGCGAAGCAGCGACTTGCGTCGACCTGCCACCGACGTGCCAAGACGAGCAGCTGAGCCCCGATGAAACCGACTTGGACTGCGGCGGCGACTGTTCGCCGTGTCTCGAAGACAAGCAATGCGCCAAGGACGCAGATTGCGAGACCGGCTACTGCCACCGTGCTGTGGATCCGCCCGTCTGTAAGAAGCCGCAGTGCAGCGACACCGTGCAAAATCAGGGCGAAACCGGGCCCGATTGCGGCGGTCCGATCTGTCGCGGCCAGAACCTGCTTTGCAACAATGGCACTGGTTGCGCCGACGACACCGACTGCGTTACCGGCTTTTGCAAAGGCGGCTCCTGCGCGAGCCCGAGCTGCAGCGACGAGCACCTGAACAATCAGGAGACCGACACCGACTGCGGGGGCCCGAACTGTCGCGCCCTCAAACCGTGCGATAGCGGCGGCCAATGCGTCGTCGACGACGACTGCTCGAACAAGTTCTGCAAAGACTCGGTCTGCACCAAACCGAGCTGCCAAGACAGCGCCAAGAACCAGGACGAAACCGGCGTCGATTGCGGCGGCCCCACGTGTCGCGGCGCTCAAGCCAAGAAATGCCCCGTCAACCAGGGGTGCGGGGTCGACGCCGATTGCGCGAGCGGCTTCTGCTCGGACGCCTTCTTTTGCTCTTCGGCCGGCTGCAACAACGGCGCCAAAGACAACAACGAAACCGACAAAGACTGCGGCGGCGACGACTGTCGACAGAGCAGTCCGTGCGCTATCGGCAAATCTTGCGTGATTCATGGCGACTGCGCGAGCGGAAGCTGCGTTTCGAACAAGTGTGTCGCCGCTAGCTGCTCCGACGGGATCCAAAATCAAGGCGAGACCGCCATCGATTGCGGAGGGCCGACCTGCACCGCCCAGGGCAAGACCTGCGCCACCCCCAAGGCGTGCTCACAGAACAGCGACTGTAGCAGCGGGTTTTGCCTCAACGACAAGTGCTCCGATCAATGCCTGGCCAAGCCGACCGCCCTCGGCTGCCCCTGCTCATCGGGCGCGGCCTGCAACGGAGCGGCGCAGAAGCTCCGGCTGATTTGTACCAACGGCGAGTGGAAGAGCAACGGCTCGTGCGCGTCCGACGAGAATTGCGTCCAGGCCAACGGCGCGTGCGCCAAGATCGTGAGCGGGTGCGCCGGCAAGAGCCAAGGCTTCACGTTCTGCGAAGGAGTAGACGAGCTTCGCACCTGCGGCACGGATCTGGTTTCTGCCGCCTCCAAGACGTGCGCCGGGACGTGCGCGGCGGGCGCCTGCGTGGCCGCCTCTTGCGGCGACAAGAAGACCCAGAGCGGCGAAGAGTGCGACGACGGCAACGCTGTCGCGGGCGATGGCTGCGAGCCGAGCACCTGCCATTCCTCAGCCGTGGTCTCGTTCGCGCTCGGTCTAAGCCATAGCTGCGCCCTCCTGAGAGACGGCTACGTGCGCTGTTGGGGCAACAACGATTTGGGCCAATTGGGCCAAGGAAACACCACGTATCTGGCCGAAAAGCAGCCCTACGAGGTGCCGGTTGTCGACGTCGGCGGCAGCGTGACCGCCCTGGCCGCCGGCTGGGACCATACGTGCGCGCTCCTCACCGACGGCAGCGTTCGCTGTTGGGGTCGCAATTCCGAGGGTGAGCTCGGCTTGGGTAACGTCACCTCCCAACAGAGCAAGACGCCGCGCAGCATCGGCGCGATCCAGCTCGGAGAAAAGGCGACCGCCATCTCCGCCAAGCTCAACAACACCTGCGCGGTCCTGGCCAGCAAGGCGGTGGTGTGCTGGGGCGCCAACGGATACGGGCAGCTGGGGCTGGGCGACAAGGCGGCGTGGAGCGAGAGCAAGACGCCCCAGCAGCTCGGCGCCGTGTCGATCGGCGGCTCCGCGCAAGGCGTCTCGGTCGGCGGCGTGCACGCCTGCGCATTGCTGACGAACAACGCGGTCAGGTGCTGGGGCCACGGCAGCTACGGCGAGCTGGGTCTCAGCGCCAAGGCGAGCATCGGCGACAACGAGCTGCCGAGCGACTCCGGCGCGAGCGGGCTGGTGCCGTTTCCCTCCGGACGAACGCCGGCAAGCCTCTCACTCGGACAGGCCCACAGCTGCGCACGCCTCGACAACGGCAACGTCCAATGCTGGGGCGAAAATAGCGACGGCACGCTCGGGCTCCTTCATTTCGACAACGTCGGCGACGACGAGTCGCCCGCGGCGTGGGGTCAAACGTTGACCGGTAGTGCGGTCAGCAGCCTGGCGAGCGGCGACTACCACACGTGCGCGCTCTACACGGCTGACGGCGGTCTGCGCTGTTGGGGTTACAACGCTTCAGGTCAGCTCGGACAGGCCGACACGGAGCACAAGAGCACGCCCAGCCAGCTCGCCGCGGTCGGGTTTGGCGGTAGCCTCAAGGCGCAGCTCGTCGCGGGCGGCACGAACCACACTTGCGCCCTGCTCACCGATGGTCAAGTCCGCTGCTGGGGCCTGAACGACGGAGGCCAGTTGGGCTTCGGAACCGTGCCCAAGCCTCCCGCCCAGCTGTACGTGGGCGGCGACTCTACCCACACCCCCGACAAGCTGTCGTCGATTCGAGTACTGCCATGAGCTGGCGCATCCGAGGCTGGCGTCTCGGCTGGCTCATCGCCGTCGCGCTCAGCGCTTCGGTGGCTTGCGGCGACAGCGCCGCTACTCCGCCCGGCAGCGTGAACGAAGCCGGCGGCGAAGACGCCGGCGGCAACGCGGGCGTCGGCAATTCAGCGGGCAAGAGCGGCGCCGCCGGGAGCGCGCCCAGCGCGGGATCGAGCGGCGACGCCGGCAACGAGGCCGCGGGGGGTCTTACGAGCAGCGCGGGTAGCGGCGGCAGTCCGGGTGCGGCCGGGTCTGCCGGCGTTGCCGGCGACGCCAACGTCGGCGGCGATCTGAACCTGGCCGGCGACGGCTTCGGCGGCGACGGCTTCGGCGGCGACGGCTTCGGCGGCGACGGCTTCGGCGGCGACTCAGACGACTACCAATTCAGCGGCTGCGTGCTGACCGGCACCGACCCCACCCTGCTCGCCGGCGAAGGTGGCGAGGGCAACGAGCCAGCTCCGCTCCCAGCAACGGTAACTTTGGGCGCGCCATGCGCGACCTTCGGCGACCTCGGTTGCTCCCAAGATCTCCGGCAAAGCTTGGTTTGCGACACGGGTAGCTGGGCGCTCCTCGGTGAGTGCGCGGCGGAGCAGAGCTGCGACGCTCAGTCTGGGGTCTGCGCCGACGTACGTCCGGAATGCGCCGGTCACGCCGACGGTTTCACTCTTTGCGTGGCTGATGAGCTGAACCGATGCGCGGCGGGTGGGATCGAGCTCGAGCGCGCGCCCTGCTGCGGCGTCTGCGCCGCCGGCGTCTGCGAAGCGCCGCGCTGCGGTAACGCCAAGACCGAGCCGAACGAACGTTGTGACGACGGCAACACGTCAACGGGCGATGGCTGCGAGCCCGATTGCAAGCCTTCCGAGGTGCTCGCGCTGTCGGCCGGCGGCGCCCACACCTGCGCCCTGCTTCGTGGCGGCGCCGTGCGCTGCTGGGGCGCGAACGATTTCGGCCAGCTAGGCTCAGGGTCGGCGGCGAACGTTGGAAATAAAAAGCCGTACGAGCTGGCGCCGCTCGCGCTCGGCGCCGCCGCGACAGCTGTCGTCTCCGGAGCGAGCCACAGCTGCGCGCTGTTGAAGAGCGGGCGCGTCCGCTGCTGGGGCAAGAACGACAAGGGACAGCTCGGGCTCGGCCACACCAGCACCATCGGTGACGACGAAGCGCCGAACGCGCAGAACGCCGAGGTCTCGCTCGGCGCCGCCGCGGTGGCGCTGGCAGCAGGCGGCGACGAGACCTGCGCCGTCCTCAAAGACGGCAGTGTGCGCTGCTGGGGCGCGAATCAATACGGTCAGCTCGGCCTGGGTCACACCAAGACCATCGGTGACGATGAAGCTCCGAGCAAGCCGCGCGCTCAGCTGTCGCTCGGCGGAGCGGCCGTCAGCGTCGCCGTCGCGCGAGAGCACGCCTGCGCGCTGCTCGACAGCGGTTTGATCCGCTGCTGGGGTCACAACGACGTGGGACAGCTCGGCCTCGGCTACACGAAAAACATCGGCGACGACGAGCTGCCGACCGACGCAGAGCCGATCGACTTCCGGACGCTGGCCGATCCGGAGCTGTTCTCGCTGAGCGCGGGCGGGCGGCGGGCTTGCGTCGGCATCAGCCAAGGCAACATGCCGGGTTGGATGCGTTGCTGGGGATACAACGGTGACGGCGGGCTAGGCGTCGGTTTGGTCGAAAACCGTCCGAGCCAGAAGGCCGACGGTTGGGGGCTGTTTTACTGGGGCTCCGCCGCAGAGCGAGTCGTCGTAGGCGGCACCCACCAGTGCGTGCTGCTCCACGACAACGAGCTGCATTGCTTCGGACTTAACGACAAGGGCCAGCTCGGCCGCGCCGATCTCGAGCCGATCGGCGACAACGAAAACTGCACCATCTTTCCGCCGGTCCCGTTTCCACAATCCGACGCCGACAGCTTGGCGTACGCGGTCACGATGACGGCGGGCGACAATCACACGTGCGCCCTCCTCGACACCGCCGAAGTGCGTTGTTGGGGACGCAACGACAAAGGCCAGCTCGGCCTCGGTTTCGTTTCGCCATCACCCATCGACTACGTCGGTGGCGACGCCGAGCACACGCCTGATCGGCTGCCGCCAACACGCGTGTTGCCGCCCGCGCCGTGAGCCCGACTTAAAGCTTCATTACGAATCAGCGAGCGCAGATCCACGGGAAGGACTCTGCGTCTCGAGCAGTAAAAACAACACAAGGTAGGGAATCGACTCATGACATCAAGAAGATCAATTGCGTTCGTGTCTGCTCTCGGCGCCATCGCCGCCACCGTCTATGCTCACCCGGCCCACGCCGCCTCGGCGGAGTACGTCTCGCTGATTTTGGACCAGACGGGCAGCATGCTGACGCCGTCGGGCCCGATGAAAGACGGCGTCTACACCAGCACGCGTTGGCTCGAGTCGATCAAGGCCGCCAAGTCGGCGATCGCCGCCAACGCCAAGGCGACCACCATCGCCTACGGCGTGTGGACCTTCAAGCAGAGCGCCGATCAGAACGGCGCCGTCCAGATCTGGCCGCTGTCGAGCGCCGACTGCCCGACCGCCGCCAACTTCGAGACGATCGGTACCAACAAATTCTGCAAGACCAACGGCCAGGCCGACTTCACGACCCTCACCGACAAGCTCGACGCGATCGGCGCCGATCCCGCCCAAACGCCGCAGGGCGACTGGCTGACGCCGCTAGCCGACAGCCTGTGCGCGATGATGGAGAACATCAGCAGCAGCGGCATCTCGGCCAAGAAAACGTTCGTGTTCGAGTCGGACGCGGGCGAAAACGTTTCGAGCTCCACTTGCTTCGGCGACCCCGATCTGCTCGCGCCCGCGGCGTGGACCTACACGAGCTCGGCCGACAACGAGTGGGGCATGAGCGTCGACAGTTGGCAGGCGAAGGTCGCGCGCAAGCTCTACCGCTTCAACAAATCGCTCACCAACGGCGCCGTGGTCGACAACATGGCCAATCAGGTGCGCCTGCCCACGACCACCAAGTCGGCCTACGACGCCGTGCTCGCCGCCTACAACGTGGCCTGGAACGTCGACGTTCACTACGAGCTCTATCCCCCGGCGATGGCGATGGCCATGGCCGCGCCCAGCGCCGCCGCGTCCTCCAGCTCGCTGCAGCTCCTGGCTCCGCAAACCATCACCGACGTCAGCTACTCCGCGCTCTTGCAGCCGGCGCCGGCTGCCGCTTCACGCGCCTCCACGACGTTCGCGGCCGTGACCGCCGCCACCAGCACTCCGTCAATCGGCGCCAACGAGCTGAATTTCTTCAGGGCGCTCGGCAAGTCCACCCCCCGCTCGAAGCTGCGCGAGATCGTCGCCGACCCGACGACGGTCTACGGCGTCAAGCACAAGCGGCTCGGCGACGTCGATGACAGCGGCTGCACCGATCAAGCTGACTTGAACATCATCAAGCAACAAGACGTGTGGCTGCAGCGCGCCGTCCAACCCCTGCAGATCGCCATCCGCGCCGACGTGACGCGCGACGGCTGGGTCGACAAGGCCGACAAGGATCTTGTCGTAGCCCACTGGGCCGAGGGTTGCCGAAACCCGGTTCGACCGCCGGTGCTCTGAAGCTCCAGCGATGAGAATGACGGCTCGTCTGACCCGAAGGGTGGACGAGCCGTCGAACGCTCTCATGCTCGCTCCGGCCCCAGCAGCGGCGCCGCGACTCGAAAAGTGCGCGTAAGGAGCGAGACGATCGGTAGACGCAGCGAGCGCACGCGCTGACGCGCTGCATCGAGCACGTGGGCGCGCGACGGCGTGCTGTAATCTACGGTGAATCCGAGCGCTGTGACGCGCCCGTTACGATTCGTGGAGCCGATTGCTGGATTTGAACCTGCGACCTGTGCTTTACGAAAGCACTGCTCTACCACTGAGCTAAATCGGCGAAAGGAGCGGGAGAATACGCGCGGCCGTCCGTTAGTCAAGCACAACGGTATCTGCTACGTTTCGCCGCGCAATGAGCGGCAAGGTTCAGGGTTTTCGGTTTGGCGCGGTCTCGGCGGGCATCCGCAAAGACGGGCGCATCGATCTAGCTCTGGCCGTGTGCGACCGTCCGGCCGTCACGGCGGCGCTCTTCACGCGCAACCTGGTCAAGGCGGCGCCGGTGCTGATCGCGGCCGAGCGCGCCCGGGCGGGGGTGTCGCGGGCGGTGCTGGCCAACGCGGGCTGCGCCAACGCTGTCACCGGCGAGCAGGGCCTCGCGGCGGTGGTGGCGACGACGGCCGCGATCGCCAAGGCCGCCGGTCTCGCGCCCGAAGACGTGCTGCCGGCGTCGACAGGCGTGATCGGTGCGCACTTGCCGGTCGACAAGATCAACGCCCAAGCGGCTACGCTGGCCGCCAAGCTGAGCGCCGACGGGCACGAAGATTTCGCGCAGGCGATCTGCACCACCGATCGCTGGACCAAGATCGCGGAGGCCGAGGCCGACGGCACCCGCGTGCTGGCGATCGGCAAGGGCGCGGGCATGATTCACCCCGACGTGGGCGGCGTGCCGCACGCCACCATGCTCGTTTTCATTTTCTTGGACGCGGTGGTCGAGCAAGCGACGCTCGCCAAGGCGCTCGCCGAGGCCGCCGACGTGACGTTCAACGCTTGCAGCGTCGACGGCGATACGAGCACCAACGACACGGTGATCGCCCAAGCTTCCGGCGCTTCCGGCGTGAAACCGAGCGACGCCGCGCTCGGGGCGGCGCTGACCAAGGTATGTGACGAGCTAGCGCGCTCGATGGTCGCCGACGGTGAAGGCGCGAACCACGTCGCCGAGATCAAGGTCAAGGGCCTCGCCTCGCGCGACGACGCGAAGCTCGCCGCCAAGACCATCGCCACCTCGCTGCTGGTGAAGACGGCGCTGTTCGGCCAAGACGCCAACTGGGGTCGGCTGCTGGCGGCGGCGGGGCGCGCCGGCGTGAGCTTCGACCCGCGCCGCGCCGCGATCCGCGTCGGAGACGTGGCCATCGTGAAAGATGGAGCGCCGATCGGAGCCGAAGCCGAGAAGCGCGCCAACGAATTCCTCAAGCAGCCGAGCTACACGATCGAGCTCACGCTGGGCGACGGACCCGGTGAGTTCCGTTACCTGACGAGCGATCTGGGGCACGGCTACGTGGACGTGAACGCCGGCTACCGCTCGTGACGCGGCGAGCCGTCGGGGCGGCGCTGCTCGGTCTGCTCGGTGCGGTGGCTTGCAGCCCCGATCGCGGGACCATCGGCGCCGTCTTGGTCCAAACCGGCGATCAGCGGCTGGTGCTGCGCGAGGTGCCGGAGACGCTCGCGGCGGGGCGCGCCGGGCTCGAGCCGGGCGACGAGCTCCTGCTCATCGACGGGCGTGACGTGCGAGAGCTCGATCCGCGCGCCGTACACCGGGTGTTGAGCGGAAAGCTCGGAGACCCCGTCAAGCTCACCTTGCTCCGCGAAGGCCGCGTCATCCGCGTCACCCTGCGCCGTACGCCGCCACCGAAAAAAAAGGGCTAACCGCCTACCAAAGCCAGCGTTT
>Ga0164241_10000921_pt1 | contig 42288 bp, 37 predicted proteins | sample OricomyardsoilBY_FD_108780 | JGI IMG/M metagenome (GOLD analysis project Ga0164241, IMG submission 108780) | Backyard soil microbial communities from Emeryville, California, USA - Original compost - Back yard soil (BY) | ecosystem: Environmental > Terrestrial > Soil > Unclassified | place: USA... | reverse complement strand
TGCTGCTGCGCGGCGCGCTGGCGACCGAGGAGGCGCTGATCGCGTCGGGCAAGGGCAAGCCGGTCAGCCCCGACGTCGCCGCGTCGGTGCAGCACTCCGCCGCCGAGGAGGCCGTGCTCGGCCTGCAGCTCTCGCTCGCCATCCCGGCCGCGGACCTGCCGGACTTCGTCTCCGCCACCCGCACCTGGTCGCAGCGGCGCGACGCGATCCAGACGGCGATCGCGAAGGACCGCACCGCGGACCTGCGCAACCTGCTGCCCGACCTGCAGGCCGAGCAGACCGACGTGCGCAGGCTGACCGAGGCACGCTACGGCGAGCTCGTCGACACCGTGGCCACGCGCACCAACCAGGCCCGTTCGGACGCCCTGCGCGACGCGGCGATCGTGCTCGGCGCATTGCTCGCCGCGCTCGCGGTCGCGCTGACCGTCGCCCGTTCCCTGCTGCTGCCCGTCCGCAAGCTGCGCGCCGCCGCGCTCTCGGTCGCCCACAAGAAGCTGCCCGAGACAGTCGAACGGGTGCGCAGCGGCGAGCACGTGGATTGGCGCTCGGTCGAGCCGATGTCGGTGCGCACCGACGAGGAGATCGGCCAGCTGGCCCGCGCCTTCGACGACATGCACCAGCAGGCCGTCCGCCTGGCCGGCGAGCAGGCCGAGCTGCGGCTGCAGGTCAGCGAGATGTTCATGACGCTCTCGCGGCGCAGCCAGTCGCTGGTCGAGCTGCAGCTCGGCGTGATCGAGAACCTCGAGGCCGACGAGCACGACCCACGCCGCCTCGACGGCCTGTTCCGCCTCGACCACCTCGCCACCCGGCTGCGCCGCAACGGCGAGAACCTCCAGGTGCTCGCCGGCGGCTCACCGCCGAAGCGCGGCAACCGGCCGGTCACGGTGGTGGAGCTGCTGCGCGCGGCGACCTCCGAGGTCAAGGACTACCGGCGGGTCAGCCTCGGGCACGCGCCGAACGCGTCCGTCCGCTCGACCGCGGCGACCGACGTGGTGCACATCCTGGCCGAGCTGCTGGAGAACGCGACCCGCTTCTCCCCGCCGGACCGCAAGGTGGTGCTCACCGCCGACCGAGGCACCGACGGCGGGCTGCTGTTCGAGGTCATCGACACCGGCCTGGGCATGGCGGCCGACGACCTCGAGTCGGCCAACCACCGCCTCGACACCACCGACGCCATCGGCCCCGAGACCACCCGGCGGATGGGCCTGTTCGTGGTCAGCCTGCTCGCCGCCCGGCACGACGTGACCGTCCGGCTGCGACCCACCTACGACCGCGCCAAGCAGTCCGGCATCACCGCGAGCGTGCACGTCCCGGGCGCACTCGTGCTGTCCGACGGCTCCCCGGATGCCACCAGGACGGAAGCCGCATCGGAGCCCGGCACCGCGCTCGAGCCGGCCGAACGGCTCGTGCCGGTCACCGCGGGAGCCGTGAACGGCCTGCCGTTGATCCCGCCGGTGCCGCCGATCCCGCCGGGCAACGGCAGCAAGATCGGCTGGTTCACCCCGTTCGTCGCGGTCGAGGAACCGGCGGCGACGGACACGTCGCGACCCGTGACCACCACGCACGAACGCGGCTGGCTGATCCCCGCCACCTCACCGGCGACGGAGCCCGAGGCCGGGAAGGACCCGCGGGAAGAGGCGCCGAAAGAGGTTTCGGACGCAACGAAAAACGCCTCCAGGGCGACGAAGAGCGTGCCGGACTCCGAACCACCGACCATCCGCACCACGGCAGCGGGCCTGCCGGTGCGCAAACCGGGCGCCAAGTCGCTGTCGCCCAAGTCCATCAGCAAGCCGGGAGCCGACAAACCGGGAACCGGGTTCCGCGACCCGGACGCGATCCGCAGCAACCTGTCCCGGCACTACAGCGGCGTGCAGGCGGCGCGCCGGGCACGAGAGGAGCCCGAGTCCGAATCCGACGCGGGACAGAAGAACTGACGTGGCGCCACGGGAGCGGCGCACCGGGAAACCGGACGACCTGAGCGGGCGGTGGTCTGGGAGAACCGCCGGCTCAGAGCCGAGGGAGGGATCCATGACGACCGAAGCCACCACCGCGACCGAGCCGACTCTCGGCTGGCTGGTCTCCGCGTTCACGCAGGATGTGCCCGGTGTGACGCACGCCGTGCTGGTCTCCGCGGACGGGCTGCTCGTCGCCGCGAGCGAAGGCCTGCCCCGCGACCGCGCCGACCAGATGTCCGCGCTGACCGCCGGGCTCACCAGTCTCACGGTCGGCGCCGCGCAGCTGTTCACCGCGGGCCGGGTCGTGCAGTCGGTGATCGAGATGGAGGGCGGCTTCCTGCTGCTGATGAGCATCGGGGACGGCTCGCACCTCGCGGTGATCGCCGCCGCCGGATGCGACATCGGGCTCGTCGGCTACGAGATGACGCTGCTCGTCGACCGGGTCGGCCGGATGGTCGACACCCCGGTCCGCAGGCTCGATGACCGGAGCTGAAGGGGGAACCGTGACCGACGCCCCGGCGCCTGCCGACCGGGCGGCACTGGCCCGGCCCTACGCGTGGACCGAGGGCCGCACCACGCCGAGCGTCGAACTGGCCGTGGAGGCGCGGGTCAGCACGACGCCCGACGGCGAGGCGCTGCCACCGCGCCTGGCGAGTGCACAGTGGACCGTGACGCAGCTGTGCCTGCAGCCGCGCTCGGTCGCCGAGATAGCCGCCCACCTGTCCGTGCCGCTCGGCGTCGCCCGGGTACTCGTCGCGGACCTGCTCAACGAGGGCCTCGTGGTGGTCGAGGCGACGCTGACCGACGATGCCGGCCTCGACGAACGCCGTCAGCTGATCGAGAGGGTGCTCGATGGACTTCGTGCTCAGTAGCCCGCGCCGTACGCGGATCACGTCCGCGAAGATCGTGGTGGCCGGCGGGTTCGGCGTCGGCAAGACGACGTTCGTCGGCGCCATGTCCGAGATCGTGCCGCTGCGCACCGAGGCGCTCATGACCAGCGCCGGCGTCGGCATCGACGAGGTCGTGGTGCCCACGTCGAAGATGTCCACCACGGTGGCCATGGACTTCGGCCGCCTCACGCTCGCCGAGGACCTCGTGCTCTACGTGTTCGGCACCCCCGGCCAGCACCGGTTCTGGTTCATGTGGGACGACATCGTGCAGGGCGCGATCGTCGCGGTCGTGCTCGTGGACACCCGCAGGCTCGCCGACGCCTTCTCCTCCATCGACTACTTCGAGGCCCGCGGCCTCCCCTTCGTCGTGGCGGTCAACGAGTTCGAGGGCGCCCGGCGCTACCCCATCGAGGATGTCCGGGAGGCGCTCTCGCTCCCGCCGGACGCCGTGATCATGAACTGCGACGCCCGTTCCCGCGAGTCCGCCAAGGGAATCCTGATCGCGGCCACCGAGCACGCGCTGGCCCAGCTGGACCCCGGATCGTCGCTGTTGCCCAAGCGGCCCGCGCGAGCACGCGGCGCACACTGAGGAGCTCCACCCCATGGACCACGTCCACCATTTCGACCTCGGCAGCTGGCTGGCCGTCTTCGCCTACCTGACCTCGGTCGTCGGCTCGACCGTCGGGCTGGCGTGCACGCCGCTCGCCCGCCGGGCTGCCACCGAGTACGGCCGCATCGGCTGGTTCGCCCTGGCCGCGCTGTCCATCGGCGGGGTCGGGATCTGGCTGATGCACTTCATCGCGATGCTGGGCTTCGCCACCCCCGGCCTGCCGGTCCGCTACGACATCGGCCGCACCGCGTTCTCCGCGGTGCTCGCCATCGTCGCGGTGTTCGCCGGCCTGCTCGTGTTCGGCGCCCGCCGGTCGTACTCGTGGTGGCGGCTGGTGCTCGGTGGCGTGATCATGGGGTGCGCGGTGGCGCTGATGCACTACTCCGGCATGTGGGCGCTCAACATCAAGGGTAGCATCTCCTACGACACCGGCCTGGTCGCCCTGTCGGTCGCCATCGCGATTCTGGCGGCGACCGCGGCGCTGTGGTTCACCGTGGCGACCGACCGACTGTGGCTGCAGGTGCTCGCCGGTGTGGTGATGGGTATCGCGGTCACCGGCATGCACTACACCGGCATGGCCGCGGTGCGGGTGCACCTCGACCCGACCGCACCCGCCCCAGCGGGCGTCGAGGTGTTCACGTTCCTGCTGCCGGTCTTCGTGGTCGCGGCCCTCGCACTCGCGGGCCCGATCTCCGCCGTTCTGATGGCCACTCCGGCCGACGCCGAGGAGCCGGCGGAGCAGGCGACACCGCCCGTGGAGCCGATTGGTGCCGGGGGCCGCGGTAGGGCATGATCGTGCTCCATTCGAGAACATGAGGAGACCCCCATGGCCGGTCAGTTCGAGGCCAGCATCGAGATCGACCGCCCCGTGGCGGAGGTCTTCGCGTTCCTCGCCGACGGTTCGAACGACCCGAAGTTCAGCCCTCGCGTCCAGCAGATGGACAAGACCACCGACGGCCCCACCGCGGTCGGCACCGTCTACAAGAGCACGGTCAAGGACGCGGGCATGACCACCCGGCGCGAGTTCCGGATCACCGAGTTCGTGCCGGACAAGAAGATCCGCTGGGCCGAGCAGTCCAAGAACCTCGTCACCGCCGCCGACGGCGGCTACGACTTCGAGTCCATTTCGGACAACCGCACCCGGCTGCGCGTGTTCAACGTCCTCGAAGGACACGGATTCGGCAAGCTGATCGCCGGCTTCGCGCTCGGCGCCGCCCGCAAGGACGCCCCGCACTTCGCCGAGCGCATCAAGAAGGCTGTCGAGGCCTCCTAGGCGCTCGCCTTCACCGCCGTCGTCGTGCCGCTCGCGCGGCCCTTCGCCGGGCCGTCGACGATGGCCACGTTCGTCGTGCGGGACAGCCGTTCGTGCGGGGCCGCCTCGTTGCCGAAGAAGACCGCGAGCGGCGTCCAGATGCCGACGAGGAACAGCGACAGCAGCCCGCCCAGCGGGATCAGCAGCTGCTCCGGGTTCGCGAACACGTCCCAGTGGTCCACCGACAGCGCGAGCCACAGCAGCCACAACGGCGAGTAGAGCACCCCGTTGCGGACCAGCAACGACACCGGTCCCGCGCGGCGGCCGTTGGTCCGCTCCACGCGCAGCAGCATCGCCCGCTTGCCGATCGTCGAGCCGGTCAGGACCGGCACCAGCAGGAACCACACCGCGGCGAGCACGGCGATGACCGGCCCGCGGCCGGTGGCGGGACCGCCGAACAGCACGATGAGCCCGACCACCAGCCCGGTCAGCACGACGAACCCGACGGCGTCCGCGAGCAGCGCGAACAGCCGGCGGCTGACCGTCACCCTGGTCGCGTAGCGGCGGCGCTCGCGGTCCGGCTCGAGCGCGGGCAGGAGCCTGCCGACCGCCCCGGCGAGCAACCAGCCGAGCACCGCGCCCGCCGTGTTGAGCATCAGGTCGTCCACGCTGAACAGCCGGTAGGCGCACGGGTAGACGAACCACAGCCCGGTCAGCTGGGTCAGCTCGAACAGCAGCGACACCCCGGCGGCGATGGCCGTGGCGGCGATGAAGCGCAGGCCGACGAGGTAGCGCAGGAAGAAGCCCAGCGGTGCCAGCAGCGCGACGTTGAGCGCGGTGCTCCAGACCGCGCCGTAGCCCAGCACCGACCCGGGACTCCAGTCGCCCTGCGCGCGTTCCTGGAGGACCTGCACGAAGTAGAACGGCCGCAGCTGTGGCGTGCTGGCGTAGTTCTGCGCGGCGCAGTAGCCGGCCGGGTCACTCGGCAGCGGCACGACGGTCTGCAGCACGGCGGCCAGCAGATAGAACAGGAAGCTGTAGAAGACCAGCGTGGTCCAGCCGCCCGCGCGGCCCCGCCGCCGGTAGCTGATGACCGCGACCGGCAGCATCAAGATGAGCACGACCAGGGGAAACACCGATAGCGCCATGGTGACCGGCAGCAGGAAGGTCTGGAACACGGCGGGTTAGTACCCCGGATCCATGATCGTCAAGCCTCCAGTCCACAATGGACTCTGTCGGCCGCCGCCGACATGTCCGCAGGGTAGCGTCGATCATCATGGCTGAGTCGGCACGAGAGACCCGCGTCCTGCTGGTCACGATGTGCGTCGGGTACTTCCTGGTCCTCCTAGACGTCACCGCGATGAACGTGGCCGTGCCCCGGATCGGCGCCGAGTTCGCCGTCGGGGGCGGCCCGCTGGCCTGGGTGGTCACCGGCTACTCGGTGCCGTTCGCCGCGTTGCTGCTTGTGGCGGGCGCGACCGGCGACCGCATCGGGCACCGGCCGATGGTGCGGGCCGGGCTGGCGGTGTTCGGAGTGGCGTCCCTCGGCTGCGCGCTCGCGCCAGGGGTCGGCTGGCTCATCGCGGCCCGCGCGGTGCAGGGTGGTGGAGCGGCGCTGCTGCTGCCGGGCACGCTCGCGGTGATCGCGGCCGCGTACCCGGACCCCGGCGCGCGGGCGAAGGCGATCGGCCTGTGGGCGGCGATCGGCGGCCTCGCCCTGCCGGCCGGGCCGGTGCTGTGCGGGTTCCTGGTGACGGCCGCGGGCTGGCGGTCGGTGTTCTGGCTGAACCTGCCGATCGTGGTGGCCGCGTCGGTGGTCGCGGCGGCGGTCCTCCCCCGCGACGGCGGCGACCGGTCCCGGCGCCCGGACTGGCTGGGCGCGGTGCTGGGCACGGCTTGCCTCGGCCTGCTGGTGGCCGGGGTGGCGGAGTCGGCGTGGCCGATCGTGGCGCTGGCTGTCGCGGCGACGGCGGTGTTCGTGGTGATCGAGCGCCGGGCACGCGAGCCGATGCTGCCGCTCGCGCTGTTCCGCGACCGCCACTTCGTGCTGCCGAACCTGGGTGGCCTGGTCATGAACGGCGCGACGCTGGGCATGATGTTCCTGATGACCCTGTACCTGCAGGACGTCCGGGGCCTCGATCCGCTGCACAGCGGCCTGGCGATCCTGCCGGAGTGCCTGCCGCTGGTGCTGATCCCGCCGTTCGCCGGCACGCTGATAGCCCGCTTCGGCGCGACCACGATCGCCACGTTCGGTCTGGCCGGGACGGCGGCCGGCATCGCCCTGTTGACGTTCGCCGACGCGACGACGCCGTACGTCGCGTTGCTGCCGGCGCTGGCGCTGTGGGGCATCGGCCTGGGCACGCTCACGCCGGCCCTGGTGAGCGGCGCCGTGTCGGCCGTCCCACCCGACCGCGGCGGCCTGGCCAGCGCGGTGAACAACACGGCCCGCCAGTCCGGCGGCGCCCTGGGCACGGCAGCCGCGGCGGCCCTGGCCGGGCCGGTCGCGGGCGCCGGGTTCCTCGCAGGCTTCCGCCTGACAGCGCTAGCGGCGGCGACGATCTGCGCGGCAACGGCGGTGGCTACCGGATTGTCGGCGGTGGCCAGCCGCCGCGCTGCCGTGGCGGCGAGCTAACTCCCGACACGGGTGCCGCGCCGCGTGGAGGACACCTCGGCGAGATCGAACGCATTCGACATCCCGGCTGTCTGGCGCTGGAGGCGCCGCCAGGCCGCTTGCTGCCACCGGTACTGCTCCAGGTCGCGTTGACGGTGAGACTTCCGCGCAAGCCACTCGAAAATGCAGAAACCGCTCACCAACTCGATGGCGGAGGCGGCGGGACCGCCGGCGGGCGATCGTCGCAGGTGATGGTGTTCGGGAGCATCCAGGGGGACAGCCAGGCGCCGTCGTTGCCGCCTTCGTCTGTCAGTGTGAACTCCGAGCCCGCCGGGGTGAAGTGGAACGAGCCGCAGTTGTTCACGCCCACCGCGCCCACGTTGCGCGCGTCCACGTTCTCGAACGTCGCCGCGCCCGCGGTTCGGGCGCTCAACACCGACGTGCCCGTACCGTCCACCCGGATGTCGCGGAAGTGCACGTTCGTGACCGCGTAGGAGTCCTTCACCGCGAATTCCGTGACCAGCATGATCGCGTTGAACGTGTTGTCCAGGAAGTGGTCGCCCACCACCTCGATGTCCGCGTCGATGCTGCCCTCCAGCGCATAGATCCAGATCGCACCCAGCCCGATGTTCCAGTTCAGCTCGTAGGTGCCCGCGCGCACCGTCGTGTTGTCGGTCACCCAGACGTGTCCCGTGAACGGCTGCGCGCCGAACCGCGAACCCAACTGGATCCCGCTCCCCTCGCGGATCGGGTCGGCGATCAGGTTGGCCGACACCGTGTTGTCCGTGCCGCCGTACAGCGCGATCCCGTTCGCCAGCACCGGCGTCTGCACCGTGTTGTGGTCGAACGTGTTCCGCGCGTTCCGCGCCGTCTCGGCCCACATCGCGAGGCCGTCGTCGCCGGTGTTGCGCACGAAGTTGTTTCTCACCAACGAGTCTGTCACTCCGATGTGGAAGTTCAGCGCGTCGGCGATCTGGTCGGTGATGACGTTGCCGGTGATCTGCGTATTCGTCATCGGGCCGTCGAACCACATGCCGACCTTTGTGTGGTGCACGTACAGGCCGCTGATCGTCGAGTCGCTCAGGGCGCCGCCGATGCCGTTGACCTGGTCGAGGTCGATGCGCTCACGCACGTCGCCCTCGATGGTGAAACCGGACAGGTGCACGTCATGGCTGCCACCGGCGGCGGCGTCCCGGCCGTAGAAGCCGACTCCCGTGTGGACGGACCCGTCCGGGGCCGGCGGGTTCAGCGCCACCTCGTGCCCCTTGACGATCGTGTGCCAGCTGCCCGCGCCCTCGATCGTCACGTCGTCCACGACGATGTGCCGGCTCACCTGGAAGGTCCCCGGCGGCAGGTACACCGGCACGTTGAAGAAGCGGGCCAGCGTGATCGCCTGCTCGATCGCCCTGGCCGAGTCGCGGCGGCCGGTCGGGTCGGCGCCGAACAGCAGGACGTTCAGCGCGCGGGGATTCACGCGCGGGCGGCCCACCAGCTCCGAGTCGAGCAGGTCCACGACCGTCCACTCGGCACGGCTACCGCGCGGCACGGTCAGCCGGATCCGGTCCCCCGCACGGTAGGTCTTGCCGAGCAGCAGGCGCTGTTCGTCGTAGAAGTGGCTGGGGCGGAAGGGTTTCTGGACGACCGGCGGCGGGCTCGTCTCGGCCGGGACGCAGGAGCACTCGGTGATCCACCAGTCCGGATGCAGCAGATCGGCGCCGGGGTCGTTGGTGAACGGGTACTGGTTGTACAGCCACGCGTACTGCGACGTGAGCGTCATGGTCTGCCTGTGCCCACCGTTCACGGTGACGTCGAGCGGCGCGGTGATGCCGCCGCCGTGCGGGGCGTCGGGAATGCTGTACCGCACGGTGATGCCGTTCGCCGCGGCCGGCAGCGCGAACTCGACGTGCTGGCCGGGGGTCAGGCGCACCGCGGTACGTCCGGAGGCCTCCGCGGGCAGCGTGTACGCCGACCGGTCCGGGCCGATGACCGTCCCGTTCGTAACGGCGTTCTCCGCCTCCTGCTCGAGGAACGGCACGTCCGCGCCACGCCCCGCGACGAGCGCCGGGTCGAGTGCGGCCCGGGTGACGACCGGGCCCGGCGCGCCGGGCGCGGCGGCGGCCGTGCCGTCCCCGACCGCGAGACCGGCGCCGGTAATAGCCACCACCGCCAGCGTGATCCACCTCGACCGCCCGTGAAAACGCCTCGTCCGTGCCATCGCCGGATCCGCTCTCTGCGAGGAATGGTGAGCAGACCATAGGGCGACGTCCACCAACCCACAAGAGTTTGCCGAGTTTTTGCTCTGTTCGATCGAATATTTTCAACAGGTCATGATGGGCCCATGACCGACTACCTGCTGCCCACGACCACGGCCACCGAGGAGCGCGAGCGGGACGCCGACGTCGCGCTGCTGCCCGTCGGCAGCTTCGAGCAGCACGGCGACTTCCTGCCGCTGGCCACCGACACGGTCATCGCGGTCACCGTGGCGAACGCGATCGGCGCCGCGTACCCGGTGCTGGCGCTGCCGCCGGTGGCGATCTCCTGTTCGCACGAGCACGCCGCCTGGCGCGGCACGGTCAGCATCTCCGCCGCGACCCTGTATGCCGTCGTCACCGACGTCGCGGAGTCGTTGCGCCGCAGCGGGATCGAGAAGCTCGTGCTCGTCAGCGGGCACGGCGGCAACTACGTGCTCGGCAACGTCGTGCAGGAGGCGAGCGCACGCGGGGAGCACATGGCGCTGTTCCCCACCGAGGTCGACTGGCTCAGCGCGCGTGCCGCGGGCGGTGTCGAGCTCGGCCCGGACAGCGACATGCACGCCGGGGAGCTCGAGACCTCACTGCTGCTGCACGCCCATCCCGGGCTCGTGCGCGCGGACTACGCCGACCACGACGAGCTGGCCGACGAACGCAACCGGATGCTGACCCGGGGGCTTGCCGCCTACACCGCGTCGGGCGTGGTCGGGCGGCCCTCGCTGGCGTCGGCTGCCAAGGGCAGCGCGGCGCTCGCCAACTTGGTCGAGTCCTTCGGCGACGTGCTCGCCGCGCTCGCCAGCCCCTCGAGGTGAGGCAGGAAGTGGTCCAGCCGCTCCCGCTTGGCACGCAGGTACGGCAGGTTGTCGTCGGTCGGGGTGGCCAGCAGCGGCACCCGCTCCTCGATGCGGATGCCGTCGTGTAACAGCGAGTCCATCTTCTTCGGGTTGTTCGACAGCAGCCGGATCGAGTGCACACCGAGGTCGTGCAGGATCTCCGCGGCCATGTGGTACTCGCGGGCGTCCACCGGCAGGCCGAGGGCGAGGTTCGCCTCGACCGTGTCCAGCCCCTCCTCCTGCAGCCGCATCGCCTGCAGCTTGGCCAGCAGGCCGATCCCCCGGCCCTCGTGCCCCTTCAGGTAGATCAGCACGCCCGCGCCCTCGGCGACGATCTGCCGCATGGCCGCGGCGAGCTGGTCACCGCACTCGCAGCGGGTGGAGCCGAACGCGTCGCCCGTGAGGCACTCCGAGTGCACCCGGACCAGCGGGCTCGTGCCCGCGACGTCGCCGTGGACCAGCGCGACGTGCTCGTGCCCGCCCCAGCGGTCCAGGTACCCAACGGCGTGGAACTCGCCGTACACGGTGGGCAGGCGGGTGTCGACCACCCGCTCCACCGCCTCGCGGCTGCGCCCGATCCCGGCCACGTTCGTCATGCGGTCACTTCTCCTCGGCGTGCCTGTCGTCGTCGTTCCGGTGACCGTCGGACCAGCATCAACGCGCCCGGCAGGCTCGCCACGAGGCCGAGCAGGCCGTACACCACCGCGGTGGTCAGTCCCTGTGCGGCGCCGAACCCGGCCGCCGCGAACATCAGCACGGTCGCGCCCTCCCTCGGTCCCCATCCGCCCACGTTCACCGGCAGTCCCATCGCCAGCAACGCCACGATGACGATCGGGACCAACTTCCCGGCCGGTGCGTCCACACCCGCGGCGTGTGCCGCGACCATGAACAACGTGATGTGCCCGGCGAGCACCGCCGCCGACAGCACAGCCACCGCCGGCCACGCGTCGCGGGCGAGCAACCCGTGCCGGACGTCGTCGAGCGTACGACGCCAGCGGGAGTCAGGTCCGATCCAGCGACGCATCGCGAGGTAGGCGAACACGACCAGTGACGCGACGATCAGCACGGCCAGCCCGATGTCGTGGGCGGGGGCGATCGTCGGCCCGGCGAGCAGCACCACGACCCCGGCGACGACCACGACGGCCTGCCCGGCGGTGCGCTCCAGCACCACGGCCCGAACGCCCGAGCCGACGTCACCGGCGTCGCGACCGTGCTGCACGGCGCGGTTGACGTCGCCGAGCACGCCCGCGGGGAGCACGGCGTTGAGGAACAGTGCGCGGTAGTAGTCGGTCACCGCGCGGCGCATCGGCAGCTCCAGCCCGAGCCGGTGCGCGACCAGGCGCCAGCGCCACGCGCTGAGCACCGTCGTGACCAGGCCGATGCCGAGCGCGGCGAGGACCTCGCCCGCGTCGATGACCCGGAAGCCCTCGACGAACCCGCCCGCGCCGAGCTTCCAGATCAGCGCGACGACGATGCCCACACCGACGAGCAACTTGGCCCAGGCCCACAACTTGCCCTTGTCGAAGCCGCGCCGCGGCGCGGGCTCGTCCGGGGCGGGTCTCGCGATCTCGGCGGTCCCGGTCCCGCCGGCGAGCTCGCGCTCCGCCGGCTCCTCCAGTGTCATGCTGCGCACGAGGGCTCACCCCACAACCTGTTGAGCACGGCCCCCAACCGTGCCGCCGCCTTGTTCCAGTCCTCGAGATGGCGCCTGCGCTCCCGGGCCGACTCACGGAGCCGGCCGCGCAACGACGCGTCGATCAGGTAGCGGCGCAGCGCGTCGGACAGCGCGGCCGCGTCACCGGGTGGTACCAGCAAACCGGGCACGCTGCCGTCCGGCGCCTGGCCGAGCGTGTCGGGCAGAGCGTCCACATCGGACGTCAGGACCGGGATGCCCCGTGCGAGCGCCTCGGTGACGACCATGCCGAACGTCTCGCCCCGGGAGGGGAACACCAGCAGGTCGGTCCGGGCGAAGAGGGCCTCGAGCTCCGTGTCGGGCAGCGGGCCGGCCAGCGACATGCGGCTGGCGAGCCCGTGCCTGGCGATGAGACCGTGCACCCGCTCGACATACGCGGGATCGCGGCGCACCGAGCCGACGCACTCGCACGTCCAGCCGAGGTCCGCGACGCCGGCGAGCGCCTCGACGAGCACGTCCTGGCCCTTGCGCGGGGTGACCGACGCGAGGCACAGCAGCCGGCCGTCGGTGCCGATGGCGAGCGGCTGGGGGGCGGTCCCGGGCGGGGCGACGTGCACGCGGGCGGGGTCGAGCCCGTGGTGCTCGATCGCCCGGCGGGCCGCCCATCCGCTGGTGGCGATGATCGCGGTCGCGGCGTGCAGTGTCTCCCGCTCCAGCTTGTCGAGCTGCTCTGCGCGGTCGGCCGGCAGGCCGATCTCGTCGGCGAGCGGCAGGTGCAGCAGGATCGCGAGACGGAGCCGGCGGGCGTGGGGAACCACGAACTCGGGCACCCCGCATGCGACGAGTCCGTCCAGCAAAGCGACGGACCCGTCCGGAATCTCGGCGAGCTCTCTGGCGAGGTTGACCCGGTCGCCTTGGTCGGGCGTGGGCCAGTGGCCGCGCACGGTGACCTCACGCAACCCCAGCTCCGCGCACATCCGCTGGTCGTAGGCGTTGCCGCCGGACGCGAGCGTCACGTCGTCGACGTCCGCGGGGAGCACGAACGTCGTCCCGGTCGCGTTCACAGCGCGCGCCTGTACGACGCCCACGCCACGTGGGACTCGCGCAGGATGACCGAGATCTCGGTCAGCCCTTTGGCGCCCTCGCCGAGCGAGCCGGCGTGCACGCGCTCGGCGAGCCGGTCGGCGACGACCTTCGCCAGGTACTCGGTCGAGGTGTTGATGCCGGCGAACTCGGGCACCTCGTCGAGGTTGCGGTAGTTGAGGTCGCCCAGAACCTCGTGCAGTTCCGTTGTGGCGAGCCCGATGTCGACGACGATGTTGTCCCCGTCCAGCTCTGCCCGGTGGAAGGTGGCGTCCACAATGAACGTCGCACCGTGCAACTGCTGCGCGGGTCCGAACACCTCGCCGTTGAAGCTGTGCGCGACCATTACGTGGTCACGGACGGTGAGGCTGAACACCCGCGCCTCCCTGCTGTCGACTAGATGCTGTCGTACATAACACGCAGGCAGAGCGCAGAGGGTTCATCGCTGATCAAACGGGGTAACGCCGCCGGTAGTTCATCGAACCGACATTCGCTGGTCACGAGGGCATCGAAGGCCGGATCGGTGAGTAGCTCGAGGGCCACCGCGAGCCGTTCCGGATAGCCCTTGCGGGCACTTCGGGCCGGTGAGACCAGGCCCACCTGACTCGATCGAAGGGTCAATCGTCGCGAGTGGAACCACTCACCCAGAGCTACATTCACCCGCCGGTCGCCGTACCAGCTCAGCTCCACGACCGTGCCCTCGACGGCCGCGAGCTCGAGCGCGCGAGCGAGGCCGGCCTCGCTCGCGCTGGCGTGCACGACGAGATCGCAGCCGCCCGTGGCGTCGGCAGGCGTGGCGAACTCGACGCCGAGCGCGGCGGCCAGCGCGGCCTTGCTCTCGTCGACGTCCACCAGCTGCACACGGACCGCGGGAAAGCCGGCGAGCACCCGCGCGACGCTCGCGCCGACCATCCCGGCGCCGATGACGGCGATCCTGTCCCCCACGTGCGGGGCGGCGTCCCACACCGCGTTGACGGCGGTCTCGACGGTGCCGGCGAGGATGGCCCGGGCGGCGGGCACGGTGGCGGGCACCGGCGTGACGGCGGTCGCGGGCACGACGTAGCGGGTCTGGTGCGGGTAGAGGCAGAACACGGTCCGCCCGGTCATCGGCCCACGCTCGACGACGCCGACGTTGAGGTAGCCGTACTTGACCGGCGCCGGGAAATCGCCCTCCTGGAAGGGTGCGCGCATCGCGGCGTGCTGGCTGTCCGGCACACCGCCGCGGAAGACGAGCGCCTCGGTGCCGCGGCTGACCCCGGAGAACAGGGTGCGCACGACCACGTCGTCGGGTCCCGGGTCGGGCAGCTCGACCGGACGCAGCTCGCACTCGCCGGGTGCGCGCAACCACAAGGCCCGCTCCACGCGCCACTTCCTTCCGTCTCGTCCGGACGATCACCTTACGTGCTTCGCCCACCGGGCGGGCGGTGACGGCGCCCGTCCACAGAGGACACATCAGCCGTGCAACGCGAAACTGTCGTGGCCCCGTGCTCCACTACGGGCCATGGAACCCCAAGTGGCGGAAGCCCTCGACGCGATGCGGCGGCAGGACTGGGACGCCGTCCAGCTCCTCCTGCATCCTTACCTGCACTGGACCGACGGCGACGGGACGCTGCGCGGCCGCACCAAGGTCCTCGCCCACCTCGCCGGCCGCCCGGTCCCGGCCGAACCCACCCGGTGCGAGCTGCGCGACGGGCAGATCTACCGCTGGGTCGGCTGAAGGTCCCTGCCCGACCGGGACTTTGTGCCCTGGCCGGGCAGGCCGATCGGCTGCGTCGCCGTGCCCCGGCGCGGAGCTAGCGTTCGAGCCGCAAGGGGGACTTGGAGGGGCACGGTGGGAATTCGGATCCTGCTCGTGGACGACCACGAGCTTGTCCGCCAGGGGATCGCGGAGCTGCTCGGCGCCGAGGCGGATCTGGAGATAGTCGGCGAGGCCGCGAGCGTGGCCGAGGCGCTCACCCGCGCGGCGCAGGTCGACGCGGACGTGGCGGTACTCGACGTGCGGATGCCCGACGGTGACGGCATCGCGCTGTGCCGCGAGCTGCGCTCGCAGTGGCCGGGCCTGCGCTGCCTGGTGCTCACCGCCGACGACGGCTCGAAGGCGGACGCGATCACGGCCGGCGCCTCGGGTTTCGTGCTCAAGCAGGTGGTCGGCATGACACTGGTCGACGCGGTCCGCGCGGTCGGCACGGGCGGCCGCTTCCTGGACGGCGACCGGACCTGAGATTGTTGATCACCGCTAACGGCGGACGCGGTACCGTCGACACAGTGAGTGACGCCGATCTCACCCTGAGCCGGAGGAGTGTGCCGTGCCGAGCAGAGCCCGCACCGGGGCCGCGACAGCCGACCACCTCCAGCGCTTCCTGACCGCACTGCACGCCACCCCCATCCCCACCGCGCCACCACCGCACGACGCCTACCAGGAAGCCCTCGGGCTGAACCTGCTCGCGCTGGCGCTGCGCCTCGAGCACATCGACCGCATGACCGAGTCGCTGACGCTCGCCGACTCCACGCACATGGCCCGCTCGGTCAGCGTCGACATCGACACGAGCGTGCTGACCCCGGACCAGAAATGGGCGCTGCGCACCGACCCGGCGGTGGTGAGCGGCCGGCCGAACGCGATCTGGTTACCCGTGTCCCGCAACGCCCGCACGGACATGGCGCCGGTGGTCGTGCGGGACGGGGCGGGCAACGTGGTGCCCCGCATGCCACAGGTGGAGACCGCGCAGGCGCTGATCCACGGCATGTGCAAGGCGTTCCGGATGTTCCTGTCCGCAGACCGGCGCACCGAGGACGAGGAGCACCTGCTGCACTCCGTGCGGCACACCGCCAACCGGTCCCGCTGGCTCATCGAGGCCACGATCGGCGGGCTGATCAGCGGCGGCGGCCGCGATCACGGCGCCGGGCACGCGCACCGCGCACGGCCGAGGGCCACCGACTCCGACAGCATCCGCGACAAGGCTGCCGGCGCGGTCGAGGAACTGTTCCAACCGGACAGCCCGTTCCTGCGGCTGCTCAACGTGGCGTCCCAGGAGTACCTGCTCGTCGCCGAGGTGCCGACGTTCAAGGCGCAGAGCTTCCTTCGCTACGACGCGCCGGTGATCCCCGCCCGCGCGGACGACCAGCCCACCCGCACCACGTTCGCCCGCTGGGCCGGGTTCCGCCACGAGTTCACCGTCCGGTACGCCACGCTCATCCCCCGCGCGGTGAAGTCCTACCACGTGACCCTCGAGGTGCCGACCGAGATCCAGGTCCGCCGCTTCTTCATGACCAGCGACGTGGACTCCCCCGCGCTGCGCTCGCTCGTCGACGACATGCGGGCGGTGTCCGCGAGCTACGACCAGCTGCGCCGCGTGACGCCCAAGCTGCTCGAGCTGGAGCTGCAGGGCATCGCGTCCCGGCTCGCCGAGTTCGGCCGCCGCCGCCACCGCGACCTCGAGTCGTTCATGACCTACATCGAGGAGCGGTACGCGACGTTCTCCGGCCGCAAGCCGCGCTTCCCCGCGTGGACCGAGGCGACCGAGCCGGAAGCCGGCCTCGCGCCGGACCGTCCCGTGGTGACCCGGCTCGCGCAGTTCTCCGACCTGTACGAGACCGACCACTACCGCAAGCTCGCCGACGGCATGATCACCCGCGAGCTCCTCGACCGCCTCGCCGACGAGCTCGTCGAGTCGGAGATGGACAAGGACATCCACGTCGACAACGACCCGCGCGAGAACGCCGGGCACGCGCAGTGGCAGCGCAAGCCCTTCGGCACCGACCCGCAGCCGGTCGAGCCGGTGGCCTCGACGGTGTTCGCCGCGCTCGTCGACGACCCGCCGTCCCTCGCGTCCAATGTGGGCAAGCTGCTGCTCGCCGTGCTGCTGCTGGTCGTCGGGTTCGGCGTGGTGCTCGAGCCGACCCTGTTCGCCGGGGTCCCGCTGCTCGGTGAGCTGAACGCGGCTTTCCACCCCAGCGCGGAGGGCGGCGATTCGCCCATGTCGTCCGCCGACGCCGTGGTGACCATGCTGCTGTTGGTGCCCGGCCTGCTGCTGTCCCGGTTGGACATACCGTCGAACAAGACCGTGCTCGGCCAGCTACGGCTGTTCCCTCGTTACGTCGCCTACACGTCGGTGATCATCGCGGGGATGCTCGCGCTGCTCGTCGCGTCCAGCCGCAAGTCCGCGCTCGACGGACCGTTCGAGTTCGGCATGGCCGCCTTGCTCGTGCTGTTCCTGCTCGTCGGCGTGGACAGCGTCGGCAAGGCGATCAAGCGCAGGCGGCGGGTTCCGCTCACCAAGGTCAGTCCGATGTGGCTGGTCGCCGAGATCCGCCGAAAGCCGGTCCGGCACTGGAAGCGGCCGCGCGCCGAGTTCTCCACGCTGGGGAGCGACGACCGTGCCTAGCAACGGCCTGCAGCACCCGGCACTGGCCGCGGTCGCGGCCCGGGCGGCGAGCGCGGGCAGCCCCGCCGTGCTGTTCGACGTCACCCACTTCGCCGTCGGCGACACGGGCACCGTCCCGCCCACCGACGTCACCCCACCGACCGCGAAGGACCGCGTCGCCACCGAGACGCTCGCCTTCCACCTCGCCGGCATGGGCTTCCAGCTGCACACCTGGGCGGCGACGCCGAGCAGGCAGCTGGACACCGTCACCAACAGCCGGATCACGGTCAGCCCGCACGAGTCCGACGACGGCGGCACCTACCGCCAGCTGTTCAACGGCAGTGTGGTGATCAACCCGGACTTCCTCTACGACGCCGCGCACAGCACCGAGCTGCTGCTGACCCTCGACTACCGGCCATGGCGGCCGGACTACGGCGACTCGATGATGATCGCGCTCGCCTACCGCGGCATGCTCGACGCGACCACGCCGAAGGAGGACGGCATCGGCGTGCCGGTGCTGTTCCTGCAGTCGCCGGTCGCCCCGTTCCGCGACCCGCCGCGCCGCTTCCGCATGGACGGCTCCGGCGAGGCGCCGCGCGTGCCGAACGGGATGGCGCTGCGCATGCTGGTCGGCTTCGACGTCACCAACCGGCACAAGCGGATCGCCCTGGTCTGCGAGATCGCCGACTTCGCCGCGGAGCACGGGTTCGGCCTGCAGGTCGCCGACCGCCGCTTCGGCCGGGTGCGCGGCGAGTGGTGGTCGGTGCTGCCGCCGGACCGGGAGCGCTACGCCGGCCGCAAGCAGGAGCTGTTCGGCTGGGCGCCCGAGGGGGTGCCGGCGGCAGTACAGCTGGTCACCTTCGTCGGCCCGGCCCGCATCGGCTCCTCCGCGGCGATCGCGGCCGACCTGCTGGCCCGCAACGTCGGGATCCTCGCCGTGTCCGAGGCGTCCATGCAGGAGATCGCGTTCATCAACCTGGCCGTGCCGATCGCGCCGGCCCGCATCGACCGGCCAGGGTCCGACGGGACCTGCCACTCGATCGCCGACGGGATCGGGCGCACGGCCAGCGACTGCGGGCTGACCCGCCGCCAGGGCGTGCGGGTGCGCAGCACGATCGGCGCGTCGGCGGCCGCCGACTACCAGGTCCTGTCCACGGGCCCGGTCCGGCCGCGCATCGAGGCGTCCGTGCGCGAGGCCGACCACCCCGTCTGGCTGTCCTGGGGCATCCCGCTCGAGACCGACCGGCCCTGCGCCCGGACGTGGCCGAGCTGGTCCTCGCCCAGCTGAAGGACGCGACCGACAAGGTCACCGGCGGCCAGATCGACTACTACCGGGTCCGCGTGCAGCCCGGCGGGCGCGTCACCGGCCGCGCGAAGATCACGGTCTCGCTGGTCGACGGGGTCGCTGATCGTGACGTTCCGTCATTGCTGAGCGAGCTGTGCCCGTGGGCGCAACGCGAGGTCGCGGCCCGGCTCGTCCGGGAAGACGTGCCCCTCAGCGCCATCCGGCTGCGCCTCGCCTGGCGCGAACGGTGGCTGGGCCGCGCCAGCACAATCGCCTGACCAGCACAAATACAGACGGCCACGACATTACTCCGAATGCCGACCCAATCGGTCCAACGAACGTGAAACGCCTGACGGTCTCGGATCGAAACGCTCAGGTGCGAGACATTTACACCACGCGCGCGCAGACGTGGTAACCCCTTCGCCGCGAGCGCGTAGAGCGAAAGGGATTTCATGCGACGTAGCCGATTACTCTCGGCGGCAGCCGCGCTGCTTCTGGTTCCGCTCGTGCAGGTCCTTCCGGCATCCACGGCCGGCGCCGCGCCGTCCGCGAAGGCCGAGAAGGCCGCCGCGAGCGACGTCAGGGAACTGACCCGCAAGGACTTCAAGCTCGACGGCAAGAAGGTGCAGACAGCGGCGAAGTACACGCCAACGGCCCAGACGAAGGCCAAGGCAGCGGCCGCCGCCGCGAGCACCCCTGCTGTCGGCACCGTCCGGCAGTGGCTCGGACTCGACGACATGAACGGGATCCTGTACCGCAAGGACTACACCTTGCGCGCGGTGGGCGACAAGATCGAGGTCTGGGTGGCGAACGACACCGCCTTCCCGGCCGGCGACTGCCGCACTCAGATCCCGGACACCACCACGGTCACCGACGCGCAAGCGGAGGAACTGCGGGACGAGTTCGACAACAACATGTTCCCGAAGGAGACGGCGACCTTCAGCACGCCGCCGGACCGGGACGGGGCCAACTCCCAGATCCCGCCGGACGCCAACGGGAACGGTGGCGACTACTCCGGTGACGGCGACAAGACCGTCGCGCTGATCGACAACGTCCGGGACGACAACTTCTACACCTTCCCGGCCGCGCCGACCTACATCGCCGGCTTCTTCTCCGCGCAGTTCAACGAGCTGTTCGACCGCAACGTCATGACGATCGACGCGTTCGACTGGGCGCACCGCAGTGGTGCCGACCCGGCCGACGAGCCGACCGCCGACCCGTGCACCAGCCGACCCGGGCGCCCGCACCTCTACGAGGGCACGTTCGCGCACGAGTGGCAGCACCTGCTCCACTACTACACCGACCCGTTCGAGGGGAACTGGATCAACGAGGGTCTCTCCGACTTCGCCCAGACCCTGGTCGGTTACGTGGACGGCAACCGCACGGTGTTCGACAAGGGCGGCGACAGCCATCTCTACTGTTTCCAGGGCTTCGGCTCGGTCCAGACACCGTTCAACCCCAACCCAAGGGATTGCGGTGGACCGGAGAACTCGCTGACCCTGTGGGGCGAGGGACTGCCGAGCGAGGTGCTCGCCGACTACGGCAACGCCTACTCGGTCATGCTCTTCCTCTACGACCGGTACGGCGTGAACTTCATGTCGGCTCTGCACCGCGACGGTGATCGCCAGGGGCTCGCGAGCCTCGACGCGACGCTCGAGACCGTCGGTGTGCACGACATGTACCGGGTGCTGCACGACTTCCAGACGATGGTCCTGATGGACAAGATCGTCGGGGACTCGAAGCGCGGCATCATGCTGGGCGTGCCGAAGAGCCGGGTCACGACCCCGAGCCTGCGCTCGACGGTCAACTTCGCCAACCCCAACGTCAACGACAACCCGGGTGCCGGCCCGAACGGAGCGGACTTCGTCCAGCTCCAGAAGGCCAACGGGACACCGCTGCGCGGCATCGACCTCCGGTCGCTGCGGTTCGACGGTGCCACGACGCTCCCGTCGCTGCCGCTGACGTGGTCGCTGGTGAACAACGACCCGGACCGGCCGGGCAACTCGGTCCTCTGGTCCGGTAACGGCAACAACATCAACGCCACCGCGGTCACGCCGGTCACCGTGCCGACCACGGACCCGACGCTGCGCTTCGTCGCGAAGTACGGCGCCGAGTTCGGGTTCGACTACGGCTACGTCGTGGTCTCCACCGACGGCGGCAAGACGTACGCGCCGATCGCGGGCGACAAGACCGTCGCCGCGCCGCTCGGGCCTGGCCTGAACGGCACGACGACCGGGTTCGAGCCGCACACGTACGACCTGTCCGCGTTCGCGGGCCAGAACGTGCTGGTCGGATTCCAGTACGTCAGTGACGGTGGCGTCAACGAGGGTGGTCTGCTGGTCGACGACATCACTGTCGGCGGCACGGCGGTCAGCGACGGGTCCAGCCTGGAGCCGTTCGACTCGCCGACCGAGATCTCCCCGACCCCGGTGAACAACTGGAACGTCCGCATCATCGGTTACGACGAGCGGAACCAGATCGGCCTGCAGGCCGAGTTCAACGGGAAGAACTCCGTGCGGCTGGGCACGTTGCAGCTGCTGGTGTTCGCGCTGTTCCCGAAGGTCGTCGTCGAGGTCGCCTACGACGAGCCGACCGAGCAGGTGCAGCAGTACGCGCCGTACACGCTCACCGTGAACGGCGTGGTCCAGCCCGGAGGCGGGGGCGCCTGACCCGTCCGCTGAGCTGAACCGCTGACCGGGAGGCCCCGGTGTCCGACTTCGGTCGGGCACCGGGGTTTCCCTACTTTCTACTGTTGAGTAACAACGCTGCGTTTTCTAACGTGAGTTTCACCACGGCCACCCTGCACCGTTGGAGGACTCGATGAAGCGTCTCCGTCCGGCTACCCGACGTTCACTACTCGCTGGAATCGTCTGCTCACTCCTCGCAGCTTTCGTATTTCCGTGGAGCGCCGCCGCGGACGACCGCCCGGACCCGGTCGTCATCGTCAACGGCACCTTCGGCCCCGCGTTCTTCTACGAGCCGCTGGCCAAGCGGCTGCGCGACGACGACCACCAGGTGTTCATCTTCGAGCTGACGAACCTGGGCACCGGCGACATCGCCGCCACCGCGCAGGACCTCGCCGACTTCGTGGCCGGCGTGCGCGAGCAGACCGGCGCGGCGAAGGTCGACCTGGTCGGGCACTCGCAGGGCGGGCTGGTCGCCCGGCAGTACGTCAAGTACCTCGGCGGCGACGCCACCGTGGACAGCCTGATCAGCCTCGGCGCACCCCACTACGGCACCGCGGTGGCCAACATCGCGGCCTTCTTCGGCGCAGGCAACTGCCTCGGCATCGTGGCGTGCCAGCAGATGGCGGTCGGCTCGGACTTCGTGAACGCCCTCAACGACGGTGACGACACGATCGGCGCCGTGCGCTACACGAACTTCTACTCCAACCTAGACGAGCTGGTCCGGCCGGTCGCGAACGCGGCGCTCGAGGACGGCGCCACCAACGTGAAGATCCAGTCCCAGTGCCCGGTCCGGATCGTCGAGCACGTGGGCCTGGCCCTGGACGGCACCGTCTACACCGGAATCCGCCAGGCGCTGGCCGGGCAGCCGATCCACCTGGACTGCTGGGCGGTCTGAGCCAACCGGGACCGGGGCGGCGGGTCGCCGCCCACTGGCGCTCGGCGCGGGCCCCCGCGACCGCCACCCCCCTCAGCGGTCACGGGTCCAGCCGCGGACCGACCCGGTCCGAGGCCCGCGCCGAGCGCGCCCCCGGCATGGCGGCCGGAAACGCAGCTATCGCGTTCTCACGCCGGCCTTGTCCTGGAGCGCGCTCCAGGATCTAGCTTCGGGACATGACCACACCACAGCACAAGATCGGCTCGGGGTTCGGCGCCACCACCACGGCCGCCGAGGTCATCGACGGCGTCGACCTCGGCGGCCGGCTCGCGATCGTCACCGGCGGCTACTCCGGGATCGGCCTGGAGACCACCCGCGTCCTCGCCGGAGCCGGCGCGCACGTCGTCGTGCCCGCCCGCCGCCCGGACCAGGCCCGGACGGCACTGGCCGCGAGCGTGGGTGACGTCGAGGTGGCCGAGCTGGACCTCGGCGACCTCGAGAGCGTGCGAGCCTTCGCCGCGGAGTTCCTCGACAGCGGGCGGCACATCGACCTCGTGGTGAACAGCGCCGGGATCATGGCCGCCCCCGAGACTCGCGTGGGCCCCGGCTGGGAGGCCCAGTTCGCCACCAACCACCTCGGCCACTTCGCGCTCGTCGGCCGGCTCTGGCCCGCGATCAACCCCGGCGCGCGGATCGTGTCGGTGTCCTCGCGCGGCCACCACTTCTCCGGCATCCGCTGGGACGACACGCACTTCACCCGCGACGGCTACGACAAGTGGCTCGCCTACGGCCAGTCGAAGACCGCCAACGCGCTGTTCGCCGTGCACCTCGACGACGGCGACCGCGGCATCCGGGCGTTCTCGCTGCATCCCGGGCGCATCCACACGAACCTGTCCCGGTACCTGACCCGCGAGGAGCTCTTCGCGGCCGGGCTGATCAACGAGGCGGGCGAGGTCATCGGCGACGTCAAGACCATCGAGCAGGGCGCCGCGACCCAGGTCTGGGCCGCCACCGCACCCCGGCTCGCCGGACTGGGCGGGGTGTACCTCGAGGACTGCGAGGTCGCCGAGCCCGCGCCCGCCGACAGCACCCGCGTCGGCGTCCGGGACCACGCCGCCGACCCCGGCCAGGCCGCGCGGCTCTGGGCGCTGTCCGCGGAGCTCACCGGCGTCGACCCGCTGGCATGAGCGTGGCCGGGTACCCGGGGGGAGCGGGTACCCGGCCGGTGCCCAGCAGGCACGACCTGAAGATCGAACTCCTACTCGGGTGGTCCGTTGGTGCGCTCGGCACCCGGCGACACCGAGGCCGCGGCCGGCTCGTCGTCGACCGGCGCGCGCTGGCCCGGCACCGGATCGTCCGGATCGGCCAGCTCGATCACCGAGTCCGAGGCGGGCAGCCTGCCCCACGACGACTTGCGCAGGGCGGTGACGATCGGACTCGCGACCGCCGTCGTCACCAGCGTCATCAGCACCATGATCGCGAACAGGTCCTTGGTGAGCACGCCGAGATCGAGCCCGATGTTCAGCACCACCAGCTCGGTGAGCCCGCGGGAGTTCATCAGGGCACCGATCTGCACCGAGTGGTTCCAGTCCGCGCCCATCGCCCGCGACGCGATGGTCGCACCGACCAGCTTGCCGACGATCGCGAGCACCAGGACCGCGCCGCACCAGGCCCACATGCTGCCGTCGCCGAGCAGCGTCAGCTCGGTGCGCAACCCGCTGTAGGCGAAGAAGAGCGGTAGCAGCAGCGTCGAGGTGAGGCTGTTGATCGTGCCGAACAGCTTCTCCCCCACGATGCTCTCGCCGGGCAACACCAGGCCGAGCAGGAACGCGCCGAAGATCGCGTGCACGCCGATCCACTCGGTCGCCGTCGCGCAGACGAGGATGCCGACGATCACCGTCTGCACGATCAACCGCACGCGATGGGCGCCCGGGCTCTCGAGCAGCCGCGTCAGCCACGGCCGCAACGCGAACAGGAGGATGGCGAACACGGTCGTCAGCGCCGCGGTGGTCAGCACCCCGGCGATCGAGGACACCCCGACGACCGCGATCACCAGGGCGAGCAGGATCCAGGCGGTGACGTCGCCGGCGAGCGCGCACGTCATCACGAGCGTGCCGATCCGCGTGCGGTAGATGCCCAGGTCGACGAGGATCCGGGCCAGCACCGGCAGCGCGGTGATGCTCATCGAGACGCCGAAGAACAGCGCGAACGGCAGGAAGCCGACGCCCTCCGGCGCGAACCGGTCGTACGCGGGCACCGCCAGCAGCACGCCCAGCATGAACGGCGTCGCGATGCTCACGTGGCTGACCACGAGCGCCAGCGGGCCGCGGCCCTTCAGCTTCCCGAGGTCGAGCTCAAGCCCGGTGAGGAACACGAACAGCACCACGCCGAGCTGCGCGAGGATGTTGATCTGCGGCAACACGGTGTCCGGCAGCAGGAAGTCCGATCCCGACGGCCACAGCGCGCCCAGCACCGACGGGCCGAGCACCATGCCCGCGGCGATCTCCCCGATCACCGGCGGCTGACCGAGCTTGCGCATCAGCAGCCCGGCCAGCTTGCAGGCCGCGACGATGACCGCGATCGCCAGGAACAGGCGGGCGAGCGGGTGTTGCACGACCGAGGCGGAGGCCGAGCCGCCGGGATGCGTTCCGTCCGAGTCGAAGTCGGCCGACAGCAGTGCGACCACCGCAACCGCGGCCGGCACGACGACGAGAGCCGCGTACGTCGCGGCGGTCCGCCCGACCTTGTTTCGCGCGCGCATCATGACCTCCACCTTCGGTCGTGCGACCGTCGTCAACAACTTCGGTTGTGCGAGAACGGAATGCGGACGGTCAGGCGCGCGCGGCCTTCTGCTCCTTGTCGTGCAGGCGGCACAGGAACTCATACATCGTGGGCAGCGTCTCCAGCAGCTCGCGCTGCCGGTCGTTGATCTTCGTGAAGACGTGGTCGGCCCGCGTCGCCGCGTCCGGCCGGTAGGTCAGCGCGGGCAACGGCTTCTCGGGAAGGAAGTTGAGCCCGGCGAAGATGCTGTAGTAGCTCGCGTTGGTCCAGAAGTTGTGGAACTCGGCGTCGAAGTTCTCGTAGTACGTCGCCTCGTCGGTCACCGGCATGTTCACGGCCATGCCGGCCCGGTACATCGCCATCTTCTCCTGGATGTCCGGCGCGAGCGCGATCTCCTTGTTGGCGCGCCAGTACTCCGAGTCGTTGCGGGGCGCCAAGGCGAAGTGCGCCTGGATGAAGTCCCGCGTGTCGTCGAACATGACCTCGATCTCTTTGTTGAACCTATCGGTCAGGATCGGGTCGAAGTTCTTGTCCGGGAAGTGCTTGGCCAGCTGGTAGATCGCGGCCGTGATGAAGTAGATGCCGCTGGACTCCAGTGGCTCGAGGAAGAACGAGGACAGGCCGATGCCCACGACGTTCTTCACCCAGGAGCGGCGGTTGCGGCCGACGCGGAAGCGCACGTGGTTGAAGTCCTGCGTCTCGGGGTCGAGCCCCCACATGTTGCAGAACTCCTGGGTCGCCTCGTCCTGGCTGGTGAACCGGCTCGAGTAGACGTAGCCGGTGCCGAACCGGCCGAGCATCGGAATCTTCCAGCTCCAGCCGCTGCGCATCGCGAGCGACGAGGTGAACGGCTCGACGCCGTTGGCAGCGTCGTCGTGGGGTATCTGGGTGGCGACCGCGCGGTCGTTGATCAGGTGGTCGGACATGTCGAGGAACGGCTCCTCCATCACCTGGTTCATCAGCAGGCTGCGGAAGCCGGAGCAGTCGACGAACAGGTCACCCTCGAGGAGCTCGCCCGCCTCGGTGCGCAGGGCGGTGATGTAGCCGCGGGAGTCGCGCAGCGCCTCGGTCATCTTGCCCTGGACGTGGCGCACGCCCATCCGCTCGGTCGCGAACCGGCGCAGGAAGTCGGCTACCAGCGAGGCGTCGAAGTGCCAGGCGTAGTTCGTCCAGGGGCTGCCGTCCTGCAGCCGGGGCGCGAGCTTGGCATCGCAGACCGGCGACTCGCGGTAGCAGGCGTAGTCGTAGGCCTCGTCGGTCAGGCCGAGGGACCGCTTGTAGGACCAGTAGTGCGACAGCGGCATCTGCTCGTGGTTGGGCAGCAGGCCGAATAGGTGGTCGAAGTGGTCCGGCTTGCCGTTGAACATGCGCGGCGTCGACTGGCCGTCGCCCTCGGTCCGCCAGTTGATGAACCGGACCCCCATCTTGAAGCTCGCGTTGACCTCACGCATCCACTCGTCCTCTTCGAGACCGAGGAAGCGGAAGAACGTGCGGTGCAGGTTCGGCACGGTGGCCTCGCCGACCCCGATGCGCGGGATGGCCGGTGCCTCCAGCACCGTGACGTCGACCGCCGATCCCAGCGCCTTGCCCAGATATGAGGCCGTCATCCAGCCCGCTGTGCCCCCACCCAGGATGACGACATGCTTGATCCGGTTGTCCATCTTTCGTGGTCCTCCACACTCGTGTACAGATACGAGCCGCGCCGAGTTCAGGGAGAGAGGGGACGCGAGCTCAGGGAGAGAGAAGTTGCGTCCGCCTCAGTTCGACGTCCACGCCGCGTAGGACCGCATCCCGTACATCAACGGGTTTCTCGGTCTGTTCAGCACACCGTCGACCTGCCCGAACACGACTACGTGATCGCCGGCGACCGTCGCCTCGACCACGCTGCACTCGGCCACCGCGTGCGCGTCGGAGACGAGCCACGGCAGCCCGTTCTGCGGGGTGCGCTCCCACTCGATCGCCGCGAAACGGTCCTGGCCCGGGGTCGCGAAGACCTCGGCGGCCTGGCGGCCGTCCTCGTGGAGCAGGTTCACCGCGAAGGCACCCTGCCGCAGGATCTCGGCCAGTGTCTGGCTGTGATTGTGCAAGCAGGCCAACAGGATCGGCGGCCGAAGGCTCACGCTGCACACCGACGTGCAGGTCAGCCCGTAAGGAGTTCCGTCAGAGTCCTGCGCGGTCACCACGGTGACCCCGCTGGGAAAGACGCTCATCAACTCCCGGAAGGCTGTGTCACCCACGCCGGACCAAGTGGTCGCCCACTCGACTTCCGGCGTCGCCATCTCTGTCATCCGCCCGATCACCCCGACCTCGGCTCAGTTCCGTATGCGGCTTGGTTTGGCGGCTCTCGCAGCGGATCCGGTGATTTTCCGACCCGCGCTCGAGGGTGGCCAGAGTCTAACCCGCAAGACCAAACATTCCGCTTCTCCAGCGTGAAGGGCGGTCGACGACTACGCTCGGTGGACGCAAGGCGATCGCCGGGCCGGTCCACACCGGACCAGTGCGGATTTCGGCGGTCACGACGAGCGTTTCATGATCTTCGCGGGGACGACCGGGGGCTCGTCGCGACCACGACTGCCAGCCGATTTCCGTTATCGTGCAATGACTTGCGTATTACCCGCGCCAAGATCACCGACGGTGCCGGTGTAGCCTTTTTCAAGAGCCGAACGAGTGGTCAAGATCGCGGGCGAGAATATCGTTTTCCGTCCGAAGAGGACGTTCGCGTCCAAAGAGGCGGTACGTTCCTGCGTCATCCGTTCGCCGCCCGGTCCACCGTTTGGCCCTGCCCCTACACCCCCATCCGGGCGCGTACGAAAGTCGGGGTATCGACAGAGGGCTACGGGATGACTGCTCGTGGTCGATCGCGCCGGACCGTAAAACCCGTGGAGAGAGGGTGGCGCCGGACCGCTCAGCCATGCTACGGGTGGGCGGCCGATCTGGTTCACGCTCGGTATTCGTCAGTATCCGACAGCTCCCGTACTTTGGCAAAATGAAGATCAGCGTTGTCGCCGCGGCACGGGAGGACGCGCAGTCGCCCACCGAGGCACTCGAGGTGGCGGCGGTGGCCGACCGGCTCGGCTTCGGCGAGGTCTGGCTCGGCGAGGGGCCGACCTGGGACGCCTTCACGCTCGCCGCGGCCGTCGGGGCGCGGACCTCGCGGATCGCCCTCACCGCCGGACCGGTGCCGGTCTCGGTGCGCGACCCGTTCACGATCGTGCGGGGCGCGGCGTCCGTGGAGGCCGCCACCGGCCGGCCGACGGGGGTCGCGCTCGGCACCTCGAGCAGCCGGGTCGTCGAGGGCGTGCACGGCCGCTCGCGCGCCACTCCGGTCGCTGACCTGCGGGACTGTGCCGCAGCGTACGTGGCGCACCGGCGCGGTGACTGGTTCGGCGCCACCGGCGCGCACGGCTTTCACCGCAGGCTGCCTGCCGCGACCGGGCCACTCACGATCGCCGCCTTCGGGCCGCGGGCCATCCGCATCGCGGCGCGCTACGCCGACCGGATGCTGCTCGACCTCGTCTCCCCCGCCCAGGTCCGCGCGCTGCGGGACGCGCTGCACGCCGAGACCGACCGGCCGCCCGCGCTCGCCGCGTGGCTCCCGGCCGCGGTCGACCCCGACGACGCCTCGTACGCCCAGCTCATGCGCGCCCTCGCCGGCTACTTGCCGGTGCGTGGCTACCAGGAGATGTTCGCCGCCGCCGGGTTCACCGCCGCCGTCGAGCTGGCGAACCGGGGAGCCGACCGCGAGGAACTGCTCGCCGCGCTGCCCGAGCACGCGGCGCGGACGGTCGGCCTCGTCGGTGATGCGGCGACCGTGCGGGCCCGGATCGCCGAGTACGCCGAGGCCGGCCTCGACGAGGTCGCCATCGTGCCGGCCACCGCGGGCGATCCCGCAGGCGAGTGCACCCTCACCGCCCTGGCCGGTCCACAATAGACAGTCTTGATGATCATGCACGCGTCATCCGCATCAGGCACCTTTGGTAGGTGGTGCGCGTCAGCGCCACCTCCCTAGGATCGGCCGACTCGATCCTTGTCTGGAAAGGAACGTCGTGCGGTTGACACACCTTCATCAAAGAAGTGTGCTGTTAGGAACCCTGACCGTGGTCGTGGCGATGCTGAGCGCCGCGGTCCCGGCAACAGCGGCCGGCGGCAACGCCCCCGGCGGCCCCGGCGCCGAGGCGGTCTACCAGCCCGCTGACAAGCAGGCGTTCGGCACGGCCCACGGCGGCGCGGCGAGCCCCGTGTGGTTCACCCTCGGCGGCGGCCGGATGACCGAGGTCTTCTACCCCGACCTCAGCACTCCCGCGGTGCGCGACCTGCAGCTCGTCGTCACCGACGGCAAGAGCTTCACCGAGCGCGCGCAGGACGTCGACGTGCGCACCGAGCCGGTCGACGGCAAGGGACTGACGTTCCGCCAGACCGCCCGCGGCACCGGCTGGCGGGCCGAGACCACCTACGTCACCGACCCGCGGCGTGCCAGCGTGCTGGTCGACGTGAACCTGCACGCGGACCGGCCGCTGCAGGCCTACGTCCTCTACGACCCGGCGCTGTCCCGCGAGGGCAACGACGACAGCGGCACCAGCGGCCGCGACCTCGTCGCCTCCGACGCGGGCGCGACCAGCGCCCTGATCGCCGAGCACGGCTTCAAGGCCACGTCCACCGGCTACCTCGGCACCAGCGACGGCTGGACCGACCTGGCCGAGGACCACAAGATGGACTGGACCTACGCCAACGCGGGCCCCGGCAACGTCGTGCAGACAGGCAAGCTCGCCATCGACGGAGTCCGGCACGGCCACGACACGCTCGTCCTCGGCTTCGGCAAGAACCGCGCCGAGGCGGTCCGCACCGCGCACGCCACGCTCGGCACCGGCTTCCGCCACGCCGCGCGCGACTACGCGAAGGGCTGGCGGGACTACGTCGCCGGCCTGCACAAGGCGCCGAAGAGCATCAAGACCCGCCACGAGCGCGAGGTCTACGACAGCTCGCTGATGGTCCTCGCCGCCTCCGAGGACAAGGCCAACCCCGGCGCGTACATCGCGTCGCCGTCGTTCCCGTGGGCGTTCGGCTTCGACCGGCAGATCGCGCAGGAGTTCGGCTCCTACGCGCTGGTCTGGCCGCGCGACCTGTACCAGATCGCGACCGGCCTGCTCGCCGCCGGCGACGACGCGGGCGCGAACCGGGCGCTGGACTACATGATCGAGGTCCAGCAGCAGCCCGACGGTCACCTGTCGCAGAACACCCGGGTGAACGGCGAGCCCTACTGGACAAGCATCCAGCTCGACGAGACCGCCTCGCCGATGCTGCTCGCGTGGCTGCTCGACCGCACCGACGAGTCCACTTTGGACGGGCTGCGCAAGGCCGCCGAGTTCATGGTCAACTACACGAAGGACGGCAACCACGCACCGTGGACCGAGCAGGAGCGCTGGGAGAACCAGAGCGGCTACTCCCCCGGCACCATCGCCGCGGAGATCGCCGGCCTGGTCTGCCTCGCCGACCTGCTCCAGCGTGCGGGCGACGCCGCGGGCGCGCAGCACTACCTGCAGATCGCCGACTCGTGGGAGAAGTCGGTCGAGGCCTGGACGGCCACGAAGACCGGGCCGCTCTCGGCCGACCCGTACTACCTGCGGCTGACCAAGGACGGCAAGCCGGACCTGGGCACCAAGTACAACCTGGGTGACAACAACCCGGGCGAGGTCGACCAGCGCTCGGTCGTCGACCCGAGCTTCCTCGAGCTGGTCCGGCTGGGCGTGCGGCCGTCCGACGATCCGACGGTCGTGAACTCGGTCGGCGTCGTCGACGCCGAGCTCGGTGACCACACGCCCGCCGGCCAGCTGTGGCACCGGTTCACCAGCGACGGCTACGGCGAGCAGGCCAACGGCGAGGCGTGGAACGTCATCTGGCCGACGCCGGAGCCGACCCGCACCTACGGGCGGCTGTGGCCGATCTTCGCCGGCGAGCGCGGCGAGTTCGATCTCCTGTCCGGCGACGAGTCGAGTGCGCGCGAGCGCCTGGACACGATCGCGGCGACGGCGAACAGCGGCCTGATGCTGCCCGAGCAGGTGTGGGACAACCGGCCCCCGGCGCCGGCGAAGGAACCGGGAACCGGCACCACGTCGGCCACGCCGCTGGCCTGGACGCACGCACAGTTCGTCCGGCTGGCCTGGTCCATCCAGCAGGGCACCCCGGTGGAGCGGCCGGCCGTCGTGGCCTGCCGCTACGCCGAGACCTGCTGAGTCAGGGCCGCACGGGAGCCACCACCGTTCGAGTGTTGCGGTGGTGGCTCCCTCGTACCCGATACCCCCGGTAATCGGGCATCTCCCCCCAACGGAGCCGCAGGTCGCACCAGTTACCCTTGCCGACCGAGTCAGTCAGCGAAACAGAGGGTTGGAGCGCACGTGCCTGTCGAGGCCGAGGAAGCCATCTCGCCGGAAGCCGTCCTGGACGTTCTCGAGGCGGAGGCCATCCACGTCCTGCGGGAGGTCGCGGGTGCTTTCCGTAGGCCGGTGCTGCTGTACTCCATCGGCAAGGACTCCTCGGTCCTGCTGCACCTCGCGGTGAAGGCGTTCGCGCCGGGGCCGGTGCCGTTCCCCGTGCTGCACATCGACACCAAGTGGAAGTTCCGGGAGATGATCGAGTTCCGGGACGCCACCGCTCAGCGCCTCGGGATCGACCTCCAAGTGCACACCAACGAGGAAGGCCGCGCCGACGGCGTCACCCCCTTCACGCACGGCTCGCACGAGTACACGCGCATCATGAAGACCGTGGCGCTGCGCCAGGCGCTGGACGCCGCCGGCTTCGACGCGGCCATCGGCGGCGCGCGCCGCGACGAGGAACGCTCCCGGGCCAAGGAGCGGATGTTCTCCCTGCGCGAGCCGGGCCACCGCTGGGAGCCCCGCAAGCAGCGCCCGGAGTTCTGGCGCAGCGCGAACACCGAGCTCGCCGAGGGGCAGACGATGCGGGTGTTCCCGCTGTCGAACTGGACCGAGCTGGATGTCTGGCGATACATCAAACGCGAGGCCATCCCCGTCGTACCGCTGTATTTCGCCAAGCCGCGCCCGGTCGTCGAGCGCGAGGGCCAGCTGATCATGATCGACGACGACCGCTACCCGCTGCACGAGGGCGAGAAGCCCGAGGAGCGCCTGGTCCGCTTCCGCACGCTCGGCTGCTACCCCCTCACCGCCGCCGTCGAGTCGAAGGCGGAGACCCTGGACGAGCTGATTGACGAGATGCGTGCGGACCGCCGCTCGGAGCGGTCGGGCCGGCTCATCGACGGCGAAGGCGGCAAGTCCATGGAGAGCAAGAAGACGGAGGGCTACTTCTGATGACCCTCATCGACACGGCCCCCGTCCGGGCCGAGCACCGGCCCGTCTCCGTCGTGCGGCTGATCGCCTGCGGCTCGGTCGACGACGGCAAGTCCACGCTGATCGGCAGGCTCCTCGCGGAGACCGGCAGCGTGCCCGACGACCAGCTCGACTACGCCCGGCGCACCCGCCGCGGCGGCTCGACCGTGCCGGTCGGCGAGGTGGACTACTCGCTGCTGACCGACGGTCTCGAGGCCGAGCACGAGCAGGGCATCACGATCGACGTCGCCTACCGCCACCTCGACCTTCCCTCGGGCCGCCGGGTGATCATCGCCGACGCGCCTGGGCACGAGCAGTACACCCGCAACATGGCGGTCGCGACCTCCACCGCCGACGTGGCGCTGCTGCTGGTCGACGCCACCAAGGGCATCCGCGCGCAGACCCGCAGGCACCTGGCGGTGTGCGCGCTGATGGGCGTGCGCACGGTCATCGCCGCGGTGAACAAGCTCGACGCCCGCGGCTACGACCACGTGCTGTTCGAGGAGCTGGCGGGCGGCGTGCGTGCCGCCGCGGCACGCTTCGACGTCGAGGACGTCGAGGTCATCCCGGTCAGCGCGCTCGGCGGGGACAACGTCATCACGAAGTCGGCGAACATGCCGTGGTACCACGGCCCGACGGTGCTCGCGGCGCTGTCCGCGTGGCGGCCGCCGGAGCGCGAGGACGTCGACGACGCCGGCTTCCGGCTGCCCGTGCAGTACATCGTGCGGGCCGACGACTTCCGCGGCTTCGCCGGCACGGTCGTCGGCGCCCCGCTGCGCGCGGGCGACCCGGTGGTCGTCGCGGGCAGCGGCGCCACGTCCACGATCGCCACCGTCCACGGGCCCGACGGCCCGGTCGAGCAGGCCGACCCGGACATGCCCGCGACCGTCACGCTCGCCGACGAGATCGACGTGCGCCGCGGCGACCTGCTCACCACCCCGCCCGCGACGAGCGGCGACCTGCAGCCGGCCACCGCGTTCTCCGCGCACCTGGTGTGGACCGCCGAGGAACCGCTCGCGCACGGCCGGTCCTACCTGCTGCTGGCCGGCCCGCTGACCGTGCCGGCCGTGGTCACCACGATCCGCGGCAAGCTCGACGTCAACACCGGCGACCAGCTCGCGGCCCGCACCCTCGGCATCAACGACATCGGCACGGTCGAGCTGACCACGAACAGCCCGGTGTCGCTGGACCGGTACGCGGCCAGCCGCGACACCGGCAGCTTCCTGCTGGTGGACCGGGTCACCAAGGACACCGTGGCCGCGGGCATGGTGCGCCACCCGCTGCGCCGCGGCACCAACATCGTCCCGCACGACTACGCCGTGGACCGGTCCGCGCGGTCGCGGCTCAAGGGCCAGCGGTCGCGGGTGCTGTGGCTGACCGGCCTGCCCGGCGCGGGCAAGTCGACGATCGCCGACGCACTCGAGCGGCGGCTGCACAGCATGGGCCTGCACACCTACGTGCTCGACGGCGACAACGTCCGAAGTGGACTGAACAAGGACCTCGGGTTCACCCCGGAGGACCGCGCCGAGAACGTGCGCCGGGTCGCCGAGACCGCCAAGCTGCTGCTCGACGCCGGGCTGCTCGTCATCGTCGCGCTCGTCTCGCCGTTCCGGGCCGACCGCATGGTGGCGAAGAGCCTGTTCGACTCGGGTGACTTCCTCGAGTGCTGGGTGGACACGCCCGCCGAGGTCTGCGCCGAGCGGGACCCGAAGGGGCTATACGCCAAGGCGAAGGCGGGCAAGATCCCCAACATGACCGGCGTCGGCCAGGGCTACGAGGAGCCGGAGCAGCCCGACCTCGTGGTGAACGGCGCGGGCTCGCTCGAGGACACGGTGGCACAGCTGGTCTCCGAACTCGTCTAAGGAAGGTCGTCATGTCGCGGCAACGGGTGTTCCTGCACATCGGCTCGCCGAAGACCGGCACCACGTTCCTGCAGGAGGTGCTCTGGTGGAACCGGGACGCCCTGCTCAAGGCGGGCGTGCGCTACCCGGGGTCCCGGCCCGACTCGCACTTCCTGGCCACGCAGGACCTGCGTGAGCTGAAGTGGCACGGGCACCTCGACCCGGAGGTGCCCGGAAGCTGGGACCGGCTCGTCACCGAGGTCCGCGCCTGGCACGGCACGTCGGTGATCTCCCACGAGATGCTCGGCAGCGCGCCGCCGAAGGCGATCAAGCGCGCCCTGCAGTCGCTCGCGGGACTCGAGGTGCACCTCCTTCTGACCACCCGCGACCTGGCCCGCCAGGTGCCCGCGGTGTGGCAGGAGGACGTGAAGAACTGCGGCATGCTGACGTTCGGCGAGTTCACCCGCTCGCTGCGCGGCCTCGACGACTCGATCGACCCGTTCTTCGCGAAAACCTTCTGGAGCTACCAGGACCTGCCCGTCGTGCTGCGCAACTGGGCCGGCGAGCTGCCCGCGGACCGCGTGCACGTCGTGACCGTGCCGCGCGGCGCCCCGCGTGACGAGCTGTGGCACCGGTTCGGCCGCACGGTCGGCTTCGACGCGACGGCCATCGCGGTCGAGGCGGACAAGCGGAACCCGTCGATGGGCGTTGTGGAGACCAACGTCGTGCGGCGGGTCAACCAGCTGGTGGTCAGCGAGCTGGACTGGCCGGTGTACCAGAGCCTGGTGAAGAACCTGCTCGCGGTGGACGTGTTGACCGGGCGGCCGGACGCGACGCCGTTGCGCCTGCCGGCCGACGACCGCGACTGGGTGCTGCAGAAGGCCAAGGAGATGGTCCAGGCGCTGCGCGAGGCGGGCTACCAGGTCACCGGCGATCTCGACGACCTGCTCCCGGTGTTCGGCGAAGCCGAGCCGCGCCACCCCGACGCCGTCTCCGACCCGGAGCTGCTCGACGCCGCGATCTACGCGGTCGCGGGCCTGCTGCACCAGCTGCAGACCGAGCGGGAGATGGCCCTCGAGCACCGGGCGAGCCTGGCCCAGCAGCTTGTTCCCCGTCCGTTCCGCTGGGCGATCGACCGGTACCGCGACGCCCGCGTCCGGCTGCACGACATCAAGCAGTCACGCGGAGCGTGACTGCACCTCGGCGACCCGTCGTGGAACGACCCGTTTTCTGGGTTGGCACTGTCCACATTAGGCACTGCATGAGGTCACTCGCCGTTGGACCGCGAGGAGGTATTCCTTGCGGTCCAAGGGATTGTGGTCGGTCCGCGGCCGGCTCGGCGGCGAGCCGGTGACCGGGCGGTAGTGGTCGAACTCGTACTCCAGCACGCCCTCGCCGTGCGTCCACGAGGGCAGCAGCTGACCCAGCTCGTGCACCGCGCCCGCCGGCACGTGGCCCTCCACGGCAAGGGCGCGGCCCGCCTGCCGCTGCGCGGCCGGTATCGCGCGCAGCCGCGACAGCGCCGGAAGCACCGTGCCGAGCGTGTCCGGCGGGATCTCCAGGCGGAAGCGGTGCATCGGCTCGTGCACGACGGTTCCCGCCCGGCGCAGCGCGGTCATGAGCACCAGCGGCGCCAGGTTGCGGAAGTCCCCGGCCGTGCTCGACATGCTCTTGTTGAACTTCTGGTGCGCGTGGCTCTGCCGGGGGTAGTAGCCGGAGTGCGTCATCGTCACCACGCAGTCCGGCACCTGCCAGCCGCACAGGCCCTGGGCCAGCACCTCGGGCACGGTCTCCTCGACGGCCTTGAAGAACGCGTACGGCATCGAGCCCAGCTCGACCTCCAGCCGGAAGTCCACGCCGCTGCCCGGCGCCGCCGGCTCGACCCGCAGCCCGATCTGCGCGAGGAACGGGTTGGTGGGCGTGCCGAGCAACTCGTACGCCTCGCCGCCGCCGACCGGCCGCTCGACACAGATGACCGTCGACTCGCGGAACGACACGGCCAGGCCGTACTCCTCCGCCAGCGTCGCCTCGATGACCTCCTTCTGCACCTCGCCGTACAGCGACAGGGAGATCTCCTGGCGCAGCTCGTCGAGCCGCAGGTTGATCAGCGGGTCCTGCTCGGCGAGCGCGACGAGCGCCGGGTGCAGCGCGCCCTTGTCCTGCGGGCGGGCCGGCACCACGATCGTCTCGAGCGTCGGCGGCGCGAAGTGGTGCTCGGTGCGCCGACGCGGCACGCCGATCGCGTCCCCGATCCGGATGTCGCGAAGGCCCCACAGCTTGCCGATCTGCCCGGCGCCGACGGCCTTGGCCGGTACGGCGGCGCCGTTGTCGAACACGCCGACCGACGTCACCTTGCCACGCTTGCCCGCCCCGAACGGGACGGCGTCGCGCAGCCGGACGGTGCCGGCGAACATCCGCACGTAGGCGATCTTCTCCCCCGCCGCCCCACGCTCCACTTTGAACACCGTGCCCGACACGGGGGCGTCCGGGTCGCCCTCGGTGGCGGGCAGCAGCGTCGCGATGCCCTCGGTCAGCTCGGCGACACCCGCGCCGGTGATGGCCGAGCCCGGGTACACCGGGTGCACGAGCGCGCGCCGGGTCTGCGCCGCCAGCCCGGCGCGCAGCCGCCTGTCCGGCAGCCGCCCGTCGACGTACGCGGCGAGCAGCGCGTCGTCGTGTTCGGCGAGGACCTCGGCGAGGCCGGGCGGCCCGTCCGCGTACGGGACCACGCCCGCGTCGCGGGTGCCGACACCGGTGGCCTCGCCCATCGGCACGATGGCCGGGGTGAGCGCGTCGGCGATCTGGGCCAGCACGCGGCCGGTGTCCGCGCCACCGCGGTCGATCTTGTTCAGGAAGATCAGCGTGGGGATGCGCAGCCGCTGCAGGGTGCGCATGAGCACCCTGGTCTGCGCCTGCACGCCCTCGGCGGCCGAGATCACCAGCACCGCGCCGTCGAGCACGTCGAGCACCCGTTCCACCTCGGCGATGAAGTCCGGGTGGCCGGGCGTGTCGATCAGATTGACGGTGACGTCCCGGACCGGGAACGACACGACCGCGGCCTTGATCGTGATGCCGCGCTGCCGTTCCAGGGCGAGCGAGTCGGTCTGCGTGCTGCCGTCGTCGACACTGCCGACGCGGTCGATGACGCCGGCCCCGTGCAGGAGCCGTTCGGTCAGGCTGGTCTTGCCGGCATCAATGTGAGCGAGAATTCCCAAGTTCAACGTGCGACTCAAGCGTCATGTCCTCTGGGTAGACGAAGGTTCCAGATGGGGTGGACATGAACGCTGCTCGCATTGGTTTGCTCCTCTTCTCGCCTGCTGCCGGACAGAACAGCAGACGGGAAGAGGAGCGCGCAACTCGAATTTAGCCGATCTCGAGCGATCCATCGGGTAGCCGCACACACGACACCGTGCGGTTCGCGGTGGTCGCCGCGCCCGCCAGGCACCGGCCGAGCACCCCGTAGCCGTTCACATTGGGGTGCCAGGACTCCTGGCAGGTCTGGAAGTGGTCGACGCAGGTCTGCCCGATGCGCTGGACGGCGATCTTGTCCTTGCCGGCCAGGCTCGTCACCGGCACACCGCTCGGCCCGTCCTGCAGCCGGATCGGCGTGGCGAGCGCGTTGTCGGGGCTGCCGTCCTGCTCGCAGAGCCGGGCGCCGTCGAAGGCGCGCTGCACGTCGAGGAACACCAGGTCGTCGTTCGGGAACTCGGCGGACAGCGTCGTGTGCACCGACTGCACGAGCCGGCCGAGGCCCTCGGAGAACAGGTGCCCGGCGGCGAGGCTCGCGCGGTGGGTCGGGCAGCCCGCGGCGTAGCGCTCGGCGCCGAGCGCGCGGAACTTGTCCCGGTCGTCCTCTCGGCCGTCCTCCTCGTGGTACCGCTGCGCGTAGTCCTGGGGCAGCGGGTTCGTGTAGTCCTGGAACACGATCCGGTGCTGGCCGTCGGCGTCGACCTGGTCGAGCGTGGTGAGCAGGCCGCGCAGCGCGTCGGTCGTCTCGGCGGTGCCTGCGGCGAGCTCGGCGTCGGTGGCCAGGTCGGAGATGACGCACGGCTCCTGCGGCGGGTCGCCCGCCCAGAACTCCCACCAGCCGACCCACGCGTCGGCGATGAACCGGTTGGCGCACACCGACGCCGCGTCGCCGAACGTGAACGAGCCGTTGTTCGACCCGAGGCCGACGAGCACCAGGTCGATGTCGTGGGTCTGGGCGACGGCCTTGACCTGGTCGATCTGCGCGGCGACGGTCCGGCCGTGTTCGCGGCTCGCGGAGGGGTTCGCCATGTCGTGCGGCTGGCCGCCGGAGCAGGCGAGGTTGAAGCGGTCCTGGATGCCGGCGAGGTCGGCCTGCTGCAGCGAGGAGTGGGCGGAGCGGTGGCAGAAGAAGGCGTTGTCGTTGGGCGCCGACCAGCCGGGGAACCCTTGCGACACCCCGTTGAGGTCGGTGACCGGCTGGTAGTCGCCGCCGCCCTCGCCGCTGACGAAGCTGTCGCCGAGCGCGACGGCCGCGGTGGGCAGGTCCTGCGCACCGGGCGCGGCGTCGGGGGCGGCGACGGCGGTGAGCACGCCGGCGGTGGTGAGCGTGACGGCCACTCCGGCCGCCAGCAGTGAACGTTTGAGCAGGGACATCACGGCCTCCCGAATGGCCACGGCCGAAAACATGAACAAGTTTCACGTCGATCTGACCACTCGGCCGCTCCCCCGTCAAGATCCCTTCGTCGGGCGTTCCTCGTCGGGTGTTCCATCGCGCAGTCCTGAAGCGACACATCCAGCATGGCGACCGAAACGCACGAGAACGACTCAGGCGCGGCTTCCGCGCGACTGCGGGGCATCCTGCGCCGGGCGTTGCTGATCGGGACCGGACTGCTGGCCTTGGGCTACTGCGTGGCCGTGGTGGCCGGTGGCGTCGACAGCGCGAACCGCCTGTCCACCGCGGAGCTCGTGCTGGTCTTCGCGGTCCTCGTGCTGGTGGTGCTCGGCGGCACGATCTCCGAGTACTCCGTCCGGAACCTCACCCTGGGCACGGCGGGCATCAGCGCGCAGTTCGACCGGGTCGAGGCCAGGCAGAGCGCACTGGAGTCGGAGGTCCGGGCGCTGCAGGTCGCGCTCACCGGGCTGGTGACGAAGTTCGAGGTGGTGCATCTGGAGAAGCTCGCGTCCGACGGTCCGGCCACCGTCAGGTTCGGCGAGATCATGCTCGGCGAGCTCACCCATCTCGACGCCATGCGATTCGTGCGGCCGACCGGCCCACGTGGGCTCAACACCATCCGCGAGGACCAGGGCTCCGGCACGAACGACTTCGATCTCAAGAACTACGTGGAGATCACCCAGGAAGGACTGGAGTACCTCGCGTTGCAGGCACAGCTGAGCGCCCGGACCGCCGTCGCGCACACCCGTTAGGTTCAGCCGCCGGGCCGTGCGCCGTGGGAGAAGACGGCGGACTCCGCGCCGTGCACCACCTGGTAGGCCGTCTCCGCGTCGATCTCCCCGTCCGGCATGCGCAGCCGCGGCGCATCCGGGCACCGCTCAGACGGGCGTGCACTGGTCGTGCAGCAGCAACCACTCCCCGGCGACGTCCACGAACACGAAGGCGACCAGGTACCGCTGGTGGACCGGCTCGCCCGCGCTGTCGACGTCGCGGTAGTCGGCCTCGTACAGGGCGCGCGCGGTGTGCTCGCCGACGGTCGTGGTCCGCTCGGTGAGCTCCTGGGTCCAGTCCGGGTCGGCGAAGAACTCGCGGTGGAAGCCGACCACCGCCTCCTTGCCGACGAAGGTCGTGCCGGTTGGCAGCACCAGCACGATCTCGTCGTGCAGCGTGGCGGCGTAGCCGTCGAGATCCCGGCCTTTGATCGTGTCGAGGTGCCGGCCGATGGCCGCGCGGGCGTCTGTCATGGCCGGATCCTGCCGACTTTGGGCCTGCCGGCCCAAACGGATTTGGGTACCCGGTTCTGTGAATTTCACACCTACATTCGTCGGTAGTGGTCACTTGGCACCCGTATCGACACTGACCGTGAACTCCTGCAGTCAATCAGTAGCGAGGGATCCTTGATGACCTTCTTCACCCCCGGGCGCCGTCTGGCGCTGGCGCTCACGGCCGCGGTCGCGACCGCGGGCCTGGTCGCCACCGCGGCGCTGGCGAGCACGGAGTCCGACTCCGTGAACGCGACGGCCGCGGCGGCCGCGGTGCCGAACGGGCACGTGCCGGCCAAGATCGGCCCGCTCGACTGCCCGAGCATCCCGTCGGACCGCGATCTCGCCGTCACGCAGATCGTCCACCAGGTCGGCGCGAGCATGGGCGCGTCGCCGAGGGTCATGCTCGCCGGGTTCGAGGCGGGCTGGGTCGAGTCCCACATGAACAACCTGCCGTGCGGCGACGCCGACTCGCTCGGCGTGTTCCAGCAGCGGCCGAGCCAGGGCTGGGGCACCCCCGAGCAGATCATGGACGTCAACTACGCGGCCACCCAGTTCTTCGCCCAGGCCATCCACAACGATCCCCTCTTCCCGGACCTGAGCGCGGGCCTGCTCGCGCAGACCGTGCAGCGCTCGTGCTGCCCGGAGCGCTACGACGAGGCCGAGGGCAAGGCCAACGAGATGCTCGCCGAGGTCGGCGGCCTCGCGCCCGGACAGGAGCAGTGACCCGATGCGCACAGCCATGAAGATCGGCGGCGCCGCGGCCGTCGCAGCCGCGGCGGTCGCCGCGATCGCGCTCGCCGGCACCGCGACCGGACAGCAGGACAGCAGGGCGGCCGGGCACGCGAACGACGCGTTCGCGGGCGCGGCGGCGGAGTTCGACGTGCCGCGCGACCTGGTCGTCGCGGTCGGCTACGGCGAGACCCACCTCGACGGGCACGCCGGGCAACCCAGTCAGGACAACGGGTTCGGCGTCATGCACCTGGTCAGCAACCCGGCCCGGCACACGCTGGAGCAGGCCGCCGACCTGACCGGCACGGCGGCCGCGACGCTGCGCACCGACACCGCGGCCAACATCCGCGGCGGTGCGGCCGTGCTGCGGGCGCTCGCCGACGCGCAGGGCCTCGACGAGGCCGCCCGCGACCGGCTCGGCGCCTGGTACCCGGTGGTCGCGGCGTACAGCGGGGCGAAGGACGACAAGGTCGCCAAGATGTACGCGGACACCGTGTACCACCTGCTGCACAGTGGCGTGCAGGCCAAGTCGGCCGGTGAGCCCGTCACGGTCGCGAAGCAGGACGTGCGCCCCGACCTCGGCCGGTTCGCGAGCGTGCGGGCGGCCGATGACGTGTCCGGTGACGTGCACGCCATGGACTACCCGAACTCCATCTGGAACCCGGCGAGCGAGGCCAACTACTCGGCCGGCCGCAGCTCGGCGATCACCCAGGTGATCATCCACGTGACCCAGGGCTCGTACGCGGGCACGATCAGCTGGTTCCAGAACCCCGACGCCCAGGTGAGCGCCCACTACGTGGTCCGCTCCTCGGACGGCGAGATCACGCACATGGTGGCCGACGGGGACACCGCGTGGCACGCCCGCTCGGGCAACGCGTACGGGATCGGCATCGAGCACGAGGGCTTCATCGACGACCCGTCGTGGTTCACCGACGCGATGTACCGCTCGTCGGCGGCGCTGACGTCGTGGCTGTGCGACACCTACGGCATCCCGAAGGACCGCAGCGGGATCGTGGGCCACAACGAGGTGCCGGGCAACGACCACACCGACCCGGGCCCGAACTGGAACTGGGACTACTACATCCAGCTCGTCAACGGCGGCTGAGCCGAGCACACCGGGCGCGGGACGGCCATCGCCGTCCCGCGCCCGTTTCGCGTCACAACCTCCCGATCGGTGGATAGGCTGAGCGCACATCCGATCGCGGAGAGGAGCGGGCGTTTGGGGGCGCAGTCCCGCGAGCGTGCCCGGATAGTGGACGCGGCGTACCGCACGCTGGTCGCCAACGGGGGCACCACATTGTCGATGGCCGAGCTGCTCGACGCCGCGCAGCTGGGCACCAGGGCGTTCTACCGGCACTTCGGTTCCAAGG